>Ga0070738_10004280_pt1 | contig 17364 bp, 17 predicted proteins | sample Coa_R2_2_FD_66446 | JGI IMG/M metagenome (GOLD analysis project Ga0070738, IMG submission 66446) | Surface soil microbial communities from Centralia Pennsylvania, which are recovering from an underground coalmine fire - Coalmine... | ecosystem: Environmental > Terrestrial > Soil > Unclassified ...
GCGGAGGCGATACTTGTTCTTTTTCTTCTGGATGAGGGCGCGGCTGCCGGAGGAGAGTCCGTTGTCGAGTTCCACATCCAGTCCGTAGGTGAAGACGATGGCCTCGCCGGAATCAAGTTCGGCCGTCTTGTAAGTGAATCGCCAGAGGACGTAGAACCGACTGGTTGAGTCCACCGACGCAACTCCGGAATCGGCAACACGGAAAATCTTCTCCATAAGCGCTTCCAGGACCACGCTCTCCACTTCTCGCAAGAAACGGTCGGCGGGCACCGGATCGCCATTGGCATATTCGACGTGCTGATGACGGGTGAAGGCCCGCAACCCGGCCCCGACGCAGGCTATCACCAGATCGGCGCCGGTGATGCCCTGCTTCCATAATGTTTCAACTCGCTCGCGGACGATCTGTTCCAATTCCGGCTGCACATCGGATTCATAGCTGCCAATTTCGGCAGTCACTTCTCTCTTCCGCCCAACTAAGAAGATGCTCGATGACAGCGATGCGGTGTCCATTGCCAACAACCGCGATTTCATCTCGGTAGCTAGAGGCCAGGCTTCCGTGATGGTGAAGCCGGCCTTCCGCAGTGCATCAACCAACGTGGACCAGCCGAGCGTCGTTTTGTGTGCATAGACAACGACCAGTTGACCGCCTGGCTTTAGCACGCGATGCGCCTCACAGAACCCCTGCGCAATCTTCTCTTCGTAGAAATGCCGGGCTTTCTCTTTAGAACCGCCGTGCCGCGAAGCATCGGCGACGGCCTCCTCCTTCTTCGGCGTCCCCACTGTGGCAAAATCTTCTGGATAAAGATCCCCAATCGTCCGCTTCAGCCAAACGTAGAAGAAGTCGGATAGATCAGCGTAGGAAACATTGTCGTAGTAGGGCGGATCGGTGATGACAGCATCGAAAAAACCAGCGGACCAAGGCAAGGCCGTGGCCGTGCCGCGCAATACATTACTTCCCGATCCTGATACGCGCATCATTCCTAGTGCAGCGGGTATATCGTCAATGATGGCCGGCCAACTTGCGCCGGCTACATTGAAGGGGTTCCCTTCGCTGAAGTCCCAAGTCATCGGAATTGCCTGCCGGCCGAACGAATTCTTGACTCCCCGTCCACCGGTGTAATTCCAAACGCAAAGGGTTGAGCTGAAATCTGACAGTTTGTCAACCATCACTCCGAGAAGTGTAGACATCGCCTTGGCCCGGGAGGAATCATAGTCCCGACGTTGCATCTGGTGTTGCGCCGCCCGGACGGCGGCGGCAAAGGTCAGTAGGCACAACGTCTGCCGCGGCGTGAACAGATCGCCGTATTTGCTTAACCCATAGAGAATAGTCCAAAACGAGCTTTTTGAATCGTTGATGATCGGCTCGTCCGGTACTGTCAGGCCGGTACGCTGACACAATTCGGCGATGCGGCCACGGATGGTGTCGGCATCGGGCAATAGGTCAGAGGATAGGTCATCGGCGGCGAGGTAGATCTTGCCTTTCTTCTTGCCCTTCTTCTTGCCCTTCTTGCCCGGACGGGTGCAGACCACAGCCATCGGCTGGATGCCGATGCGTCCGGCCTTACCCTCGGACTTGACGTAATCGTTGCTGGCCACGGTGCCGCAAAAAGGACAGGTGGCGTTCCCCTTCTTGCTGAAGCCGGCCGGGTCGAAGCCGAGATCCTTTTCGCTGGTCGATTCGACGACCTCAAAGCGGACGTGCTTCTGCTTGCGCGGAGCGATCATTTTCAGGGCGACGTAGCGGCCCTTCTTCTTGCACAGCCAGGTCTGGCGGACCAAGGGTACGGCTGCACCACAGGAAGGATTCTTGCAAGGGACGGTGCGCGTCCACAGGTAGGCAACCGGAGTCAAGTAGCCGCCCGGCACCGTCAGACGGCCGCCGGGATCCATGCCGGGGAGGTAATGATCTCCATCCAGCGGCTGCGGTCGTGCATCCGGATCGGGAATGGGCGGATAAAGGTCGCCGATCTCAGCCTTGACCTTGTTCAGTACCCACTCTCCCCAATGGCGCACTTCCGCTGCAACGCCAGCGCCACAAACTCAAGCAACTCAGTACCCACTCTCCCCAATGGCGCACTTCCGCTGCCAGACCTGCCCAGGTGCCATCTTTCGCGCACCCTTTCGCATCCGGATCGGGCCGGCCGTACTTCTGCGGATAAACTAGAGTGCATAGCTCGATTATGTAGGCAACGGGGTTCAGATCGAGGGCATAAGCCTCGCAGCCCAAACGGAGCGCTTCCAGTGGGATCGAGCCGCCGCCCGCGAAAATATCGGCCACACGCGGCCGCGGTGCCTTGCCCTTGATGATGTCTTCAACGGTAACTTCTTTGCCCGTCTCCGCCGATAGCTTGAGAGCATGCGCGATCAGAATGTGTTGCTGCGCCTCCTCGATCTTTCGCGGATCGCCCGGATATTTGCAGAGATCCTTGATGAACTCACCGGCCCGGCCGCGCCGGTTCAATCGCCCGAAATCTTCTTTTATCTTCGCCGCTTCGGAGGGATCGTCGGGCGGCGGGAGGATCGTGACTGGTCCCCCGAACGCATCGGCCGGAACGAGTGCGGCGTAGATGGCGGCTCGGCAGGCTACCAGCGGCCTACGCGCCCACCAGAGATGAAGAGTCGAGATATGGCCCTTGCGAACGGACTTCTCCCGCGATGCTTCGGCACTCACATCCTGGATAGGGAGGTAATCCTCGATCAGCCGGCGTCCCTGCCTGGCCATGTCCCAGCCCTCCTTTCCAGACCGCAAGACATAACCAGTATCCGCCAGTCCGTCCATCCCGAGTGTCCGCAGGTTATAGTGTGTTATCTGTATTGTCGGAGCCGCCTGCCTTCTCCTCCTTTCCAGGTTACAGTGTACTGGCGATCCGGCCGAGGTTCACCTTTTTTCGAAAAAAATTCGCGGCACTCTCTCCTTGCGGATCATCCTTAGGACAGCGATGCCGCTTCCTCCTTTAGCCGATCCACTGATGCGACGGCCTGGCGCGCTTCATCGAGCGAGACATGCGGCTTCAATTCATTGATTCGCCGCGCGCGGGCCTCGGCATCAGCATCGGTCATCTGCCGTGTGACATACAAGGCCGTGGCCAAACGTTCCAACTCGCTAACACCCTTATCACCCAATTTGCGAGCGACGAAATCCACGCTCCTTTGGTGCGTCCCCAACGTCCGCGGATACCTTTCGCGGAACTCCACGCTCGCCGCTGTCGGCAAGAGCGAGGGGCCATAGGGGATCGGTTGCGGTCGCAATTCCAGCAGTTGGTCCGATTGCAACGCCGTCAACTCATCGCGGAGATCGAAGGAAAACGGACCATGCTTGTACAGAATGAAATCGTACTCCAGCGGCACTTCCATTAAGTGTTGCAGGAAATAGGTCGCCTTCTGGAGATGAGTTTCTCCACACCAGCTCCCCTGCCGGCGTAGGGCATCCGCCAGTGCGATGAGGATTGCTCCCCTTTGTAGCCTGTCCATCAGATGGCCTCTCCTGTGCGCTGAATCAAGCTGTCGTGTCGGGCGCGCAGCCAACGTTCGGCATCCCCCAATCGTTCCGGATGGACGAAAACATAATCCACATCCACCACCGGGAGACGTTGAAGCGTCTCGGAAACTTGTACCGAGTAGGCAATCCGCTCGTCCTTGGTAAGGACGGGGAAGATGTGGGCGCTCCCTTTCTGCGTGTATCGATCATGACGTACGTTTTCGGTGCCGAACTCGCTCTTGGCCGCTTCGAACACCACCTGGCCCGCTTCGGGGTTCTTCGCCACGTCGTCGGGGCGTCTCTGGTACAACACTTTGAAGTGCTGATGACCGACAATGCGCTGGGCATCCGCATGTCCGGGTTTGGTAGGGTCATGGGCGGCCTCCCAGAGAGCCGCACTCACTTCATTGTCGGTTGTTCGCAAATGTTTTTCGAGGTCGGTAGCGAATTTTGCTCCTAGAAGCCATGCGGATAAGAAGTCCTTGAGGTGAATATCGTAGATGCGGCGGATAGGGTGAAAATACACTTGCGAATACATGAAATAGCGGGCCAGCAACAGCGCTTCGGCAGAGTGAATGCCACCATCTTCAACTCCCAGAGCGGGTTCAGGAGGCGGCTGATCTGGTCCTGATGGAGCAGTCGGCAATATGCGTAACGTGTCAATCAGGCGGAAGTGATCGAACTTTCCGTAGGCGACGCCAGCATGATGAGAATCCCGCAGCAAATAATCCATGCGGTCAACCCCGAAGCTGTTGCCGACGATGATCTCGGCGAGAATGTCCTCCCATGTTGAGAAGGTCAAGTCTTTGGCTTCACGGGGACCAACGGCGAGCTTGACGACATCCAGTGGACGAACCGGAGGAGTCATACTTTCCCAAATTATCTTCATCTCATCCGAAAGGATGATTTCCCGCGTGAGACGTTCATGGTTCCAGTCAGAGGGCAGGAGTTCTTTCTCAGCGGCATGAGAAAAGGGAAGATGACCCATATCGTGGCAGAGAGCCGCCATGCGTAAAACGCGCCGCCAATAGCGAAGCGCGTCCTCGTTGGCGATTTCCGGGAGGGCGCGGCGGACTTCTTCTCGCACGGCGTCCTTATGCGTCACTACATCGAAGACACGGCCTGCCAGTTCCATGACCCCCAGCGAATGCTCGAAACGCCTATGAGTTGCGGCGGGGTACACGAGGTAAGAAAGCGCCAGCTGGTGAATGTGGCGCAGGCGTTGAAAGGGCCGAGAGTCGAGCACCTTGCGTTCGTCCGTGTCCAAACGCACAAAAACGTGGATCGGATCCCGGATCTCATGCAGTTGCTTCGCCATGTCTTTCAACTCGCGGAGGCTGCGGCGATGGCCTCGGCCGGGATGTCGTAGAAGCGGACGGCCGCAACTTCCCGCTTCGCATGATCCAGCTTCGCCGCCGGGTTGTGGACTCGCTCCAGCTTCGGATTCGAGCCAAGGGGATCCCAGACGACGTACAGCCAGTACGTCTCGCGGAGCTGCTGAGCCTGATACCACTCGTTGGTGGTCAGCCGTACTGGCAAACCGCGTAGCCGACCTTTGACCTCGACCCGCTTAACCTCGACCTCACCCGTCGCCTCATCACGGATGCGGTGGGCGCGGAGGTCAAAGCCGATCTTCTGCGCCCCAACGCGCTCGATCCGCTCGCGGGGGAATCCTTCAATAATCAGCGCGGCGATGGCCACTTCCTCCGCCGCCAATTCGCTGCGACGCTGAATCTCGGTGTCCGGCTCACTCGCCAGGGCCGCCATCTGCTCCGCGGTATCGGCGCCAGGCGTCAGCACAACGGCGGTGCCGATGTGCCGCACCGGTCCCGTGCGGGCGATCTCCAGCCGCTTCAGCCCGGCCCGCCGTTCCTCTCTGGCTCGCGCCAACTCCTCAACGTAGCGCCGCGCCTCGTCCGCCGCCAATTGATACTCTGGTTTTTTACCGGCCTGGCGCATCAACTCTATCGCCCTCTCTTGGGCTTTGTCGATCCGTGCCTTAAACGATTTTTCCAGATACTCGCGGACGACTCTGGAGTAGTGCTCGCGCTCTTGCTGGCAGCGCGCCCGTCGTTCCAGTTGATGGGTGCCGCGCACGAAGTCGGCAGCGGCCTGCACATCAACGGCGCCGAGCGCAGCTGGTGGGCAGGGATGCCCGGGCAGGTTGAGCAGGACATCGGCGGGAACCACGGTGAAAGCGCCGGCTTCTTCGTGGACAGCGACGAGTTCGCCATACAGCGGAACATCCTTGCCTCTGCTGTCCTTGCCGCGAATGCTGACTTCAAAGAAGTGGAGGCGATAAGAGGTTGTGGCCATCGGGTCAACGTAGACGCCGACGGCGCCGACAATGGTGGCAAGCCGTTCCTGAAGTTTTTCCTCCACGGCGGCGTAGAGGGGATGTCCAGGGCCAAGCAGCACAGCATCCAGATGAGTGTCTTGCTCCAAGTGCTCCTTATGGAAGGTGAGTTTACGATAACTAACATCGGCCTTACCAACCCGCGCAGCCGATTGGAGGCGGTCGGAACGCAGTTCGGCGAGGACATGCTCAACGCGCCACAGTCCATCGGCACGCGGCTCGATGCGCAACCCGACCTCGCGAGCGGCCTTGACGAAATGGTCCTCAACGTAGCGCGGCATCAGCCGCCGCTCCTCGATTTCGAGGTTGCGTCGCTGGAAACCCGTGAAGTCAACAAAGCCTCGTGCCAAGGCGATCCCGGTGGCCCGCTCGTACTCTTGCAACCGGTTGGGATCGATGCGATCGATCTGATCGATGTAGTCCTCCAGGCGGCGGGGATCGTAAGCGGCCTCGCGGAGAATTTCCGGGAGGTTCACGTCATTAAGCGAGAGCACTTCACCGATCACGTCGAAGACGCGCCCCTCTAGGGCGTCCCTCATCTGATCGAGCTTTTCGAGCAGGCGATGGAGGATGCGGCCTTCGATAATAGGCTGCCCGGCCTCAGAGTCCGTGGCGATAAAGTTGAAAACGTAAACATCGCGGTCCTGCCCGATGCGGTGTATGCGGCCAAGCCGTTGCTCCAGGCGCGTCGGGTTCCACGGCATATCGTAGTTAATCATCAGATGGCAAAACTGGAGGTTAATACCCTCGCCGGCTGCCTCGGTGGCCACGCAAATCTGCGCCTGCGTGCGAAACGCCTCCTGCGCCCGCTTGCGCTCGTGGACGTTCATGCTCCCATGAATCTCACACGTGGTAAAACCCCAGCGCTGCAGGTGATCGCGGACATGGTTTAAGGTGTCGCGGTGTTCGGTGAAGACGAGGAGCTTGCCCCGTCCATCCTTTAACTCAGAGAACTGCGCTTCTTGCAGGCAGCGGCGTAGGGCCGCCAGCTTGGAGTCGTTGGCCTGTTCACGCACGCGCCGGGCCTGTTCGGTCAATTCCTTGAGCGCGGCCACCTCGACCCGCAGCTGCTCCAACTCCGCCGCCGTCGTGAACTCCTCGAAGAGCCTGTCGCGAGCGTTATCGTCCAAATCGTCGTCTTCTTGTTCAGCATCTGCCAGCCGTCCTTGCAATACGCCGAGCCGCTTGGCTTGCTGGGCGGGCGAGAGCATTTCAAGCTCCTCCAGCAATTCTTGCTGCTTCTGGAGGCGGTTCTTGATGGACTCGTGGATAGCGCAGGTCGAACTGGCGAGGCGGCGCTGGAAAACCGTTCGGGCCAGGGCAGCGCTGGCCCGCCGGCGTCCGGCTTGGTGAGGGAGGAAACGATTGATGTACTCGGTCACGGCGCAGTAGAGCGCGTATTCATCGCCATTCAGGCAGAAAGCGACGGAGCGGGCATGCCGATCGGGGAAGAGCCGCCGTCCGCGCAGATCTTTCAGGTCTTCCTTGAGACGACGCAATGCCCAGGGACAATTCGGCCCAAGCCGGAAGATATCGTTTCTGATTGCTGTCGCCTGTCTGCCCAGCCTGTGCGGTTCGGGGAATAGGTCAGGGTCAAGCAGCCGGAGGAAGTGAGCAAAACGGTCTTCGTCGCCGTGGTGAGGAGTTGCTGTCAACAGGAGCACATGATCCGCCTGGACCGTCAACCGCTTGGCCAGTTGGTAGCGGCGGGTTTCGGCTACTTCGTCGGATCGGCCGGCCTGCGACTTCGTATAGGCGGAGCACTTGTGCGCTTCATCGATGATGACCAGATCCCAGCGTTGTTGCCAGACGCGCTCGCGCACATCGTCTTGCTTGGCATAGTCGATGGATGCGATGACCTGGGAAGATCGTTGCCAGGGGTTGACAAGTTGCTGCTGATCGACGGCGGCGAAGATAATGTCGAACGGCTCGCCGAACCAGCGGAGCATCTCGTCTTGCCACTGCACGGTGAGCGGTGCGGGACAGAGGATGAGAATACGCTCGATGGCCTCCCGCAATTTCAGTTCCTTGGTGAGCAACCCGCCCATGATCGTCTTGCCAGCGCCGGGATCGTCAGCGAGTAGGAAGCGAAGTTGCGGCTGCGGCAGCATCTTCTGGTAGACAGCCTCGATCTGGTGGGGAAGCGTGCGGATCCCGGAGAGGCTGACGGCGAACTGGCGATCGTAGGCATAGGCCAGCCGGATGCGGATCGATTCAATGAGGAGACGTAGTTTCTCCGCGTCTGCCAACGTTGCCGTCGGCCGGTCGATGGGTGTCGCGTCGGCCAAGGCCGCGGCCTCTTGCGCGGAAATGACCGCTTCATCCAGACTTCCGTCGGGGAGGCGAACGCGGCACTCGTAACCGGCAGAGCCGTCGCGTCCCAGCGGACGCGCTTCTTCAAGGGTCACCGGGACATCGAAGTGTCCCGGCAGGGAAATTCGCCGGCCAATTGGTAGAGCCAACTGCTGCTCGCCCATAGTCTGTGTTCCCCTCTGCGGTTACTGAGCTTGGGAGAATAGGATTATCAACTATGGGTGGTTTTAAGTCCAGCACGGCAGACAGCCGCTTTAATCCCCTCCTGGCCGGTTCGCTTTGACGGTTGCCATCCGTCTCAGCAGATTTGTTACTGCCCAACTCACAGTCTAAAGCCGTGGCGGCCGCGTGGCTGCCGCCGCCCGTTCCAAATACCCATCGCTACCCGCCCGGCCATTTCGAGCGCGTCCGGACCATCATCGTACTCGGCCTCTTCGGACCATTCGCGAAGCTGATCAACCAAGAGCCGCGTCATCGGCGTGTCGCGGAAGCGAATGCGGTTCTGCGACAACCGCTCACCAAGACGCCGTCCGGGTGGAGCTGGATCGTCTTACGCAGCGTGAGCATCGATGATCACCTCAACGAGTTCCAGGGCCACCCTGCCGGTGAGGTCATTCTTGTTTTGAGCTGGCTCATCCATGCCCCACATCTTGCGGATGTCAGCCAACGCTTGTCTGGCCTGTTCCAGGTAGCGTGGATCGCCGTCTTGATCGCGGAGCACGGATTGACTCTCCTTCACCTGGCCTGGCTCACCGTTGTCTCCCGAGGGCCCGTGTTTGGTGGTCAAGGACTTCTGCGGCTTTTTCGATTCCTCCCAGGCGGCCATTGAATCGTGGTAGATCTTCATCAAGGCGGCTTCGTGCCGAATCTTCTTGGTCTTGATCTTGTCGCTCATCTCCTTGAGCATGCGCTCCTCGACGCGCTGGAGCATCTTGGAGACGGCTTGTTGAGTCACTTCACCCAACCCTTGCTTGGCCAGTTCCTCGGCGATCTGCGTCTCCGTCAGTCCCCTCGTCGCTGCCAACTCAAAGGCGACCTGCTCGCGTTTGCGAGCCAATTCGATCGGCACTCGGCCGCCCCTGGTCCGCATGGCAACGCTGCCCCATTTACAACCACTTGGTACAACTATTATTCGGCGCTCAAAAAACGCTCGGCTAGCGCTTCCAATACGCTGGCTGCGTCCGCCGACTCGATCAATCCCTGTCTCATCATTGTAGCGCAAGCCTTTTGCAGCAAACAAGCTACGTTCGCAGGTACCTTGTCCGACCCGAACACCGTGGCCAGCGGCACTTCCTCTTTGTGCTTGGCCGTACCATCCTGAAACCAGCCCGGTTGTAGGTCGGTGACATGTCGCTCGAACACTTCGAGGACGAGGGATAGGGCGACGGCGTGGTTTTTGATGGCAAAAGAGGACTTAGTTTTATCCAATGCGTCCACGAGGCGGGAGAACTCGGATAGCCGGGCGGTGACGGCTTCCTCGCAGACGGTCGATTCCACGGCACGCTGGAACGCGCGCTCCATCGCCTCGACTTCTTCGGGTAGGAACAGAAACATCACGGACTTATAGTCGAGCACGGCCTCGCGCATGCTCTTGAGCTGAGCGTCGGCGAGCTGTTCGAGCTGCTTGTCATCCAGGCCGGCGTAGTATTTCAGGCTCAGGTCGTCGATTTCCGCCCACAGTTCTTTCAAGATGGCCAGATCGTCCTTCCCGTTGATCGAGTTATGCGACAGTTGGATAGCGACACGCTCCTGGCGGGTGAGAGGGCGATCATCGTAGAGGATGAGGATGCGAGAGACGCTCGCGGCAACGGCGGCTTTGACGCGGTGGTTGCCGGAGAGGATGTGATAAGTGGTTCCGTCAAACCAGCAGAAGGGCACGCTGGCCAAGGCACCGTCGCGTTGGATGTTGGCCACGAGGTTTTGAAACATCTCGTGCGTCATGTAATGAGCATTCTTGTCGAGTTCCTTGAGCGACGCCGGATCGACCAAGGCCAGCTTGTAGGGCTGGCCCATCTGCTGCAAGGTCGCGTTGAGCGTCGTCAAGGCTGCCTCTGCTGGGTCTTCTGCCACCATGTCAGGGCCACTTCTAAGGTCCATTTGCCTGCTTCTCCAAGGTAGTTTAACCTTCCTTCCTTGCGCGAATGCAAATCGAACACGCCGCGATACTTCATACTCACGGGCTTGTCGGTGAAGGCGGTTGTGCCAATGGAGCGCACTTTCTGGGCGAGTTTCTGTTCGAGGATGTCGCGGACCTCGGTGCTGAGGATGCAGGCCAGCACCAGCTTGGACAGCCGAGGCACACTGGATTGCACGGCGAAGTCGCTGGTCATGTACACATCGCCGAACGCAACCGGGCCGAGCGGCGAGGCGAAGGCGAAAGCGCCAGCCAGTCGGCCGCCCAGCAGCAAGCCAAAAGCCCACATGACGCGGGCCGGCACGATCGATGGGCTGAGGTACTCGCTGCGCAACGTATTCAATTGTTCCTGAGACAAGGTGATGATGGTAGCTGGTCTCTCGACGGGCGGCGCCGACAGCCGGGGATAGGGCACGTCTGCGAGACGCTGCCGCGGCTGCGTGAGAACGGCGGCCGGTACATTGGCATAGACGTAAACGGGTTTGGAGCGCAGCGAGGTTTGCACGCGGCCGATCGCATGGTCCGCCAACGCTGGCACCGGCTCGTCGCGGCTGATGCACCAGAACTGCTTGCTCGTCATACTTTCCAGCAACGTCTGGAAGCGTTCGACTGTAAAGAGTTGATAGGCGGGTTCGTTCCAGGCGAAGGCCGCTTGTAGCTTCTTGTACAAGCGTTCGTAACCGCCCTTGTAGGTTGGAGGGAAGCTGATGACGACGCTCTCCTCGGGAGCATCGGCGAAGAAGTCCACTACGTCGCCGGCGAAGAAGCCGCGAAGAGACAGGCCGGCCAGTCCTTTCTCCAAATTGGTGAGTGTCTTGGCGTGCAGGTCGGGCCAGCGCCGCAGGTAGGCATTCCACATGCTGCGATGGTAAGGATTATCGCGCCCGTGGAAATCGAGGATAGTTGTGCAGAGCAGCAGCGTGGCCAGCGTTGGCAAGCCCGGCTGGAGCCAGTCGCCCAGCCAGGCGAGGTCGCCGTCCTGGACCTCGACGCGGAAGGGCTGATCGGACAGGTAGGCTCCCAAGGCACAGGAGTAGAGGGAGACATCGTTGCCGTGTAGGTCGGTCAGTCCGTGGGCGGCGAGGATGCGTTCGACGGTGAAGTTGCCGGAGCAGCCGACGTAGACGGGCAGTCCACGCCAGGCGGGAGCCAGCCCGGCGAGGATGGAGCGCAGATCGGCGTTGATCGATCCGACGAACATAAGAGCGGGAGGCAGGTTACGACCCTGCTCCTCCGGCCTGGTGGGGCCGGCACTCCACGGCAGAGCTTCTCCCGCTTCGGTGGTCTTTGACACGTAGTCACATCCATTTCAGCATACTTAATGCCGGAGGTTCGTTCAAACCGGTAGTCTCGTACGAACTACCTTGACGATCTGCCGCACGCGTTTAGAATTCTTTTGCGCGGCCGTTGCTCCGTTTTCACCCTCCGGAGCCGGACGATCTATTCGTCTGAACAGGCGAAGCCCCTCAGGGCTAGAGCCACCTACCCGCTCCTCCTTCGTGAGGCCAAAGGCAAGGGTGGCGGCATCAAAGCCACTGAGGTACCGTTTCATGGACCAATCCCTTCCAAATGACCTGATCGTCCCCGCAGCCCTTCCTTACGGCGACACCAGAGGAGCACGGATCATCAAATTCTGTCGTGAAAAAATTCGGGTGAAGTACGAGGCCACTCACGAATCCTTCGAATACGACAGTTATATCGCCGCCCGCGCGGCAGCTGACCCGTCCTGGCATAACCGTATTGAGCGAGAAGATGCGGAGAAGACTCGGCTAATTAACTCGCACTTCAAAGATGAGGAGATCGATGATCTCATGTGGAGGGCGGAGATGATTGGAAAGGCCCTCCAACAAATCCCGGACGATCTGATCCTCGACGCTGAAGTGTCCGATGAGGTCTACCAGAGGATCGCTTCGGTATTCCGAGACTTTATCAGGCCGTATGTCCGGCTGCCGAAGGCCACGAAAGTTCTGCACATGAAGCGCCCTTGGCTTATCCCTATGCTTGATTCGTATGTCCTCAGTTTCCTATTCTCGGAGGATCGGGAGTACGATGCGGCTACAGGTGTTCTTGGGATGCGGCAATTCCGGGCGTTGATGCTCCACGGGAGCAACTTGGAAGCTCTATATGCTATCGCCGAGGAGACGAATCGATGGCTGACTGGACTGACGAGAGAGGGACCGCCACCGATCCTGAGTCCGGTTCGAGTTCTCGACCATCTTCTCTGGTTCGATGGGGGCGGTTACAAGTGGTTTAAGTGGGTGTGTGACGGGGGCGTGGTACGGCCCCGATAAGAGATCAAACAAACTGTGCAGATCGATATGAGTCTCGCAAATTAAGGGCTTTTCGCTCAGAACCCTGTTCAGAGATCTGGATGCTGAGGAGCGTATCCAGCCATTCGGCTACGAGACGTCGCGCGGCGATACTGCCAACGAGACATCAGCGTCGCCGCGCTCCGTTCTTGTAACCGAGCTTGGTTAGTTCGCTCCATAAACGATTCCACGACATGCCGGCTTCCTTCGCTAGCCCGGCGATGCCCTCGCCGCTGGCCCAACGCCGGCCATAGACATGCAGTTGCTTTTCCAGTTCGGCGACCGGCTCGGACTCTTCCGGAGCGGGATTGGCCCGACGCTTAACAGCCCAGATCATGTCCTCGTAGGCAGGACACGCGGTTCTATCGAAGCCAAGCTCCGGAATCTCGATGCGGAGGGCCGCTTCCAACCATTCGGCCACGAGACGGCGATGACAAGCATCCCCCGGCTTTTCCCAGCACAACAGCACGGCGTTCTCGCCGAGTGCCTGGTGAATCTCCCCTGGATCGAGCTTGGCCAGAATCTCGGCGAAAGCCGCGTCGTACTCCGGTTTCTTCATCTTGAGCATGGCTCGGCTGGGCGCCAGACGCAACTCCTTGTTGCCGGTGAAGCCGCGCGGCGAGCCGCGAGCGATGGACACCGGCACAAGGTCCGATGGCAGCTTCTTCACGTTGGCGAAGTACGAGGTAAACATTTTCAGGCTCCCTTCTTGTAACCGAAGGCAGTCAATTCACTCCACAACCGATTCCACGACATACCGGCTTCCTGAGCGAGTTGGATGATTCTCTCGCCGCTCATCCAACGCCGGCCGAGGATGTGGAGGCGATTCTCCGGCTCGGCTGACGGCTTGGGTGCCGCTGGAGCGGCGCCGGCCCGGATGTACGGGGTCAACTTTTGCACCAGGCGGCGGAAGCTGGCATTGCCATTGTCGTCGGCCAAGCCCAGCGTTTCTATGTCAGGAGGCGATCCGGCGCAGCCTTCCTCTCGCCAGATGCGATCCGTCAACTCTTGCAGGTAGGGACGCAAGAGCAAGGCGCTGGACTCGAATGCCATCCGCTCGCAGCGGTCGCGCAAGCGGGCAGGGATGCGGCCGGCGGCGTTGGTGGTGAAGATGATGACCGTTTGCGGCGGCAGGTCTTCCAGGGCGTCCAGCCACACGAAGGCCGCGTTGGGCGTCATGGCGTCGGCCTCGTTCACCACCAGCACTTTCCACCCGGACCCGAAAAATGGTCTGCAACGCAACGACTCCATCATGCGGCGGACCGTCTCGCCGGTCTGCTCGCCGCTGGCGATTTGGTGCAATCCTCCGAACGGCCCCTCATCGATCTGGACGCCTAGCGTCTCGGCCAAGAGCAACGCCGCCGAGGTCTTGCCGGTGCCCGTGTCGCCCTCGAACAAGAACGCTGCCGGGTAAGGGTTCGCTGCGAAAAGCTGGAGTTGCTGGGAGGCCCAGGGCTGGCCCAGCAGCTCTCCTAAGTGGCGCGGTCGATATTTCGTCAGAAGGTTGCTCATGGATTATCCCTCGCAAAGCCGGCGTAGGGTGGGCGCCGGTGTGGTAATGGTGACTCAGGCTGATTGCTTTGCCGGTGGCAAGGCCCAGGTCGGCAGCTGGGGCATGTGCTTGAATTGCTTGGTCTGGGTATCGTAATCCACCCACTGACGCGGCAAGCGATACAGGTAGCGGCCGATGCCGAGCTTGATGGCGGCGCGTTTCAACGCATCGCTGAACGCGGCTTTCAGCTTGTCGCCATCGCCGGGTTGTTCGCTGGGAGAGCCTACGTCCGTCTTGTCGATCCATTCGCTATCGACCTTGACCGAGAGCGTACAAACAACACTGCCGCCGTGGACCAATTGGTAGGCATCCTTCCAGCCGCCGACGCCGAAAACGGCATCCAGGCGTTGCATGACGGCGCGGGCATCCAGGTAGGCAGCGGCCAGGGCGCGGTTGCCGCGAACGGCGAGTGGTTTCCAGTGAACGGCGTCCGCTGGGAACGGCGCCGTCAGAGCGAGTGACAGTTGCTTGGCATCTGCATGGCTCATAGCTTGGTTCTCCAGAAAGAGGCGAGCGGAGGAACGCTCCGCTCGCCAAGGTGACGGGGCTAGGCAGCGGGTTGCGGGGGTTCGGCGGTGAGAACCACAATCTCCTCATCGTCACCGTTGTCGTGGAACGCTTCCTCGAATTGCCGCAGCAAGTCGCGCGTCCACAGATCCGGGCCGCCATTCCGGTGCAGGTGCCAGTGCAAGCGTTCCAGGTCTGCCAACGCTTCTTGATACTTTTTCACGTTCATTTTTCGTTTCTCCAATGTTGGCCAGCGTTGGTCGAGACGCCGGCCTCATCGTGTAGGGTTACAGATCTTCTAACTCCATGCGTTCCGGCGCGGGCTGTTGCTTTGTGGACGGCATGTCGATCTTGTCGCATTGGATGAGAGCCAGGACGGATTCGACATGCTTGCAATGGCCGTGGTAGGTGTTGCCCTTGCAGGTGCAGCTGTGATAGCCGCGCTCCAGGTCAATGTTCACGTCGTACTCGGCTGGCTCCCCCTCGACTTTCTCCACATCGAATTTCTCGAAGCGGAAACCGAGGCCGAAGTCGGCGGGGATGCGGGAGACGTAGTAGCCGAAATGCTGGGCCTTTTCGCCGCTGCCGATGGTCATGTGCAGGGCGAAGACGCCGTTGGTCGTTGCGCCGATGGTGACGTGGCGTTCGGACTTGACGCGCTCGCGAGGCTTCGTTGCAGTAGACATTGCTTTCACTCCTTGGTAGTGAAGGCCACGGGCCGGGGCGTGTGTCAGACGCCGCCGGCCCCTTTCGTGTTGGTTCACGCACTCTGAGGCCGATAGCCGAGCTTAGCTAGATCGGACCACAACTTGTTCCACACCAGGCCGGCTTCGCGGGCCAGAGCACTGATCTTCTCGCCAGACAGCCAGCGGGCGCCCAGAGCGTGCAGGTCAACGCTCGCTGGCTCAGGGACCGTCACGGGAGCGGCCACAGCGACCGGGATCGGAGCCTTGAGTTTCAGAGTGGCTCTGACCCGGCCGGCTTCGGCACGGGCGAGTTTGAGGGCGTAGCACTCCTTGCCGTACTTCTGGCTCAGGTAGGACTCGAACTCTTCTTGGCTCATCAGCTCGATCGTGTTCGTCATGGCTGGCTCTCCGGGAAGGTGGGGGATGGTGTTCATGATTTTATTATAGCCACTGGCTATAACTGATTCAAGGATATTTGAGAGAAAAAAACTCTTCTAAGCAAGTTTTTTTCAATACTCCTCTGGCAGCAGGATGCAGGTGGAGGCACGCTGGCCAGCGTCCCCCTCGGCCTCCGTGATGATCCACACCTTCTCGCCCTTGAGCGTGCGATAAGCCGACAGGATGCGCGAGCCGTCCCGCACCGCCTCATCATTGAGCTTGCCGTCTTCGGCATCAACTTCGCCCCAATCACCCCGCGCGTGCCGCTCCAGGAAGAACAAGGGATCCTGGCCGGCGCGCTGGATGGCTTCCAGAGCGGCGGGAGTGGCCACCAGACGGCCCAGACGAAACTTCATCGTCACGGACATGGCAAACCTCTCTTTCAAGTTGCTGGGGTGGATGATCGTTTCTTTCACAAGTGCGGCGCATGGACCCATCCATGCGCCGCTCGGATCGGTAACTTACAGGCCCGCCTTGCTTCGGCCGCGCTGGTTGCGGCGAACGCCGTTGCCGGCGTCCTCGTCGGCCACAGGACCGGGCAGCGCCGCTGGCGGCTCCTCAGTCACGTCCAGCGCCAGGTTGCTGCGGAAACGCTGATTCGCTTCGGCAAAGGATGCGGCCAACGCCTCGGCGTTGGCAGTCAACGGGCGTAGAGCTGAAAAGAAACGTCCAAACATGGCTGAGACTCCTTTGGGCGAAGGGGTTAGGGTTAACGCAAACTCGACATCACTGCTTGCACTTTAGCTTCGGCGGCAGAGCGATCCCACACACCATCGATGGTGAGCACGCGGGCATCGCCGGCCAGTTCCCGCACCAGCGGCAGGTCTTCGGATATGTTCATGCAGCGGCCCAGACCCTTGGTCGGCTTAGGTTTCTCAACGTGGTAACTCTGAAAGACCACGGTGCGATAGAACCAGCCAGCGATGCCGTTGACCAGGCTGGCAATGTCCACCGGCGATTCACGGGCCTTGAGCTGCACGGCCTGGAAAGCACTGGAACCGTCCCGATAACCGCTGGTGCAGTAGTTCACCGCCCACAGCTCGACCCGGTAGCCGCACGCTTCCAGAAGATCAGCGAGGATGATAGCGACAGCACCACGCCAGAGGACCTCCGCGCTCTTGCGTTTGGCCGAAGTGCAGAGCGAGAACACCAGGCACAAGGTCTGCGGCGCATCGTGCTCCTCGCGCACCATCTGTCGCCAGCAATCCTGTCCTGCCCGCAGGCGGTCCACGTCGATCTCGTCGCCGTCATCGGCTGACCAGCGGCCGCGGCGGACCCGGCTCCTGGGCCGGGCCTGGCCGGTGACGTTGCGCAGCTCGAACAGCATCTCCTGCACGAGGTCCAATCCCTCCGGCCAATGCTCGCCGACCTTAGCCACTACGTCGTCCCAGCCGGTGAAGGCGCGGCCGATGAAACGCTGGCGGTCGAAGCCACCATGCGAGCGGCCGGCCTTATAGGCGGCGTCGCACGCCTCGACCATCTCCTGAATGCTGTCGTAAACCTGCTTGCGGATGCGTCTCATGGCTTGGCTCCTTTGTGCTTAGCTCTGGACTTTGTTCAACTCGTCGCGTGTCCAGCCGGAGAACAAGGC
>Ga0070738_10004283_pt1 | contig 17347 bp, 15 predicted proteins | sample Coa_R2_2_FD_66446 | JGI IMG/M metagenome (GOLD analysis project Ga0070738, IMG submission 66446) | Surface soil microbial communities from Centralia Pennsylvania, which are recovering from an underground coalmine fire - Coalmine... | ecosystem: Environmental > Terrestrial > Soil > Unclassified ...
TCACCGCCCGCTACGAAACCGATCCTCCCGCCGACGGCATCCGCATCGCCCTCCTCCGCCGCGAGGACCTGCAGAAGCGCATCGACGGCATCCCCCACGGCATCGTCGAGTCGACCCCCGCAGGTCCGCGCGGCGAGCTCCACTACGCCGCCGCGGCCCCCGGCGAGTACGTCGTGGTCATCGACAACGGCGCCCGCACTCCCGCCACCGTCCACATCCGCGTCGCTCTCGACTTCGCCCGCCCCGGCCCGGCCGTCACGGAACTCCCGCCCGCCCGCCAGTTGACGATCGTCGCCCTCAGCTTCGCCGTCTTCTTCGGGATCGTGTCCTTCTCCGCCCACCGCCTCCTGCGCAACACCCGGTCGCGCCGCTGATCGCGTAGCACCGCCGGCCCCGAGCTGACCGCGCCCACGCCCGGCGCAGAGGGACGCCCCCGCAGCGCTGAGCACCGCGCGCCCTGCGGCTGGCGCCGCCCGCCGGGACGCCGCGCAAGCAAATCGGCTACACCGGTAACCCGCAAAAATATTCAAATTATTTCTTGTATTATCTCGAACCGCATAGTAGGATACTCCACAACAGATTTGAAGTAGCTCTGGCAGATAGCCGCCGAAGGAATGTGCAGCCGGAGTTAGGGCCTGGCAGTGGCATGAGCACGGCATGCCGTTGTGTTTCATATCTTGTGGAAGCTGGAGCCGTACCTGCTCATGTTCGTACCTGCCGCCGATTCAGTCCCGCACCCCGCCCTCACCCGCGTAACCGCTTTCCGCGCCCGGTCCCCAAGGCCTCTCTCATTGCCCATCCATAGCAAGGACAACCAGTGAAATACATCCCGATCTTATTGCTGATTAGCTCTGTAGCCATCGGCCAGACCGGAACCGCCAGCATCGCCGGCACGATCGTAGATGGCAAGACGCAGAAGCCGGTTCCCGCCGCCTTGGTCGTCGCCAGCCGCGCCACCGCCCCGCCGTTTTCCCGGAACACCAAGTCCGGCGGCGATGGCGTCTTTCGGATTCAGGGACTCACGCCCGGCAATTACTCCATCTGCGTGCAGGTTACCGGCGACCGGTATCTGGACCCATGCCAGTGGAGCGCCGCCGTCGGAGTTGTTCTCGCGTCCGCCAGGCCGCAACCGGACTCAAGATCGCGCTGGCGCCCGCCTCCATCCTCAACATGCAGGTGCTGGATACGCAAAAGGGTTTGAGCCAATTGACCAAAGACGGCCGCCATCCGGACCTGACCCTCGGTGTCTGGGGACCGCGCGGCTTCTATTATCCGGCTCGCCTCGCGGGTGGTCCAGCCACGGCAGGAGCGGCCCCGGCTGGAGCGGCCACATATACCTATCGTGTAGCTATCCCGCTGGACACAACGCTCAAACTCCACATTTCCAGCCGCGACCTCAAGCTGGGCGATGCCAATGGCGCGGCCCTTCCGGCCAATGCCAACCAGCAGGCCTTCCAGCACGCCACAGGCGACAACAACCCTAAGGGTTTCACATTTTCCGTGTTGGGCTTCTTGCAGTGACATCGAGTTGAGAGGAAAACCGCAATGATTCGTAGATACTCATCGTATCGGAATGGTCACCGGGCAATCTGGATCGGCGCTCTTGCCCTTTTTTGCCTGGCCTTGGAGCCGAGCCCGGCCTGGGGACAGTGGCAGACGAGCGGCTCTAATATCTATTACAACAACGGCAACGTCGGCATAGGGACGACTACCCCGCAATATCTGCTCTCCGTCAAGGGCACAATCGGCGCCCAGGAGGTCATTGTCATCCCTCCGAGCGGCTGGTCGGATTACGTGTTCCGGCCGGACTACCGGCTGCGCCCACTGAGCGAGATCAGCCAGTACATTCAGGCGAACGGGCATCTGCCGGACATCCCCACCGAAGCCGAGGTCAAGGAGAAAGGCGTCGGCATCGGCGACATGCAGGCCAAGCTGCTGGCCAAGGTCGAGGAACTCACCCTGCACATGATCCAGCAGGAAAAGGATAACCGGGAGTTGCGCGACAAGATGAACCAGCAAACGATGGAAATCCAGGATCTCCGCGAGCGCCTGGCGAAGGGCCCGGCGACCGATTCCACACCAGCGGTGGCCAGGTAAGGGAGCGCCCAATGAGAGCGTCGAAACAACGAAGGGTGCCCAGTGCCCTGATCCGGCCGGCGCTCTGGTTCTGCGCCTGCAACCTGCTGGCCGCCTCCCTGTCGGCGCAGTGCACGAATCCGACCCAGGTGCCCGACGGCACTTACACATCAGGCGACCACAGCCAAGTCAATAACAACGCGCTTTCGGCAACCAACTTCGTCGTCAGTGGAGGCGCATCGGCAACGTTTAGTGCAGGCAACTGCATCCAACTAAATCCGGGATTTCACGCGAACGCCATCGGCGCGACGGTGCCGACCACGTTTCACGCGTGGGTGGACATCGCGCCAACGGCAGTATCGGTTGTGCCGAATTCGCCGCCCCAAAACCCACCTCTCAGTCAATCCTTTACGTGGACCGTGTCGAGCCCTAGCGGACACAGCAATCTCTCTCATGTCTTCGCACTATTTAACGGCACGTCCAATTCGACCGCAAACGCCTGCTATATCCATTACGACGCTTCTTCGAATCTCGTCTATCTGGCCGACAACACGAGTACCACATGGTTGGGCGGGTTTGCTCCGTCGAGTTCGGGGAGTATCGGCAACTCTCAATGCACGGTCTTTGGAACGGGGTCCTCGCCTAATCCGACTAGTTCGGGCACACAACTCGGCTTGACGCTGAATGTCACCTTTAACGCTGCGTCGTTTTCGGGAACCCAGAACGAGTACTTATACGCTCTCGACGGCTCCGGTGTGTATACCGGGTGGCAGCCCATGGGGACGTGGACGGTGCCCGCGCCGCCCGCGCCCGACTTTACGCTGACCGCCACCTCGACCAACTACTACGTGCCGATGGGTTCCTCAACCCCATCGTACACGCTGATCGTCACGCCGCAGAATGGCTTCAACAGCCCGGTGTCGTTCAGCATGTCTTGGCCCATGTATGGCTGCTCGAATCCCACGTTTAACCCAGGCTTGGTAACGGGCGCTCCATGGACAAGCACGGCCACAATGTCCTGCTACGAAACGCTTCAAAATGGCTACTGGACGACGGTGACGGCAACGGGCGGAGGCAAATCTCACCAGCTCAATCTGTACCTCTACGTCGGGCAATCACAGCAGCAGTACTACCTCACGACGGCAGTCAGCCCGTCAGCCGGTGGCTACATCTCGCCCGGAAGCGGCTGGTACAATAGTGGGAGCTACGTTACGATCTCGGCTACACCAGCCAGCGGCTATCAGTTCAGCGGATGGACGGGTGTCGATTCGAGTAGTGGTCCGACAGGGTACGTGACGATGAATTCCAACCGCAACGTCACTGCTAATTTCAGTCAGACCACGACCCAATACCAACTCACCACGAACGTGAGCCCTTCGGGCAGCGGGAGCCTGAGTTTCAACCCGTCATGCTGCACATATAACGCGGGAACACAGGTCACGATAACTGCGAGTGCGGCCAGCGGCTACCAGTTCAGCGGATGGAGCGGCGTCGATTCGAGCAACGGCACAACAGGGTACGTGACCATGAACGGCAATCGGAGCATCACAGCTACGTTCAGCCAGATCGCCACTCAGTACCAGCTCACGACGAACGTCAGCCCATCAGGAACTGGAACAATCAGCCCTGCCAGCGGCTTGTACAACGTGGGTTCCGTCATAATAACGGCCAACCCGAATAGCGGCTACGCGTTCTCCAGTTTCACCGGGACGTACAGTGGGACCACGAACCCGCTTACCATAAACCTGACCGGGGCCGGAACCATCACGGCAAATTTCGTTGCAGGCTATACTATCAGCGGTCAGGTAACCCTTTCCGGAGGCGGGGGCGTTAGCGGCGTGAGCATTTATGCCAGCGGATCGCAGAACGCTAGCGCAACGACGGACGCAAACGGCATGTATACGCTGCCCGCCTTGGCGGCGGGCGGCAGCTATACCGTTACGGCCTCAAAGAGCGGCTACCTTCTCAGCGCTGCCCAAACGTTCAACAACCTCGGCTCGAATCAGACCGCCAGCTTCACGGCTACGCCGACGCTGAGCATCAATGGCGGGGGAAGTACCGCTGAGGTTGCACCATCTACCAATGTGTCAATGGCATTTAATCTCTACGACCAGGCTGGTGCTAATGACATCGGTTGGGCGCAGTTCTATCTTGCGGACGGTTCCGGGGGCGCCCATTGTTACGGGGATTGGGGACGGCCTAATGCGCTCGATCTATACGACGGGGATACCGGGGCCACATCGGGCTTCGGAATTACCCAGAGCGATACCTTCTGCTCTGTTTCGCTGGCCTCTATCACAAACTCGCCAACCGACCCAACAGAAGTAACCGTCGTTCTGAACTTTACGTTCAATCCGGGAACGGATGGCACGTACAGCGTGTTGACCCAAATCAACTACGGTTCAGGACCAGCCGGTCCCTGGCAGGCATTGGGAACATTGACCATAGACCCAGCGAGGGAACCCGTCCTCAGCACGCCCACAGATGAGCCCCCTCCCGACCCGGCTCCAGTACCGGTATCGCCCCCGGCAGTCTCCGGATCGACTACTAACTGCAACGACATCAGCGGAACCTGGACAGACGGCGCAAATACATTTTCCTATAGCCAGTCTGGCCAATCCGTGACCGGAACAATTACCGAGCCGGACCCATACTGTCCTACCCCAGTCACTTGGCAGGTTCAAGGGCAAGCTACGGGAGACGGCGTCTTTACGCTCACTGATTACGGTCCCTCGACGGACGCTTGTGGCAACACAGTGGGGCCGATCACCGCGACAGTAACCGTCACAATCTCGAGTTGCTCAACGGCTCAGGTCTCCGGTAGCGGATCGACGGGCACCAACCCGACATTCCGCGCACAAGCGTTGCCTTTGGCGAATGCTGCCACAACGAGTTGGACTAGAACTTCGAACCCACCAGGCATCTCAATGACTGTAGATGTTATGGCGGGAAAGATATCGACTCAGCTAAGCGGACAGAACAAGGCTGGGAATCTTGCGATTACCGTAAATAGCTCACAAGGCCAACAGACACCGTTGCCAGCCCATGCCTCAGCCCAGAGCGGGAATTCCTTCAATGATAGCTTTCGTCTGAGCTTGCCGGTGGGGCAGTACGGCAATGTCGTCGCGGCATGGGATACTACAAGTGTGACTGTACCGGTGGCCTTCTATGTTGTTGGTAACACCAGGCTCACCCAGTACAATACCCCTTATGAGCAGAACTGTCATGACAATCCGCAAACTGCGTATGTGATTAACAAGATTGACAAGGCTGCTGATGGTTATTGCTATTGGAAAGTAGTTCAACTTGGAAGACAGTTTGTGACCCAAGTCATTACTAATGGCACCGGCGTAATCGGGACGAATGAGATTGTGAAAGCATATAACGCAGGGGCCCGAAATGTCTGCGATATTCCGACTGGCGGCAGCGCGAGCAATTCGTTCTTCTCGGTAGATTCTGGTGGCAATCCCATCACGAAAATTAAAGGCAGCCACAACTCGGTGCTGTCCGACGCCACTGGAACCGTGAACTCGTTTAACAACAACAACCCAGCGGCCGGTAGTATAGCTGTCCTACCCAATAGTTCCACCAAGCCAACGGCACCAGCTTTTCCGTTCGTATTCGGAGATCAACTGCTCTTGATTGACCAGAACGACGCCAATGACCGACTTGGTCCGCGTTCAGCGGAAGACTATTGCCCAGGGTGCGGCCCCGGTAGCTTTTCGTCACCCGCTGTAGCCCATGTCGATGTGTATAGCTCGCGACAAAGCTGCGGGACTGGCTCTGACTATAACAATGGTGCTCCTTTCGTTACCATAAGGCTGAGGTAGCCGTGATGAAAACTCTGTTTATCTTCTTGTTTGCTGTGTTGTTCTCTGGAACTGCGACGGGACAATTGCTTCAGCGCCGCCCTGATTTTTGCGGAACGCCTGGTGCTTTGATTCCGCTGCCACGAAACGTCTCGGCGGTTTCGTATTCTGAAAAGGGATACTCCGACTTCTTCGTCCGGGATGGCGCGTCACCGGTTCGCCTCGACATGGATGAAGTAATAGATCAGGTTTGCGAACTGCCCGATCATCGAATCGCGGTTTTCGGAAGCTCTGGAGCGTATGGCACGAATGTCAGCATCATAGATACAGAAAAGGGAGCACTGGTGGACACATTTTTGGTGTACGACCCTGTTCTCTCCCCGGACAAGAGATGGCTAGTCTATCGGAAATTCTTCCCACGTCAGACGGACCTCCCCGCGTCGGACGAGTATCTTTTATACGATCTGCTCAAAAGCCCCACGCAGAATCGACCATCCGAACCGTTTTCGATGGACCGACTCGACACGGATGTGGGTACCCCGATTTACCCCCTTGGCTGGAAAAACGAGCCAGGCGACAACATTGGCGCGCCGGAGGATCAGCGGCACAGCCATATTTCCCCATTCTTCTGGTCCCCGGATAGTAGAGCGATCGTGTTCGCCGATATGCTCCGCGAAGATAAGCCTGATCTCGTGCTGATCGCCATTGATGGCAAAGGCGCCACTACGGCATCCATCTATCCTTACAGCCCTCTGGGATGCAAGGGTGAGGAGGCTACCGCCAGGAGCAAGCAAGCTCAACCCTTGGTTGAGTTTGGTCCTCGACAGGGGACGGACCTTCCGATTCTCCTAAAGGTCCAGTCCGCGGGCTGTACGCCAATAACGTTGCAGCTTCGACTTGACAGCTTTAAGCCTGCGACTCGCGAGAATCGCGTTGTCGAGAAACCGACTCGTAAAACGATAAAAGGTAAATAGCCACGTGCCCGGCGCGGAGGAACAGAGAGTTTATGAGACATCTTGTGGTATTGCCGCCGAAGCTCAACGCACCAACGGTCTGCGGCCGAACCGGCGCGCAGTGCATCCGCAGGCGGTGGTTGTATCTGGTGACCCTAGCAGGCGTCGGCACGCAGGCCCTTTTGGCTGCGAGCGGCAGTGTCGCCGGATCAGTTGTGGACGATAGTGGTCGCGCAGTGCCGAGCGCCCATGTGCTGATCAGTTATGCTCCTTCAATAAGAACGGCCATAACCGCCCCGCCTGTTATTACAGGCCCCCTAGCTACAACGGTCGCAGCAGATGGCAATGGCGCGTTCCATGCCGACGGTCTAGCGCCCGGCCAGTATATTGCTTGTGCTGAAACAGCGTCTCCCGGCTATCTCGACCCGTGCCATTGGGCAAATTCCGCTCCGGCATTCACCGTGAGTGCGGGCCAGACGACGTCCGGCGTCAGCATCATCATGGCTAAAGGTTCTGTCCTGCATGTCCATGTGGATGATCCTCAGCAACTGCTGAAGCCTGTGACGGGTACGATAGACCTCGATTTTCAGATCCATGTCGTCACGCCCAAAGGACTACACTATAGCGCCCCGCTTCAGTCGAGCACGGCGGTCGCACGAGATCATGCGATTACGATACCGTTTGGCACACCCGTAAACCTCCGCGTCTTGTCCGCTCACTATACGGTGAATGATCAGTCGGGCAAATCTTTCGCTGCACAAGGCACTACCATTAACGCGCCAGCGGGCACGACGCCAGGCGTCGTCATGCTCACGGTGACTGGCAAGAAATAGCGCCGAGCAGTTCCACCCTCCCAAAACCTCCCTTCGCACGAAGGCACTGAGAAGGCCCAGGCGGTCGCGGGCTCACGTTTGCTCTTGCGTGCGTCTTTTTCTTATGCCACCGCCTCCTTCGCCATCGGCACCACGAACCCCGCCCACACCCTCGAAGTCGCCGGCACGCTCGGCGTCCAAGGCACGATCACTGCTCAAGAAGTGTTGGTAAGCTCCACCGGCGCGGACTACGTGTTTGAGCCCGGCTACCGCCTCCAACCGCTCAGCGAAGTCGCCAGCTACATCGAGGCCAACCACCACCTGCCCGGCATCCCCTCCGCCGACGAGGTCAAGGCAAAGGGCATGGGCGTCGGCGACATGGAGTCGAGAGTGCTCGCCAAGGTCGAGGAACTCACGCTCCACATCATCCAGCAGGAGAAGGAAAATCGCGAACTGCGCGACCGAATGAATCAACAAGCGAAAGAGAATCAGGAACTCCGGGCCCGGCTCTCACGGCTGGAAAACGGCGCAGCGGCCGCTTCCAAGCCGGCTGTGGCTAAATAAGGAGCCCTGAATGAGTGCGTCGAAACAGCGAAGCCTCTCGATCGCCCTGATCCGCCTGCCGCTCTGGTTCTGCGCCTGCAACCTGCTCGCTGCAGCCTTGTCGGCGCAGTGCCCAAGTCCCGTTACCGCGGTCCCCGCCGGAACCTACACGTCCGGCGACTACAGCCAGGTCGATCCCAACGCGCTATCTGCTTCCAACCTCTCTATCAGCGGAGGCGCGACCGCAACATTCGTGGCGGGCAACTGTATCGACCTCAAGAGCAACCCCCAGGGCGGCGTCGGCTTTCACGCAAACGCCATCGGCGCCACCGTGCCGACCACCTTTCATGCATGGGTGGACATGGCCCCAACTGCAGTATCGTTCTCGCCGTCATCACCGCCGGCGAACCCGCCCCTCAGTCAATCTTTCACGTGGACCGTCGCGAGCCCGGCCGGACACAGCAATCTGTCCCACGTTTTCGCCCTCTTCAATACCACGTCCGCCTCAACCGCCAACGCCTGCTACATCCATTACGATGCATCTTCCAACCTGGTCTACCTTGCCGACAACGCGGGCGCCACCTGGCTCGGCGGCTTTGCCCCTTCGAGCGCCGCGAGCGCGGCCAATTCCCAGTGCACGATCGCTGGCACGGGCTCCTCGTCGAACCCCTCGAGCGCCGGCACGCAGCTCGCCCTGACCCTGACAGTCACCTTTCATACCACCTTTGCCGGGACGAAAAACGAGTACCTCTACGCCCTCGATAGCTCCGGTACGACCACCGGCTGGCAGCCCATGGGCACATGGGCGGTTCCCGGCCCGCCCCCACCCCAGCAGTACTACCTCGTCACAGCCGCCAACCCTTCCAACGGCGGGTCCGTCAGCCCGTCCTGCCCAAGCGGCTGCTCTTACCCTTCTGGGTCGTCTGTTCAGATCACAGCCACAGCAGCTAACGGCTACCAATTCACCGGCTGGACAGGCGTAGATTCCAGCAACGGCGCCACAGCCTACGTCACCGTCAGCAACAACCGGACCGTCACAGCGAATTTCACAACATTGTCGACCACCACCCAAACAATATCGACATCACGACCTGGTCTATCCTTTTCGGTAGACGGAACTACCTACACTACCGCCCAGACCTTCACGTGGCCGTCGGGTACGAGCCACACGCTTGCCGCACCCGGTGCTCAACAGGATTCGAGCGGTGCCCAGTACTTCTTCTCCGCGTGGTCGGACGCAGGGGACTTGACCCACCCCATAACGGCAACCTCTTCGATCGCCTCCTACACCGCCCAGTACGCTACAACCACAATTGCATCACTGGGAGGCTACAGCGTACCGAACGATGGGTCACAAAGCAGCTACTGGACCTATTGCGTCAGCACCTCACAGACGCAGTGTATCGATGGAGGCTTCGACGCGGCAGGAATCAGTTCCTGCTCGATCCTCGGCGGCGGCGTGACCGTGACCGGCATGATCGCGAAGCCAAACGGCGTAAAATACGAATTCGAGCTTCAATTCACGGCCGATCGCACGGCATGGCACGGCGCGCACACATTGACTTGCACGTACAACGGCCAAAAGCTTTCGCTGGCAAACGCCTTGATGGTCTACGATGCCACGCCGGTCATTACCAGCATTGCGCAAGACGCTCCGATGGTTAACGGCTCGTTCTACGTCACGCTCACCGGCAAGTATTTCGGGACGGCGCCCGGCACCGTCGTCCCTTGCGCGCACACCACCGCGAGTCCAGCGCCGCCCTGCGGCAGCACGCCGACCAGCGACCTCACGATCACCCAGCCGTCGCCTTATTGGCAGTCGCAACCAGCTAGCGCCCCGCTAGACTCCTGGAACAACACGCAGGTAAAGGCACTCGTGACCCCGTCCGCGAGCGCTTCGGGGACGTACGACCTCGTCATAAATTCTACAGGCGTATCCACCTATGGCGGCACGGCATTCCTAGCGCGGAACGGAACGCAACCGGAGAGCAACCGCGAGCCGATCACGATTGTCGTGCCAACGATGACCTTCTTGCCAACGCAGGCGTCGATTGGCGTCCAAGGATATATGCTCACGATTCAAGGCACGAATCTTTTAGGCTCCGGCCCTCCGTCCCTGGATTTTGGCAGTTCCGGCATCACGTACACCATTCAGAGCTACGATAACTCCCAGGTCACCGGCTTCTTCAGCGTTCCGGCCACTGCACAACCCGGCCGGTACACGGTCACTTTGACTCCCGGTGGTACCACGGTGAGGGCAACGGCTACCCTGACTCTCGTGCCGGGGCCGGGTACATTAACCGGGCAATATCCACAGACTCAGCAGGCGGTACCCGACAGCGCGGGGATCTGGTGGCTTGGGACAGGAGCCCCCGACGCCAACGATGGGTGCGATCCAAACCGGCAAATCTTTGCAAACGGCGACGCGGCTTGTTACTGGACATGGGTGACAGTGACGTTGACACCTGGAGCAGGTGCCTCGCCTCCCTCTGCTGGCTCGCCAGTAACGTGGTCATTTACCGACGCCGCTACAAATCAGCCAGCCCAACTGGTAGCGTGGAATTGCCAGGACGCCCCCGCCTGCAGCCGGATAACAGTCAAACCCAACGGAGCATTTGTCGGCACTGTGAGTGTGCAGGCAACGCTCGGCGGGATCGCCAGTGCCACATTTCAGGTCGGCTTTGACTACCCAGGGTATGTTGTTGTAACTCGAACCGTGGACAGGATTTGGGCGGACCCGGGGTACCCTGCATACCAGTCCGACAACTACCTGCAACTCTTCTCGGCGGGCGGTAGACCGATGTTCTACATGCCCGTCCACGAGGAGTTCCCTTCGCCCGACAGTTGGAGCTCATGCGGGAAAAGCGTTGGCTGGACAGATCCGATCCCACAGACCGCCCCTGACCCGACAAAGGCATGGGGAAGCTGGGTGACCCTGGACGATGGGACCCTCGGTAATGTCGCGGGACCAGCGCCCGATACCGTGGGGTACGGCTGCCCCGGCGCCGCGGGCAACTGCTCCCCGTCATCCGATATACCTGGAAGCCAGAAGGTACCTGCCCAGGGGTTATCGCAACAGGCCAACGCCTGGAGCGATCAGTATATCGTGGTAGGCTCCCAGACTACCAACCCGCTGGGCCGATACATAAAAGTGCAAGCAGACAGACAGGTCCGCTATACGGACCATGGACGAGACGAACTTGGGACATGGATATGCCCACAATAGCGAGCAGTCGATTTGTTTCTATATTGCGGCGGCCTGACTCGGCGCGCCCCACACCTAACCGGAGCGACGCATGCACGGTCAAAGAACACGGTGTGGATCGGCCTGCCAGAGCATTACAACCGATTTTGGGATCCACAATAGACAGACTAGTTGTGGCGTGCCTCCTTTTGTCTGGAGTTTTTTCCCTCAAGTTAGAGGCGCAAGCGCGCGGCGCCGACAAGATAGCCGACGATGTTGACGCCGTGTTCGTGGGTGAGGTTGTCTCAGGCCAGACGGCTGGTAACTCAGCGAATTACGTTCTTTTGGTTAGCCGGACCATCAAAGGTAGCCTCCTCCCGAATGATCATGCGAACGTCTCGTGGACCATCCCCTATCGGTCCGGGGGTGACTTCAAAGGGGCCTATGGGATGTGGTTTCTGCGCCAAGCGGGGCCAGGTCAATTTAATCTGGTGCAGCCTTTCAATGGTATTCAGTACCTGCCGATTTCGAAAACCAGTTCCCCGTCCGCAATTGCGCTTCCCGCCGGAGTCGCTGCTCAGCCGGCGACCGTGGGCGACCAAATCGCTGCGGAGATGTTCGCGGCGCTGCACGCCCACCCGGATCGCTCCCAGATCGCCGCTCTTGGCCAGATGTTCCTCGCCGCGGACGCTACTCCTTTCGTCAGGGCTCTTTATGGGGTCTTGCGGGCCGACCCGGACCCCGAGCTCAAATTTACGGGACTTACGGGTATGCTAAGGCTTAGCGACCCGACAGCCCTCCCGGAGATCGCAAACAACCTCAACCTGATTCCGGGCCTGGCAATTCGCCCGATGGTGCTTTCCGCAGTCGAGTCCCGTCGGGACTCAACTCCAGAGGCCATACAGACTTTCGGGAAGTTTGCTTCCTCGCAGGATCCTGACCTTCAGTACACGGGCGGCGACGTGCTTCGGGGGATCCATACTCGTGATAGCCTGCCTTTCCTGGTTTCGCTCTTGGACAGCCCCCGCCCACAGACGCGGCTTCTCGCGCTGATCGGGCTATGCGGCTTCGTCAATAATCTTCCGATTGAGACCCCCTACAATGTCCCGAACGGCAGGGCAAACATCCCGCAAGGCCCAACTCCGTACAGGACAGCAGAGACCGATCGGCACTGCCTGGGTGGCATACGACCGGATCAGGCGAGTGACCCCGAATCTCTGCAGTTCTGGAAGTCGTGGTGGATAGCAAACAAGGCTAAACTGACACACTGAAGTGGCGACGAATATGAGCAACCGAGCTTCCGGAATCCGCCCCTACCACGGTTTCTGCAACAATGCGTGCCTGGCTGAAATCACGATCCGATGGGAAAACCCGGCGACGTCGTTATCGTAACGCCGACTCTCCCATCTGCTTCCTTCATCTACCAACCGCCGGCTGCCCTCACGCCAACCGACGATCAGCACAATCTGACCCCAGACGGGTTCTACAGTTACCAGTCAGTTGCCGATCCCAATACTGCCTACCCGGGCAGCGCCTGCCCGGCGACACCATGGCCGAGCCTGCCCGCCCCGGCGCGGTCCGGTATTCCCTGCGGGAGTCAGGCCGTCCCCTGCTGGAAGTGGTGATCGCGTGAGAGAGCTACTCAAAACACGGTGCCCGGAGCCCGCGGGCCACTTCTCCCGCTGTTGCGCCGCATTCACCGCGCTGCTCCTCTCGCTGCCCCTGGCGCAGGTGGCCCGGGCGGAATCCGGCGTGGTGCTCAGAATGGTTGCGGAGGATACCTCACCCGGTGCAGCTTGCATCCGGCGCGATCACCATGGACTTTGACCCATCCGTCTTCGGAAATTTCGAGAGAGCTGCAGTTCTCAGCGCAGCCGGAGATGCAACGGGATACGCGCACTTGGGTATCGTCGGAGTGCAGGGCAGTGGTACACATGTGGACGCGCAATTCTGGTCGTCGTCTGGAAGCATCGGCCAGCTGCCGGAAGCGCCCGTGTTCGTCGTGTCAATCCCCGTGCTGGCCAGCGCGCGCCTGGGGGCGGCCTCCATGATCAGCGTGGATCCGTCGGGTAATCCAGAGAACAGTATCTTCGGTATGAACCTCGGAGCCATACCGTCGGAGTTTACCTTGGATTCAGCGGGAAAGCTGCCGGCGATGCTGAACGGCACCCAAGTCCTGATCAACGGCCAGCCCGCTCCGCTGCTCTATACCTCTGCGAGCCAGATCAACGCCATCGTGCCCTATGAAATCGGCCAGAGCGGCACCGCGACCGTCCAGGTGGTTTCCGGCAATCTGCAAGTCGGACACCTGGGGTCGTCCCCGTAGCGCCCGCGGTATTCACGGCCCGCGGCGGCACGGGCCAGGCGGCGGCTCTCAACCAGGATGGGTCCGTGAACAGCCCTTCGAGCCCGGCCGCCGTGGGCGGCGGCGTCACAATCGCCGTGGAATGAGGATCGCTCATGAAATCTTTCGTTCTCCTGCTCCTGCTCGCGTGCGCCTGCCACGCGCAATCCTCGCAACCGCCCGTCACTGCGGATGAATTGCAGTTCTTCCGCTTCATGCTGATGAACATCGGAAGCATCGACCACCACCCGGACGCTGTCGCCGCGTATGAGGCATCGCTGGTCAAACAGTTCGGCCTGAATTCTCAGGAATCAGGATTCCTTCACGGACAGGGGCAGCGGCTGAACGCCTTGCTGAAGCAGTTGCGGCGGCAATCTCAGGCAATCGTTTCCGGTAAGAAGAACCTGTCCGCGGCAGATGCCGACGCACTCACCGCTCTCATTAATCAGCGCGAACAGCTGATCACCACGCTCGCAAACGAGATTCTTAACGCCGTGAGACCCGAGACGGCGGGGTGACTGCGGGCGCCCGGCCAGGTAATCGCTGCTGCCGCGAAGCATGCGAAATGAGTAGCGCCTCCCATGCCGCCGTCTCCTTCCTCCGGATCTGGACCGCTAGGCGCCAGCCCCGAGCGCGCACCCGATCCTCCGCAGCCCTTCGGCGAACATCTCCGAGTTCACGCCCATCCCCACTCGAATATGTCCCGGCATCTCGAAGAACCGGCCCGGCACGGCCGAGGTCTCCTGCTCGCGCCGCAGCCGCTCCAGGAATTCGTCCGCGCTGCCCTGCCGCAGCCGCAGGAAACACGTCGTCCCCCATTCCGTTTGCGGCGCGCAGAGCGCGTCCTGCCGGCGCAGAAATTCGGCCAGCGTTGCCCGGTCGTGCTCCACCACGCGGCGCGCCCGCACGCGCAGCAGCTCGAGATTCTCAAACGCCGCCACGCTCAGGATCTCTCCCGGATGCACCGGCGTCGCGCCGAACACATCGTTCAGCCGCCGCATGCGCCACGCCAGCTCCGGCTCGGCCAGAATCCACCCGCAGCGGATGCCGCTCACGCCGTATACCTTGGTCAGGCTGCTCGTCACCACGAACTCCGGGCCTAAGTGAAACGCCGTGCGCGGCGTGTTCTCGTACACCGCGTCGAGGTAGACTTCATCCACCAGCACCCGCGCGCCCACGCTGCGCGCCAGCTCGCCGAGCTCGCGCAGCACCGGCTCCGGCGTCAGCGCGCTCGAGGGATTGTGCAGGTTAGTGATTACGATTAACCGCGTCCGCGGCGTCAGCGCGCGCCGCACTGCCGCCGGGTCCACCGCGTAGCCATCCTCTTCGCGCCGCGCGAAGCGCGTCACCCTCGCCCCCAGATACAGCGCCGCATCGACCAGCGGCCCGTACGCCGGATGCTCGATCAGCACTTCATCGCCGTCTTCGACGATCGCCGCCATCGCCAGATGATTGGCCATCGAGGTCCCGGCCGCCTCGACCACGCACTCGGGATCCACGCCGTGCCGCGCCGCGATCGCCTCCATCAGCGGCCGGTAGCCGTAAGCGTTCTCGCCGTTGATTTCGAGCCGCGTCCAATCGAACGGCAGCTCCCGCAGCGGGAACGCGCCCACTCCGCTGGTTGCCAGGTTGAACCGCGCCCGGCTCTGCGTCTTCGCCCAGTGCATGTACTCCGATTGCCTGTGTCTCATGTCCACTCTGTCTCAACGCCGCGACCAATACCAATACACCGGCACGCCCGCCGCCAGAATCGCAAGCGCGGTCGCGCTGTTCGCCGGCGATGACGCGATGGCGCTTGCCACGATCCCCGCACAGGCGAGCACGAAGATGCCGGTCGTAACCGGATGGCCCGGCGCCCGGTAAAGTCCGGCGCCTTCGCCGGCGGACTCGCGCCGCCGCAGCACAAACAGCGCAGCCGCGGTCATGCCGAACGAGATGAAATCGACCGTGACCTCGAAATTCAGAATCTCCCCGTACTTGCCCGAGCAGGCGATCGCCGCGGCCAGCACGCCCTGCAGCACGATCGCGGTCACCGGTGCGCCCGAGCGCGCCCCCAGCCGCCCGACGCGTTCGAAGAACAGCCCGTCCCGCGCCATCGCGTAGTACACGCGCGGCCCGGTCAGCATCCCCTGGCTGAGAAATCCGAGCGTCGAAATGGCAATCCCCACCGCGATCCACTGCGCGCCGCGTTCGCCGAGCGCGATCCGTACGACCTCCGACGCCGGCGTCGAGGTGCGGTCCAAGCCTTCGGCGCCGAGCACCCGCAGGCACACGAAGTTCACCGCGAGATACAGCACCACCACCGCCGCCACGCCCGCGAGAATCCCGCGCGAGAGATCGCGCCGCGCATCGCGCATTTCTCCCGCGACGAACGTCGCGGTCTGCCAGCCGCCGTAGGCGAACGCGATCGGCACCATCGCGGCGCCGATCGACCGCAGCAGGCCGAACCCGGAAGGCATCGCGCGGGGCGCTTCCGCCGCGTGGCCGCCGAATGCGAACCCGACGGCGACCAGCCCTGCGATCGCCGCCGTTTTCAGCAGCATCAGCGCGCTCTGCACGTTGCTGCCGGCGCGCGCGCCGAGGCAGTTGATCGCCGTCAATCCCAGCAGCACCGCGGCCGCGATGGCGCTCTCGCTCCATTGGACGCCGGCGAGCCGCCGGTAGTACGCGGCGAACGTCACCGCGACGGCCGCCATGCCGCCGGTCTGGGTCACCAGCAGCAGGACCCATCCATAGAGGAACGCGACCGCGGGATGGTAGGCCTCGCGCAGGTAGAGATATTGTCCGCCCGCGCCCGGCAACCGCGTCGCCAGCTCCGCCCAGATGAACGCGCCGCACAGCGCGACCACGCCGCCCAACGCCCAGACTCCGAGGATCAGCCCCGGCGTGTGCACGCGGTGCGCCACCTCCGACGGATTCATGAAGATGCCGGCGCCAACGATGCCGCCCATGACGATCATGACGGCATCGAACAGCCCGAGCTGTTTGCGCGGCTTCGCGGACTTCAAGCGCTCAGGCTAGCACAGCCCGGAATCGCGCCGCCGTCCGGCGTTGCCTTGGGCCACGCCCGGCCCGGCTCGAAGAGGCGTGGTTCATCACGGCGCTTTCTCGCCGGGCGCGGCGGCGCCGCGGCCGCTCAGGTGACGGTAGAAGCCGAGGTCTTCGCCGGTGAGCGCCTTGGTCAGGAAAATGATCTGCCCGGTGTGGTGCGAAAAATGTTCCACCACGTGATAGATCGCTTCGAGCACCGTGACCCCGTAGCCCTGCACCACGATGCGCTCGGCCAGCCGCTCCGGTGTCACCCGCTCGATGACCGAGCACGCCTCTTCCACCGTGGCGCGCAGCTTCGCGGCGAGATCGCCGGGCGCGAGGCCGCTGCGCGCCGCGAACTCCGCATCGCGGTCGCGCGTGTCCGGCTGCGCGCCTACACCCGAGACGATCCACTGCCGCACGTTGCCGCAGAGGTGCAACACCAGATTGCCGGCGGCGTTTTCCCCCTCGCCGCCGCGCATCCAGATCTGTTCCTCATCGAGCTTGCCGAGGCAGACCGCGATGCGTTCCGTGTACTTCCGAAGCTGGGACACGGAGCAATCGAGAAACAGCCGGTCGAGCGCCATGCCTCAGGC
>Ga0070738_10004284_pt1 | contig 17347 bp, 21 predicted proteins | sample Coa_R2_2_FD_66446 | JGI IMG/M metagenome (GOLD analysis project Ga0070738, IMG submission 66446) | Surface soil microbial communities from Centralia Pennsylvania, which are recovering from an underground coalmine fire - Coalmine... | ecosystem: Environmental > Terrestrial > Soil > Unclassified ...
GAAATTAATAATCGTTCTATTACCATAAAAAAACAAGCGGGTGGTGTGATTTGGTTTGATTTTAACAACATTTGTAACGTTCCTCGTAGTCAACACGATTATTTAGTGATCGCACAGCAATACCATACCGTTTTTATTAGCGATGTGCCTGTTATTTCATCAAAAAATATTATTTCCTTGTTTATTCGATTAATCGATGTGTTGTATGATGCACGAATCAGAGTTGTGATATCGTCAGCCGCGGCAGTAGAGGAAATTTATAGTCAAGGCGACATGATGGTTGAGTATATCCGTACTCGTTCACGATTATTGGAAATGCAGTCAGAGGCGTATTTTTCAAAAGTAGCTTGATAATAAGGAGACGTTATGAAGTTCTATACAGGGATAGTGGTAACGGGAATAATGTTGAGTGTATTAAATGGATGTGCAAATACGACCGACCAACATACACTTGGCTTACAAGATTTTCAATCTAAGACGCTGCCAACCGGAGGCAGTGATGCAGCCTTAGCAGCCCATAAAATGTAAGATTGAATAGTTAGAATACCTAAATGCCAAACAATGATCACAAAAAAATTGTCACCTTATCGCTGGGCGCCCTTGGCGTTGTTTATGGCGATATTGGAACCAGCCCGCTTTATGCATTACAACAAACGCTGTCAGGTTTACCCATTACGGTTGAGAATGTCTTCGGCGTCTTGTCTTTAGTATTTTGGGCGCTTATTGTAGTGATTTCAACTCGATATATTACCGTGTTTTTAAACGCGAATAATGATGGTGAAGGCGGGGTATTAGCGCTAGTCGCATTATTAAAACGACAAGGTAAAAAATTTCCGCAATTATTATTTCTAATAGGTATTGTCGGAGCAGGATTATTGCTGGGTGATGGGATGATTACACCGGCTATTTCTGTGATCAGTGCAGTGGAAGGATTAAAAGTTATTTCACCGGAATTTTCTCATTTAATCGTGCCTATTTCATTTCTTATTTTATTGGTTCTTTTTCTTGCACAGCGTTTTGGAACAGGTAATATTGGCTTTACTTTCGGCCCAATTTTATTGGGTTGGTTTATGACGATTGCTACAATAGGCGCTATTGCTATTTTTCATTATCCCATGGTGATACATGCAATTAATCCTTATTATGCGTTTTTATTTTTCTATCATGGCGGCTGGCATGCTTATTTATTATTAAGCGGCATCTTCTTAGTGATCACCGGTGCAGAAGCAATGTATGCTGATTTAGGTCATTTTGGAAAAACACCTATTCGCATAGGCTGGCTCTGCGTTGCGCTGCCTGCATTGCTGGTAAATTATTTCGGACAAGGTGCGAATTTATTACAAAACCCATCAGCTATTTCCAATGTATTCTATGCACTTTCCCCGTCATGGTTTTCTTATCCATTACTTATTATTGCTACTCTCGCCACTATTATCGCTTCCCAAGCTGTTATTTCTGCTAGTTTTTCTCTTGCGAGACAAGCAATTTTATTAAACGTTTGTCCGCGGTTACCGATAGTTTATACGTCAAAAGAAGAACAAGGGCAGGTATATGTTCCGCAAGTCAATTTGATTCTTGCTGTTGGAACTCTCTCATTAGTAGCCGTATTTTAAAGTTCCACAACATTAGCAGCTGCTTTTGGAATGGCTGTTAACTTAGTGATGATTATTGTTTCTATATTAGTGATATGTGTAGCGCGTTTAATTTGGAAATGGTCAATTTTAAAAGTAATCGGAGTATTCTCTCTATTTACACTGATTGATTTTGCTTTTCTAGGCGCGAACCTTCACAAAATTCAACAAGGCGCCTGGATTCCTCTCGCCTTTGCATTATTAACCAGCATTATTATGATTACCTGGGGAAAAGGTATAGAGTTACTGCGCTCTTCTTATTATATGAACAAAGTGGCGCTCCCTGATATTATTCATAAACTGGATCGTTCTAAATTAAATTATGTAGAAGATATCATAGCCGTTTTTATTACTGATTTTTATGATAAAAGCGGCGGAAGTTTTTTACATTATCTTAAACTTAATCACATTATGCCTAAACAAGCTTTAATTGTAAGTATTGCTACTGAAAATTATCCTTATATCTCTGAAAAAAACCGTTACGAAATAAAAGAAATTTTTGAAGGTATTTATAGTTTAGTGCTGCATTACGGCTTTATGCAAACTATTAATCTGCCTCGTGCATTAGAGATAGGTGAAAGGATGAAAATCTTTCCTTTTCCGGTGGACCTTAATAAAACCATTTATATGGTGGAATTTGTCCATATAGCTATGACTAAGAAAAAATATCCTCGATTATTCTATTGGCAGAAAAGATTATTTAGTTTTCTATTGCGCAATTCAGAATTTGAGATTGAGTTTTTTCACTTACCTTATAATAAAACAATTGCTATTGGGACTTATTGTGAAATTTAATTGTTGATGTAAGGGGTTAAAGGAGTTTTAGCACTCACCTCAAATAGAAAATGCATCAACAATATAGACAAGGTATAATGAAGTTTTCACTACCATCTACTGCCATAATGTGTTTATAAGCATCCTGTAATCCTTTCTGCGTAGCGTCATAGCTATATAAGCAAATGTATTATGAGAGGAGGACATTATTATGAAATATACTTATACTGCAAAAATTTATCTTGAAGATGGCGAAGTGATTTTGCATTCAGGGAATAATGTTGAAGAATTAATGGTTTGGATGCATGGGCAAGCAGAGGCAAGTTTTGGTGATATGAATGGAGAAATTATTGATAATAAAACTCATCATGTAGTCAAACATTTTCAATATACGCCACCATTCAGTGATTTTACTCATGATTAATTTATAGCTTATTTTTTACCAATAAAAAATTGGGTTGAATCCCTCACTATAGCATCGTATAAAAAGGAAATAAAAATAGGTGCAATATGGATAAGCTAACGACATCTGCTAGGGAGTTTCTGCCGGCCGATCAGACAATCCCTTCATTGCGAAAGACTGCTAAAAATTGTCAAGGCTGTCATCTTTATAAACATGCCAGTGGAACCGTATTTGGCTTAGGGAATGAGCGAGCTAAATTAATGTTGGTAGGTGAGATGCCGGGAGATAAGGAAGATAAAGCAGGCGAACCCTTTGTTGGTCCAGCAGGTATTTTACTGCATAAAATCATTGAGGAAGCAGGTGTTAAGTGGGAAGATGTTTATCGGACGAATGTGGTTAAGCATTTTAAATTTGATTTAATTAAGAATCGTAGAGTGCATCACTCCCCTGTAGCGTCAGAGATCAAATGTTGAATATTTTTATCAACGATATCCAAACTGTTGTTTCCTATTTATCATTCATCTAAGAGGAGAAATATATGGAAAAAACAACTATGCCACCACAACATCAAGAACAACAACCTGGACTCGAATCTGAAATGTATCCATTGCCGGAATCACTCGGTGGAAAGTATAGGGCGAGTAATAGATTGCTTAATAAAGTAGCTATTATCACCGGTGGCGATAGTGGTATCGGTCGTGCGGTCGCATTTTGTTATGCTTTGGAAGGAGCAGATGTTGTTATTACTTATTTAAATGAGACTGAGGATGCAGCTTTTACTAAAAAAATAGTTAACCAAATAGGCAAGCAATGTTTATGTTTGGCAGGTGATTTAGGGGAGGTTAGTTTTTGTGAAAAAGTGGTTGATGAAACAATAAAACAGTTTGGACGTCTGGATATTCTCGTGAATAATGCAGCGGAACAACACGTGCAGACCGATTTTGAAAATATTACGCCAGAACAATTAGAGCGTACTTTCAAAACTAATATATTTGCTTATTTTTATATGGCGCAATTTGCATTACCTCATTTAAAAGAGGGTAGTAGTATTATCAATACGACATCCGTTGTAGCTTATCAAGGAAGTGCAAAATTGATTGACTATTCATCAACAAAAGGTGCAATTGTTAGTTTCACTCGTTCTTTATCACAGAATTTAGTATCAAAGAAAATCCGTGTGAATGGGGTGGCTCCAGGTCCTATATGGACGCCGTTGATTCCTGCTACTTTTTCTGCTGAAGAAGTTCAACAGTTTGGTCAACAAGTCCCCATGAAAAGGCCCGGTCAACCCAAAGAAGTAGCACCTTGTTATGTTTTTCTTGCTTCGGAAGATGCTTCCTATATAACAGGACAAGTGTTGCACCCAAATGGCGGAGTTATTGTTAATGGTTAGTTTTAATCTGTTGGCACCACGTTTAAATACATAGTAGACTAAGTTGCCTATTGCTTTTGGCTTAGGCAGGACGAATTTTAAACGTGAGAAAAGGGATTTTATTATGTTTAGTAATAGACAGTTTAATAAATTTAAAAACGTTAATCTTGATGAAAAAAGTTCTGATAGTCATTGGGAGCATGGAAGAGAAGTAAGAGAATTAATCGATGTAATCAAGAGTATTGATGCCTCTAAATTTCAGGATGCTCTTCAGGTAGCGAAAAAAAAACGGGTGAGAGGTAAGGAAATCATCCCAGAAAATATTAGAAATGATAATGTGTTATGTAAGTTAGCTCAATTTTTTAGTGGCGATGGTGAGTATAAGCCAGGGAGTTTTAAATTTTTGGTCGCTGAGGAATTGGGCTTAGCTTATCACGGGCTTGATGAGATCTTAAATACGTTGCCTAATAATCAAAAGCAATTTGAGTTATTGTTAAATAACAATAAGCTTAATATATATGACGTTTTTGATATATTGGAAAAAGGTGCAAATGTGAATATCCTTCGTGAGGATGGTACCGGACTACTCCATCACCTTATTTCCCAGGTAAGCCATAATCCCGATAAAACCCAAGAAGTATGTTCTTGGATTGAAAAGCTTGTAGAAAAATACCATGCAGACATTCATATCAGAATGAAAGCTCAATGGAATCGAGGAAACCTTACACCATTAGAGCAGGTAATAGATATTAATAATAAAAATACCTTAATCACTTGCTTAATATGTTTAATAAAATTAGGAGCAGGCATAGATGCGCAGGGTAATTCTGTTATGAAACAATTGAAAAACAAAGAAGGTCATTCTTTTATACATATCATTATTGATTGCATCAAGCATACAAAAGATGAAAATGAGCGAAATGAATTAATTAAAATGATGGTGATGGTAATAGAAAAAAATCCAGAGATGTTACAAATGAAAGATGAAAAAAATAGAACGCCATTTGAACGTATTATTACTGGGAAGATATATCTCCAAGCTGCTTGGGAGTTATTAAGATTAGGTGCCAATATAAATACAAAAAATAAATATGGAAGAACATTTCTGGATATTTTAGAAAGAGATGTTTTAAAAAAGAAGTCAAGATACAAAGATAATGATAAATTAATTGTTGAATTAAAAGAAAAGTATCACCCAATTGTTACTTTAGAAGATTTTTCTGACAGTGAAAATAAAGTTTATACGGGTGAGTACTCATATCATAAAATTAGTACACTCAGTAATTTAATGCGGCAAAGTTTAGGAGAAATCTCACCAACAGCTGAATTTAAACCTTCTAAGAGGCCAAACAGTATCTAGGGAATATCTTATTTTTAATTAACTTATTGTTTCCTAAGACTATTTTTCTGTTTTACTTACGACGAGACGACCACCAACGCCTTTTTGAACAAAATTGGCGGAAGTGGTCTTTATTTTGTGGATATAGGAAGGCTATAATTAATCGGATGCTACTTAATTGATTATTTTTTATTCAATCTAATAATAGTAAGAAAAAGCATCGAGGACGATGGGAGCAAGGCGAAGTAAATACAAAAGTGGAGAAAGGGATTTATTATATGCAATATATTGTCGAGATTTTAAGAATTATTACTTGGCCGTTATTGGTATTTTGGGTAATTTTCTATTTTAGAGGGAGAATTGCGGGTTTTATTGATAGGGTATACCAACTGAAGTTTCCGGGCGGTGAATTAAATGCTGAGCAAAGAGATGATCGGAGACCGCAGAGTTCCATATCAATTAGAAAATTAGCAAGTGGTCGGTTTTCTCTTAGCGGGTTTAATAGAAAATTATAAAACAGCTTTTAGTAATATACCAAATGTTCCTTTATTGGAAAAATGGATTGATCTAGGACAACTCCGACATATTTGTGATAACTTACCAGCAAAACTCAAGCGGCTATTTTCCTAAACAGTGACTGTTTAATTGCTTTAGGAAATCGAAATTATTTATTAGGCGTACCCATTATTCCATAGGTATATCCTCCTACTTCAGTCGAAGAATCTAATAAAATTTCGATTTGATGTCGGATATTACTTGCATCATTCGCTGTAAATTGAATTCCTATACCAGGTAAAACATGATGAAGTGCATTGCGTGGCGTGATCCAAATTACTTTTCCTTCAATGCGCAAATTATCTTTTTTACCTGGTAATTGTAAATCCACTAATACTCTATCATCTAAGCGAAAACTATCCTGCGTTGGTATAAACAATCCACCTTCTTTAATAAACGGCATATAGGATAAGTTAAGTTCTAATGGATCTTTAATAATGTAAGTCAGAATTTTATCGGTCATAATGGTCTCCCATGGCCATGAGCTCGTTAATTGCATCTAAGAGAGCTTGTTTTTTGAACGGTTTTTCTAAATAAGGTTGATGGGTTTCTTTAATAAATTCTTGACAGCTATGATCATAATTACCAGACATTAAAATCATACGATGTGCTAATTCTCTATTTTTTTCAAGCAAGAAATGATAAATATCCCGTCCATTGACTTCCGGCATATTCAAATCACTAATAATCACATCAAATTTTTTAGCATTTAGTTCTAATACTTCTAAAGCTTTTTTTCCATCCAAAAGTGCAGTAACGGTATAATAAGGCTCAAGCATATATTTTAGTGAATGTAATAGAGAAGGTTCATCATCAATAATCAAAATATTTAATTTAGTGCCTATATATATTTTTTCTTTTTCTCCTAATTCTAAAGGTAACTGTATACTGAAAGTGGTTTTACCAGGCTTACTTTTAACCTGTATTTTTCCTCTTAAGCTTGTGATGATTTCCTGGCAAATAGATAATCCTAACCCTGTTCCAACTCCATGCGGTTTACTTGTAAAAAATGGATCAAATATTTTCGATAAAATTTCAGATGGAATGCCGGTGCCTGTATCTGTAATATCAATACAAATCTTATCTGCTTCTAAATGAGTCTTAAGGATAATTTGATTAGATGTCGGATTACCTTCTGGAATAGCTTGAGCTGCGTTAATGATTAAATTAAGGAAAACTTGTTGTAATTTTCCCTGATTAACCAGCAACCGTGGAATTTGGTTATCAAAATTTTTATTAATTGTAGCTCGATTCTTAAAGATGCTATGCGCTATTTTAATGCTTGCTTCCATCGTTTCATGAATATCAGTCGGTACTTTATCAGATTCATCAACACGCGCAAAGCCTCTTAAATTTTTTACAATTTCAGCAATTTGATTGGCGCCATTAATGGATTCATTAATAATAGTCTCCATTTTGACTAATTGTTCATGTAGAGATTTTCTATCTTTAGTGTTAAGTGATTGTACATATTCTTTTAATAAATATAGATTAGAAGAAACCCATGTCAATGGATTATTAATTTCATGAACAATTCCGGCGGAAATCGTACCCAAGGTGGCTAATTTATCACTTAATAAAGTTTTTTTGCGTAAAGTATTTCGTTCTGTCACATCATTTATAATTTCTAAAAATAAATTCTGATTATTTATTTCTACTACCTTTAATGTAACTTCGATATCACGAATATTATTATTGTTGTTTATGTGAAATTCTCCATAAAATGAATTTCTTTCTTGCATGATTTTCTTTAATTGATTCTCAAAATTTTGTCGCTCGATAGGTAGGATAAAGTCAAGAAAATTTCTGCCGATTAATTCTTCTTTGCTTATATTAAATAAAATTTCGCTTTGTTTATTAGCATCTAAAATAAATCCTTGTTCATCATGTAATAAAATAGAGTAGCTAGAGCTATTCATAAAGGTACGATAGCGATATTCAGATTTTAAAACAGCATTCACATCCTGTTGTTTAATAATGGCTTCTGAGGCTTTTTCTGTCAAAAGAAGTTCAGCAGCGTGTAAGGTATATTGTTGAATTAATTGAGTTAATTGGTTTAGTAATTTTTCTTGTAAAAAGTTATGAGATTTTACCTCAAGCTTATCGCCTATTTCCGTAACAGTGCAGCCCACGTTTTCTAGCGTTTCTTTGAGTAGTTTGCGGGTATTAAAATTCTTTTCAATAATAAAAGCATGAGGCTTAACCATTTTAATCCGCCTTTAGCTACTTCTCTCTTTCCATTATACAATGAACTGGCCGCAGTTAGATTTTGTATTAAAATTGACCATAATATTTTATGTTGGCCAACAAACAGAAGGTGTTTTGGTAATAGTCCCGTTACTAACCGCTAAGGTTAAGGTGGCACAGGAAGTGCCATTCTCTGAGTCATTGGCTTGACTGCCTTGAGCAGTTGCTGTGATGGTATAGCTGGTGGCTGAGACGTTGGAAACGCTTAAGGTATAATAGCCTTCTGCTGAAGTAGTGGTACTGCCCCAAACTTGTGTAAGAGTACCATACTGCGTATTAGTCGAGCGATATCGTTCTTCTGCGAGGGAAATAGATAGCAGAGAATTGATACCATCACTTCTTCGGCTTTTGCTGACCTGGCTCGAAAATACATAAATAGCGATCAAAGCGAGGATAGCGACAATTGCTATCGTGACTAACAATTCAATTAAGGTAAAACCGCGTTGTTTAGTGCGCATAATACTCCTTAAAAAAGTGAACCCATTCTAAAGATGGGTAAGTACATTGCTACAATAAATCCACCCACCACTACCCCTAAAATCACCATGATAATAGGTTCTAATAAACTACTTAAATTATCTACGATACTATTAACTTCTTCTTCATAATAATCAGCTACTTTGTGTAACATGTCTGATAAAGATCCAGAGGCTTCGCCTACGGAAATCATTTGCAAGGCCATGTTAGGAAAAAGATTAGTGTCGCGCATCGCAACCGATAATTGGTGGCCGTTTACCACATCATTGCAAATATCCAGCACCGCTTTGGTGTAAATACGATTACCCATCACCGGTGCCATACTTTTCATGGATTCTACAATCGGCATACCCGATGCAAGCGTGGTGGCTAAAGTACGGGTGAAACGAGCAATAATACCTTTACGTAATACAGGCCCAATGATGTAAACTTTCAATATCCATTTATCAATAAATAACTGAGCACTTTCTGAGTGTTTAATGTGATAACGCAATCCCCAAATTCCCCCTACCACAATGATAAGAAGTAACCACCAATAAGATTGCAAGAAATTAGAAAAATCAACTACCCAGCGTGTAAACATCGGCAATTGAGCACCGAAAGAAGCAAACATTTGTTGAAATTGGGGAACGACGAATAATAGCAAAATGAGGCTGACGCCCAATGCGACGCATAAAATAGCAATTGGATAAATCAATGCTTTTTTAATTTTACGTTTTAATGTTTCTGATCGCTCCAAATAAAGTGCTAATCGACTTAATATTTTGTCCAATGTACCTGATTTTTCACCCGCTTTAACTAAACTTGTATACAGATTACTAAAATGCATGGGGTGCTGGCTAAAGGAATCAGCTATGGTATTACCACCTGAAATACTCTCGCGAATATTAATAATGAGCGCTTTCATTGCTGCATTTTCTTGGTCATGGCTGATCAGGTCTAAGGCTTGCAGGATGGGCAATCCTGCTGCAATCATCGTCGATAAATAGCGTGTAAAAAGCAAAATATCTTTTTGCTTAATTTTTTTATGTGACGAACCCGACAAAAAAGGAATATTTAATTCTTTTCTGGCTTCCAAGCTAATAACTTCAATACCGCTTTTTTTTAATTCGGATTGTGCTTCATTAGGGCTTGCTGCTTTGATAGAACCTGTCGTGCGCTTACCCTGGTTATTGATGCCTGTATATCGATATGAGAGCAGATTATCAGCCATATTTTCTACCTATTTAAATATACGGTTTAATTCAGTTAGACTAGTAATACCCTCTTTCACTTTTTTTAGTCCTGATTCACGTAAACTATCAACACCTTCTTTTCTTGCTTGTGCTGTAATTGCAATTGCATTACCACCTTTCATAATGAGCTCTCCCATTTCTTCGGTAATCGGCAATACCTCAAAAATACCAACACGCCCTTTAAAGCCGTGAATGCAATGATCACATCCAACAGACTCATATAAAGTAAATTTGCCAAGATCTTCTTCTTTAAATCCTTCTTTTAATAAAATATCATTTGGCATGGCGACTGCTTTTTTACAGGATTCGCATAACACACGCACCAAGCGTTGCGCAATCACAATCGTTAGCGAACTCGCGAGATTGTAAGGTTCTATTCCCATATTCATCAAACGTGTGACTGTTTCGGGGGCGCTGTTAGTATGCAAAGTCGATAATACTAAGTGACCTGTTTGAGAAGCTTTAATAGCAATTTCAGCTGTTTCAAGGTCTCGGATTTCACCTACCATGATAACGTCAGGGTCTTGGCGTAAAAATGAACGTAATGCTGCAGAGAAAGTGAGGCCTGTTTTAATATTAACGTGAACTTGATTTATCCCGTGAATGGGAATTTCAACTGGATCTTCTACCGTCGAAATATTAATATCCGGCGAATTTAAATAGTGTAAAGCGGAATAAAGACTAACTGTTTTACCACTACCTGTTGGTCCGGTAACTAATATTAATCCTTGAGAACGCTGCAAAGAATTTTCAAAATGTTCTTTTTGAATAGGGTCCATTCCTAGCTTATTAAGTTCTTGTAACGTTTGCCCTGTATCTAAAATTCGCAATACAATTTTTTCACCAAACAAAGTAGGGCAAATACTGACACGAAAATCGACCGATCGCTTTCGAGAAATAATTAATTTAAAGCGACCATCTTGTGGTACACGATGTTCAGTGATATCGAGATCTGACATGACTTTGATTCGAGCAATGATATAATTAGCTAATTTAAGCGGTGGTGAAGTAATCGGATAAAGTACCCCGTGCTGTCTAAAGCGGATACGGTAATTATCTTCATAACGTTCAAAGTGAATATCTGATGCGCTTTTATCGATTGCGTCTAATAATACTCGGTTTACGTAATTCACTACAGGTGCACTTTCTACATCATAAGAGGCAATATCAGTGATTTCTTCTTTGTAAGCATTAACGGTAATATTAGTTAAGTTGCTTTCCTCTCCGCCACTGATTTCCGATAAAATTAAGGTATTTAATAATTCATCAATAACTTGTTCTAATTTACTAGCTTCCACAATTAATAATCGAGTATCGAATCCGGTTAAAAATTTAATTTCATATAAACTTTCCACCGTTGGATCTGTAATAGCGAGATAGAGTAAATTATTTTTTTGAAACAGAGGTAACCCCAAACGTCTTCGTACTAATTGTATATTAAGATATTCAGATGGTACTAAATCCATGTTAAAAGCATTAATATCACATAACGGTAAACCAAAATATTCAGAAGTGGATCTTGCCACGGAAGCTTCATCTAATAATCTTTTTTTAACGAGATGCTCAATATAAGAAGTTTTTTCTTGATGGGCTTGTTCTAATGCGCTCAAAGCAAGTTGTTTATCTAGTAGATTATGCTCTGCTAAATAAGAGGCGAAACCACTTAATATTTTTGTTGAAGCAGTATCTTCCATGGGACGACCTACCTCAATTTAACAACAAGCGAAAGAATGGTTTAAATGGAATATCCTCTTTACATTTAAACCATTCTATTCTTAAATGTGCTGTTACAAAATAGTTATACTATTGCGTATAACCGTTTGTGACACCACCACCTGAAGAAGCCCAGGTAATTGTATTTGAGTTCGCATCTACTGTTGGCGTTAGAACATACGTATCAGTTGCAACGATACCATGTGCTGCAACAGGTGTTACGGTAATAACACCGTTTGCAACGGCCAACGAAGACACGGCGCCAACGGCGTTCGTAATAGCAGCGGGGATACCGTTAGACCCTGCATTACAACCAGTAAGTGTACCCAGATTTTGTACGCATTCACCGACTGCCACACGATACGGCGCAGTGGCTTGTACAACTTCAGAGTAGTAAGCTTTACGGGTGTAATTTTGATATGAGGGAATAGCGATAGCAGCTAAAATACCCACGATGGCAATTGTTATCATCAACTCGATCAATGTGAAGCCTTGTGAACGGAGCAAGCTTTTCATTTTCCCACCTCCTCTCAAATTGAGACTAGAGACGACGAACGATTCACGCACGGAACTCCTTACCGATAAGCCCATTATACCACTTTTTGCTAACTGCTTTAAAATTGCTCTTTATTTAAAGCGGCTTCCCGCGCGGTTTCTTGAGTAATTTTTCCTTTACTTACAAGGGATTGTAAATGCTGGTCGAGGGTAAACATGCCTAGCGAGCTACCTGTTTGGATAGCACTATACATTTGAGCAATCTTGTTTTCTCTGATTAAATTCTGGATAGCAGAGGTCCCTATCATAACTTCGAGAGCAGCAACTCTACCCCCCTGAGCGCCTTTTACCAAAGTTTGGCAAATAACCGCTTGTAAGGATTCGGAGAGCATGTTTCTAATCATATTTTTTTCATCGCCAGGGAAAACGTCGACGATACGATTAATGGTTCGAGGGGCAGAACTGGTATGCAGGGTGGCCATGACTAAGTGGCCGGTTTCTGCAGCAGTTAAGGCCAAGCGTATGGTTTCTAAATCTCGCATTTCGCCTAAGAGAATGACGTCAGGGTCTTCTCGCAAAGCTGAGCGCAAAGCAGCGGCGAAATCTAAGGTATCTCTATGCACTTGACGTTGATTAATTAAACTTTTTTTATTTTTATGCAGATATTCAATCGGATCTTCAATTGTAATCACATGGCAGGCTTGGTTGACATTAATATGGTCGATCATGGCGGCTAGCGTGGTACTTTTTCCAGATCCTGTTGGCCCTGTTACTAAAATGAGACCGTTCGGTAAATCAAGTAATTCTTTAAACCGAGGTGGCATATCGAGTTCATCTAAAGTAGGAGCCATTTGGGGAATCACCCGAAACACCGCTGCCATGCCGCGAATTTGATGAAAAGCGTTAACCCGAAATCCTGCTAAGTTCTCTACAAAAATACCGTAATCCAATTCTCGTTTTTGCTCAAATTCTTCTTGCTGCTCTTGACTCATGGAACTATAAAGCAGATTTTTAATCGTATCCGCATCTAATGCAGGGATATCGTCTGCTGGGGTTAAATCGCCATGGATACGAAAGAGAGGCGGGGTATCAGGTGATAAATGTAAATCGGAGGCTTTACGTTGAAGGCTAATAGTTAACAATTCAGCCAGTTCCATACTGACATCTCCTAAATCAGTTAATTATCATTAATTAGAGGCTAGCTTGGACGCATGCGAGTGGTTATCCAGCATTGCTAATTCCATCTGCGCCAGTTTGCGATCAGGATCTTGCTTTATCGCGTTGCTAAAATAAATTCGTGCTTGACGTTTATCAGGAATTTTAAGGGCGCATAACCCAGCATTTTCATAAGCTGTAGCTGTGTCGAGATAAGTTGGATCCTGGGTTGCTAACATAAATTGCTGAATCGCTGCGCGGTAATTACCCGAACGGCATAAGAAAGTACCATAATTATTATGAGAATCGCCTCGAGTAGGGGCAAGTTCGATTGCTTTCAAATAATATTTATTAGCTTGTACTGGATCATTTGTTGTTTCAAGGAAATAAGCCATGGAATACCAGGGTTCAGGAATGGTGGGAGCTTCATCTAAAGCCAATAACAAACGTTTTTTGGCTTGTTGCATTTGGTGCTCTTGTAAGTATGCCATGCCAAGTTGCGTATTAATTTTGGCAGTACTAATTTTTTGGTTTTTTACTTCAGCATCATCGGATGAGGTGAAACTACAAGCTGATAATAAACCCACCAGAAACAGAATAACGAAATTACGAAACATTTACTTCCCCTTTATATGGTGCTTTTTTTGAATGTACAGCAGTACTTGCTTCTTCAGTGCCAATAATTTTCGGTGTAATGAATATTAACAATTCTTGCCGTTCATCTTGATCATGCGTATGTCTGAATAAGAAACCAACAACGGGTAATTCACCAAAAAATGGAATACGATCCATAGTATGATCTTTCGTTTGCTTATATACACCGCCTAATACAATCGTTTCGTCATCATTTAACAGTACATTCGATTGCACTGATTGCGTGTTGATGGCGGGTACATCATTCGGCGTACCGTTAGTGGTGCCAACTTGGGTGTTGGTTCCGCGGCTGTCTTCTGTTGCTGTCAATTGCAATACGATTTTATTATCTGGTGTAATTTGCGGTGTAATCTCTAAGCTTAATACAGCATTTTTAAATACAACTGAGGTGGCACCGCTAGAGGTTGATTCTTGATAGGGGATTTCTTCACCTGTTTGAATCATTGCTTTTTGACCATTTGCTGTTACCACACGAGGTTTAGCAATGATTTGGGCATGGTCTTCACCTTCTAATGCCGATAATTCCAAATCCAATAAGACATGTCCTATTCTGCCCAATGCCATTGCCATATTGCCAGTTTGAGAACCATCAAATAACTGCACAGCAGGTCCATTGAATATGAGTCGTTGGGTAGGATCGATTGTGCCGGCACTGTTTGTTACATTAGCGGCATTCGTTCCACCTGTAATCTGGTTGGCAGCATTAAATGTACCTGAAAAATGGGTGGGAGAGGTCGTACCAAATCTCACGCCTAATTCTTCTTCATAAATGGTATTAATATTGACAATACGAGCTTCAATTAAGACTTGCCTTGCTGGAATATCAAGCTTTCTAATCTCAGGTAAAATATCATCCAATGTTTTTTGTGTATCCCGAATAATCAGGCTATTGGTTCGTGTATCAACTGCCACTTGTCCACGGCTCGTGAGTAATGAACTTTGAGCGCCTTTTAAGAGTGCCGCTAAATCAGTCGCATTCGTATATTTAAGATGAATTAAAATGGTTTTTAAGGGCGCCAAATTAATAAGCGCTTCTTCAGATTGCAATTCTTTTGTTTCATTGGTTGTAATATTTTCAATCGTACTGATATAAATCACATTGCCGATACGTCGGGAATCCAGTCCTTGGGTTTTTAAAAGAATATCCAGTGCTTGTTGCCAAGTGACATTCTTTAAATTTAAAGACACATTACCATGGACCGCGTCGCTAATAACGAAGTTGAGACCAGAATTTTTAGCAATCAGTTGGAGTAGGGTGCGAACATCAATATTTTGAAAATAGAAAGATAACTTAGGCGTGTATTCTGTTTCGTAAGCTGACCATTCGGTCGCAAAGCTAAAATCAGCCACATAAAAGTAAATGGGAGACAACAAAATTGCGACGATTGACCATTTATACAGTCTATGCCACATTCATTAAGTTCCTTTTAATTGCAACGTGACGGTTTGTTGCCCGGGTGATTTTCCATTGTCGGTCTGCTGCTCTGTTACATTCACTTCGCTATCGCTAATATTGGCCACATGACCTCCATGATCCCCCAGCTCATCGCCTACTTTTACCTGGTAAAGTTTGCTATCCGGCGCAATAATGTAGGCATAAGTTGTTCCATTTGCCGATACTGTACCTACAAATCGTAGCATATTTAATGGATAAGCTTGAAGTGGGTTTGATACATTTCCATTTTTGAGAAACATTTCATCCGAAGCGGTAAAAGGAGAACGTGAGACAGATTGGTAAGTGACAGGGGTAGGCCATGGAAATTCTTGTTCTTTATTTTTACTAAAAATATTTTTTTGTTTTAAACTTGATAGATAATCTTCTAAATCTTGAAAATGGCTTTGGCCGCTGCAGGCAAAAACGCCTAGGGTAGCAATTAGAATAATCACAATAGTTTGTAATTCACGTTTATTACGCATGTTTAGCACCTTCTGGTAGGTAATAAACACTAATCATTAAATCCATTGTTAATAAGTTCTCAGAGCTGGCTAATTCTGCAAGTTTTTCACCTAACAAATTAGTGCTTGTTTGGTTAGTCAGGAGAAAATTATCAATGACGACTAATTTAGGAAGATTAGCTAATTGGCTAATGAAATCAGCTAATTGATTATAATTACCTACCACGACGATTCTAATGGGCGCTTTCACATAATAGGGCATTTTAACTTCTTTGTCAGGGCTAAAGAGCGTGAAATAGAGATGATCTGTTCCCCCGATTTTTAAAATTTCACTTAATAAAGCAGGCATTTCTTGATAGCTAATAAGTTTTTGCTGCCAGCTAGCGAGCCAGCCAGCTAATTGCTGAAATTGTGCGGTATCACTTTGTTGTTTAGCTTCTTTGCTAACGGTAGATTCCAATTGCTGTTTGATATCTTGTTCATTAAATTGATCTTTCGTTAATTGCGCTTCTAAGCCCATGATATCCCACCGATATCCTAGATAAAGAATAACGATAAAAATGAGAAAGAAAGCGACTAATTGTAAGTAGAGAGGCCATTCATGGATATTCTTAAGATTAATATTTGGCATTGTTAATTCCTCTGCTCTACTTGTAATTGAAAATGTCTGTCCTCTCCTTCCTTGTTCTCCTGCCCGATAATCCTTGTTAAAACTGGTTGATTAAAAATAGTGGATTTAGCCATGTTTTCCATCAATAAAGTAATAGGTGGATTAGATTGGGATCTGCCGCCTATAAAAATCTTATTCCCTTTTCTGATAACAATTTCTAACTGAATAGAATCAGGCACCACTTTGGGTAATTCATTTAGTAATTCCACAGCTTGATAACTTTGTTTACGGAGATTAATGAGAAAATTGAGTTCATTACTAATAATGACTTGTTGTTTGTCCTTTTTATTTAAACCCATTAATTTTGTGCCTTCTTGCTGCAAGGTATCTTGTAGAAATTGATTTCGCTGTTGTTGATGATTAATTAGATCATCATAGTAAATATGCCAGCAAATAATAAAAAAAATAGCTAAGATAGCGGAAATCGCTGCTGCGATTCCAAAACGTATTTGTAATTTTTTCCTTTTTTCTTCTCGCCAAGGCAAGAGGTTAATTTGGGTCATGTAATAATATATTCTCCATTTACATAATCACTTTGCTTAAAGTTAATCCAATACATTGCATAAACTCAGATTGGTGTTTTAATAATTCAGCTTCATTGACAGATGACGATATTTTCATATTAGAAAACGGTTTAGCAATAGAAGTGTTGACACCAATTTCATTTTGTACAAAAGTTGCTAGGGAAGGAACGTTTGCACAATCGCCGGATAATATAAATTTTTGAATAG
>Ga0070738_10004292_pt1 | contig 17313 bp, 11 predicted proteins | sample Coa_R2_2_FD_66446 | JGI IMG/M metagenome (GOLD analysis project Ga0070738, IMG submission 66446) | Surface soil microbial communities from Centralia Pennsylvania, which are recovering from an underground coalmine fire - Coalmine... | ecosystem: Environmental > Terrestrial > Soil > Unclassified ...
CAAAACCGCTCGTCGCAAACGTCATCTGCTTCATCCCTGCAATCCCCGAACTTCGCACACCGCTCTAAACAAGAATCACAACCACAGAACCAAGTCGATGGCTTATTCAGAGTTTCCCTAGCGCCTGTGACCAAATCAGAACATCCCGTCGATGCGATTCAGAACATGGCGACAGAAGGCGCCCATCTCGTTGGGATGATCGATGAAGCAGGACGGCTTGATCGCTATCAAGTCGCAACCATGGCCGATGAGAGTCGGAACCTGTGCCTCAAGGGTCGCGTCGATGTCGGCCGGGCCGGCGTCGGGAAAGGACGGCACCACCCAGCCCGCGATCTCCAGTTCCTCGGCGCCCCGCCCCGCGACCGCCATCGTGCGGTCGAGCAGCGCCTTGTCGTCCTCGGTCAAGGGAAAGCCCATGAACAGCCCGTCCGCATACGCCTCGATACGTTTCAGAAGGGTCGGCCTGAGCTCCATCCCGCCAAACCAGATTTTAAGTCGGCTGCGATCCGGCTTGGGCGAGAAATAGGTATTAGCGAACTGATAGAACTCGCCATCATAGGCGGCTGGTGTGTCCTTCCACAGCACATCCCAGATCGCCAGGTGCTCGTCCAGCCGCCGGCCGCGCGTCGAAAAGTCAACCTGCATCGACTGGTACTCTTCCGTATGCCAGCTCACGGAAGGCATCACGGTGAAACGACCATTGGAGATTAGATCCAACGTGGCCAAGTCCTTAGCCAGCGTTATGGGATGCCTCAGCGGCGCGATGACCGCGGCCGCGATCAGGCGCATGCGGTTCGTCGCGCCAGCCATTGCCGCCAGCTTGATCAGCGGGCTCGGCCAGGGCGTCGCCGGGTCTTGCATGCCTGGCATCACGAACTGGCGTGGGTTGTCGGGGCGGCCCAGCGCCCCGGCGCTGGAGCCCATCACCACATGCTCGCTGACAAACAACCCGTCGATTCCTTCCGCCTCGGCGATCCGGGCGAACTCGATGTGGCGATGTTCCTCAGCCGCGGGCAACAATGTGAACAGCTCGCTCATGGCAAGCATGACCTTCGGCTTGGCGCCCGTTCTGTTCATGAAAGTCCCCTTGTCGAAGGCTCAGCCCTGGCTTTCCGCGATTTCCTTGGCCCAGACCTCGTTGGCATAGTCGGTGTCGACGAACTTCTCGAAATGCGCCACCGATTGCGGGCGAACGTCGGCGCGGTCGACATAGAACTGATCGTACCAGGTGCGCAGGCGATAAACCGGACCGTCGCTGTCGGTCACCAGCGGATTGTCGATTCGGGCCTTGCGCTGCCAGATGCGGACGTCCTGGAAGGTCGAGGCTTTCAGCGCCTCGAAGTTCGCTACGTGCCGCGCGTGATTCTGTTCCTCGGAAAGTCCAGCCTTCTTCTGCGTCAGCACGCCCACGCCCAGCCGAAACTTGCCCGGCGTGATCGGCAGGATGGACAGGAACAGCACCGAATAAAGCAGTCCGGCATCGGGCAAGCGCCACCACAGATAATCGACCGAATAGGCCGGGCCGTTCCATGTCGATTCCGAGCGCAGGAAGCCGTCGATCTTCTCCGGATCGCCCTCGTAATGGCCGTCCCTGTCATAGGTCGCTGTTGCCAGGTCCGACCCGCATTCCATGTATTGGGTCGCCACATGCTTGTCGAAGACGCACTTGAAATAGCCAGGCTGCGCCCCCTTCCGTTCGCCGTGCACATAGAAGAAGTGCGGCATGTCGGCTAGGTTGTCGATGAGCTCGCGCGGGTGGTTCTCGACGATTGCCTCGCACCAAGCCCAGTCCGGGCTCCAGTCGTCGCTGTAGGCGCCGACGATGCGCGGCAGCTCGACGTCGGGCTGCAGGCCCTCCGGATCGTTCCAGACGACCAGATGCTTGTTGACCTCCCGCGCAATCCACGAGCGGGTGAGTATCCCTTTCGGAAGCTGCTTCGAATAAGGAACCAGGACACACTCCCCCTCGCCGCTCCAGCGCCAATCGTGGAACGGGCAGGCGATGGTGTTGCCGACGATCCGGCCGTCCGACAGATCCCCGCCCATGTGCAGGCAGTAGGCGTTCAGCACGTTGAGCTTGCCGTCATCGCCCTGGAAGACGACCAGCTTGGTGCCGAAGGCCTCGACCGCGTGCGGCTTGCCATCCTTGAACAGCGAAGCAGGACCCAGCGCGTGCCAACCGCGCGCGAACCGTTTGGAAATCGGGCTCGATTCGATCTCGCGAACGGCGCCCATCTTACCTGTCAGGTTTTCTTCCAGCATGAATTCTTCCAATCAGAATTATACGATTTGCTCGGACAAGACCCGTCCGGGGGTATTGTTCAGTGCCACATCGTTGGGTGCGTGCAATACGCAACTTGTGCCGCCAGCGGTGTACATCATGGCTGTACAAAGGTTGCAACGCGTGCAGCCTGATCTGGACGAGACGTGGTTTCGGAAATGGTCGACCAGCGCCGGGTCGAAGATCAACGCGCGGCCGAGCGCGACGGCGTCGAAACCTTCGACCATCGCCGTTTCGGCATTTGCAAGGGATTCCACGCCGCCCAGATAGGCTAACGGCATTTTCACCGCGCCGCGTATCTTGCGGGCATGCTCCAGCAAATAGAGTTCGCGGAAGACCACGTTCTTCGGTTCCGTCAAGCGCTGAATGAACATGCCGGCGGCAATTACGGGATTGGCCGGCGTTACCCGATTTTCCTTCGGGAACGAGGAGCCAAACATCGTCGTGATCGACTCCACGTTCATTCCGGCGCTGAGCACCAGCAAGTGCGCGCCCTCGGTTTCCAGGATGCGGGCAATGGCAGCGCCGTCATCCGACGTGTTTCCGCCCTTCACGCCGTCGGCGATGCTGAACTTACAGATCACCGCCATATCCTTGCCAACAGAATCCAGCACGCGCTGCAGCACCCTTGCGGGATAACGCACCCGATTGGCGACGCTGCCGCCATAACGATCACGCCGCTTGTTGTAGAGCGGGGAGATAAATTGACTCAGCAGATAGCCGTGCCCCATGTGAATCTCGACCGCGTCGAAGCCGGCTGCGCGCGCGAGACGGGCGGCTGCGGCGAATTCCCCCGCAACCTGTTCCATATCGGCTTCGGTCATCTCCTTGCGGAAGAAGCGGCCGCTCATCACGCCGACTTTGTTGAAGCCGCCGCTCGACGAAAACGGCCTGCCGGTCGTCAGCTCCGGCAGAAATGTGAAGCAGCCTCCATGGGTGATCTGGGCCGATGCAGCGCATCCGTGGCGGTGAACCGCATCGGTCAGTGCCTTGAGATCAGGCAGCGATCGACGATCCATGGTCACTTGGTCGACAAAAGTCCGTCCGTCAGGACTGACGGCGCAATACGCCACGGTGGTCAGGCCGACGCCGCCCTTGGCGAAGCCCTCGTGCCACTTCACCAGCATCGCTGAGGGTACGCCCCCGCGGGCCATTCCTTCGTTGGTCGCCGATTTGATGAAGCGATTACGTAGGGTCAGTGGTCCGACCGTCAGTCGAGTGAATGGCGAAGTATCGGTCATTTGTGCTCGAAGCTCTTGGGTATCCTGCAATTTCCGGCGATCAACCGCCCGCTTAGAAAGTGACGGTCATCCGGTAGCGCGGCCTGATTTTGTTGCAAGCCGCCTGAGTTGCAGCGTGTGCGCCAGATGGCGCTGCAATAGATTTTCCCACGATCGAGATGGACAAGCGCGTCCATCCCAGTCGGGTTGAACGCCGGCGCATCCCTGCTGGCGCTCACACCGTTCCAAACACCGTCGACGGTGTATGACGCTGTCTGATTCACCTCAGAAGGTCAGAGACAGGTCTACGCCGACGCTCGCCGGCGGCGCCATGTTTCCGGAGATGAAGCTTCCGGGGAACGGCAGGATGAACGAGAAATACCGCTTGTCGAAGATGTTCTTGCCCCACACCGTGATTTTCCCTGTCGTGGGACCGATCGGCAGATCGGCAAGCGTCGCATGCGCATTGAACAGGAAGTGCCCAGGGGTGGTAATGGCGTTCTGGAACTGGGCTGGTGCCGTCGCCCCGCCCCTACCCCAGAGGATCTGGGTTACGTATGACAAATCCGCACCGATGCTCGGCTTGCCTCCCAGGAAATCGGGCAACGTGTATTCGGCGCCGAAGTCCATATCCCATTTGGGCATGGGGTTCGCGATGATGGCACCGGTCAACGGTATTCCATCCTGCGATTGCCGCGTATAGCCGACCGTGCCTCTGAGCGTCAGGTCGTCGACCGGAAGCGCCGTGACCTCGAGTTCACCGCCGTAGAGACGCTCGGCACCGGCATTGTAGATGCACAGCGCGACCGGCGCACAAAGCTGCGCATTGGTCGTCACCGCCTGATAGTTCCGGAAGTCCGACCAATACCCTGCCGCGTTTATCCGCAGTCGTTGGTCGAGCCATTCGGTCTTGGCGCCGACTTCCGCCGTGGTGATCGTTTCCTGACCGAACGGCACGCCTTGATAGATGCCACCGGTGATGTACCCCGTGCTGACCTTGCCGTATGTCATCACATTTTCGGTCGGCCGATAGGTCGCCTGGGCTAGCCAGTTCATCCGGCGGTGGTCGGTGTCCTTGCTGCTGACGGGCAGCGGCAAAATCTGCTGAACGGCGTGATCATCGTAGGATTCCCGCAGACCGACTGTGAGATCGACTTGTTCGGTCACGTGGAATGTCGCCTGGCCATATTCGGAGAGGTTTTCATTGCCGAGATCCAGGTTCGAATTCACCGCGGAATAGACCCGGTCGAACAAGGATGGATTTTGGGTGACGCGGGGAAGCTGCGCCAGGATGTTCTCCAGACCCTCGTCGAAGTAGAAGATGCCGAAAGTCACATCCACGAAGTCGGTCTTGGCGTGGAGATTTGCCTCCTCGCTCCATTGCTTCTGATAGGTGCCGGCTGCGGAATCGTTGAATTCGATCTCCGACATCCGCCCGGCCGTCGTCTGGAACAGCTGGTTCCCGCCGCCGAGGGCGGTCGTGAACGGCAGGTCGAGCGAGCGATGCGCGGTAATGCTGGTCGCATCGAGCCAATCATTGATGGAGTATTTTACCGTCAGGCTCTGTCCCCAAGTCACGATGTGATCCGGGACGGAGAACTCACTGTTCAGAGTCGTCTGTGGGGATGAGCTGAGGATGATCGGACCGCCACCGCAATTGCCGCATGTTCCGTAAGGCGCGGGAAAGAACGCCTTGGCGGCAGGGAACAGACCGAGGAGTTGCAGCCCATTACTGACGGAAATCTGATCGGTGTAGTCGAACTTGTAGTCGATCGAGAGGTCGTCGATGTTGGGCGGGCTGTAATGCACGGCCGCGAAAATCGCATTCACGTCGTTGGAACCCAAATCGCGGGCCGATGTCTCGACGCCCATATGGCCGTAAGTCGCCTTGTTCAGATCCCACACGACGCCCGCGCCCAAATTGCGCTCATAGCCGTCGATCTGGGAATGCAGATAGATGATTTCCGCGCTGAAACCCTGAACCTCAGGGAAGTCGATGCGCGTCTTCGAGCGGAATTCGCCAAAACTCCCGGCGGTAAAATCCTGCTTCACGCCGAACTGACCACTTGGCTGCCGGGTCACGATATTGATCGCGCCGCCGACCGCATTGGCACCATAAAGCGTGCCCTGCGGACCACGCAGAATCTCCATGCGCTGGATGTCCGCCAAATCGAAAGCCTGACCGACCGACCGCGACAGATACACACCGTCGAGATAGATCGCGATGCCGCTGTTCTGGGCCGCGATGGCAGACGTGGATGAGGCAATGCCACGGATTGTCAGCAGCGGGTTCGCCGGCCCCGAGGCCGAGAAGCCCTTGGCGACGGACACGTTCGGCACCAGCGCGCCGAGATCGGTGACGTCCTGAACCCCCTGGGTTTCCAGCGTTGCAGAATCGAGAGCGGTAATGGAGATCGGCACTCTCTGCAGCTTTTCTTCGGTCTTCTGCGCAGTGACGACGATTTCTTCAAGCTGACCGCCGGCCTGCGCTGCAGGTGCCGCGCCCGGCTCACCTTGGCCATGCGCAGGCTGGATAGACGCCAGAGTAGCGATACTCGCCGATGCCAGAAGTACTTGGACAGAGTTTGTTTTCATTGAAGTTTTATCCCGTTTCCCTAAGTGGAGACTGTTATTTTTCGTAAAGCTTGTGTGTTTGATTATCCGCGCCCTGGCCCATTTTCCCCAAGCTTCTTTAACGGCGGAAGCGCTGAACCGCAGCTTCGTCCGATTTGAGCCACAATCCGCACGCTTCCGCGCGCTCTCGATCAGCTCGCTATCATCAGGCTATCGAACGATAGCATCTATGTCAACGGTCTTGCTATCGTTCGATAGCCACAATAAGAAATCGAACGGTAGCTGCCATCCATGCGTAACGGACGTCACGATTAGGAGGATTGGTATGAAGAACGGCGTGAACGGCTGCCCCAGCCGGCGGAGGATGCTGCGTGGCGGCGTGCTAGCGACGGCCGCCGCGCTGGCGGTCCCGTCCATGGCCCCCGCAGCCGCGCGGGTACCCAAAAAATGGGATGCCGAGAGCGACGTCATCGTCATCGGCTTTGGCGTTTCGGGTGCGTGCTCCGCTCATGAGGCGCTGAAGGGCGGGGCCAACGTGACGGTGCTCGACCGAGCCAGCGCGGCGGCTAATGAATCGCATGGCATCCTCATCTATCTCGGCGGCGGCACCGCAGTGCAAAAGGCGAAAGGCGTCGAGGACAGTCCAGAGGATCTCCATAAATATCTGTTGTCAGCTAACGGCCCCTACCCCGATCGGGCGCGCATCGCCGCCCTGGCCGAGCATTCGCTGGAGAATTTCGACTATCTGATGGGGCTTGGCATTCCGTTCGCCGCCGAGCCGGGCAAGGCGACCGTCAAATTCAGCGGCAACGAGCGCGCTTGGCCCTGCCGCGATCTTGCCCGCCCAGCACCCCGCGGCCACTACATTCGCCCCGATGCCAAAGTCGGTGTTGGCGCCTGGCTTCAGAAGCGGCTGCTCGATGAGGTAAGGAAGCTGGGCGCGACGTTACATCTGGCAGCCGACGCGGAACATATTATGCGTGGCGGCGACGGTGTCGTCGAAGGCGTGATCGCGCAGATCGACGGCATCCCGCGTGCGCTGCGTGCGCGCAAGGGGATCGTGGTCGCCACCGGCGGTTTCGCCAACAACAGCGATATGGTGCTGCAGTACGCTCCCCGGTACGCAGATTATCAGCCGATCGACGTTGGCTCCAACGACGGCTGGGGCATCCGCGCCGGCCAAACGATCGGCGCGGCTGTGCGGCGCATGGATGCCTGTGACGTGGGTTGGCGCTTCCCGCCGGTCGGTCTGGCGGTGAACTCGGCGGGCCAGCGCTTCGCGGCTGAGGATTCCTATGCCGGATTCCTTGGCGACGCGGCCGCGCGTACTCAGGGCGGCAAAGCATTTTGTGTCCTCGATGCCACCATGCGCGGACCGGCGGATAACCGATACAACGATCCGCCCGACATCACGCCATTTCGCACCGACATCAACACGGTTTGGGGCAACACGATTGCCGAGCTGGAAATCGCGCTGGGTATCCCGGCGCCGGCACTGCAACAGACGGTCGAGACCTACAATTACTATGCGCTTCAAGGAGAGGACCCGTTCTTCCACAAAGATCGCCCGTATCTGCGGCCGCTGACCAAACCGCCGTTCAGCGCCACCCGGGCCACTGGGCCGACCGGTGGTCCGTTGACCTTTTTCACACTGGGCGGTCTGCACGTGAACCCACGCTCGGAGGTGCTCGACCCGAAGGGCGCTCCGATTCCGCGCCTATTTGCTGTCGGCCGAACGGCCTCTGGAGTCTCGTCACCGAATTACTTCTCTAGCGGCCTGTCCCTGGCGGAATGCGTGACGTTCGGCCGCCTGACCGGACAGGCTTTGGCCAAGTCTTCACGTCGGTGAGGTCGCCTAACGAACTAAACGTTAGGATTGCCCGGATGCCGCGTAGGAACGATAAATTCCTTCCGCATGATTGGGATCGCGCTAAAGTCCCGGCTCAGGGCACACACGCGCGACCGGAGAACATTATTGAAAACGCCATCGCTGAAATCGACTGAGACAACACGCGATCGTATTCTCGACGCGGCAGAGGTCGAATTTGCACAACGGGGGTTAAAGGGAGCTTCCCTCCGCGACATTGCCAAGGCCGCACGGATCAAGCAGCCTAGCCTCTACAAGCATTTCAAGAGCAAGCAAGCCCTATACTCCGCGGTCTTCGACAGGGCACTTCGTCCTCATGTCGATCACATGGGTGCCTTTATTGCGGCCGCCGAGGATGCGGAACTTTCCAACGAACGCCTTTCGGAGATGCTCCTCGATGACATGTCGTCGCGCCCGAATTTCTCGGCACTCCTGTTCCATTCGATGGTGTCCCGAGGCGATGAAGCGGCTCGGCGGATCATCATGAAATGGATGGATCAGCAGATAACGCAGGGCCAGCTGGTCGCCAAGCGAACCCATCCAGCGGTTGCAGATGCGGATCTGTACCTGATCAGCATAGCGATGACGAACCTCCATCACGGCTTTTTTCTCTTGGCACCTGTCATCAAGCATTTTTTTGGCGGCAGCACCACGTCGCCTGAGCTGCTGGCTATGTGGAAGCGTCTGACAAGTCGCGTTTACTCGAGTCTATTAGCGTCGCCGCCGACGGCGGCTCCGCTCCGCAAGCGGAGCAGCCGACGAAACGCTGTAGAGTCAGCTCGGCAGAGTCGCAAAAATCCTAAGCTGACGGCCTCGTAGCCCGCCGCGCCTGGTAGACCAACTCGACGGAGAGATCGGCAAGAATGTCGCATCGGCCCTCGAGCGATTGATCGGCTGCCCTGGATCACCCTGCCTGCCTCCTCGCGTTCGACAAATGCTGAATGGAAGAAGGTTTATGGCGGGTTGATGCCGTCGGAGGTTCGCAAGTTGAAGCATTTCGAGGAGGAGAATCGTCACCTCCGCAAGCTGGTCGCCGATCTAACCTTGGATAAAGAGATGCTGACCGAGGTTATTAAAAAGAGTTCTGACCGTCGAGCGGGGACGCGAGTTGATCGACCTTATGCGAACGTGCTTCCGCGTTTCGGTTCGCCGCGCTTGCAGTGCGGTACCGGCGCCGCGGTCGACCTACCATTATCGATCGATCCGGGCCGAACCAGGAGTGGAGAATCCGATGGACCATTCACAGCACGACGAACCTGCCCCAGTTCGATAGCCGTGGTGAGGTAGGAAGCCGCCCTTTCCCACGTCCGATGATATGAAAGAGCGGAGCCTGTTGCACTGCCCGAACTCGTCCGATCCATCGCCGTGGTTCAGCTAGGATGATGCCCGAGATGTCGATCAAAGAACTTGACGATGAAATCAATCGCGTCCTGTGACTCCGGAACATCTGGGTTTAGATACCCTCCATGGAGAAGGCCATCCCAGACATGAAGCTCGGAATCGACCCCGGCCTTCGTCAACTGAATGTCGGTATAAACCGCCGAGCTGAGATCCACCGCCCGCGTGCTCGTCAGGATCAGGGTCGGCGGGAATTTCGCCAGAATTTCGGGCGAGGTGACCGGCGAGACCAACGGGTCGTCCGGATCGGTTCCCTTGAGATAACTTATGATGATCTTCGGTGATTTTGCGCCTGCTCGCGGCAAAAGCGTCGCCAACGGCCACAAATAAGCTGAGTCGCCTTCGCCGAACCGTCCTGCGGATGCACAGAGGATCCCGATCGCTCCCGGCCTTGGCAGTTTCTCCTTCTGAAACCAGGCGACCGCCTGCGCAGTCAGCAGCCCTCCAGCGGAACAGCCGTAAATTCCGATATTCTCCGGCTTGTACCGCTTGAGCAGTTCGCGATAGACGGCGGCGACATCTTCGCTCGCGGCTGGAAATTTGTTTTCCGGCGCCATCCTGTAGTCGACGGTGATGACCTTTATCTTTCCCGCGCCTGCGATCGGAACGGATTCCGCCTGAGCTTGAATGCCACCGCCAAGCACGAATCCGCCGCCGTGCAGGTTGATCAGTATGCGGTCCTTGTTTCTCGACCCAATGCCATCCTTCGGCGTGACGATGTCCGTGTTGACCCCTCCGATCGTCTTGTGCTCGATATTGACCGGGTAGCGCGCCTCGAATGCCTGGAGATGCGGAAGGAATTGCTGCCGGTCGAAATCCTGCCGCCATTTATCGACGGCGGGACCGGGTATGTCGACACGACCGGTCGGCATCGGCACGGGATGGACGATCTGATCAATAAAGGCTCTCTTGGCCTCGGGGCTGGCGAAGCTCGAAAACGGGATCGTCATCGCCGGCATATCAAAATCGCCGTTCTGTCCCAGAGAAGGCATCTGCGGCGCCCCGGTCTCATTCAGCGATGGACCGCCAGTCTGCTGCGCGACGCCGGGCGTCGCAGCACCCAACACGGTCGCCAATAGCAGCAGGCTCATCAACCCGGCATACCGGTTCCGCGTCCCCTTGGCGACGACGCGGCTTCTCCTTGATGGTTGCATAACTATCTCCCCCATCTTTGAATCGGTCCCGGAGGAATGCCTCCCGACGATACTTCCCTCGGTGCTTTGGTCCCCGCACGTGCTGTGATTACAATCCGGAATCCAATCCCGGACCGAACCGCCAGCGCAAAGTGAAACCGTACATGCGCGGCGCGTTGTAGGTCAGCGCCTCGTAGCCAAACTGAACGTAAATCGGAAACACACCGGCGACATAGGTGTTGTCGGTCACGTTCGTCATGAAGAACGCGGCATCGATCGAGCGACCAAGGACATTGTTCCAGTCGATACGCATGTCCAGCTGGTCGTGCGACGGTGTAATGTTGAAAGGCTCACCCACGAGATTGCTATCGTATTGCTGGCCGTTGAACGAGTAGATTGCGGTGACGCTGATATTTCCGAGGGATTCGTCCATCGGTATGTGATAGGTCCCGGCAATGCTGTATTTGAGCTTCGGAAAGTACAGGAAGGGCGGCTTAGCGACCGTCCCGGCGTCCGGCGGATACTGATCGTACCTGGCGTAGACGTAAGAGAATTGCGGCGAGAGCTCAAAATTCTTTAAGAAGATGAAGGTCCCGTCGAATTCCGCGCCTTCGATCGTCGCGCCGGCGGAGTTCCGCGTAATGTTGTTGATGCGTGGCGTTCCGCCATTCTCGTCGGGAATCAGGACGAGCTGCGGCACCTGGATGCTTTTGTAATCGGTATGGAAGGCATCAAAATTGGTGCGCGCCTCTACACCCATCAAGAACCATTCCGATTTGATGCCCAATTCGACGTCCGTAACGTGTTCCGGCTGATATTCCTGGAAAGCGGGCGGTACGGCCAAATTGATCCCGCCGGGCCGATAGGCGTTGCCGGAACGGACATAGATTAGCGTGTCGGGCGTCAGCTGCTCATCGAGACTGAGGTTCCAGCCGGGTGCGCTATAATGCGCATCCGGTGCACCGACGCAATTGACATCTACGCCGACGGTAGTGCAGTTCGTTGGAGCGCCGGCCGCGTTCCTGGTTACGCGGTCGACGCCCTTGGTCCCGACCTGCGAGATCGATAAGAAGTCCCATGTGTACCGATAGCCCGCCGTGAATCGGAGTCCCTCGACAAAATCCGAAAGATCATAAATCCCGTGGGCGAATAGTGCCTGGCTGCGGGTCGTATTGTGATAGTGGTTGAACGACAAAGCGGTCGCTGCAATCGACTCGATGAGGGTCGTGCCGAGCGGGTGGGCAAAATCGAGATAGCCGCCCGCTACCCAGTTAAGCCTGTCACCGAAGGACTTTCCCTGAAGCTGTAGCTCTTCTGTATATTGAACGTTGTTTTCCAACCAGCCATGGGGGTTGATCGGGTCGCCGCCGAACGTGAGAATCGGAAGCGCAGTGCCACTGTCGTCCACGGTCGCCAGAGTTTTGGTGACGCGGGCGGAAGCAATGTTCTTGACGACGAGATCATCGGCGATGTCCCACCGCGCATTGTCGGTAAAGCCGTAGAAATAATCCTTGCCGATGCCCGGCGGTATCAAGCCGACTTGTGTGCGCACACCGAGCCCCTGCTGTTGAGCGAGGATCGCTGGGAGAGTCGGGAAGAGGCTGATGCGGATGGGGACGTAGCCCAACGCCCCGAAATTGGGCAGCGGCCCCGATCCGGTGAATGTAATCGGCAAGAGCTTGCCGCCGCCGGCCGGCACCGTCGTCAGAACGTGATTGAGGTCAATCCTCGAGAGGATCGTCGACGATCCATTGCTGTGCTGCCAATAACCATCGTAAACGAAGTAATTCTCGAAGTCGTCGCTCGGACGAACCGTGATCCCCACCCGCCACGCCTGATAATTACGATCGTCGAGATCGAAGCCGGTGTTCAGAACCTTGGTGTACCCGTCGCGAGTCTGAGACTGGCCGGCGATACGAACGAGGAGCTTGTCGCGAATGACCGGCAGGTTGACGGCGCCTTCGAATTCATGATCATTGAAATTGCCGAGCGCGACCTGGGCGTACCCTTCATAATCGTTGGTCGGCCGTTTCGGGTCGAGCGCAATCAGCCCACCGATCGAATTCTTTCCGAACAGCGTACCTTGCGGCCCTTTGATGATTTGCACGTTGTCCAAATCATAATACAAGCCCGTCCCTTTGCCATGACTCAGACCAGTTTGGGGGTTCAAGTCGCCCGTCCCGATCGGCACGTCGGCGAAATAGATGACCGTGCCAGCGAGTCCGCGTAAATTAAGCTGCCCCGAAGCGGGCGCGTTCTGGTCGGATTGGGGCTGGCTGACGCCGAGCGACGGAACGGCACGCGCGAAATCCTGAACCTGACTGATTTGCCGCTGCTCGAGATCCTTTTGGGTGAACGCGGAAATGGCGATCGGCACTGACTGAATTCGCTCTTGCCGCCGGCGCGCCGTGACGACGATCTCCTCGAGGCCGGGGGCACCAGCGGCCGATGCTTGCTCCGATTGCTGTGCCGCCGCGCCCGAGACAGATATCGCAGCACCGATCGACGAAAGCATCCCTGCTGCGCTCACGATCGACAAGGCGTGACGTCGCTTCATATCCATTCCCCTCCCGGGCGGCCTTGCCGCGTCTCTTTGCCGAAGCCCGATCGTCCTGGCGGACGATCGGGCCGCCGAGGCGCGCCGATCACCCGATCGAGCTCGCTATTCTTTAACCATCCGGACGGTTAATTCAATATCTAAATTGAGATCCGATTGGGATAATAATCTCCCGGCGTTCGAGACTACGAGAAGCGGCCGGTGTCCTATGAAGCTGCGGTCCGTCTACCGCGCATCGCCCCAATGTCTTCCCAGGAAATCGCGAATTTCCGACAGAACCTCCTGGTCCTCCGGCACGTCGGAATGTGGCTTTGCACTGAACGGGCCGTGCGACATTCCCTCCCATATCTCGAGATCCGCCTCAATACCGGCGCGCCGTAGGGCGCGATGCATTAATATCGCGTCGGAAAGCAATATCTCGCGGCCGCCAGCTTTGATGAATGTTGGGGGAAAACCCTTGTTGAAATCGCCGAAAACCGGAGAGAGGTACGGCTGCCGGAGATCCTGACCGCCGCCATACAGGGCGATCACGGCCGGCAGGTCGTTCTTCAATACCGCGTCGAGGCCCAGATTCGTCCGATGGCTGTCGCCGGAGACGGTGAGATCGACCGCCGGGGACAGGAGAATGGCCATCGCCGGCATCGGCAGCCCGAGGTCTCGGATCTTGAGCGTGGCCGCCGCCGCAAGATTTCCGCCGGCCGACTCGCCCTCGATCGCGATGTCGCGCGGGGCGTAGGATTTCAGCAGCTCCCGATATACCGCAACGATATCGTCGAGCGCCGCCGGAAACGGATAGTCCGGCGGCGCCCGATAATTGACGGAATACGAGGTGCATCGACACAGCGCCGCCGAACTGGCCGCCAACCCTTCGGCGTAAGGGCCATCGGCAAGAAGAATGAAGGCGCCGCCGTGAATATACAGAATCGCCCGATGCGCCCTGGACGGCGGAATCGCGTCCGCCCTGCCGACATAGACCGTCACGCCGCCTATGGTCCGTGGCTCGACCTTTGCGGCTGCGGAGTTGAGCGTCGCCTTGGCAAGCGGGGCGTATGCCCGGTCCGCAGCTGCAATGGCTCGTTTCCAAGTCTGCCGGTCCGCGGTCGCTTCAGGCAGCTTTATGGTAGGACGCGCATAGGCGTCTTTCATCGCGCTCTGCGCCTTGGAGCTGATGAGCGCCGGGATCGGAATCTCCCGCGGTCCTAGATGGACCGTACCCTCGGCTTCCTGTGAAGTCACGGCGCGCTTAATAGGCTGGCTCTGCGCATTGGCGCGAACGTGCACGGCCAGATAAAGCAAAATGACCGTCGCCGCCGTCCAGACATGCCGCCACGTCCCGCGATCTCGCCTGTGATGCACCATTGTGACCTCCCTCGCGAAAATTTCCCGGCGTGTGCCGCCCCATAGGCGGCGGGCCGAACTGTTCTCGCCGGCCCTCCCTGCTTCGGCTCTTCCCCCGAAGTCGAGAGCCATCGCGCATATCCTGCGAATGCCGTGGGCTCCTATTCCGACCCTCTCATACCCCAACCGGTCGGTCAATTAACTGGTCCTCCAACCGGACAATATTATAAGATAGAGGACCGCGTGGCCTCCGCTTGCGGAAACCGACCTGGAGTTGACCAAAGCCGGTTCGGTTGCTAGCCGAGGTAATTGCGCTTTTGCGACGAGTCGATCAGGGCACACGACCAATGGCAAGAACCCGTTCCCTGACCTACGACGACAAACGCCAATCGATACTCGACCGATCGGCCGAGCTATTCGCGCGTCAGGGCTTTCCGCGCACCTCGATCGTCGAGATCGCCCAAGCTTGCAATTCGTCGAAAGCTCTCCTGTACCATTATTATGAATCCAAGGAAGCCGTGCTGTATGACATCCTCGAGAATCATATTCGGCTGCTGATTGATGTGGCGCGCGGCGCTCTCGATGAAGACGGCACGCCTCGCGAGAAGCTACATACCTTGGTTCATGCGTTGATGGATGTCTATGTCGTCGCCCGCGACAAGCACATCGTTCTGCTGAACGAGCTGGGGATGCTGCCGGCAGAGCAGCAAAAGCACATCATCGCTCTAGAAAATGAGGTCGTGGATTCTTTCGTACGGGTCGTCGAAGGCCTTCGGCCGGAATTGGCCGAAAATCCGCATCTCCGGAAGGCCATCGCTTTCGCGCTGCTCGGCATGATGAACTGGACCTATACTTGGTTCCGCGCCGAGGGCCCCCTGTCGGCAGCAGATTTTGCGGAGCTTGCCACGGATCTGTTTCTGAACGGCCTCGCGAAATTCAGAGTCGATCGATTCACCGCGGAATCCCAGTCCTCGAAAAACGCTCCGGTGCACCGGAAGAGGCCTCGGCGAGCCCGGCACGTTTGAGCGCCCCGTCACCCGTCGCCGGTTTGCAGCGAGACGTTCAATAACGCGCGTCGCCTTAGCCACGGGCTTGGACGGTATCGCGGATCGCCATAGAACGCATACATCTCCTCTAAAATCGTCAGGATCGTGCGCGCGCCCCAGGCGTCTCCAAGCTCCAGCGGTCCTTTCGCATAGCCAAGTCCCAACCGGACGGCGGCATCGATGTCCGCAGGAGCCGCTATCTTTTGCTGCGCGATGTCGCAGCCCGTATTGACGATCATCGCGATGATCCGCTGCGCGATAAAGCCCGGGCTGTCGTGGATTACCGTCACCCGGCTTCCGTCAGCCGAGAACAACGCCGATGCGGCCTCGCGGAAATTCGGGGCCGTCACCGGTGTCGGCATGATGGTGCGCCGCTCGCCCCGACCTGACAGCGCATCGATCGCTATCGTCCGCGAAGGATCGACCCGCAGCCGGACCGTGCTTGTGGTGGCGTCAGCTCCTAAAGGAGCGATGACGCACAGGCTGCTCGGGCTGGGCTCAGCAGCGCAATCAACTGGCCAGCCAGCGACCTCGACTATTTTGCGAAGCCATTCACCGTCGCCGGTTCGAACGGGGCCAAGCCACACCGGTCGCGGTTCGGCCGCCGGCATCGGCGCCTCCGCGAGCGAACAGAGCGCGCCGTCTTCGTATCGATACCATCCGCGCTCCGTTTTCCGCCCGAACAGGCCTGCATCGACCTGGCGTCTCGCCAAATAGGATGGGCGGAATCGCGGATCGTGATGGAACTGCGCGTAAATCTGCTCCAGAACTGCCGCGGATACATCCATTCCAGTCAGGTCGAACAGCTCGAAGGGCCCCATCGGGAATCCAGCCGCCTCGCACATGACGCGGTCGATGTCGGCGACCGTCGCGATCCCCTCCTGGACGATCCGTAAGCCCTCCGTGGCGAGGGCCCGGCCAGCATGGTTGACTAGGAATCCCGGGCTGTCGGCCACGCGAATCGGGCGATGCCCCATTTGACTCGCCAGATCGCACAAACCCTCGACCGTCGTCTGGTCCGTGCGGACACCAGCTATCACCTCGACGACTTTCATCAAGGGAACCGGATTGAAAAAGTGAAAACCTGCGACGCGGCCGATCAGCATGTCGTCGGATCGGCCGACGATCTTCGCCATCCGGCGCATGACACGCCCGACGCCCGGGAGAAGCCGCGTGAGGTCTCGCGTGCGATAACGCACAACGGGCATCGCCTCCCTGGTCAGAGAGGTGAGGACCAACTCTCCAACTTCGCCATCGGGCAGCGACCGGCCGCTCGCCGGATCGACGATCTCCGGATAAAAATGATCTTCCCAAATCGTCGGGCCGCCCTTGGACTCCCGACACTCGCTAGCCACGCCAGGGCCCATCACCTCGGACAAGCCGTAAATGTCGATCGCCTCGATACCGAAGCTCGTCTCGATCTCCGCGCGCATTGCTTCGGTCCAGGGCTCCGCTCCGAACACGCCGATTTTGAGGCTGGTCGAACGGGGATCAATGCCCTGGCGCCGGAATTCGTCGAGGATCGCCAGCATATAACTCGGCGTGACCATGATGACGTCCGGACTGAAGTCGACGATCAACCGCACCTGGCGTTCGGTCTGGCCTCCCGACACGGGGATCACGGTGCAGCCCAGCATTTCGGCGCCGTAATGCGCCCCCAAACCGCCAGTAAAGAGGCCATATCCATAAGCCACATGGACCCGCATGCCCGGTCTTACCCCGGCCACCCGAAGAGATCGCGCCACAAGCCCGGACCAGGTCGCCAAGTCGGCGGCGGTGTAATACCAGGAGCCTTAGCCTTTGACACACGCCCATGCCCTGGTGCCGATTGAGACGATACGTTCGGGGTCGTTGGCGATGAAGTTCCAGGCGTCTTCGCAGGCGGTCAGGATAGCATCG
>Ga0070738_10004293_pt1 | contig 17308 bp, 22 predicted proteins | sample Coa_R2_2_FD_66446 | JGI IMG/M metagenome (GOLD analysis project Ga0070738, IMG submission 66446) | Surface soil microbial communities from Centralia Pennsylvania, which are recovering from an underground coalmine fire - Coalmine... | ecosystem: Environmental > Terrestrial > Soil > Unclassified ...
GCTAAGGGCGCGGTGCGCGTGATCGAGGCAGAACGCATGATTTCGGCTGTTGGCGTCGCGGGCAATGTCGAAAATCTCGGTCTTGAGGCGCTCGGCGTCAAAGTCGAACACGGAACTATTGTCACGGATGGACGCGGGCGCACCAATGTCCCTGGGATTTATGCGATCGGCGATGTCGCGGGTCCGCCCATGCTTGCGCATAAGGCCGGGCACGAAGGAGTGATCTGCGTTGAGTCCATCAAGGGCCTCAATCCGCATCTGCTGGATAAGACGATGATTCCCAGCTGCACCTATTGCAATCCGCAGGTGGCGTCGGTTGGCCTGACCGAGGCGAAAGCCAAGGAGCTGGGCTTTGAAATCAGAATCGGCCATTTTCCTTTTATCGGCAACGGCAAGGCGATCGCGCTTGGCGAACCCGACGGGCTTGTGAAAACCATTTTCGATAGCAAAACCGGAAAGCTTCTTGGCGCTCATATGATGGGCGCCGAAGTCACCGAGCTGATCCAAGGTTTTGTCATTGCGATGAATTGCGAGACGACCGAGGCGGAACTCATCAATTCCATCTTCCCGCATCCGACATTATCGGAAACGATGCACGAAAGCGTGCTGGATGCTTATGGCCGCGTCATCCACATTTAAGGCGCGGCGTGCTACTCCAGTCCCGCGATTGGCAGCCAGCGATCGCCAACCTTATGATAATGCTTCTTCACGGCCGCCCACGCGACGCGAAAGGCGATCTCTTCCTGCCGGGGGCTGCCGCCATATTCGCCATAGGCATTGTTGAACGCGGCCCGGAAGATATCCTGGGCATGCGGGGGCAGGTGGTTGCGCACGGAAGGCGGGAGGTCTTCATTGCTGGTGTAAGGCATTGACTCAGTTCCAGCTGACGTCTTCATTCTAATTTCCCGAACGCGGCTTTCGTTCCATGACCAGCTAAGGCTCTTCGCAACGACGCGGCTCTGGTGAAATCCGTCAGCCTGTTACCTATCTTCAAGAGAACCCCTAAAATCGCCCACGCCCGGCCGGGTGATGGCTGGAGAAACGGCACATGGTTTCGGTTTCCGATCTCCCCGGCATTCCTCATGGCAGCGCCGCAGGGGTGCGTCACCCGGAAAAGGCGCATCGGCCGGATCAGCCGGTTGCGCGAAAGCCTCCGTGGATCAGAGTAAGGGCGCCGGGCTCCGAGCAATGGACTGCAACGCAAAAAATCGTCCGCGAGCATCGGCTCGTCACGGTTTGCGAGGAAGCGGGCTGCCCGAACATCGGTGAATGCTGGGAGAAGAAACACGCGACGTTCATGATCATGGGCGACACGTGTACGCGGGCCTGTGCCTTCTGTAATGTCAAGACCGGCTTGCCCCGCCCGCTCGATCCTGCCGAACCCGCCAGGGTCGCCGAGGCGGTCAGAAGACTGGGGCTTGCCCATGCGGTCATCACCTCGGTCGATCGCGATGATCTGAGCGATGGCGGGGCAGGGCATTTTGCTTCAGTGGTGGCCGCGATCCGCGCGGCGAGCCCCGCGACGACGATCGAAGTGCTGACCCCGGATTTTCTGCGCAAGCCAGGCGCGATCGAGACGGTCGTTGCCGCTAAGCCGGATGTCTTCAACCATAATCTTGAGACGGTTGCATCCAAATATCTCGAAGTCAGGCCCGGCGCCCGTTATTTCCACTCGATCCGGCTGCTGCAGCGCGTCAAGGAGCTCGATTCTGGCATGTTCACCAAGTCCGGCATCATGCTCGGGCTTGGCGAGGTCCGGAACGAAGTTCTGCAGCTGATGGATGATTTGCGCACCGCCGATGTCGATTTTTTGACCCTAGGGCAATATCTGCAGCCGACGAAAAAACATCATCCGGTCGTCCGCTTCGTGCCGCCAGAAGAATTTGCCTCTTATGCCGATATCGCGCTCGGCAAGGGCTTTTGCCTCGTCTCGTCATCGCCACTGACGCGATCCTCGCACCACGCGGGAGAGGACTTTGCCAGGCTGAAGGCGCGGCGTATGCGCTTGAAGGAAGAGGGCTGAGCCGCGGGTTCGGCTTTCACTGAACTTCACACTTGCTTGGCAAGCTGGAAGTAATATCCGGTTGATAGATGGAGGCCAAAATGACGGCTACCACTCGTCTATTTTATCTCCGCATTGCGCTGATTCTTTTCGGACTGTTTTTTATTTTTGGATTTACCCGCTGACGGTTGTCTGGCCCTCAGGCTGGACTTGGGGGCAGGGGCACTCGCATTATCTGATGATGATCATTGGGATCTATGCAACACTGGGCGTGTTTCTGCTGATCGCAGCAGGCGATCCCGAATCGCACAAGAGCATTATCTGGTTTACTGTCTGGTCGAGCGTGGTGCATGGAGGGATCATGGCGTTCCAGTCCCTGAGGGACGCGGCGGAACGCGGCCATTTCGCCGCTGACATTCCTGCGCTCTTTCTCGTCGCCATCATGCTCGGAATCTTGACTCCGAGGGGCGCGCAAGCCTAAGCACAGCGCAAGCGGCACAAGTTTTGGCACAAACCTGCGGTGCAGGGCGATGTTTCGGCCGCGATTAGTTGCCAAGTGAAGCTTGGCATGCCAAGAGAGCGGCAGAAGCAATTCAGGTCTCGTCCGGCGGGAGTGCAACATTGAACGCGGCGAGTAAGGTTTTGGATATAGAAGTGGCGGCCAGTGTAGCGCATGGCTGCGCCTGTCTCACGGGGTGAGCGGGTCATGCCCTCGTTCCAAACCAGCCGCCTTGTCGCTCACGGCGCCGCCAAGATGTTCGACCTGGTGGCGGACGTTGAAGCCTATCCCCGTTTCGTGCCGCTCTGCCGCCGCTTGAAGATACGCCGGCGCAGCGAAAGAGAAGGTGTCGTCACACTAATCGCCGATATGGAGGTCGGCTATAAGGCCATACGTGAAACTTTTACGAGCCGCGTCACCTGCGACCGTTCGAAACAGACCATTCTGGTCGAATATATCGATGGCCCTTTTCAACACCTGGAAAACCGCTGGGTCTTCCACGATCGCAACGACGGCAAGGCTTGCCTTGTGGAATTTCGCATCTCTTATGAATTTAAAAGCCGGACACTTGGTCTGATCATGGGCAAGATGTTCGACACGGCGTTTCGAAGGTTCGCGGAGGCCTTCGAGAACCGCGCCGATTTCGTCTATGGCAAGGCTCCCTAAAGACTCGTGATCTTCCCTGGCTTTTGCCTCAGCGCGCGGCCTCAAGCAGCATCTCGATAGCGGTTGCAATTGCAGCCATGCGAATTTCGTGGCGGCCAAGGCCGCCAAATCGCTTTTCGATCGTAATAACCCGGCCGTTGCGGCGTGCGAGGCCAAAATGCACAAGACCAATGGGTTTTGCGGGTGAGCCGCCGCCAGGGCCGGCAACCCCGGTGATGGAAAGGGCAATGCTGGCTGGGGAATGCGCAAGGGCACCGGCCGCCATGGCCTCCGCGGCCTCTGCGCTGACCGCGCCGAACCGTTCCAATGTTCCGGATGGAACGCCGAGCGATTCGACCTTCGCGGCATTGGAGTAGGTGACAAAACCGCGCTCGAACACATCCGATGAACCTGCAATGGCTGTGATTAGGCTCGCGAGGAGGCCGCCCGTGCAGGATTCGGCGGTGGCGATTGTCAGCCCCGCGGCCCGGCAGATGGTCAGAAGATTCTCCGCGCGGCTGAGGAGGGTCCCAGGGAATATCGCTTGCTGGCTATGCGGGTTGATCACGATGCCAGAGACCCAAGATCAGGGGAAGGCCAACCCCCGGCTCGTCCCTCTGACGCGTCTGCGCCAAGGGCGCACTCCATCAATCATATTAATCTATAGAGGGGGAATGGTGGAGCCAGGCGGAATCGAACCGCCGACCTCTTCAATGCCATTGAAGCGCTCTCCCAACTGAGCTATGACCCCGGCCCTTCGGAAATCCCGAATCCAAAATTCTAGGACGTTTGCTTGGTTCCGGCAACGTCCGCTTGGGCTGAACGTCCGCCAAAGATTCCGGCGGGGCAGAACCACGCGGCGGCTATATAGCCTGCCCCGCCGGGCTTCACAAGCTAAACGTCAGCGTTCCTCGTCCTCTCCAAGCTCCCCGTCGATGAGATCGCCGACGTCCTCGTTGTCTTCTTCCTCTTCTTCAAGGAAGGTGTCGTCGTCGGCAGGCTCAATCTCGACATCCTCGTCCGCCACGACCGGAACCTTATCCTCGCCGGCATCGGCTTCATCAAGCGAAACGAGCTCGGCGGCGGGCACCGCTTCGTTTTCATCCTCCTCGCCCGCGGCTGCTTGGGCGGCCCGGGCCAATGGCACCGCCTGAGAGACAGTCCCGCATTTGGGACAGACGGCTGGAGATTTGTTGAGATCGAAAAAACGCGTACCGCAGTTCTGACATTGATGCTTGCTGCCGAGTTCGGGTTTGGCCACGGAACCTACCTCTCCAAGGGACGACTTTGCGGTCCGGTTAGTGATGCAAAGCCCGGCTGTCAAATGGAAGTTTGAGTTCGCCCTTGGCGGTTTGGTGACAGGATCCCGCCGCCGTGTTACGGAGGCGGGACGGGCTTGGCCCGGGGATTCATTTGTTTAGCTGCGCTTATTCGTCAAGGAGCCTGCAATGGAGGCACTAGCGCCCGCGCTTGTGGCGCGTTCCGGGAAGCCATTGCGCGGCCGGGTGAGGCCGCCGGGTGACAAGTCGATTTCGCACCGCGCCCTGATCCTTGGCCTGCTCTGCGCCGGGGAGACAAAGATCGAAGGGCTTCTCGAAGGGGACGATGTTTTGCGCACTGCCGCCGCCTGTGCCGCCCTTGGCGCCAAGGTGGAACGGCGAGGCGAAGGATATTGGCTCGTCCAGGGGTGCGGAATCGGCTCGCTCCTTGCCCCGCAGGAAACCCTCGATTTCGGCAATTCCGGAACCGGCATGCGCCTCATGATGGGTGTCGCAGGCGGCCATGCGATCACTGCCTGTTTCGATGGCGACGCCTCCCTGCGCAAGCGTCCCATGCAGCGGATTCTCGATCCTCTCGGCCTGATGGGGGCCGAGATCCTGGCGCAATCGCCTGGCGGGCGCTGCCCCATTCTTCTCAAAGGCACGAGCGAGCCCATCCCCATCGAATTTTCGCTGCCCGTGGCCTCGGCCCAGGTCAAATCGGCGGTGCTCCTCGCCGGCCTCAATTCGCCGGGCCGCACAACAGTGATTGAGCCTGTTCCGGCGCGCGACCACACCGAAAAAATGCTGAAGCACTTTGGCGCCTCTCTGAAAACCGAGCCTCTCGGAAATCATAGCCTGAAGATCAGCCTCGAAGGCCGCCCGGAATTGCGTCCGGCGCATGTGATCGTCCCAGCCGATCCCTCCTCCGCTGCTTTTCCGCTGGCCGCCGCGACGGTCGTGCCCCGCTCGGACATTGTGATCGAGGGGATGATGATGAACCCCTTGCGCACGGGACTGCTCACGACCTTGCTCGAAATGGGCGCCGATATCGAAATCCTCGACCGGCGCGATGAGGGCGGCGAGGAGGTCGCAGATCTGCGCGTGCGCGCGGCGGAGCTCAGGGGCGTCGATGTCCCGGCCTCGCGCGCGCCTTCGATGATCGACGAATATCCTATCCTCGCGGTGGCCGCCGCCTTTGCCTCGGGCGAGACGAGGATGCGCGGCCTTGCGGAATTGCGGGTCAAGGAGTCAGACCGTCTTACCGCGATGGCGGACGGCTTGCGCGAGGCTGGGGTCGAGGCCGAAATTGCGGGTGACGATCTCATTGTCGCGGGCTGTGCCGGTGATGTGCCTGGAGGCGGCACGGCGCTGACCCATCTCGACCATCGCATTGCGATGAGCTTTCTTTGCCTTGGGCTTGCCTCGCGCCGGCCGATGGCGATTGACGATCAGCGAATGATCGCGACAAGCTTTCCAAAATTCCGGGCGCTCATGGAGGGGCTGGGGGCGCAATTCCGATGATCATTGCCATCGATGGCCCGGCGGCTTCGGGGAAAGGCACGCTCGCGCGCAATCTTGCGCGCCATTTTGGCCTGCCGCATCTTGACACCGGCCTCCTTTACCGGGCGACCGCGCGGGCCTTGATGGAGGAGGGCCGCAATCTTGCCGACAAAGACGCGGCAATTGCCGCCGCGCGGGGCCTCTCTCTCACCGATTTCGACGAAACCTCGCTGCGCGGCCGCGAGATGGCGGAAGCGGCCTCGATTGTCGCCGCCATCCCGGAGGTCCGGGCGGCTCTTGTCGAACTCCAGCGGGCCTTTGCCCGCCGGCCCGGCGGTGCCGTCCTCGATGGCCGCGATATCGGCAGCGTGATCTGCCCGGAGGCATGCCCCAAGATTTTTGTGACCGCGAGCCCCGAGGCGCGGGCGATGCGGCGTGCCCTCGAGCTGAAGGGCCGGGGTGAGAAAGCCGACTACGCCGCCGTGCTCGAAGAGATCCTGCGGCGCGACGCGCGCGACAAGGGCCGCGCGGCGGCGCCCCTCGTGGCGGCCAAGGATGCCTTTATCCTCGATACGACCACGCTCGATGTCGAGGCGGCTTTCAAGGCGGCGCTCGATATCGTCAACCGCTGCGCCCGGCTTGCGGGAGTGGCAAGTGCGTGAAAGTCAGATGCGCCTAATGCCTCTCCCCCGCGCGAGCGCGAGATGATGCGGGCGGCCGCGATGGCCGCTCGCCAAGATGGCGATGAGGCCGAGGCCGCGAATGTGTTGCGTCTCCTTCGGGTTGTCTGACGTGACCCTGATCAGCACGCCATCTGACAGTGTGCCAAAGGAAAAAGCCGGACCGCTGGATCGGCACTAGCGGCGGCGCGCCCTCATCGGTATGATTGCTCGCACCGGATCTGGGGCTCGAACAATGGTCCTCGTTTCTCGCTTGGGATATCTTGTCGTCGTGTTTTTTATGGCGGCCGCCTTTCTTTCCGGCGGACTCGCCATCGCCTATCATCTCAGCCGCGAGTCAACGAGTGTTTTGTTGTTCCTGTTCTGGGGATCGCCCTGCGTCATTTTCGCAAGGCAATTCGACAAGCCCAAAAAGCACAGCGTGCTCCTTGGGATTCCGATGGAATATTGGGGGTATGGGCTCATCGTTCTCGGGGTCTTGGACGCCTTTTTTGCCTGGAACAGCATCACTCGCGATTGGCTCGCAGCGGTCTAGGTTCTGTATTCAAACGTCTTGCCGCCGATGAGACGGAGTGATTCAAGGCTTGCAAATGGAGGTCTTGATGGCACGCTTCGATCTCACCGGCGCCGGGTGGTTGGTCATCGCCCCGCTGTTGCCGGGCGTCGGAAGCAAGAAGAACGGCCGGCCTCGGCCAGACGGCCGCAAGGTTCTCAATGGCATCTTCTTTGCCGCGGCCGCAAAATCCAGCGTTCGGCCGGCCGCGAGCTCTATCGTCAACGCAAGCTGGTGGAGCGCTTCTTCAACAAATTGAAGCATTTTCGCCGCATTGCCACCCGCTACGGCAAGACCGCACGCAATTTCCTCGCCGCCGTTTTGCTCGCCGCCACCCGCCCATGGGCTCGCTTCGAGTCCGCGACCTAATGCGAGAGCCTGCGAAACATGGCCCGCTCAGGCCCCATTGCCGCTAGTTCCATCGAAGCGCCCAATATTGAAGGCCATCCGCACGAAGTGAGAAACCGAGCGCGCATCCATTTTTTGCATGATGGCCGCTCTGTGATGCTCGATTGTCCTTGCGCTGATCCCCAAGTGGCGGGCAATGAGCTTGGTGTTCAATCCTTCCAGGAGTAGCGAGAGCACCTCCTGCTCGCGCTTCGTCAAAAGCGCGTATCGAGCGCTCAATTCTGCGCGCTCTCTCTGCGCATCCCGGCCCCTATCCGTGCGCGCGAGTGCTTCCTCCACAGTAGAAAGCAGTGCCTCGGCATCGAAAGGCTTTTGTACAAAATGATAGGCGCCTGCTTTCATTGCCAGCACCGCCGTCGGCACATCGCCAAATCCAGTTATCATGATTACGGCGGAATTGCTTTCCGAATCGATGATCCGCTTCAGCAATTCGATACCGCTTATGCCAGGAAGCTGGTTATCAAGTAAGACGCAGACCGGCTCGGTGAACGGTACGGACTGGAGGAACTCCTCAGCCGAGCTATAGGACCGGCACCCGATCTCGGCAGTCGACAAGAGCACGGTCAGCGCGTCCCGCACCCCAGCTTCATCATCAACGATATGCACACAACGATCACGCGTCATTTCGATCGGGTCCATCGACCGGCAGCTCAACCACAAATCTTGTGCCGGAGGGTCTATCCGCCTCCCACCAAAGGCGGCCAGCGTGACGCTGGACAATCCGCTGGCTGAGATGCAAACCAAGCCCCATTCCGCGCGGCTTTGTTGTTTGATAGGCCTCAAATATGCGATTGGCTATATCTGGAGATACTCCACCGCCATTGTCTTCAACCTCCATAAGGATTCGATTGCCGCGCGCAGTTAAACGTATGAGCACATGCCCGCGCCCGTCCGCGCGCTCCGAGGCAGCGTCAATCGCATTGATGACGAGATTGTTCAAGACTTGCTCGATCTGGAGCCTGTCCGCCATGACGGGCGGGATAGGCCGGTTGCATTCGATCTCGACTTGAACACTGCGTGCAGCGGCGTCCTCTCCGCAAAGCATCGTGATCTTCCGGGTGAGGGCTGTTAGATCAAGCGCCTGCAAATCCAACTTGCCATTTGAGATGAATTCGCGGATGCGTTCCATCGCTTCGCGCGTGCGGCGAATTTCAGCTTCCGCCTTGTTCAAGGTATCGGTTAACTTCGCGCTGTGATCGCCGGACTGCAGCAACCGCCGCGCGGCATGCAGATAGGCGGCCACGGTGGACAAAGGCTGGCTGAGTTCATGAGCGAAGGCCATGCCCATTGCGCCTGCCTTGGCGTATGCTGACATCCGAGCCAGCTCTGCCTGCTGCTCGGCCAAGAGATGAGTGGCGAGGCGGCGCTCCGATGTTACCGCGCCCAGCAGCAGACCAGTGATTGAGAGCACGAGCATGAGCGTTTGAAAAATGTGAAAATCGTTGGCATCGCTGCCAATGTAGAGGGTTGCCCCAACAAGGCCAAGCTGGATAAGGAAAAGTCCCGCTGCAACGGCTGCATAGCCCTCCCGCATTCCGATCCAAATAATCGGCAAAAACAGCGGGTAGAAAATATGGTATTGTTTGATCTCGGCGCTGCCGATGAGTATTGCGAAGGTCAAGCAGCTTCCGAGAAGGAAAACGATCCAGCTGACAATTGCGTAGCTTGACCGGCTCGTGGCCGGTGTTGACCAAAATGCGAATAGCGAGGTCACCGCCGGGATAACCGTGATCATCCCAACCGTGTCGCCAACCCAAAAATGACGCACCGCTACGAAGAACTGATCCGCTGGGAGCGAGCCGCAGAAATACAGCGTCCCGCAGTAGGAAAAAGACGTTAGCGCGGCGCCCGCCGGCACGAAAATCAATAATGTTAAAACGTTCGCAAGCCTGACATTTCTTAAGTTGAAATTTAATTTCTGCCGCAAAACGGCAGCAAGAGCAGCATAGCAGCCAGTCAAGACCAGTTCGGCTGTGAAAATCACAAAGATACTGTGATCAACATTTGTGATGAAGGTATCGGCGAGCACCGAGCCCAGGAAGACAAACGGAGCGAACGCCAGTCCTTCGGTCAGGAGTGCCAGACTCAAGCCGTTGTCAGGACTCCACAATGTAATCCCGAATCCGTCGAGCTGGTATGAGTTCGCTAGCATGCTGCAAGCGAGGTAGACAGCCAGAAAGCCGATCCCGGCCAGCCAAAACGTCAGACTCGACGGGGGCGTCTTGCCAAAGAACCAGGCGGACCAGGATGCAACAGCTGGTTGCCTCTCCCATGGATGACTTTGAATGTTTATGGGAGTCATTTTTTCTCCTGATGGCGGGAATGACATAGCAACAAGACGTCAGGACACAATGCGTAGTTTTACGCATTGCTGAGACTAAAATTCCAGCCTATTCTTGGCCACAGTTCAGTACCTGTCCATTTTCATCACCTACTACAAATATTCAAGTCTACAAATATTCAAGGCGAATTGATAGCCATATGCGGCATGTTTCGATTACGAGTTGAGAATGAGTGTATTTCACTCATTTGACTGATACTCAGCGAAGTCTCCAACTTCGGTTAGATATCTGGAAATGAGCTAGGGAGAATGAACGTATGGCGTTATCAGATATTATACTTGGCGGGGATGAGATTGCCGTGGAGTTGGGTGCGTGGGGTTTGGTACAGGCGGTGTCGATTCCGCCGGGGATAAAGAAATCAGAGTCATATTGTGAGAAAATCTTACTCATCTCTCAGAGTTTCGTTCGGTGACGCGGCCGGACCGGTCAAAATCACGGCTGGCGGCCTCCTATTTCGACAAATTTCTAATGATTTCGCAAACTGAAACTCTCAAGGGCTAACCTAACTGTTTTCGTAAAGCTGCTTAGGTCATGTTGGTTGGTACGGGCCAGATACCTGTTACTTTTAGCATCCTTTTGAGAGCTTTTAGTTGTCCAGATACGTGAGGCTTGATTGGTGATTACTGTTACACAATGCACCGCTTTTGCGAGTCTTGCTGCGCATGAGTTGATCGTGGGCGTCGCTCCATCAGCGAGACATCGTACATTGCTTCGGAGCTATATGTTCAACCTGGAACGCGGCCCAATCGCCGTTCGGGACATGATCGTTGCCGATCTGCGCCGTTTCCATGATCTTGACGCGCGGCAATGTGCCGCCGACCTTCTGCTAGTGCTGCGGCTTTTCCTCACTGCCTATCCAGAGGCCAGGTGTATGCGAGACTGGAACACACCTCGTAGAAACACTGGCGTTCCGCGAGTTGACAGCCTGATGCGCCAGCGAGACCTGCGGCAGGTGAAAAACAAATATCGGAAGAGCCGTCCACTTCTTCTTGAGCCATGAGGCTTTCCCTCGTTGCCGGGATGGTGATTGTTGCTATAGGATTTTGGCAGCGGTGCCGTCCGGGATGTGGCGGACGGATGAAGCGGGAGAGGTTTTCGGAGGAGCAGATCATTGCGGTGCTGCGCGAGCACGAGGCGGGGGGGAAGACGGGCGATCTCGCTCGCAATACGGGGTCTCGGAGGCGATGCTGTACAACTGGGACGCTGTACAACTGGAAGGCCAAGTACGGCGGCATGGACGTGTCCGAGGCCAAGCGGCTGAAGGCGCTGGAAGACGAGGACCGGAAGCTGAAGAAGCTGCTGGCCGAGTCGATGCTCGACATCTTGGCGCTGAAGGAGCTGCTCTCAAAAAAATGGCAGGGTCCGCCGCGAAGCGAGAAGCGGCCGCTCATCTGCGCAGTAGCTTGGAGATGAGCGAGCGCCGGGCCTGGAGCCTGGCTGCCGCGGATCGCACGATGGTCCGCTATCGATCCCGCCGGCTGCCGGACACGGCCCTGCGGGCGCGCTTGCGCGAGCTGGCGAACGAGCGCCGCCGGTTCGGCTATCGCCGGCTGTTCGTGCTGCTCCAGCGCGAAGGCGAGCGATCCGGCATCAACCGCATCTATCGGGAGGAAAGGCTAACGGTTCGCAAGCGCCGCACCCGCCGGCGGGCTGCCGGGACGCGCTGCCCGATCTTGGCCGAAGCGAAGGTGAATGCCTGATGGTGGTCATTGGACTTCGTGCACGGCCGGTTCGCCCACGGCCGCCGCTTCCGCATCCTGCACGTGGTGGACGATGTCACTCTCGAATGCTTGGCGGCCATCCCCGACACCTCGATCTCGGGCCGACGGGTTGCCCGCGAGCTGACGGCGCTCATCGAGCGGCGTGGCAAGCCGGGGATGATCGTCTCCAATCACGGCACCGAGTTTACGTCCAACGCCATGCTGGCCTGGACGGAAGGGCATCGGATCGAGTGGCACTGCATCGCACCAGGGAAGCCCATGCAGGACGGCTACATCGAATCCTTCAACGGCCGGATGCGGGACGAACTGCTCAATGAGATGCTCTTCACCGATCTTGTGCATGCCCGCCGGGCGATCGATGCCTGGGTCACCGGCTACAACACGGCGCGTCCGCACTCGGCGTTCGCCTGCCAAACGCCGCGCGCTTACGCGGTCCAGACACCGCAACCGGCCTCCGCGCTCCGCGCGCCGGTGGCTTCGCGCACCGGTAGGTGTAACTCCGGCCAAGACTCTAACTGCCGCTGGATGAAAGTTCAGGGGCCGGTCAGCCGAGGCCAAGAAAGCGCCCGGGCTTATCCGTTCACTTTTCAAGGCGCCAAGTGTCGCCCATATTACCAGCTGCTGAATAATGCAAAACTCGCGAGGACGCTGCCCCTGCCATTTCCTTGTTGTGGCGCTTCAGCATTTACGAGAGCCTAGCCGGGCTGCGGCAACCGCTTCCATCAGCACTGCGGGGTCCTGCTTTGATTCGCTCAGAGAGCTACTGGATGAAAAATAATCAATTTTCACATCCGTTTGAAGCGCCCGCAAAATCAGTTTGAAGAGAAGCCATACCGGTCCGTCACGGAATTCCATGTCAAGCGAAATGACTGGAACACTATCCCAATCAAGTTTGAATTCCGCACCCCAGCCAAAGGAGACTGTCCCAGGTTTGAAGAATAGCTCTACCGATGAGTCTACGATATCCTGAATGTTAGCAAACTTCCCATCATGTATAAAAGCAATGAAATCGCCGGCATCGACAAGACGCAATTCGGCTCCAAGAGGCTCGAAGATCGCACCGAGAGTATTTGCTAGATGTCCGACACGCTGATCACGCTGCCCTAACATCATATAAGATACTCTCATTTTGCCAATGCTCTGCGCGAACCCTTACCATACAAGATATGAATCAACTCCGCTACGGCCTTGTAAAATTCAGGCGGAATTGGCTGATCAACTTCTACGCTATCATACATCGATCTCGCCAAGGCCTTGTCTTCAATAACCGGAATCGAATGCCGCTCGGCGAGTTCTCTAATCTTAAGGGCTATGAGATCCTTTCCCTTCGAAAGCACCCGGGGAGCTCCACCCTCTTCCCGCACATAACGAAGCGCAATCGCGTAATGGGTAGGATTAGCTATGACCATGGTTGCCCGGGGGACAGCGGCGATCATGCTTTTACGTCTCCGGTCGAGGGCCAGGGAGCGCAGCCTCGCTTTACGCAAAGGATCACCCTCGAGTTCCTTCATCTCGTCCTTGATTTCCTGCCTGCTCATGCGGATGTCCCGGCGCCAATTGATGCGCACCCAGACAAGATCTAATGCAAGGAGCAGCACTGTCACGACACAAACGGCCGTCAGGAGCCGCATAGCGATCATGAGGACCAATTCAGGAACAGCGTCGGGGCTGAGCGTCATTGTTCCGATGAGGGCGTTTCCTTGCCACCGGAATACCATCCACATTACGACGACAAGGGAGGACAATTTCCATACGCCTTTAATGAAATCAATCTGACCCCGGGCGCTAAATATACGGCGCCAACCGTTGAACAATGATATACGGCTCCAATCCGGCTGGATCCGGCCGAACACGAAGCGTGGTGTGTGCTGCAAAAATGAAGCGGCAAGCCCCGCCGCCAGCAGGGTTACCAGCAAGGGAACGAGTTCTACGCCTATTTTCCAGAAAAGGATGTTGAGGAATGAAACCGCATCGGCGCCGTTTTGCAGTCTCACTCCGCCGACTTGGCTCCATAGCTGCTGAAGCGTGCAACTGACCGTCCTTAGCAGATTCCTGGCTATGCAGGCGGTGACGGCCAGCAAAGTGATAGAAAACGCGAAAACAGAAGCCTCTCGGGAAACCGGAATGTTTCCTCGTTCGAATTCATCGAGAATCTTCTTTTCTGTTGGCTCCTCGGTTTTGCTCTCTTTTTCCCCTTCTTGCGCCATCGTCCTTCAGAGCCCAATCATTCGAAAAACTCGTCTTCGTCTTCCGATGAATTGAGCTCGATCTCTCCGGTGCTCGCGAGTTCCAAGGCTGTATCAGCAATTGTACGGCGTGCCTTGAGCACATCCCGCTGCAGGGCTGGCCCCCCGCTTGCGAGTTCGTTGTCGACGATTCGCCTCGCCCTTGCCGCAAGCGACGAAAGGATGGCATCTCTAAATTGCGTATCGGTACCTTTCAAAGCAAGCACAACTAGCTCAGTTGGAATTTTATCAAACAGGACACTGCGCGCCTTGGGCTGAAGCTTTATAATATCGTCGAAGGTAAACATAAGTTTGCGTAAAACCTCAGCTGCCTTCGGCCGCACAGCGGCCAAGCTCTGCATGACATCCTCCATATGATCACGATCCATTTTATTGATTATATCCGCCATGCGCGCATTTTGATCCCCTCCAATCTGGCGCGAGACATTCGACAAGAGGTCTTCCTGCAACTGCCCTTGGATGATCCGGACAGCGGCTTCGGTGACATGGCCTATACTCAGCATACGCCGCATTATTTCGTTGCGGAGTTCTCGCGGTAACTGCCCCACGACCTTTGCGGCGCAGGCGGGGCTGATTTTCGACATGATAAAAGCCGCTGTTTGCGGATGCTCCTTAATAAGAAACCCCGCAAAGACGGATTCCGGAACATTCGACAGGCGATCCCACATTGCATGATTGGAATTACCCGTAACATCTGACATGACGTCGGCAAGCTGCTCAGGAGGCAGAACCCCGTCAAGCATTTGCTGGACCTCATCGGGTGATCCTAGAAGGTCCACACCATTGGTAAACTGGCCAGCGAACTCCTCGACAAGCACTTCAAGCGCCGTGACCGGCACTGTCCCGAGCTGCGCCATCGAGCGTGTGATCTGCTTCAATTCACCGGTATCAAATTGCATCAAGAGCCGCGAGGCGAGCGGCTTTCCCATACAGAGCAGCAGCGCTGCTGCCTTATCCGGACCTTTCATTGCCCTGGAGCTTGGGCCGTTTTTTGAAGCAACCGGAGCTGCCATCGGTCAGGCCGCATCGCGAGCAGGGCCAGCAATTTCCGTGAGAGAAACGCCAAGCCTTGAATTGTCATCTTCAACCACAACAATTTCTCCTCGCGCGATAAGCCGGCCGTTTACAATAATATCAACTGGCTCACCTACGCGGTGATCAAGAGGGATCACTGCTCCGCGCCCCAATTTCAGCAGGTTAGATACCGGCATCACTGCCGATCCAAGCACGACCTGAACAGACACAGGGATACGCAAGATGGTATCAAGATTCCGATTAATATTAGGTGCGGTATCCTCGTCGCTATCTGCCGTACCGGAGAAAGAGTCGTCACCGTCTGACATGGCAAATCCTGCTAATGCATTGTTTTACATTTTTGGAAACTGCCTCGTGGGCGCTGCCGGAAGAGCAGGCCAGCATCAAGGAGGGAAGACAATGTCATCTATCAGCTCTTGTTCATGATTCACAAAATCCTCAATTCGCAATGTGTAGAATCCCCCAGCTTGACCAAGTTCACACCAAAAAATTTGTTCTGCATTGCATTCCAGTCTGACACGCGTCTTTGATGTAGCACGCAAGGCCAAAATCTGACCGGCTTTTAGATTGGCGATATCACCCAGACTGAAGTGCCGTTCTTCAATCAATCCGCGGACCATAATTTCAGTTTGGCCGATTTCACTCTGAATCTGCTTCGTCCAACGTGGATCACGAACTGACATTTCAGCGGACAAATCTCTAACCAAGTCTTGGCGCACAGAGTTCAATGCTGCTTGTGGAATGAGAACAAACATGCTGCTTTCACGGCCCAAGATACGAAGCTTGAGCCTGGTTCTGACCCCAAACGCCGTCCGTGGCGCTATGGCAACGAAATCGAGCCTCGTCTCAATACGGTCTACCTTAAAAATTGTATCACAAACAGTTGCAAACGCATTTTGCATTGCTTGGGCGAAAAGATCGAACGCTTTCTTCGCTAGCCGAAGTTCTATATTCGAGAGTTGCCGTTTTCCACTGACCGGCGGTTCACTTCCGTCACCGCCAAATAAAGCCTCCGCCAATGCAAATACAAAATTATGTTCAAGCGCCATCAGCAAACGGGAGTCCCATGCCTGGACATAAATGATGCCGAATACGATATTGCTTTCACAGTCATCGAGTACATCGCTAACACGCTCAGTAGTTACTGACTCAATCAGGAACAACGCAGACGACGCCGACAACTGCCGCAAGCCTTCAGAACACTGAGCCGCCATACGCTCGAAGATAACGTGTAGCAACGGCATACGATCCACGGAGATCCCTGCACCATCGAGGAGTCTTTCAGGAGCCTTCTTCATCGCCACACTGTGCGCGCCCGGTTTCTGCATGTCACATCAAGCCGTTTGTTGTTCTTCAGCCTTTGCCTGTCCCCCCGAGACCGTCTCATTCTCTACCATGTCTATTGAAGGACGATCACGTGAGGAAATGGTCTTCCGGCCGTGCTCAAGAGCGATCTGCGGCATCGCGCCATTCATGAATGCCAACAAGGTCTGCTTCACAATAATGTAAAGACGGCAGCTCTGTTCGCGTGTCACTTTGATCTTAAGTGCGATGGGCTGCACTAAAGCATAAGACATAAATATTCCGGCAAAAGTTCCAACGAGCGCAGCTCCGATAAGGTGACCAAGGATTTCTGGCGCTTCATCAAGAGCACCCATCGCTTTGATGACCCCAAGTACTGCTGCAACGATTCCAAGAGCGGGTAATCCATCACTGACGGACGTTAAGGCATGATAAGCCTTCAACCTGTCCCGGGTGATTGTTTGAATCTCCTCGTCCATTAAGGCTTCGATTTCGTGCGTGCGCGCGTTTCCAATGATTATCAGCCGGCAATAATCGCAGATGAAATGGGTTAGATCCATGTCCGCGAGCACTCTCGGGAAACTTTTGAATATTGCCGATTCACTAGGGTTGTCGACATGTTCTTCGATCTGGTTGCGGGCCTTGCCGCGCAACTCCCTCATCAACGTATAGAGAACGCCAAGGACATCGAGATACTGGCGCTGGGTCGGTGAACGGTCAAGGATCGCATCCGTCACGGCGCGTCCCGTGTCTTTAATTGTCGCAATTGGATTTGCAATAATGAATGTACCAAGCGAAGCTCCTCCAATGATGATAAACTCAAATGGCTGCCAAATAACGGAAAGATGGCCCCCCATTGCCGCAAAACCGCCAAGGATACAGCCGAGGGCGATGATCATTCCAATCCCAAATCCCACGGATCAGCTCCTGCGCAAATGACTACGAACTATTAAACCGTATGGCTTGCTCCAAGCTGAATTGGGAAGATAAATTCGGCAATTATCACCTTGACATAGTAAGCCTGATATGTTGTATTGCTCAGGTAAGGAGCAATCGCCATGTCGGACATCTCAAACCCAATCTTTCACGACGAAACCAAAGCCCGCGAATGGC
>Ga0070738_10004294_pt1 | contig 17305 bp, 18 predicted proteins | sample Coa_R2_2_FD_66446 | JGI IMG/M metagenome (GOLD analysis project Ga0070738, IMG submission 66446) | Surface soil microbial communities from Centralia Pennsylvania, which are recovering from an underground coalmine fire - Coalmine... | ecosystem: Environmental > Terrestrial > Soil > Unclassified ...
CGCATGGCAAATTGTCCCGCTGAACCATGATGAACCGACGGCGGGCCATTTTTGCTCTCTCAACAGTCGGGGCAGGGCTATTTGTGGGCACGCCGCTCTTGGGCGGCGAAGCGCCACGACGCACGCGAATGGGATTGGTGACCTACGCCTTAGGTATCCACCAAAAGAATTCATGGGGCGGACGGCATTCGGGCCTGACCCCGGCGATGGCGCTGCTCGAAGAAGCGCATGATCTGGGCGCGGCCGGGATTCAGGTCGAGATCAACCCTCAGGACCTTGCTCAAGGCCCCGAACTTCGGCGCAAAGCGGAGGGTTGGCAGATGTACATCGAGGCGAGTTTCAGCCCGCCAAAATCAGCCGACGATGTGGAACGGTTTGACCAATGCGTTCGAGCGGCCCAGGCTGCCGGCGCGACGCTTGCCAGAACGGTGATCATGCCCGGCCGCCGCTACGAACAATTCAAATCGATCGAGGAGTTTCATGCCGCCGAACGCGCCGGGCTCCAGGCCTTGCAGTGGGCCGACCCGGTTCTGGTCCGACGCCAATTCAGGTTGGCGGTCGAAAATCACAAGGACCAGCGCATTTCGGAAAAGCTGGCGACTCTGAAGCAACTCGGCAGCGACCGGGTGGGATTGTGTGTCGACGTCGGCAACAGCTTCACCCTGATGGAAGATCCGCTGGAGGTCGCCAGGGCGTACGCGCCGTTTGCCTTCAGCGCACACTTCAAAGACCAGGCGGTGCAAGAGTGTTTTCAGGGCTTCCTGTTCGCCGACTTGCCGCTTGGAAAAGGATTCCTGGACCTGGCCGCCCTCTCCAGGACGTTGCTGACCGCCAACCCAGCGTTGCATTTGAACCTTGAACTGATCACGCGCGACCCGCTGGTGGTCCCGGTTTTTGACGAGCGGTTCTGGGTCACGATGCCGGATCTTCCTGCGAGGGATCTGGCCAGAGTGATTGCGGTTGTGAAGAATGCAGGCTCCCGCGCTCCGTTTCCCGTAATTTCCCAACTGCCCGTCGAGCGCCAGCTGGCAATGGAATTGGACAATGTGACGCAAAGCCTGACTTTTGCCCGCGATCGGCTTGGAATGATTTGAGTTAAAATATTTACATTCCCTGATCGGCTTCATAAGCTTTGCCACAATCGGGCAAAATATGGCACCTGCAAAAAGGTCTTTTCCTGGCGTGCGGACCATGAAACGCCGGAAGTTCTACGCCGACCTGCTCACGGCCATTATTGCCGGTTTGATTCTATCGGGATTGCTCGCGGCCACGCTCTGGTTCCTTGCGCGGCACCGCTTTTGAGCTTCTGGGCCGGGCCTACCAATCACCTTTAGTTGCCGGCAAATCCCTGAGCTTTGAGCCAGAACACCAGGTCCTGGGTCCAGGGATGGCGGTGCTCCGGGTCCCATTTGGAGCTGCCCAGTCCGATCCCGTGGCCGCCTTTCTGATAGATGTGCAGATCGAAAGGCACTCCCGCTCTGCGCAGCGCGGCAGCAAACTGCAAGCTGTTTTCAACGGGCACAGCCTTGTCCTCCCAGGTGTGCCAAAGAAATGTGGGCGGGGTCGCCTTGGTAACCTGCAGCTCGTTCGAGAGATTTTGCACCAGTTCTGGAGAAGGATCTTTTCCCAGGAGGTTCGCCTTGGACCCTTGATGGGTAAACTCGCCCATCGTAATGACCGCGTAACACAGGATGCCTATGTCCGGGCGGGAGCTCTCCCGGTCCACCGGGTCTGAGGCATCGGGGTTTCCAATATCAAAGTGAGTCAACAGCGTCGACGCGAGGTGTCCGCCCGCCGAGGATCCCATAATCCCGATGCGATGGGGATCGACATGCCATTCCGTGGCGCGAGCGCGGACTGTGCGCACTGCGCGGGCGGCGTCCTGCAACATCACAGGATGCCGATAGCCAGCCGAGCCAAGCCGATATTTCAGGACGAACCCTGCTATGCCTTGCTCGTTGAGAAAGCGCGCGTAATCGACCCCTTCATGCGGCGCCAAACCGCCGTAACCGCCACCCGGGCAAATGACAATCGCAGCGCCCGTCGCCTTGCCCGGGTCAGGAAGATAACGGGTCAGGGTCGGAGTATCCTTGTCCTCGGTTCCGAGGGCGCCCGGTGCTCCATTGGGCCAGAGCGTAAAACTTTGATCGGTTTGTGCCGAGGCCGAAAAGGAGCAGGCGCAAATTCCTGCAATGGTAAGAAGGCGTTTCATCGGCTCGAGGATAGCCCCGGCCTGTTTTTGTGCCACAGGAATTTGTCGAGACGACGTCGACGCCCGCTTTTTGCTGAGCCGCGGCGTAACGAAATGCTTTGCTTTGTTTCCCTAGCAGCTCGTCGGTATTTCCTGCAGGACTTCCACGCAGTGAGCCACTGCGCCTTGAACAAACCCCAGGCACTCGACCGCGCCTTTGGGTTTGCCCGGCAGACAAATGACCAGGCTCCGATCCACTACGACCGCCAGGCACCGCGACAGGATCGCATTGGGCGTCAGCTTAAGCGATTCCATTCGCATGGCTTCTCCAAAACCGGGAAGTTCGCGCAAGGCGATTTCCCTCACCGCCTCCGGCGTGACATCCCGCAGGGCGACGCCCGTGCCCCCCGTGGTTAGAACGAGTTGGCAGCCTTTCGCAATCTGCTCGCGAATGGCGCGTTGGATCTCCCGCTTTTCGTCGGGAACGATCAACTCGGCCACAACGGTCCAGGCATAAGCCTCGGCGGCTTTCTTGAGCGCCGGCCCCCCCAGGTCATCGTATAACCCTTTTGAAGCGCGGTCGGAGATCGTAATAATTCCGGTTTGGATCTGCATGGTTCTGCCGAATGGCCTGTCAGGTTTGAGGTCGCTTGGTTTTGGAGACGAGCCGGATTTGGGAGATGCGCATCTTTTTATCGACGGCTTTGCACATGTCGTAAATGGTCAACGCGGCGACACTCACCGCGGTAAGGGCTTCCATTTCAATGCCGGTTTGCGCGGCGATTTTTGCCGAGGCGACGATCACAATCCGATCGGCCGTGTCCGGAATCTCAAGCGTCACTTCGCAATGTGTGAGCGGGAGCGGGTGGCATAACGGGATGAGTTCGCCGGTCTTTTTAGCCGCGAGGATTCCGGCCAATCGCGCCGCCCCGAGCACGTTGCCCTTCGCGATTCTCTGCGAACGGATGAGTTTGACGGTGGCCTTTTGCAGGCGAATTTCTCCGCGCGCCACCGCTTCGCGAATCAGAACGGGTTTTGCTGAGACGTCCACCATGTTCGCTTCGCCGCGCGAGTTGATGTGCGTGAGTCGTTTCAATGGGCCAACCCCTTTTTCCAGGCTGTCACCGCATCCCGGATTTGTTCGGCGGCATTGAGCCTGGGTTTGACATGCTTCAGCTTGGACCACGGCCAAAGACCGACTAAATCATGGATGACCAGGATCTGCCCGTCACAACCGGCGCCGGACCCGATTCCAATTGTAGGGATTTTGATGTGTTCGGTGATCGCGGCTGCGACCGGGGGGGACACCAGTTCAAGCACGATGGCGAAAGCGCCGGCCGCTTCGAGCGCCTGCGCGTCGGCGATCAATCCGTCGCGCTCCTGCTCCTTCTTGCCCTTGATATGGTAGCCGCCTTCCTCGCGGACGTGCTGCGGCAGCATGCCCAGGTGCCCAAGAAAGGGAATTCCAGCGGCAACGATTGCCCGTACCTGCTCGATAATAGATTGGCCGCCTTCGCCTTTAACGGCTTCGGCTCCCGCGTCCTGGAGGCGACGGGCCGTCGCAAGGGCGGTGGCGGGGTTTTCGTAACTCCGATAGGGCATGTCCGCCGCGACCAGCGCCTGCGGCCTGGCGCGCGCCACGGCGCGCACGTGATGCTCGATATCTTCAACCTTCACTTCGGTTGTGTCGGGATACCCGAGCACCACCATTCCGAGAGAGTCGCCTACCAATAACAGGGGGATGCCGGCTTCATCGAGAATCTTTGCCATCGGAAAATCGTACGCTGTGAGCGATGCAATCTTCTCGGGGCCGCCTTTCATGGCCCGTATTTGAGCAGCGGTGACCTTGCCTGCCATACGGGTGTCAGGTTTTGAAACTGGCCAGCAGTTCATCCGGGGTAACCGTCGCGGTGCCGACTTTGCCCACCACGATGCCCGCGGCATGATTCGACACGATGGCGGCTTCCACGGGCGAAGCCCCGGCGGCGATGGCCAGTGTGAAAGTCGCAATGACGGTGTCTCCGGCGCCGGAGACGTCGAATACTTCCTGCGCAACGGTCGGGATATGGAAGGGCGGTTTATCTCGTTGACAGAGCAGCATCCCCAACTCGCCTAGCGTGATGAGGAGCAGGGCGGGTTTCAATTCCGCCAGCAACCGATCAGCGACGCGCATCAGGTTTTCATCCGCCAGCGGGTTGGCGTTCCTGGTGTCATCGGGCAACCGCGCCAATTCAAAAGCTTCCTTGCGGTTTGGAGTGATGAGTGAAAGCCCGCGCAGGTTCAAGTGATGAACCGGTTTGGGATCCAGGCTCAGCCACAGTCCGCGTTTGCGACACAGCGCCTTGATGTCTTCGAGCAACGATTGCACAACCACGCCCTTGCCGTAATCGCCGACGATCACGGCAGAGGCGCCGCCGATTGTCTTTGCCAGTGAAGCCGACAAACGGCGGGTGAGTGATGAATCAATGCCGTCCCGCGCCTCGCGATCGATTCGAACCACCTGTTGAGTATGGGCCACGATTCGCGTCTTCACACTGGTGGGCCGCGAGCGGCTGGTGACCAGGCCCCGGCAACCGATGTGATGCGCCGTCAGCAGGTTTCTCAACTGGTGCGCGGCGGGGTCCTTGCCGATGACGCCGTGCAATTCCGCCGAGACGTGCAAAGATGTGAGGTTGCGGGCGACGTTTGCCGCCCCGCCAGGCATGCTGCTTTCGTGGTCAAACTCCACTACCGGCACTGGCGCTTCCGGCGAAATGCGCGCCACTTTGCCCCACACAAACTGGTCGAGCATGACATCTCCCAAAACGAGGATTCTCGTCTGCGCGGCCGCGCTGAGAATCTTCCGAACTCGATTCCGCGAAAGCGTTTGCAAGGCCATGGCTAGGTGCGGTCCAGAAATGCTGTCAAAGGACTGGTCGGGCTGGCGGCTTCCTGTTCAATGGCAGCCCCTGATTCGAACGCCGCGCGTCCCGCTTCGACCGCCATCTTGAAGGCGACGGCAAGCCGGTTTGGATCGTGGGCGACAGCAATGGCGGTGTTTACCAGCACTGCATCGGCCCCCATTTCCATGGCTTCCGCCGCGTGACTTGGAGCGCCCAGCCCGGCGTCGACCACCACAGGGACCGTGGCTTGCTCGATGATGATCCGAATTTGATCGCGCGTCTGGATACCCCGGTTAGAGCCGATCGGCGATCCCAAGGGCATTACGGTGGCGGTCCCGACGTCCTGCAGGCGCTTGGCTAAAACCGGATCCGCATTGATGTAAGGCAAAACCGTGAAATCTTCTTTCACCAGCAATTCCGCCGCCCGCAAAGTTTCAACGGGGTCCGGCAATAAATAGCGAGGGTCGGGATGAATCTCCAGTTTCACCCATTTGGGCAAGCCCGCCGCGGCGGCCAGGCGCGCCAGGCGCACCGCTTCTTCGGCATTCATTGCCCCGCTCGTGTTGGGCAGCAAAAGAAAACGGCTCGAATCGATGAATTCCAGGATGTTTGCAAACGGATCTTTTTTCCCGCTCAAATCGGCCCGGCGCAGTGCCACGGTGACGATCTCCGCGCCGCTCGCTTCGAGAGCAGAACGCATTGCCTCGGGCGACGAGAATTTTCCCGTGCCGAGAATCAGCCGCGACCTGAAGATTCGGCCCGCGATGACAAGTGACTGGTTCTGCAATGACACGGCGGCCAATGTGGCTTCAGGTTAAGTCTTTGTCGAGCAACGAACGGCCTTCCGCCATGCTGGACTTCGCGGTCAAAGCGCGCCCATAATAAAGCCCAGATGACTGGAACGGAGGAAACCCTATGAATCGTCGAACTTTTATTAAAACTACACTGGCGTCGGCGGCCCTGGCTGAAATGGCAGGCCCGGGATCGATCGGTAGCGGCGCTGAATCCACGCAAACCAACCCGCTGCCGCGCTGGCGCGGATTCAATCTCACCGATTTCAATTCTCCCAATCCCTCGCCCGAGCGGCGTGGCACGACTGACGACGACCTCAAATGGATGGTCGATTGGGGGTTCGATTTCATCCGGTTGCCCATGGCCTACCCGCGATACGTGAATTTTGACCGGACAAAGCACATCACCCCCGACGAGGTTTGCAGCATTAACGAACAGGAAGTCGACCGAATCGAAGCGTTCGTGCGCAAAGCCCAGGGCTTCGGCCTGCACGTGAGCCTCAACCTGCACCGCGCGCCCGGGTATTGCATCAACGCCGGGTTTAACGAGCCGTATGACTTGTGGAAATCCAGGGAGGCCCAGCAAGCCTTCGATTTCCACTGGGGCATGTGGGGAAAACGATTCAAAGATGTGCCCAGGTCGAAGGTCAGTTTTGATCTGTTGAACGAACCTTCAATGCGCGTCGACATGAATGATCAACATTCCCGAAGCAGCGTCATTCCAGGAGACCTGTACCGCGCCGTCGCCAAAGGGGCGGTGGACGCCATCCGCGCTTCAAACCCGAACCATTTGGTCATCGCGGACGGCAACAGCGTGGGCAACCAGGTGACTCCGGAGCTGATCGATTTGAACATCGCGCAAAGCTGTCGTGGTTACAATCCCGGGTATATCTCGCATTACAAAGCGCCGTGGGCCAATAAGGATCCGGAGAAATGTCCAACCCCGGTCTGGCCCGGCAAAATGAATGGTGAGGAGTTCGGCGAACCCCGGCTGGAAAAGTATTACCAACCATGGATAGAGCTGGTCGATCGAGGCGTGGGCGTACATTGCGGCGAATGCGGTTGTTGGAACAAAACCCCACACGACGTGTTTCTGGCCTGGTTCAGAGACGTGCTTGATATTTTAACGAGCCACAAGATTGGATACGCCCTTTGGAATTTCCGGGGCGACTTTGGAATACTCGATTCCCGGCGGGAAGATGTGAAGTACGAGGATTGGCACGGACACCAGCTGGACCGAAAGCTTTTGGAGCTGTTGAAGGAACACTGAGCCGGGAGGTGCCGGCGGCGGTTCAGAACTGGGTAGACGAAACAACGACGCAGTGACGTCCGGCCGCTGCAGTCAAAACGCTGGAGATTTAAAACCAGCTTAGGCTAAAATGTTGCCATGTGTTCAGCGCGTATCGCAGGTTTTGTTGGCCGGCTGGTTGGGACGTTCATGACTATAGGAGCTCTGGCGGTCCAAGCGCAAAGCCCTTTGCTGATCTACACTGACCACCTTGTTAACGGGTTCCAGGATTGGAGCTGGGCCTCGCGCAACTTAACGAATAGTGCTCCGGTTCATAGCGGGAAGAATTCGATCAGCGTGACTGCCTCCGCTTGGCAGGCGCTTTCATTTTGGCACCAGGATCTGAACGCCACGCTTTATTCGAATCTTACACTTTGGGCCAATGGCGGCTCCGCGGGGGGACAGCGATTGCAGGTTTACGCCGAATACGGGACGAACTCCGGGCGCACCGTGGCATTGCCACCGTTGAAAGCCGGAACCTGGCAATTGATCCAGGTCCCATTGTCCCAGCTTCAGGTGGCGAATGTGACCAACCTGAACCGCATCAGCTGGCAACTCACCAGCTCAGGCGCCTCGGGAACATTCTACATCGACGACGTGGAACTGGACGCCGCTCCAGCGCCTTTGGTGCACCTCTCCGTCAATGTTGGCCAACCGCTTCGCTTTGCGGACCCGAGGTGGTTTGGAGTGAACACGGCTGTTTGGGACAGCAATTTCGACACGAGTTCGACCGTTTCATTTTTGCGCGCAATGGGTATGCGGATTCTTCGATTCCCAGGAGGGTCGCTTTCGGACGAATATCATTGGGCTTCGAATACCAGTCTCAACAACACGTGGCATTGGTCGACGGCTTTCGCCAATTTCGTTCACGTGGCTACGAACGTCGGTGCGCAAGCCTTTATCACCGTCAACTACGGGACGGGCACGCCCGCGGAAGCAGCGGCATGGGTGGCCTCTGCGAACGTGACAAATCATTTCGGCTTCAAGTACTGGGAAATCGGCAACGAGGTTTACGGAACTTGGGAGACCGACAGCAATTCGCTCCCGCACGACGCTTACACGTACGCGGTCCGGGCGGCGTCTTACATCGCACAGATGAAAGCTGCAGATCCGACGATCAAAGTGGGCGTTGTGGCGACGCCGGGGGAGGACAGTTCGTCCAACGGTTATACCAATCACCCTGCGCTGAACCCACGCACCGGTGTCACTCATTACGGCTGGTTGCCGGTCCTGCTAACGACGTTGAAAGGTCTCGGCGTCACGCCGGATTTCATCGTGCATCATCGTTACCCCGAGTTCACGAATGCGGCCAATCCCGTGGGCAGTGACAGCGATGCGTTTCTGTTGCAATGTTTCGACCGCTTGGTTTGCGGATGCCGCGGAGTTGCGCCAGGAAATTTCAGATTACTTCGGCAGTGCCGGAACCAACATCGAGTTGGTCTGCACCGAGAACAACAGCGATGCGGGCGCCCCGGGAAAGCAGTCTACGAGCCTGGTGAACGGCCTTTACTACGCCGACAGCCTGGGCCAGTTAATGAAAACGGAGTTCAACGCTTTCGTCTGGTGGGACCTGCGCAACGGTACCGATACCAACGGGTGCTTTGACCCGGAACTCTATGGCTGGCGTTCTTACGGAGACCTCGGGATCATTAACGGTCTGAACAACGTCGACCCGGTTTTCTATGCCGCCAAAATGATGTCGGCGTTCATCGATGCCGGGGACCAGGTCCTCGCCGCTTCCAGCGACTACCCGTTGCTTTCTGCGTACGCCGCGCGAGGAAAAAGCGGCGAACTGCGGTTGCTCGTGTTGCACAAGGATCCATCGACCAATTTCACTGCAGAGATCTCTTTAGCCGGTTATCTCCCTTCACCAGCGGGGCAAACTCTGTGCTACGGGATACTCCAGGATGATGCTGCTCGCACCAACGCGACTGCTTCAGCCCAGGACGTTTCCACGAATGTTGTGGCCGGACTCGGCACGAACTTCACGTATACCTTTGCGCCCCTTTCGCTGACGTTGATCTCGTTCCCCCCGGCCGCTCCGAGCCTGACACTCTTGCCGCCGGTTCCACCAACCAGCCAGGTGACCTTGGAACTCCGAGGCCAGCCCGGAGTTCGTTATGTCATCCAGAGCTCTTCCGACCTCCTTGCCGGGCCATGGTCGAGCATCTCCACCAACACGCTTGCGTCCACCACGCTCGACCTGGCCTACCCTTCGGGCCAGGCGACCCGATATTGGCGGGCAGTATGGCAGCCTTAAGCCGTAGTCGGTGAGGCGGCGAGGGGACGGGCTTTGATTTTGCCTGTTTTGCTCGTTATCTCGGCGGCTACCGATTCGCCTAGAACCTGAAGTCGAACGCGAGGCTCACGGCATGGGTTTGAGTCCGTCCCATTCGCATGGTGTCACTGGCTGTGTTTTCCGTGAAATCAGCGCGCCAGTTCGCTCCGTCCGCGGCGAAATAGCGATACTCCACGCTTAATCCCATACTCTCATTGATTTGATAGCGCAGGCCGGCAAAGGCTTGCCAGGCAAACACCGTATCCGAAATGTTTCCATGCAGTGATGTTCCGTTGATATCGATCCGGCCGACATCGATGATTGCTTCCGAAAACCCGACGCCTGCGCCCGCATATGGAGTGAGCGGTGATGAGTTCGGATATTGGAATTTTCCGTTCACCAGGAAGGGCACGTTTGCAAACCACGCGTCGTGGACCCGATCCGCGCCGGTGATTGAGCTGATTTGGTTCTCTAAAAAGCCGATTTCGAATTCCGGCGCAAACCACTGGCAAACCTGGTACCCTCCGGCAATCCCGCCGCGCAGTCCAGGGTCGAACTTTACGCGGGTCCCCGGGGCGACCGGGCCAAAAAATTCCTTTAGATTGGTGTTCAGTGTAATGTCGCCGCCCGCGTCGGCTTTCAAGTAGAAACCGGTATTTTGGGCAAATGCCGGCAAGCAAGCCGCCGCGGCTATGCCGCAGGTGAGAGTTGTCCAACGGAAAGGGTTAGTTGTTTTCATAAATCGTCTCGAGTTCGGAGTTTAAACCTTGTGTTCCGAGTAAGCCTTTGTTTTGCGGCTGTCAATTTTAAAAAAGATTCCAGTTTGAATTTCGGCGGGAGCTCCCTACGTTTAGGTGATGTTTCGGCCATGCATTGACCTTCACGAAGGCAAGGTGAAACAGATCGTGGGCGGCACGCTTGAGAATGAGTCGGGCAACCTGAAGACGAATTTTGTCTCGGACCGTTCTGCGGCGTGGTATGCGGGTTTGTACAAACGGGACGGTCTCAAAGGTGGCCACATCATCCTGCTTGGCCCAGGCAACGAAGAGCAGGCCTTGGCTGCCCTGGCGGCTTACCCCGGCGGGCTTCAGTTGGGTGGCGGCGTAAACCTGGACAACGCCCGATCCTGGCTGGATTCCGGGGCTTCGCACGTGATTGTCACTTCCTGGGTGTTCAATGGCGGTCAGATCGATCGGACCCGGCTTGGACAGATTTCCCAGGCGATTGGCAGGGAACGCCTCGTGCTGGACCTAAGCTGCCGCCGCCGCGGCGACGACTACTTCGTCGTGACGGATCGATGGCAAAAATTTACGGACGTGACGATCAACGGCCCAAACCTGGAACGCTTATCCGGATCCTGCGCCGAGTTCCTGGTCCACGCCGTCGATGTCGAAGGCCTGTGCCGCGGTATTGACGAGGAGTTGGTGGACAAGCTTGCCCGGCTTTCTCCGATTGCCTGCACGTACGCCGGCGGGGCTCGCTCGCTGGCCGATCTGGATCGCGTTTCGGCCCTCGGTCAGGGTCGCGTCGACCTGACCATCGGATCGGCCTTGGATATCTTTGGCGGCGACGGGGTCAAATATTTGGACGCGGTAGCATTCAACCAAAAGCACAGCGGCAGCAGCGCCCGAAAGGTTCACTCAGCATGAATGTTCGAAGATGGTTACATGAACATTCCTTGAAGTTGCTGGCGATTCGCGACACGCCTGAGGCCATCGCGGGCGGCGTTGCGATTGGCGTTTTCTTCGGGTTTACTCCTTTGTTTGGTTTAAAGACCCTCTCGGCCATCTTTTTCGCATGGCTCACCCGAAGTAATATTTTGGCCGCGGTGATCTCGGGCGCTTTACATGATGTCATACTGCCTTTCATGCCGATCATTTACCGATGGGAATACAGCCTCGGTTTTTTTATGTTGAGCGACCCTCATCATTGGCCTCCTCCGCTCCGGCACATGCATTTTGAAGGCGGCGCGTGGCGCCATTGGACGACGTTTTTCACAGTCGGCAAACCGTTGCTTGTGGGCGGCTGCGTGGCTGCCGCCCCCTTTGCGCTCCTCAGCTTTTTCATAACGCGCGAAATTGTCGCGCGCCATCAACGCAAAAAGCGCGCCGAAGAGGCGCCGCAGCCCGACATTGCAAATCCCACGTAGTTGACTGAACGGGTTTGGGGCATCTCGCGAGTCTTGACGGCCGTGGCGCAAAGCCAAACAATTGCCCGCAATTTATGCGTCTAAAGCTTATCCCCCTGGCCGGCCTGCTGACTGCGACTCTGTCGGTTGGGCAAACCTACGAACAAAAGCCCGCCGATCCGGCGTTTGAAAATTTCAACCCGGTGGCAGCGCCCGAACCCAAAGGCTTGATGCTGCGGCGCGGCGATCGGCTCGCCATCTGCGGCGATTCAATTACCGAGCAGAGGAAGTACTCGCGCCTGATGGAGGATTACCTGACGGTGTGCGTGCCAGAATTGGAAGTCACGGTGCGTCAGTACGGCTGGAGCGGCGAGCGTGCGCCGGGCTTTCTAGCGCGCATGACAAACGATTGCCTGCGCTTCAAGCCGACCATCGCCACGACCTGTTACGGGATGAATGACCATGAGTACCGCCCCTATGAACAACGCATAGGCGACACCTACCGCCAAAGTTCCACCGGCGTGGTTGAGGCGTTCAAAGCCAATGGAGCCCGCGTCATCCAGGGTTCGCCGGGATGCGTTGGCAAAATTCCGTTCTGGGTGAAAAGCGCGACCGGCACGGTGGAAGATCTGAACCTGAACTTGTGCACGCTGCGCAATATCGGGATTGAAATCGCCGGCCAGGAGCGTGTCGGTTTCGCCGACGTATTCTGGCCGATGCTCGTGGCCGGTGTTAATGCCCGGAAAGAGTACGGGACGAATTATGCCATCGCGGGAAAAGACGGAGTGCATCCTGCCTGGGCCGGACACACTGTGATGGCGTATGCTTTTTTGAAAGCGCTCGGCATCAACGGCGACATTGGGACTTTTACAGTCGATCTCAAGCGAGGCAAACTAAAGACGAGCAAGGGCCATGAAGTCCTGGGCGCCAGGAACGGCACTTATACAATCCGCAGTTCGCGCTATCCGTTCTGCGGTTGTGTCGAGAACAATGTAGCCAAGGATCTGTATCCAACCTGCTCGAATGACGACCTCGGCAGCGACAACAGCATTCGTTCCGCAATGACTCTTATTCCGTTCAACCGGGACTTGAACAGGCTGATGCTGGTGTGCAAGAAAGCTTCGGCCGGGTCTTATAAGATTACGTGGGGAGACGTCTCCAAGCAGTTCACCGCCCAGCAACTTGAGAAAGGGATAAACCTCGCGGATGAATTCCCGGCGAATCCCTTTTCTGCCGCTTTTGCAAAAGTCGACGCTGCGGTCGCCTCAAAGCAGGAGTTTGAGACGAGGCAAATCAAGGAGTCCTTTCGCAGCGGTGAGGCCCGCACGAACATGGAAGCGGTAGTCGAAAGAACGGAACGGGAGCGGGCGCCCTTGGCTGAAGCGATTAAAGCGGCGTTTGTGCCGGTGACCCACGAGCTTACGATCGAGCCAGCCAGCTGAATGAAGCGACGTTATCCCACTGACCCCGCACACTATTCGTAGCGCAAGGCCTGAATCGGATCGAGCCTCGCCGCCTTGAACGCCGGAAAAAGACCGGCCACAACGCCGACCGCAGCGCTAAATACAACGGCGATGCCCATCGCTCCGGCGGTGATGACCGGCGCGTTCGAGACCGGGCTCACCGTCTCGAGAATTCGCACAAACCCGCAGGATGCGACCACTCCCAGTCCCGCGCCGAGCAGCGCGATCACGACACTCTCGATCAGCACCTGCACAAAAATGGCTGGGCCGGTTGCGCCCACCGCCTTGCAAATCCCGATTTCGCGAATCCTCTCGTTGATGCTGGCCAGCATGATGTTCATGATGCCGATTCCGCCCACGAGCAAACTTATCGCGGCGATAATTCCCCCGCTCATTCGGGCGTTATGAATTTGCTGGTTGATGCTCTCCAGCTGGTTTTCCTGGGTCCGGAATCCGAAGTCCTCAATTCCATGGTGCGTCATCATGAGGACGTTGCGCGCTTGTTGCAGCGCGGGTTCCAGGTGTTCCAGGTCAGCGATTTTCAAATCGATGTCGCTCAGGTGATTGTCTGGAACACCGTTGTTCACGCTGGCCGCGCGAAACCGCATCCAGGCCGTGTTTAGCGGCATGTATAGCGTGTAATTCTTGCGATAAAACGCCCAGTTGCCATGACCCCAGCCTTTCCTGCGCGCGGGCCCGGACTGCGGCCCCTGCGGGTGCTGTTTGGCATATTCCCGTTCTTTCTTTTCCCGTTCGCCTTCGTACCGCATGAACATCCCCACAATGGTGAAGGGCTGGCCGTTGATGTTGATCATTTCTCCCACCGGCACAATCTCCTGCCCGGTTTTTTCAGGAGCACCGAATAACTCGTCTCGCAGGCCGGTGCCGATGACACAAACCGCGTTCGCGTTTTCCTCATCCAGGTCCGTGAAGAACCGGCCATACGCCAGCGTGTGCAGGTTCATGTCGATTACGGCAGGCCAGACTCCAACTGTTTCGGAGGGCGAAACCATCTTATCTTGCCTTGAAACCGTCACTCCGTTAATCGACATCTCGGGTGAGATCAGCCGCAGCAGTGGGGCCGATTCTCTGAGCGCCTCGACGTCCGCCATGGTGCGCCCCGGCGCTTGATCTGCCAATTGCTCCTGCTCAGGCGGCACATCTTCGTCCTCCAGCAAAACTTTGTCAGCTCCGCCCATTGCGATCATGGTCTCGCGCATCCCGTTTTCCATTCCCTTGATGATCGCAGCCATGCCCACGAGGCTGGCCACCCCCAGGATAATGCCCAGCATCGTCAAAAAGGACCTGAACTTGTGCGCCCAGATTTCCTTTAATCCTACGATGATGGTGTTGAGAAAGTTCATTTCAACGCCTCAGTCGTAGCGCAGCGCCTGGATCGGGTTCAGCCTCGAAGCCTTTATGGCCGGGAAAATCCCCGCGAGCACGCCCACAAGCACGCTGAACCCGAAGGCGACACCCAGCGCGGTAATGGTGACGATCGGCGCATTGTCCGTCGGCGAAAAGGAGCGGATCATCTGAACCAGTCCAAATGAGGTCGCCAGACCCGCCAACCCGCCGAGGATTGCGATAACAACGGATTCGACCAGGATTTGGATAAAAATGTCGCTCGTCGCTGCGCCAACCGACTTGCGGATTCCAATCTCGCGCACACGTTCCGATATGCTGGCCAGCATAATGTTCATGATGCCGATGCCGCCCACCAAAAGGCTGATTCCGGCGATCAATCCGCCACTCAATCGCGCATTGTGAACGAAGGTCTTGATCTGCTCAGCCCAGTCTTCCTGGGTGCGAAACGTAAAATCCTCGATCCCTTTATGCGTGCTCATGAGCACGTTGCGGATTTGCTGCAGCGATTCGGGAAGCAAATCGACACTTTCAATTTTGAGTTCCAGGCTCGACAACCGCGGGTCGCCGGTTGCCCCTGCCGGCGCGGTGTTGCCGCCGGCCGTTACTGCCGCCCAGGTCGCACCCGAGCGGAATTTCATCCAAACCGTGTTCAGTGGCAGGTAAACTGTGCGATTCTTAAAGCCAAAGGCCCCGCCTCCTCGACCGCGTCCCCAGCCACGATTGCGGGCGACGCCGCCTTTCTGATTCGACTGCTGAGCTTTGGCCAGTTCGCGTAACTTGCGGTCCTGCTCGCTTTCGTACTGTTGAAACATGCCGATCACCGTGAAGGGTAATCCGTTGATAAAAACCGTCTGCCCCACGGGATTGACTTCTTCACCGGTCTTTTCTGGCGATCCCCATAGGGCGTCACGGGTCGCAGTGCCGATCACGCAGACGCTCCGGGCCATCTCGTCGTCCATCTTGTTGAACATGCGCCCGTATTGGACAACGTGTTCGTTCATCTCGACGGCGACCGGCCATACTCCAACACAATTCCACGGCCGAAATCGTTTGCCATTAGCCGAGAACGTTGCCGGTACCCGCATCTCCGGCGAAATGCGAGTAACCAGGGGAGCGCTTTCTCTCAAGGCGTAGACGTCGTTCATGGTGATTCCGACGGCTTGGTCCGACAGGTACCGCTGTTCGATCGGCAAATCCTGGGCTTCCACCCGGACCTTCTCCAGCCCGCCAATGGCGATCAGAGCTTCCTTGGCTCCCTTCTCCATTCCCGACACCATTGCGGACATGGCCACCAGGCTGGAGACGCCCAGAATGATTCCGAGCATCGTGAGCACCGATCGAAATTTATGAGACCAAATTTCGCGCAGGCCCGTCTGGACGGTGATCCAGATCTGGGCTGAGGAAATTTCTATGTCCTGCAGCGGCAGCGACGTGGATTTCATGCCAGTGACAGGTTGCATGACGTGAAGATCTCGTGATGCGCGTCAGGGAAGCCTGGCGCCCCGGATACACGACTGGCGCTCATGGAGCGCCTGCGGGTTGGGGCATTGATTGGGCAACCCTGTCCAATCCGGCCAGGGCGAGGTCGATTTTGACAGCGATTTTGCCGTCCCGGATCTCGATGCGACGCGGGGTGACGGCCGCGATTTCCGGGTCATGCGTCACGAGAACGATTGTGCGGCCTTCCTGGCTTAGCTTTCTGAACAGCTGCAGGATTGCTTCACCCGTGTGCGAATCGAGGTTGCCGGTGGGTTCATCGGCGAAAACGATCCGGGGATTGTTGACCAGCGCTCGAGCGATCGCCGCGCGCTGTTGCTGGCCGCCGGAAAGCTGGCTCGGCCGGTGTTTCGCGCGATTGGCCAACCCCACTGCCTCCAAGGCCGCCATCGAGCGTTCTCGCCGCTCTTTGCCCCCAATGCCGCTGTAAATCATCGGCAACTCCACGTTCTGCATCACGGTGAGCTTGGGCAGCAGGTTGAAAAACTGAAACACAAAGCCGATCTTCCGGTTCCGAATGGCCGCCAACTCCCGCGGCGACGCATTTTGAATCATCACCCCGTCGAGTTGGATCGTTCCTTTACTGGGAGAATCCAGGCAGCCCAGGATGTGCATCAACGTCGATTTACCGCTACCCGACGGCCCAATGATCGAAATGAATTCTCCCGCATCGATATCCAAAGTGACGTCGTCCAACGCGCGGATCTCCTCGTCTCCGAGACGATAGATTTTGCTGACGTTGCGCAGTTCGACCAGGGCCATGGAAATGAGTTCCTAAAACGGGTTCAGGAGGATTTGCCCGAAGCTGCATCTCGAACAACTGCCGGGGCGGCCGCTGGAATGACTTTTGCCGGCGTTGCTGTCGGTGTGGCTGGGGCCAGTGTGCCCAGGGTCGGCGCGTTGGTGCGGCTCGCGGTTGCCGGAGTGGAATTGTTGGAAGGCCGCGGGCGGGCGCCGCTTTCGCCCGGGCCGGCCTGGCTGGCGATCAAATGGGTTTGTTTGTCCAGTTCTTCTTTCGGCAATTCCAATGCCACTGTTTCACCCGGCTTAAGGCCGTCCTGGACTTCGGCGTAAAAGAAATCTGAAACACCCACTTTTACCGTTCGCTTTTCATATGAATCTCCGCGTTTCACATAGACAAAGCGCCCCATCTCGCCGCTGTCGGGGTCGCGTTCGGTGAACACGGCAGAAAGGGGCACGGCGGTAACGCTGGCGGCGCTCGCGACGGGTATTTTGACGCTGGCCGTCATTCCAGGCAGCACGCGGGGATCGACATTCTTCAAGACAACGCGCGCCGGGTAGCCCTTGATATTGTTCTTGATCGAAGCTTGGGGTGAAATGCGTTCAACGATCCCGGTTGCCACCAGCCCGGGCACCGCTTCGATCGTGACTTCGACCGGTTGGCCAACCTTGAGCCTT
>Ga0070738_10004298_pt1 | contig 17298 bp, 14 predicted proteins | sample Coa_R2_2_FD_66446 | JGI IMG/M metagenome (GOLD analysis project Ga0070738, IMG submission 66446) | Surface soil microbial communities from Centralia Pennsylvania, which are recovering from an underground coalmine fire - Coalmine... | ecosystem: Environmental > Terrestrial > Soil > Unclassified ...
TGGGAGCTATATCCGGCAAGTAAAGGGGGGAAAAGTAAACCCCAGCTAAAGGATGCCGGGTGTTGGCACGATCGCTTTGGCTAGAACGCTTTGGCCAGAACGCTGAGGACATAGCCAGTGGTTGCAATATGCAGACGGGATCAGCATTCTGCCCCATCCCTGCCTCCCATGCAGGACAACGGCTATCGCCGGTTGATCGAAGCAGGGTAAAGGCTAACTGTCCGTTGTCCGGCGCTCTTTCGACTCATTCTGTCGCCTTCACGCGCGGGCAATGCCTTCCTGGCGGGCAGCACTCTGGACAGCGGCAGAGACGGCTGTAGCGACCCGTTCATCAAACACAGACGGGATGATGAATTCGCGACCGAGATCGGTGGGCTTGACGAGGGAGGCGATCGCCTGAGCGGCTTCGAGATACATTGTGATGGTGAAGGTAGCGGCACGGCAGTCCAGAGCACCCCGGAAGACGCCGGGAAAGGCCAGCACGTTATTAATCTGGTTGGGATAGTCGCTGCGTCCAGTTGCCATGACCGCGACATCATTGCTCACCAACTCCGGCTGAATTTCGGGGATCGGATTTGCCATCGCGAAGACGATCGGGTCTTTTGCCATTGATCGCACCATTTCTGGTGTGACCACACCGGGGGCACTCACCCCTAAGAAAACATCGCTCTCCCGCATCGCGTCGGCCAGTTTACCGCCTTTCTCAACCGCAAATTCCCGCTTTTGCTCGGTGAGGTCAGCGCGATCAAGGGACAAGAGGCCTTTGGAATCGCACATGGCAATGTGTTCTGCACCCGCTTTGCGAAGCAGCCGCGCGATCGCAACGCCAGCCGCGCCTGCACCATTGATCACAATGCGAACGTCAGCCATCGATTTGTTCACCAGCTTCAAGGCGTTGATTAAAGCTGCCAGCGTCACGATCGCAGTGCCATGTTGGTCATCGTGAAAAACAGGGATATTCAGCTCGCGCTGGAGCCGCGCCTCAATTTCAAAGCAGCGTGGAGCCGCAATATCTTCCAGGTTGACGCCGCCAAAAACGGGTGCGATATTTTTCACCGTTTCAACGATTGCATCGGTGTCCTGGGTCGCCAGGCAGATAGGGAAGGCGTCCAGTCCGCCAAACTCCTTAAACAGCATTGCTTTGCCTTCCATAACCGGCAGCGCGGCTTCGGGGCCCAGATTTCCCAACCCCAGAACCGCACTGCCATCGGTCACGATCGCAACGGTGTTCTGCTTGATCGTCAGGTTATAGACTTGCTCAGGGTCTTGGGCAATAGCGGTACAGATCCGCCCCACTCCCGGCGTATAGGCCATCGCCAGATCGGCCTGCCCCCGCAGCGGGATTCGGCTCTGGACGCTGATCTTGCCGCCTCGATGCAGGTTGAAGGTGCGATCGTAGACATTCAGGACATGAATGTCGGGCAGCGCTTTGACGGCTGCCACAATCGTCTCTGCGTGTTCGGTACTGGCCGCGTCGATCGTGATGTCTCGCAGGGAAAGCTGACGGGTTTGCTCAATCAGATCAATCTGACCCATGTTGCCACCCAGGCTGGAGACGGCTTTTGTAACCGATGCCAGCATACCCGGCCGGTTAGGCACCTCAAAGCGGATGGTCAGACTAAAGCTGGAATTGGGAGTAAGGTTGGTCATGGGCGTTTGAAGTGGGAAATGCGATGGTGATTGCAGCGTAATCGACAGGATGAGGCTGGACAACGAAAGCTTGCCAAAGCGTCATTAGCTTAAGGGAATGTCCGACTCAGGATTGTACCAACTCACACCAACTGATTTGATGTAGTCATGATGAAGCATGTGCAGGTTTATGCCCAGTCTCTACGCCGAAATTGAAATTAATGCGTCCCGGCGGCGGGTTTGGCAGGTGCTTCTGCAAAAAGAGCACTGGCTTTATTGGAATACCTATTTGTATGACTGCGATGACAGCCGGCCGTTTGCACCGGGTCAGACCGTCTGGCTGTCGCTACGCCGCATTCCCGGCGATGAGGAAACAGAATTTCAGCCGATCGTCACCCTGATGCAAGCAGACGTGTGCTTGAAATGGGTGTCGTCCATTCCTGGCTTTGCGATCGAGCATGTATTTCAGCTCCAGGAAACCGGGCGCGATCGCACCAAATACATTCATCAGGAGAATTTTTCCGGTGCTCTCACCCGCGTTTTCTTTCCCTTCATTCGCCAGGACGAACAGCAAGGCATCCGCCGCATGGCGCGTGAGCTAAAGCGGTATGTGGAGGCATCACAAGCTGGTTAAAAACTGGCACAATACCCATTTTGTGTGGGCTTGTCACAGCAAAAATCTCGTATTATTCTGCTGGAGCTTTATAAAGGGTGTGCAATGCTCAAGCGAATTCCAGGCATTAAGCCTTTGGTGATGACGGCAGTGTTAATTGGGTCGAACTTTATACCACTACAAGCAATCGCTAACGATAATAAAGTTTTTGTTCTACCGAAGAACGATCTATTCCAAATCTCGACTCGAAAAGGCTTAAATTGGGCAGCTAATGAATGGCCTTACAACGCAACAATTGTCATTGAGGAAGGTGGACAACAGGTTGGCGAGGCTGTTTTAGACCGTCAGGGTTACGACTTTACAAATGAGTCTGATCCAAGCTTGCTCCGTGTTGTTATTAAAGCTCCATTTTCCAGTCCCGCACCCAATCGATTAGTTGCAGTTTCTACATGGAGTAGCCGGACAGAGGGCTGCTTTATGGAGTTATTAATCCAGGTTTCGCTACCAACGAGTTTAAGTGGAATTAATGGACGTGCTCTGGCTCCCTATTTAGTTCCGGCACGGGTTCAGGTTGATCTGGGAAAAGAAGTGATCACTCTACAACCTAAACCAGGATCTGAAGCAAGGTATAGCGATCCTATTCCTTACGAATACTACAACATTGCTAAAGGACAATATATTAGTGGATTTTGGCATCAAGCACGTAATGAGTTTGTCGTTACGTCTAAGCAGGCAAAGATGCTTCTCGATACCCCTCCCGGAAAAGCTCGAGTCATTCTTGCTTTTCCAAACGATCTGTACAAAACCTATGCTTATCCGATTGGAGAAGGAACTACAAAACGCTGGAAAGAGGTCTTCGGTTTTAATGATGATTGCAAAGCCAACTCTCCTTCAAGACCACTGCCTCCAGATCTGGTAACCCAAGCGAAGTGGACACCACCTAAGGGATATTACTATCCGCCTGATGCGGAATTTAAAGAAGCTGAAACAGACGCTAAATCGCTAATGAAGACAGAAGTTAAATTGACCGCTGATGAGCGTAAACAACGGTATGCTTTTCAGCAGAGCTGGTCTAAGAAAAACGTTCTTTGGCGTTATCTCGGTAGTTGGTCGATCGACAAAAGCAACTTTTATATTTTTCCGGCTACCAAAAACAGCCAGGCAGCTTGTGTCGTTACAGAACGGCAAAGTAAACCGGATGTCTTTGAAGGATATGTTTACAACACAGCCAGTCCCAGAGAGATGCAGTATCATAAACCGAGAGACAAAGATATTAGTGGACTTTATTGGCGAGATCAGCAGGACGTTTTGTTTGGGAAAGATACTGGACCTGGCAGGGTTTATCCAGTTTTTGCCAGTCAAAAGTCGATCACTATTTCAACAGATATGAAAGCAGATTTCTATCGCTTGGGTTGCCCCACTGCGTTCATTCCAGCATCAAAGTTTGTTCCATCTCAAGAGCAGACATCTTCTCAAGAGCGACGCGTAGTGAACCCATTGAGCCAGATCGCTCCTCGGCTAAGTTTTTCGCTTGCCCTATTACTACAGAATTTTGCACATCGTAAACTCTAAAATTCTGATGAAACCAGTCACGTTAGCATTTCATACACTGCTTCAGTTAGCTGTTGTAGAACGTGTTTTGAATTTGTCGAGTGTCGCGCTGCCTGTCTCGTTAAATGGAGTAGGTGTGGTTAATTCTGGTTCATTGTTTTCCAGATCAACGTTGGTTGCTCAATCGCGTGAAGCAATCGCAGCGCTCAAGCAGGGTCGCGAACTGTATCAGCAATATAACTATGACGCCGCTCTGAGATCTTTTGAACAAGTAACTAAGCAAGACCCAGACTTTGCTGATGCCTGGTATTGGCAGGGTATGACTCTGTACAATCAGCGCGACTATCAAAACGCGATCGTCTCCTTCAAAAGAGCGACCCAAATCGATGCTAAAAATCCAATCTTTTGGAAAGCGCGAGGGGATGCGATGAATGCTTTAGCACAATATACGCCTGAGCAAGATACCGCAATTGAGCGATATGATCTTGCCGTTGATGCTTACGATCGTGCCCTAAAATTCATGCCCGCTAATTCCATAAATGAACAGGCTGCAACATGGATGGGGCGTAGTGAATCGCTTTTTGCTCAAGGTAATTTACTGGCTAGTCAGCAAAATCCTGTAGCCGCGTCACAAAAGTACCAAGAAGCCACAACTTCCTACAATGAGGTGATAAAGCTAGCAGCACTAACCAATGATATAAATCAACAAGTTGATGCCCTATGGCAGCAGGGTGAAGCATATAGGAGAATCGCTGTCTATGGAGAAGAATCGAATAAGCAAACCTCTTATAGGGATGCTCTTAGCTCTTTTGATAGAGCCATTCAACTTAAATCAGATTTTTCTGATTGTTGGTACCGACGTGGTCGAGTCCTGGAAGAACTAAATCAACTAAAGGAAGCGTTGAATTCTTACGGTCAAGCAATACATATTGACCCAGAATTTGCAGAAGCTTTGCATTGGCAAGGAAAGCTCCTAGCTAAGTTAAAACGTTTTGAAGCAGCATTTGACTCGTTTGACAGAGCGACGAAGGGAACTATTCGGAGCGATTGGGCACTGGAAACAAAGCTAAATCCAGCTGAAATCTGGTATGGCCGTGGTTTAGCACTTTATCAGTTAAAACGTTATGAGCAGGCAGTCAGGTCATTTGATCAAGCAATTAAACTCAAGCCTGATTTCCCAGATGCACAAAAATATCGTAGCTATGCCCAGGACCAGTTAAATCGGTAATTAGGATCGCGAATTAAATAATCTGTAAATCTGAGATTTGGTCGGGACACGGCATTGTCATGTCCCGACGCAGAGAATTGCACCTTAATAAATCTGTGATCGTTGAACACAACTACTGATCGCCTCCGATGGTGCTAAAGTTAGCTGGGGGCGGTGCAGCACGGACAGCAGGCGTTTTATTTGAAGAATCGACACGAACAGAAGGTGGTTCTCCAGAACTCAGAGAACTCGATGAGTTGTCAGGAGATGGGTTTGTTATAGCAACGGGATCAGGAGGAGGCGCGGCATTAATCGAGGCAAGTTCATCCTCTGCCTTTTGAATAATCGGTTGAGCTTTCTGCTTCCAGTAAGCAGTTGTTGCTTTCTTCGCGGTATCGTCTGCTAGAGTCCATTTTTTATCGGTTAGTGCCTGGTTCGCTTTAGCTAGAGTTGCCGCGTTATTTGTCCACTCTTGATTCCACTGGCTTATAGTCTCTTGTGCCTTTTTCCCAGCGGCATTATTTGTTGGAATGATCTTAAGTTCAGCGATCGCCTCATCTTTTTTCCCTGTCTGATACAGCTTCGTTGCTTGCTGGATTAAGCTTTCTGACCATGTATTAATAGCATCCTGTGCTAGGTGCCCGTATCGATCAGTATCATCAGGAATTTGAGCCGCAAGCGCGATCGCGTCTTGAAACTTGCTTTTTCCTGCAAAATCTTTTGCTTTATAGAAGCGACAGGCGTTTAGATGCGCTTGAGCATCCTTGAAGAACCGAAAGTTTGACGGTAAGCCTTGCGCTTGGGTGATGCACTGGTCGTACTGATGCCCTGAATCCAGGGTAGCAATCTGAGTGAGCGTGGCTCGGTCAGTTTGTTCTTCATACTGGTTCCAAAAATACCAGCCCCCGATCGCGCTGGCTGTCAGTACTGAAGCACCCGCTATTCTCTGCAACTGATGATGATGAGAGGCGAAAAAAGCGGATAAGCGTGCGATCGCTGTTTGCACCAACGGAGTGCCAGGGATCAGTCGCGATCGTGTTGGGATGCTTGCTGGCAGGACATCAAGAAAATTGGCGATCGCCAACGGCTTTCGCTTTACTAGGGGCTGAGCAGGGTTCCAGGTGCTGATAACCTCTTCTTCAACCCGAATCGCGCTGGCATCATCCAGATTCAGCTTCCGTTGCAGGTTTCGTAGTCTGTTACGAGTTTGTGGACTGAACGGTATCCCAAATCGCTCAAGCACCTCGTTCAACATCTGCTTATACTTCACAAGCTTTTGGTAGTGTTGCTCCTGTCTGGCAATCAAGCGGGTTTTGCTGGGTGCAATATCGTCAGCCGTCAGCCCTAGTTGCTGTTGCGATTGCTGTAGACGTAGCAACTGATCCGCAGCGAGTGGATAGGTTTGAGCTAGCGCATCCTCTAACGCCTGCTCGTACTGCCGAAGTTTCTGCTGATGGGTTCCAATCTGAGCCGTTACGAGTGCAGCAATTTCAGCTATATCCTTTTGATCCAAGTTCAGGGATTGTGCTAACTGCTCAAGGCGATTACAGGTTGATTGAGATGGCAGATGTTTACGCTGCGTTGCTTCTACCCATGCTTGCTCATACTGTTGAAGCTGTTGCTGATAAGCATCGATCTGGCTAGTGATATGAGAAAGAATCGGGGTAATATCGCGATCGAGCAACCCTAGCTCCTGCTGTTTGCGGTGTAGCTCGTGCCGTTGTAAATCATTGAGAGGATAACGATTTTGAGTGAAGCCAGTTAGTGCTTCTCTGTATTGCTGCAACCGTAACCAGTAAAGCTCTGCTTCAGCGATGACACGACTTTGAGTTGAAGCAATATCATTTGTGGTCAGTTCTAGCTGCTGCTGAAGCTGTTGTAACTGGGTTTGTGCGACTACGCTGAGTGGGTATTCTTGGCGTGTTGCTTCTATCAGCGCCCGCTCGTACTGCTGTAACTTTTGTTGCTGTAGCCCTAAGCGAGTTGTAACACGTAATTCGATCTCTGAGACAACTTGTGGGTCTAGCCTCAGTCTTTGCTGTAACTGCTTCAAATTGCTGAGCGTTTTGCCATTCAAAGTGCTTTCACGCCGAATGGCGTTAGCAAACGCTTGCTCATATCTCTGACATGCCGCCTCAAACTCTCGACGATAGGGTTCAAGAACTTTAGCTTCAATCTCTTTTGCTTCAGCTTCCGAGAGCCCTAAACTAATTCGACGTTCTTCTAACTCCCACCGCCAGAACTCGGACACTTCACCGCGATCAATGTATTCCGGTTGGATGGCTTTGCGATATTCTGCTTCAGGATGAATCGGAACTTTAGCCAGTCGAATGCTGAAACTGTCCTCTCCACTGGTATAGATTTCGGGACTCATTCCAGATTGACTTTCTCGAACCTTCGTACCGGCATAACCATGCAATTCACCAACCGACACAAACCCATCATCATCTTGATCAGCCGCACCTTTGATCCCCTCGATTAAGTAGCGAGTGTAAACCGATAAGTCGGCTTTTTTATGCTCAAAGGAATACTGAACTGCGGTAGAGGAAGTTAAAATTGCTCGTCCTTCTCCACCCAGTTGGGCTCGGATATCTACTGGTGATTGGCTATCTCTGAATAGCTCTTTTGCAAAAGCACCACTAAAGCAACAGTCCAAAATAATGACTTTTCGTTTCGATCGACTCCTGTTCATGTGGGTATGAACAAAGTTAGCGGCTACAGCGGTGTAGTCCAGTAGCTCGCCGTCCTCTAAACTTTTGCAGGTTTCCTTTGTTGCAAAGAAAAACTTTGTGCTGTCGTGCTTGTCCTTGATACCGTGTCCTGAAAAGAAGAACAGCACCAGATCGTCTCTCTGCCGATTTGCAAATAGCCGGTAAACCGCAGCTTCCATCTCAAATCGCTTTGGATTTTTCAACACTGTCACGTCGCTGGCGGCAAATCCACCGATATCAGGATGCTGCAATACATCTCGCATTGCCTCTACGTCCCTTACCGCACATGGAAGTGGACTCAATTCAGTCTCGTACTCACTCACTCCAATGAGCAGCGCTATTTTTGCCATGTAGAATAATCCGCGCTTTAGAGATGCTTATCGGCTGAAATTTATTTTATAGTTATTCCCTATCGCAATTTGCCTTATTCGCTCATTAATTTATCAATTGGCATATGGCCCTTCGCAGTCCTTTCGCCACGTCTAGAAACGCTTCGTTGCGATTTTCCCAGGTCGTGACGGGTCTGGCAATCCTCAGGCAAATCGTTAGTGAATGTTTCGCCGGTAATTGATCTGCCATGACCGCTCCAATTGGGCTATACGTCGCTGCCTCAATCGCTGGCAGTAGCGTTGACGAACAAAGATGACGAGCGCACAGACCACAGGCAGTAACAGCACGATCGCTGTAGAGACGACCGCAGGATCGCTATTTGCTTGTGGTATGGAGCTTGCATCATGGCCGATGGTACGCACAGTAATTCCTAAGTGATTGTTCGCCATGATGACTTCTCCGGTTGGTTTATAGTCTGGCTGAACAGCGATCAGATACTCTCAGCGATCGCTGCCGCTCGCGGCTTTCCTGGGGCGGTGTAGACATCACGCTGATCAGAAACCTCAGGGCAAGCCAATTTGTCAGACACCGAACTCAGGCCGGTCTGCTATGCGCTCCTACCATGCCAGAAATGGCGGCTATAATTTACTCTCTCAGAATAAAATACACATCTGAATAAATGTCATCATTCGTCACAACTGGGTGAATCATTGACTGAGCAACCATGACGAAAGCGCCAGCCTGAAAGTTCTTGGCGGTTAGCGGATGGTCATCATTCAAGACTGGTCGTTAAGGTATTTACTGCGCGATCGCGGCTCGCAGCCCTTTCGCTACGTCTAAAAACGCCTCATCGCGATTCTCCCAGGTCGTGACAGGCTTGGCGTTTTTGGGCAGTGCTTGCAGCTTGCCAAACGGAGCACCCGTCCAATCACAGGGTTTGAGAATAATGGGGATCACTCTGGCCGCTCCAGCTTCGTGGCGTTTCATGGCCTGGGCCAGCTCAAGGTCATAGCAGTAGTCAGAGGCCAGAAAATTGGCGCTCACCAACAGCAGAATGACACCAGCAGAATTGAGATGCTCGTCGATTGCGTCGGCCCAATCGCTGCCAGCGGTAATCTCGCGATCATGCCACGCCGCAATGATCCCCTGGCGCTTCAGGATCGCGAGATGGGTCGCCAGTTCGTCCCGCAGGTCTTCATCCCGGTGAGAGTAAGAAAAAAAGACTTCTACGGGTGCGGTCGGGGTGGGCAAGCCTGGGGGATTGGCATTGCGGTCAGGCGCAGGAACCGTAACGGGCTGGGAGTCTGCAGCGACTGTATGCATGAGAAATGTCTGTGCGGTCTGAAGGGCAGCAGCTAACTCGGCCTGATTTCGCGCTTTAACCGTAATTTTTTTGCCCTCAAGTTCCACAGTCAGCTCAAGCGCCGCACTCCCCACGACAGAATCGATCGCGCCCAAAACGGCGGATGCCTGGGCGGGTGCGACTTGCGCCCTCAATAATCCCGCGAGAAACCCACCAAAGGCTTTGTTCCCAATCGGTGGATGGGGGTCTGGCACGCGATCGACCCGCTCTACCTCATCAAATTCGCGCAGTTGGCGCAGCAGGTTTTGCGTTTTTGACTCCAATTCTTCGCTATCGAGATCGGGGTCGATTACGTTGAAGGTGAGGTAAACGGTTGGTCGGTCGTTCATGCCAGTTCACGATCGCGGCGCGTGATGGTTTAGCTGAGCCGAGGCACGGCAACTTTATCTTACATTGAGAGCATTTGGGCTGGGGTTTAGCCATTTGAACGCTCTGAACACGCATCAGGGCACTTCATACAGGACTGGGTGCTGTTTGGGTGATAGAATTTACAAATCATAACCGGAGAAAAATTTAATCATTCACCTGTTATCGCTGGGAAAAATTGCCATAAGCTTGATTTAGCGGCATTTCGCGAGTCTCGAATAACTGTGTTACCGTATCGTTGTTGCCGCAATTAGTCCAAAAACAATTGTCGAGTTGTTCACAATTTGTTACAAAGTAGTGAGACAACTTCAGAACGCAAGACTGCATGATTGGCGGATTTACTGCACCCCCTACTAGCGCCGACTTTGGTGAGCGAATGCTCAACAAGGTCGTTAGCCAATCGATCCGTCACTTATTCACCCAAAGTGAATCAGTGGACGTTGCGATTCGCTGCTCCCCCTCTAGCAAGCTACTGCAAGGAAGTATTGACAGCTTTAAGATGAGTGGGCGTCGCCTGCTGATCCGGCGGGATTTTTGGGTTGAGGAGATGTCGTTTGAAACGGATGCCGTTTCAATTGACTTTGGTTCGGTGATGACCGGTAAAATTCGGTTGCGCCAACCAACCCAGGCGATCGCGCAGGTTGTTTTGACGGAAGAAGGGATCAACCAGGCCTTTATGGCAGAGTTGGTGAAAAAGCGTCTGCTTGACATCGACACGCCCGAACTGACCGCCCTGTCTGGTGGTGAGCCTGTCTCCTTCTCGGACGTCAATCTGAAGCTATTGCCTAACAATCAGATCAAAATTTTTGCTAAGACTGAACTGCCGAATGGGTCCGTGCCCATTAGCCTGACGGCCAATCTGGCTGTAGAGCGGCGGCGGCGAATTTCATTCCAAAACCCGCAGTTTGACGAAACGGTTGTCCCCGAAGCATTGAGAGGCGTCTCGCGTGTGCTGACGCTGGCGTTTGCCTCAATTCTCGATAATATGGTTGATCTCGATCGATTTGACCTCGATGGCGTCACAATGCGGATTAACCGCCTGGAAACCCAGGACGATCGCCTCGTGTTTAGCGGTTACGCCCAGATTGAACACTTTCCAGGTGGTCGATGATTGGCCGGGTGAAATGGTGTTGGTTGGGGTTGGTTGGAGTTGGGCGGAAAGCATCTGGGATTGATTTCTAGCGGTAAGGCATCAACCGCTCGTCCTAACATGCTCCCGTACCAGGCTCAACCACTGGTTGGATGCGCACGCTAGAGCCTTTTAATAAGCAAGTTTGGCCAGCTAATAAGCAAGTTCGGCCAGCCAGGAAATGATGATCCCCAGGATCGAACCGACGATGACCTGAAACGGCGTATGACCGAGCAGCTCTTTCAGGCGCTTTTCGTTGAACTGCTGGTCTTCTTGAAAGAACTCGTCAATGATCTGGTTGAGAATTCGCGCTTGCTTGCCAGCCGCCTGACGCACCCCAGCGGCGTCGTACATGACGATGACGGCAAAGACAACTGCGACCGCAAACTCCGTGCTGGCCCACCCTGCCGATTGTCCAACCCCCGTTGCGAGCGCTGCCACCAGTGCGGAGTGAGCGCTAGGCATACCACCCGTTTCAACCAGTACTCGTAGGTTCACTTTATGGTGTTTGCCCAGATCAATCAGCAGCTTTAGCGCCTGGGCAATCAGGCATGCTACAAGAGCAACCAGCAGTACATGGTTGTGGATGATGTCGCCAAAGTCCTGCATGTTGTTTTGGTGGGAGAGAAGATCAATAAACCAGTGTCGAATGATGACGGCTAAAGGATAGAAAGGGAGTTGAGCATTTAGACTTTAGCACTTCGCTTTGGACACTCAGTGGGTGCGTGCGGTAATAAAGTCAGCGATCGCTGTCAGGGGCTGGGCACGATCGCCAAAATCAGCCAGTTCCGCTTTAGCCTTGTGCACGAGCGTCTGTGCCTGCTGCTTCGATTCTTCCAATCCCCAAAAGCTGGGGTAGGTAGCTTTCTGCGCCCGCAGATCTTTACCGGCTGTTTTACCAAGCTCCTCTTGCGTGGCGGTGATGTCTAGAATATCATCCACGATTTGGAACGCCAGACCGATGTACTGGGCGTAGCGGGACAACCGCTGGAGATCGATGTCCGATACCCCAGCCAGGATGCTACCCGAGGTCACTGACGCTTCTAGCAGGGCGGCGGTTTTATGGTTATGGATGAAATTGAGCGTATCGAGGCAAATGGCTGTGTCGCCTTCCGATTCCAGGTCAACAACCTGCCCACCCACCAGACCAGCCGCACCGACAGCGCGACCGAGAATTGCCACAATCTTCAGCAGACGGTCGGTGGGTACGTTCTTCGTTTCGACGGCAACGTGCTCAAAGGCATACGCTAACAGACCATCGCCCGCCAGGATTGCAATGTCTTCACCATAGACTTTGTGATTGGTCAATTTGCCACGGCGATAGTCGTCGTTGTCCATGGCGGGCAAGTCGTCATGAATTAACGACATGGTGTGGATCATCTCCAGCGCACAGGCCGTCGGCATGGCCATTTCTACCGTCCCGCCAATTAGCTCACAGGTGGCGAGGCAGAGAATGGGCCGCAGCCGCTTCCCGCCAGCCAGGAGCGAATAGCGCATTGCCTCATAGATCTTTTCGGGGTAAATCACTGGAAGAGAGCGATCGAGCGCCGCTTCTACCAGCATCTGGCGCTCTTGGAGATAGGTTGCCAGATCAAAATGGTGTTCCTTGGGGGACATATGCTGTCTGTCCGTTAAAACCATCTCTGTCTCTCCATCCAACTCTCAGTTCAGTTCAATCACAATCACATGGCGCGATCGTTATTCCTCAATCATTTTACGGAGGTTTCTGCACACGTGAGCCATCGAAAACATTAGTCCATCAAAGACGGGCGGCCAGCGATCGCCACCAAACCGACCCTGACCCACCAGAAACGCGGGTCAGACCCTTGTTTGGCCGCATGGGTCTAGCCTCTCACATTTAGCGTTCGCGATAGCTTACCACGGTATTTTGTAACAGCATGGTTACGGTCATCGGGCCAACGCCGCCGGGAACAGGCGTGATCAATTTTGCCACGGTTTGTACCGATGGAAAGTGAACATCCCCGACTAAACGAGATTTGCCGCTGGTATCGGTAATGCGGTTCATGCCGACATCAACCACCACGGCCCCTGGCTTGACCATGTCTGCTGTGATGAGTTCAGGCCGACCGACAGCAACCACCAGAATATCAGCCGTCCGGGCTATGGCACCGAGGTCAGGTGTTCTGGAATGGGCGATCGTCACCGTGGCGTCTGCCTCCAGCAGCATTAAGGCCTGGGGTTTGCCAACGAGAATGCTGCGTCCGATTACAACCGCCTGTTGTCCTTTCGGATTAATCTGGTACTCCTGCAGCAACCGCATCACGCCTGCTGGCGTACAGCTTCGCAAACCGGGTTCGCCGCGCACCAGCCGTCCTAAGTTAACCGGATGCAGTCCATCTGCATCTTTGGCGGGATCAATCTGGTTTAGCAGCGCCACAGCGTCCAGGTGGTCGGGTAGGGGCAACTGTACGAGGATGCCATCCACGCGATCGTCACGGTTTAATGACGCAATCACCCGTTCTAATTCAGCCTGGGTTGCCGTCGCCGGAAAGTGCCGACCAAACGAGGCAATCCCCACATTTGCGCAGGCTCGCTCCTTGTTGCGAACATACGCCGCGCTGGCGGGGTTGTCACCGACCATGAGTACTGCCAGGCCCGGTGGCCGCCCTCGTTGGGCGTGTAGAACCTGAACCTGCTGAGTGAGCGCCGCCTGGATTGAAGCCGCCAGGGCTTTGCCATCAAGTAATTGGGCCGTTGAAGACATGCGTGGATGTAAAGGCAACGATCGCTGCCTCACGAGTGGTCAACCACCTAAGACTGTGTTACTACAGCGTTAGGCTGTCCATCAGTTTCGCAGATTCAGCGTCATTTTTTGTCAATCTCAAGAGTGTGAAGTGCGATGGGGTTAGCAAACGTTTACAGTGGGTGGTCGATCGCCCCAATGGTGCTTATCAGTCTGACTGGCTGCGCTCATCTCGGTTGGCCGATCGTCGATGGACATGGCTTTCAGCCAGTGCTGTTGGCGATGGACACGCTGACCATTGCCGCAATTAAGCAATCGCCCAGCGTGAATACGATTGTCCAGGTCAAAGGACGAGTCGCCAATCGCGCCCCCCTGCTGGGCAAGACCGCGTATGAACTTCAAGATGGAACGGGTAGCATCTGGGTGCTCACGACGGACGCCGCTCCCAACCCCGGTGATACAGTGGTCATTCAGGGGAAGCTGCTCTATCAATCGATCTCGCCCGACGGCAGTAGCGGCAGTCCAGGGGAATCCATCTACATCGAGCAGCAACGACAGCTTCAGCACTCACCCGCCTTAAAAAGCTAACGGCTAACGGCTGAATGCTGCTATCCCTACCGATATCCATGAGGAACTTGATATGAGTTGCAGTAGTCGTCACGCGGTTGCGATCGCGATCCTCTACCAGGGCGATCGCTTTTTAATGCAGCTCCGCGACAATATTCCAGGCATCTTTTATCCCGGCCACTGGGCTCTATTTGGCGGGCATCTCGAACCGGGCGAAAGCCCTGATGTCGCAATGCGGCGAGAATTGCTCGAAGAAATTGGCTACGCGCCTCCCATACTCACCCCCTTTGGGCTGTACGAAGATACTCAGGTTGTCCGTCATGTCTATGCCAGCGAACTGGATGTCGATCGCAGTCAGTTAGTGCTCAACGAAGGTTGGGACATGGGGTGGCTGACGGCCACCGACATTCGACAAGGCCATTGCTATTCACAGCAAGCCAATCAGGTGCGACCGTTGGGCCAACCCCACCAGCGGATCTTGCTAGACTTTATGGAACAAACAACCTCGCTATTTTCGCGATCGAACAACTCGACTCTTTAGACGCCAACCATTTCAGTGGCATCGCAAAATGTTATCAATGGTGAGATTAGCGGCCTTGCTAACATGGGCATCCTAAGACTAGCGGCATCAGGTGTTTAAACCAGCTCCAGGTCTTTGGTTCCAAGTCCGAGATTCCAAGGTTGTCCCCATAGCAAACCTGTAGCACTGAATCATCCGTTATTCATGCTGCCGCTTCTACGGTGTAGATCTATACTTTACTGTCTGCGACTCATCCATCGACCATGTGAGCTATGAGATATGCTTTTGGCAGGGAAAACCTCGATACCGTGATGAAGTAATGAATCCGACTCTAGATTAGGCTGCTGAACCGCCAATGGATGCTTCGATTCTTTTAGTCGGAGGTGATGACTTTCTGACAACGCTTCTGGTGCGACTTCGTAATTTAGTCAGTTGCACAGTAGAAGTTGCGCCAAACCCGAGCGAGGCAATGCCGCTGATCCAGGCTCAGCAGCCGGATCTTGTTATTCTGCAAGGGAATCAGCCCGGTAATTTAGAACTTTGCCGCCAGATTAAAGAGCAAACGCGGCTCGCCTGGATTTACTGCATTGTGCTCGATAATCCGACTCAGGTGCTGGCAGAAGCCTGGCGGAACCGCTTTTGGGAGCTGGAGTGTCGGGCCGAAGCCCTGGAAAATGGAGCCGACGCTTATCTCTGGCTCCCCAAAAACGATGTCAAGGGTGAACCGCTTGATGTCGAAATTATTGAGCAGCAAGACCGGCTGCTCAGCTCCCAGATTATTTCCGGGCTCCGGATGGTGAAAAACCATCGGGAGCTGATGCGAACAAACGATATTTTGTCAGCGATCGCCCTTTCTGACCCGCTCACCGAGCTGAACAACCGCCGCGCGCTGGACTGGGAACTGCCTCGACAGGTGCAAAATGCGCGATCGCGCTCAGAGCCGCTTAGCGTTCTCATGCTGGACGTAGACTATTTCAAGAGTATTAACGATACCTACGGGCATCCCGTGGGCGATCGGGCACTGCAAATCATCTCCAGTCGCTTACGCCATAACCTCCGGTTTCGGGATACCCTGTTTCGCTACGGCGGCGAAGAATTTGTCATTATTTTGAGCAATACCGATGCTCAGGAAGCGCTGCTAGTAGCCCATCGACTTTGCCGCCTGATTGCCGATCAGCCCTTCACGATCAACGAAGCCCTGGATCTCAATATGACGATCAGCGCTGGGGCCGCATCCCTCCAGGAGCCGGATGATGGCAAGGGAGCCAGCTTATTACAGCGGGCTGACCAAAACCTGCTGCGAGCAAAAGTTACAGGTCGAAATCGGGTCGTTGGTGAGCTTGATCCCGACGAAAAGGAAGAAAGCAAAAGTACGAAGTAGCGGGACGCCGCTTTACGGTAGGCAAGGCGTGACGGAACGGGAATGCGGCGGCGGTTGGGTGTTCCCGCGGTTGGCGCTTGCCTGACCATCCGCGACACCAACCCCAGGTTCAAAGGTGCGCTGGTGGCATGGAACAATAGCTGTAACGCGAGTTTCGGCCTCCTGCCGTCCGGCTTTTGCCTGCCGACTTCTACCTCCTTGACGTTGCAAGGTATCCTGGGAGTCTGTGTGCTTTAGTTTGTACCTATGTCTCAACTTGATCGATCGCGCGTCTCCTTTTCGCCACTGACAAGTTGCCTGCCGCTGAAACGGGCGATCGTGCTTCCCGTTCTCTTGCTCATCCTGGGGCTAAGCTGGGGATTTGCGCCCGCATCGGCTCTGGCCCGGACGGCTGCCGAATCAATATCGCCACCGACGCCAGCCCAATCGATTCAGCCGTACCTCGATCGCGTCGTGCGTGAGGTGACAGAGTTTCGTCTGACCAACGGGATGAAATTTATTGTGCTGGAGCGGCATCAGGCACCGGTGATCTCGTTTCTCACCTATGCCAATGTCGGCGGTGCTGACGAACCGGACGGCAAGACGGGCGTAGCGCACTTTCTGGAACATCTGGCTTTTAAAGGCACGACGCGCATTGGCACGACGGACTATAAAGCAGAAGCCCCGCTGCTCGATCGCCTGGATCAGCTATCCGAACAAATTCAAGCAGCAACCAGGCAGGGACAAAAAGCAACCGTCGATCGCCTGCAGGCAGAGTTTGCCAGGGTGGAGGCCGACGCTGAAAAGCTGGTGAAGCAAAACGAGATCGGGCGCATTGTGGAGCAGGCAGGCGGTGTGGGACTGAATGCCAATACCTCAACGGACGCCACCCGTTACTTCTACAGCTTTCCGTCCAATAAGCTGGAGCTGTGGATGTCATTGGAATCAGAGCGATTTTTGGAGCCAGTCTTCCGGGAGTTCTACAAGGAAAAGGATGTGATTCTGGAAGAGCGGCGTTTGCGCACCGACAATTCGCCGATCGGCCAGATGATTGAAGCCTTCTCAGAAGTGGCGTTTAAGGTTCATCCTTACCATCGTCCGGTGATCGGCTATAACAAGGACATCCAGGGACTCACCCGCAAGGATGTGCAGGAATTTTATGCAACGCACTATGCCCCCAACAACCTGACGATCGCCGTTGTGGGCGATGTGAACCCAACTGTGGTTAAGCAGTTGGCCCAAACCTAC
>Ga0070738_10004304_pt1 | contig 17283 bp, 11 predicted proteins | sample Coa_R2_2_FD_66446 | JGI IMG/M metagenome (GOLD analysis project Ga0070738, IMG submission 66446) | Surface soil microbial communities from Centralia Pennsylvania, which are recovering from an underground coalmine fire - Coalmine... | ecosystem: Environmental > Terrestrial > Soil > Unclassified ...
CCCGACGAAGTGCACGGGACACCCCACAAGATGCCCGGGACACCCGCTGAACTTCTCATCACAGGTCCGCCCGCCCTCATCGCGGGCCGCCACGCGCCCATCGAGAGCTGGCCTCGACACATCAAGGCTTGTCCCGCACGATTCAGCACCTCGTTCGCGGAGGTGATCAGCTGTGATGGGCACGTGATCGCGTGTGACGGACAAATCACGGTCTGCCCCAGTGACGTAAGCGCCTGTCCCGGAGGAGTGGTGAGCTAGCACGAGAACGTCGTCACCGATCCCGAGAACGTTCAGGCTGGTGACGAACGATTCAGGACGTGCCCCGGCGACATGAGCAGTTGTCTCGGGGACTTGAGCGGCTGTCACGGGAAGTTGATCAGCTGTCCCAGACATGTGATCAGCCGTCCCGGAGAAGTGATCCGCTGTCCCGGGCACGTGATCGGCTGTCCCGAGGATGTGACGAGCTGTCCTGCGCGGATCGGGCCGTCTCCGTCGTCGGCCATGCTCTGCCATGCGACGAAAGCGCTCACCGGCGCTGGTTCCGGCGGTCAGGACACGTACGAGAGAGCGTCTATCGGGGCCTTGTGGGATTCTTGCGCGCACTTCTAGCGTCACCACGCGTTCCGGATCGCGTCGGGGATCAACAAAGACGAGGTCCGGGGCGCGCGTCCTCGCGGCGCGCGCCCCGGTCTCTGTTCAGTGGCCGAGCTTCCAGAGCATGGCGAGGACCCGGTCGAGGAGTCCGAGGGGTGCCTCGAGCGCGGAGGCCGCGACGTAGCCCCACGCCGCGGCGAGGCGGAGGGCGGCGCGAGCCTCCTCGCCGCTGCCGCTGGCGACGCGGAAGCCGTGGATCCGGTCGCGGCCGCGGCGCTTCCGGGATTCGGCGATGTTGAGGACCACGCTCTGGACCGCCCGCCGGGTCTGGTCGGCGAGGGACTTGTCCCGCGTGTCGATCAGCGCGATCGCGGGCGCCATGGCCTCGGCCATCTCGAGGGCCACGTCGAGGGCCACGAAGCCCGTCGCCGCGTCGCCGCCCGTCGCCGCCCCGCCCGCCCCGTTCGCGCCCAAGTCGTCGTTCTGCATCATCGTCATCTCCTTCTGCCAGGCAGCCCTGCGCGGCCCGGCACTTCAGCCGGGCCGCGCAGGGCTGCGTGGAAGAAGGGTGCGGCAGGAGGGCGTCGCGGAGTCCCTCGGAGACGAGCAAGCAAGGCGCGTGACGCGGCGGAGCCGCGGCGCGCGCCTTGCCGCGTTGAACCGGAACCGGTACCGGTTCCGGTACCGGTTCCGGTTCCGGGTTCCGCTTCGGGTTCCGGAACCGGACCCGGACCCGGACCCGGAACCGGACCCGGACCCGGACCCGGACCCGGACCCGGACCCGGACCCGGGTCCGTCCGGACAAATTGCCGGGGTCGGCACGGTCTTCTCCGGCAAGGCTGCCGCGACGACCTCCCGCAGCCCTTGAAACGACGTAGATCCCAGCTGGGACCTCGATTTGCGTCGCGCGAGGACGAAGACCGGGGGGACGGACGACGAACGTGAGACCCGAGCGGCGAGTCGTGGCGGGGGCCCGCCGGAGCCTCCGACGCGCCCAGTACTTGCGTGCTAGCATCCCGCGCCCGATGACTCATCTGGCGCGAAGCTCGTTCGTCTTCCTCGTCGCCCTCGTCGGCTGCTCGTCGGCGACGGAGAGGGACACGAGCGAGCCCTTCGACCCGAGGGCCTTCGCGAAGCTCGAGTCGCCCGAGACGGCCCCGCGCCCGAGAGTGGATCTCGAGAAGCGTGTCACGGGCGAGTTGACCCTCGAGGACGCGCAGGAGATCGCGCTCGCGCAGAACCCGGGCCTCCTCTCGAACGCGGATGCCGTGGACGCGGCGCGGGCGAGGATCCGCGAGGCCCAGAACTTCACGAACCCGGTCTTCACGTTCACGAAGAGCGACGTCCCCCTCTCGAACACGGTCGAGGGCGAGAACAACATCTTCCGGGTCCGGAACTTCGACCTGAGGCCGGGCCAGACGGCGTGGGGCCTTTCGAAGGACCTCGACGTGAGCGGCAAGAGGCTCGCCCGCGTGGACGTGGCGCTCGAGAACGAGCGGCAGAGCGAGGCCCAGTTCGCCTCGGCGGCTCACGCCCTGAGGGCGCAGGTCCGCGTCGCCTACGCGCAGGTCCTCGTCGCCGAGAAGACGCTCGACCTCGCGCACGAGAGCCGCGACATGGCGAAGAAGAACCTCGAGATCATAGGCGCCCTCGCGGGCGGCAAGGGGCTCATGTCGGACAAGCTCCGCGCCGAGGCCGAGGCGACGCGCTCGGAGAGCGATGTGGCCCAGGCCGAGCGGGCGCTCGAGAGCTCGCGCTGCTTCCTCGCGCTCCTCCTCGGGGCTCCCGGCGCGGCGGTCGGGAAGCTCACGAGCAAGCTCCCTCTCTCGGGGATCCCGGAAGCGAAGAACGACGACGAGCTCGTGAACGAGGCCCTCGCGCGGAACGCCGACGTGATCGCGGCGCGGCGAGCCGTCCGCTCGGCCGAGTCGAACCTGAAGCTCCAGAACCGCGCTCAGATCCCGGACCTCACGGTCGGCCTCCAGGTCAACCTCTACGAGCCGGACAAGCAGACCGTGACCGGTGGTCTCACGCTCGGCCTGCCGCTCCCGGTCTTCGACCAGAACCGCGGCCAGATCGCCGAGGCGACGGCGCTCCTCCACCAGGCCGAGAAGACGCAGGCCCAGACCGAGAACACGGTCATGACGGCCGTGCGTGACGACGTGGAGCAGCTCCGGGTGAGCGGCGCGCGCTGGGAGCGCTTCGAGAAGGAGATCCTCCCCAAGCTCCGCGAGGCGGTGCGCCTGACGGAGGCCAGCTACGAGGGCGGCAAGATCCTCTACCTCGACGTCATCACGGCGCGCCAGGCGTTCAACCAGGCCGCGTCCGACTACGTGAACGTGCTCCTCGCCTACGAGACGACGCTCGCCGACCTCGAGCGCCTCCTCGCGAGAAGGAAGGGCCCATGAAGAAGACGAGCCTGCTCATCATCGTCTCGCTCGCCCTCGCCGGGTCGGGCTGGTTCCTCCTCCGCGCCCGGACGGTGCGAGCTCAGGAAGGCGAGAAGAAGCCCCTCCCGGCGTCGAACCCGAACGAGGTCTGGCTCGCGCCCGAGCAGGAGGACGCTCTCGGGATCAAGACGCAGACGGCGGAGAAGAAGATCGGCGATCACCCGATCGTGACGGGCGGCAAGGTCTCGCTCGACCTCGAGCGGACGGCGCGCGTGAGGCCGCTCCTCAACTCGATCATCTACGAGGTCAAGAAGCGGGCCGGCGACGAGGTCCAGAAGGGCGACGCCCTCCTCGTCGTCGAGTCGACCGACCTCGGCGACGCGAAGAACAACTACCTGACGGCGCTCGCGAACCTCGAGGTCGCCGCCGAGACGTACAAGCGCGAGGCGTTCCTCCGGCTGCGGCACGCGACGACGGAGACCGACTACCACAACGCCCGCGCCGGGTTCAGGACGGCCGTCGTCGCCTCCGAGGCGGCGCGCGAGAAGTGCCTCCTCCTCGGCGTGCGCGGCCAGGAGATGGACGAGCTCGAGTCGGAGCTCCCGCTCGGGGCGAGCGCACAGACCGACGACGAGGCCGAGATCAAGCCGCCCGACGACAAGCAGCGCGAGGAGGACGCCAGGGCCGCGGCGCACGAGGTGGCGCGGCGGCGCGTCCACCGCACCCAGGCGCTCTCCGACGACGACAACCGGCGGCGGGCCCGCTACACGATCCGGGCCCCGATCGACGGGACGCTCCTCACCAAGGACGCCGCGCGTGGCGAGTTCGTGGACCCGAGCCAGGTCATAGCGACCGTCTCGGACCTCCGCGAGCTCTGGATCAACATCGACGTCTACCAGAAGGACATCCCGAAGGTGAAGGCGGGGGCCCGGGTCGACGTCGTGACGCCGACCTACCCCGACACGGCGTTCGTCGGCAGCATCACGTTCCTCGGCGAGAGCGTGGACGAGACGACCCACACGCTCCGGGCGCGGGTCACGGTCGACAACAGCAAGGCCCCTCACCTCAAGAGCGGCATGGCGGCGAAGACGATCGTCCACTGCGTGGACGAGAAGCCCGAGATCGCGCTCCCGCCCGAGGCGGTCGTCCGCGACGGGAGCGACACGTTCGTCGTCGTGAAGCGCGAGTCGCGCCAGTCGGGGGGCGTGAGGGAGACCCGCTACGAGAAGCGGAAGGTGAAGCTCGGGCTCGAGGCCGAGGACGCCGTCCACGTCGAGGACGGGCTCACGGAGGGCGAAACCGTCGTCGTCGAGGGGAACATCTTCATCCACACCAAGATCACGCTGGGCGACTAGCGCGTCATGATCCGAGCCCTCATCAAGTTCTCCTTCGAGCATCGCTGGGCGGTGATCCTGGCCTGGGTGATCCTCATCCTCGTCGGGGCGCGGGCCTTCCTCTCGCTCCCGATCGAGCCGTTCCCCGATCCCGACGACGTCCACGTCCAGGTCATCACGATGTACCCCGGCAAGGCCCCGGAGGAGGTCGAGACCGTCATCACGCGTCCCCTCGAGCGCGCGATCAACGGGACGCCGGGGCTCACGCGCCTCCGCTCGATCTCGATGTTCGGGCTCTCGGTCATCACGACGACCTTCGACGACGCGACGAGCGACTACTTCGCGCGCCAGCAGGTCTTCGAGCGGATCTCCCAGGTCACGCTCCCGACGGGCGTCACGCCGGGCATGGCCGCGCTCTCGGACTCGATCGGCGAGATCTACCGCTACACGGTCGAGGGGCCGGGCTACAACCTCGTCGAGCTCAAGGCGATCCAGGACTGGATCGTGATCCCTTCGCTCCTCTCGGTGCCCGGGGTCGCCGACGTGAACCCCTTCGGCGGCGGCTCCAAGGAGTACCTCGTCTACGCCGACCCGACGCGTCTCCGCGGCTACGACGTGACGCTGCCCCAGGTCTTCGCCGCGCTCCAGAACGGCAACTCGAACGGCGGCGGCTCGGTCGTCCCGCGCGGCGACCAGGAGTACACGGTCCGCTCGGTCGGCCTCTTCTCGAAGCCGCGCGACGCCGAGAACGTCGTCATCACCCAGCGGAACGGCACGCCCGTCTACGTCCGCGACGTGGCGCGGGTCGAGAAGGGCACGATCCCGCGCCGCGGCTTCGTCGCCAAGAACGAGCGCGACGACATGGTCGAGGGGATCGTCCTCCTGAGGAAGGGCGAGAACGCGAAGCAGGTCGTCGAGCGCGTCGAGAAGAAGGTCGAGGAGCTCAACAAGACCGCGCTCCCGCGAGGCGTCGCGCTCGTCCCCTACTACGAGCGGACCTACATCGTCTCGAACACGCTCAAGACCGTCCTCGAGAACAGCCTCGAGGGGCTCGCGCTCGTCCTCCTGATCCTCGTCGTCTTCATGGGCGAGCTCAAGTGCGCCCTCGTCGTCGTGGCGACGATCCCGCTCGCCGTGCTGTTCGCCTTCACGGTGCTCCACTCGATGGGGGCGACGATCAACCTCCTCTCGCTCGGAGCCGTCGACTTCGGGATCGTCGTCGACGGCGCGGTCGTCATGGTGGAGGCCATGTTCGTCCGCCTCGCCCTCGACCGGAGGCTCGAGCCCAACCTCAAGCGAGGCCTCGAGAGCGTCGTCCTCGAGCTCGGGCCTCCCATCTTCTTCGCGACCCTCATCATCATCGTCCTGAACGTCCCCATCCTCACGTTCCAGAGGGTGGAGGGCCGCATCTTCGCGCCGCTCGCCCTGACGGTCGGCCTCTCGATCCTCGGGGCGCTCCTCCTCGCCCTGACGCTCGTGCCGCAGCTCGCGGCGCTCCTCCTCCGGGGCGACGAGAGCGAGGGGATCGTCGCGCGCGTGACGCAGCCCTTCGTCCACGCGCTGACGCGCGGCTACGCGTCGCTCCTCGGGCACGCGCTCCAGGGACGCTGGGTCGTCCTCGCCGTCGTCTCCGTGCTGTTCGTCATCACGGCCCGCGCCGCGAGCCGCCTCGGGACCGAGTTCCTCCCCCGCCTCGAGGAGGGGAACATCTGGCTCACCGTCACGCAGCCTCTCTCGGTCTCGACGGTCGAGGCGAAGCGCATCGAGCGACGGATCCGCGAGATCATCCGCGGCCCCTTCGAGGCCGACCCGCCGCGGCCCGCCCACGACGCGCCCGACGGGTGGGACTTGAAGCGCAACTTCCCCGAGGTCTGTCTCATCGTCACCCAGCTCGGGAGACCCGAGGACGGCACCGACCCCAAGAACGTCAACTCGACGGAGATGCACGTCGACCTCTTCCCCCACGAGACGTGGCCGGCGGTCGATATCCAGGACGAGAACGGCAAGGTCGTCGCTCACCGCCCTCGCACCAAGGAAGAGCTCGTCGAGGCCATGAGGCGGCGGCTCCAGGTGATCCCGGGCGTCCGCTACAACTTCTCGCAGTACATCCAGGACAACGTCGAGGAGGCCCTCTCGGGCGTGAAGGGCCAGGTCGCGATCAAGGTCTACGGGCCCGACCTCGACCGTCTCCAGGAGCTCGGCGACCAGGTGAAGGCCGCCATGGAGAAGGTGGAGGGCGTCGCCGACCTGGACGTGGAGAGGCTCTCGGGGCTGCCGCAGCTGAACGTCACTATCGATCGCGTCCAGGCGGCGCGGGCCGGCTTGAACGTGGTCGACATCCAGCAGGCGATCGAGATGGGCGTGGGCGGCGCCGTCGCGACCTCGCTCGTCGAGGCCGACCGCAAGTTCGACGTGGCGCTCCGGCTCGAGAAGGACTACCGGAACACGCCGGAGAGGATCAAGGGGATCCTCGTCCCGACCCCCGACGGCTCGCTCGTCCCGATCGGCGAGGTCGCGGACGTGAAGATCCGCTCGGGGGCGGCGCAGATCAACCGCGAGACGAACTCGCGCCGGATCGCCGTCAAGTGCGGCATCGAGGGCCGCGACCTCGGGAGCTTCATCCGCGACGCCCAGGAGAAGGTCGCCGCCGAGGTCGGCTTCGAGAAGACGACCGGCGTCGACGGGACGGTCTACTACAGGAAGGGCGTCTACCGCCTCACGTGGGAGGGCGAGTTCGAGAACCAGCAGCGCGCCATGGCGCGGCTCGCCCTCATCGTCCCCATGTGCCTCATGCTCATCTTCGGGCTCCTCTTCTGGACGTTCCGCTCGCTCAGGACGGCGACGCTCATCATGGCGACGGTGCCGCTCGCGCTCATGGGTGGCGTCTTCGGCCTCTGGTTCATGGACATCTACCTCTCGGTCTCGGCCGCGATCGGATTCATCACCCTCTGCGGCGTCGCCGTCCAGAACGGGATCATCCTCGTCTCGCGGATCCACACCCTCCGTGACCACGAGAAGATGGAGCTCGCCCCCGCGATCGTGAAGGGCTGCTCGGATCGCCTCCGCCCGGTCCTCATGACGGCCCTCACGGCCGCCCTCGGGTTCGCGCCCTCGGTCGTCTCGCACGGCATGGGCGCCGAGGTGAGGAAGCCCCTCGCGACCGTCGTCGTCTTCGGGATCCTCACCGCGACGGCGTTCACGCTCGTCGTGCTCCCCTGCCTCTACCGGATCTTCGAGAAGGGCCCGGTCAAGGCGCCCGGACTCGCGAGCCACTGAAGAAAACGAACCCCGGAGCGCAGGCCCCGGGGTCCGTTCACGCAGCACGAGAGAAGGAGCTTACGACCGCTTCTCTCCCTTGAGGATGTTGATCACGTTCTCGAGGCGCTTCTCGTACTCCTGCGCGTCCTTCAAGTGCTTCTCGTACTTCTCCTCGGTGATCATGCCGGCCTTCTTGGCCTGCTCGAGGTGGACGGTCGGCTTCATCGCGAACAGCTTGGTCTTGCCGCCTTCCTCGCAGATCACGAGCTTGCCGACGAAGAAGCCGTGCTTCGGCTCCGAGAGGACCTCGTTCACGCACTTCTCGTCCGTGAGGAGGAACGTCTTGACGTTCGTCGCCGCCGCGTCGAGCTTCGGCGCCGTGCCGCCGTGCGGGGGCATCGAGCGGTGCGAGAGGGCCTGCCAGTCGATCTCGCCCGCGTAGATGAGGTTCGCGTCCTTGATCGCCTCGGGGAGGCGGCGGACGACGTCGCCGTACGGCTTGTCGATGGAGACTTCCTCGCAGCCTTTTTCCATCTTGTCCGTCTTGTCCATGCGCTCGCCCGGCTTATCGCCCGGCCTCTCCTGCGCGAGGATGGGGAGCGCGACGCCGAGGCTGAGAGCCGCGAGACCGGCGAGACTGATGAGTCGCTTCACGTATCGTCCTCCAAAGGGGGATACGCCTCGCGTCGTGGGCCCGGCCACGAGCCGTCACACGCGAGCGCGCCGGGGAGCGCGGCGCAATAGGCATACCCCCGCCCCGGCATCGCGGGATCAGGACAGGGTTTGGGTGAGGGCTCAGTCCTTCGCGGGAGCCGCCTGCTCGTGGCGCCGCGCGGCCTCGAGGAGGAAGTTCACGAGCATGTTGTGGAGGGCCTGCCCGTCCTGCGTCGTGGGCTGGTGGCCCCAGTGGCTGAGCGTATGGAGGACGCGGCCACCGCGCGAGGCGAGAGACCACTCTCCGGTCCCCTTGCCGGTGGGCGTCGCGCCCTTCTTCGGGCCACCGTTGCCGACGCGAAACGTGATGGCGACGGCGGTGTTGCCCTGGGTGTGCTGCGAGAGCTCCTCGGACTCGAGGAGGACGAGGACGCTCGCCGGGTCCTTGACGCCGATCGCCTTGCTGCCGGCGTCCACCTTCCACGAGTGCTCGAGCTTGCGGGCGGGGCTCTCGACCTTCTCGACCGTCTTGTCGCCCTCCTTCGGCTTGTTCACCTGGGCGGGCTTCTGCCACACGCCGCGCATGAGAGGGTGGCTCGTGTTGCCCTTCCCGGGCGCGAGCTTGACCGTCATCTCCTCGATGAAGGCCGGGTTCGAGACCTTGTCGGGCCAGCAGGCGACCGTCACGTCGAGGCTCCAGTCCTCGGTGTAGAGGAAGCCGCCCTCGTCCTCGACCCAGCTCTTGATCGCCTGGTGGCTCGCCGGCTTGAGACCGTCGCCGCTGCAGTTCACGAGGAGCGCGTAGCAGTCCTTGAGGTACTTCGCCGGGTCGCCGTCGAAGTCGGGCCGCTGGACGATCGTGTGCGGGATCTTGTGCTCGTCGAGGATCTTGTCCATGTGGTCGAAGTCGCCGTTCGAGGCGAGGACGAGGATCCGCTTCGAGGGGAGCTTGTCGACCGTGCGGTGGAACTCGGAGTCGCGGGGCTTCTCGACCGTGCCCGTCCCCTTCGCGTCCTCCTTCGCGGCGCCCTTGGGAGCGGGGAGGCCGTCCTTCCGCTGCGTCTGCCACCACTTCTCCCAGTTCGCCGGGTCGCCCAGGTCCTCGCCCGTGAGCGACTTGAGGGCTCCCTCGATCCGGCCCTTGAGCTCGGAGTCGCCCTTGTTCTCGCGCTTGAGGGCGGGGATGAGCACGTCCACCGACTCGACCGTGCGGAGCGCCGCGAGCTGATCGACGGCCATGAGCTGGAGGTCGTACTTCCCCTTCTCGAGCACCGCCTGGAGCGGCACGGTCACGAGCGAGCTCCGGTTGTTCTGGAGGGCGAAGAGGAGGTCGCGGCCCAGGTTCGAGGTGTGGGAGAGGATGACCTTCCCGAGCTCCTCGAGGGCGGGCTTGTCCTTGAAGCCCGACGCCCCGCCCACGAGCTGCCAGTAGAGGCTGCCCTCCGTGCCCTGGATCAGGTTCACGATCGCGTGGAGGGACTCCTTGCCGCCCGCCTCGTTGAGCTCGTCGCAGGCCTTCTCGACCCCGTCCGAGTCGGACCGCGCGATCGCCTCCTTCAAGGCCTTCTCGGCCTTGGCCTTGTCGGCGGCGAGCGCGACGAGGGGAGCGAGGAGGAGGGCGGCGAGAGCGATCCTGCGCATGCGAGCTCCTAGCTTCTGGACGAGGGTACCAATCACGGCCGGGGCCACGTCACGGTTCCGTACAGGCCGGCTTCCGGAATCCGGGCGACTTGGTCCGTGCGCGGTCGTCGAAGGCTCGGTCGCCACGGGAGAAAGGGAGGGAACGCCCTTCGCTCGTGACCGGCTCGTGCAGAGAGTCCTCGGGGGAATCGTCGTCGCCTGCCTCCTCGCCGGCTGTACGCGCTCGTCGAGCTCCGGGGGGACGCTCGCGAGCGCGGCGCCCGGGAGCACGGCCGCGGTCAACTCGAACGCGACGGCGTCGAGCGCGCGGATCGCGCTCCTCGACCGCGGCCTCTCGATCGACGGCAAGGTCGTTCCCCTGATCGGGGGCGAGATCCACTACTTCAGGACGCGCGACCCGAACTGGGACGTCGCGAAGACGTGGCAGCTCTGGGAGCAGACGCTCGACCAGGCCATGGCGTGCGGGATCAACCTCGTCGCGACCTACGTCCCCTGGGACTTCCACGAGGAGGTCGAGGGGAACCTCGACTTCACCGGCGTGAGAGACGTCGGCCACTTCCTCGAGCTCTGCTATCAGCGCGGGCTCAAGGTCGCCTTCAAGCCCGGGCCGTTCATCCAGGGCGAGTGGCCTTACGGCTCCTCGAGCTTCGGCGGCGTCCCCTACTGGTGGAAGACGAAGCACCCGGGCTCGCTCGCCCTCCAGCCGAACGGACAGCCGTTCAACTTCGACGACTACGGCGCCGGGCCGAACGGAGTCCAGCCGAGCTTCTTCTCGCCCGACTACCGCGCCGCCTGCGCCCACTGGATCGCGGCCCTGGCGCCGATCGTGAAGACCTACGTCCACGACCGCCCGACGATCGCCATGATCCAGCTCGACGACGAGACGAACTTCTACTACCACTCTCGGTTCTCGTCGGACTACGGGCCCTACGGTGTCGCCCAGTACCAGGCGTGGCTCGCGGGACGGTACTCGTCGATCGCCGCTCTCAACTCGGCCTACGGGACGAACCACGCGAGCTTCCAGGCCGTGACGCCGCCTTCGGCCGAGCCCGCGAGTCTCAAGGACAACCTCCCCGTCCAGGACTGGTTCCAGGCCGGCAAGGACGGCGTCGCCGAGTACCAGAAGGCGCTCCGGGCTCTCTGGGAGGCGCAGGGAGTTCAGGAGCCCTCTGTCCTGTTCACGACGAACGACGCTCCCATGCCCATGGCCGACCTCCAGCTCTGGGACGGCCCGACCAAGAACGAGGCGGGCCTCTCGACGCTCGACGCCTACCCGAAGCAGTTCCCCTACACGTTCGATCGTCCCGCCGACTACCCGTTCCTGAGCTCGCTCTGGACGAAGCTCTTCATCGAGTCGAACCAGGACTACTCCTTCGCCGGAGGCGCCCCGCGGAAGATCCACGGCGGGTTCGCCGCCGAGCTGCAGGGAGGTTTCTTCCAGTACCCCTTCAACATCCCGCTCGAGATCCCGCCTCACACGACGGACCTCGGCCTCGCCGAGTTCTACGGGCACGGCGGCGTCTTCGGGTCGATCTACATGTTCCGGGGCGGTCTCAACCGGGACGGCTCGATCTACTACCCCATGGCCGCCCTCGACGAGAACGGCGCCGCGACTCCCCGCTACGCTCTCATCCAGCGCTTCGCCAAGAACGTCCTCGCGGGACACGGGGCCGAGCTCCTCGCTTCCGCCGAGGTGGAGGCGAAGGTGGCGCTCGTCGTCGGGACGCAGTTCGACGCTCCGGCCTTCGGGGTCGAGGGGACTCCGGGTGGGATCCAGCAAGAGGAGGCTCCGGGCGTCTACGGCTGGCTCGAGGACGCGGGCCTCGAGCCCCACGTCCTGGATGCGCGGCGGATCAAGCGCGGCGATCTGGATGCCTTCCAGCTCGTGGTCTACGTGAACCCCGACGCCGCGCCCGACGCGTTCGCCGACGCTCTCGACGACTACGTGCAGCGGGGCGGCTCGGTCCTGAACGTCCTCCACAAGGGCGAGTTCGACGCGAGCTGGGGGTCAAAGGGGGCGGCGCCGGCGCTCCTCGCGAACGGGCTCTTCTCGGACGGGACGCTCCTCTCGACCTACGAGGACTCCGTCGCCGACATGCTGGGAGAGTACGCGCCGATCGCGCAGCTCGTGGGCGTCTACTACCCGCCGGAGATCAACTTCGCGCTCCCGGGCGGCGTCACGGGGAACATGGCGACGAGCCCCTTCATGGGGTTCTACGCGCTCGGCTCGAACGCGACCGTCCTCGTCCACGAGCGCACCGACCCGAGCGGCACGGACGGGCGCGCTAGTGGCTGGTTCGCGGCGCGCGGCAAGGGGCAGGTCTTCTTCCTCGGGACGAGCCCAGGGCGTCCCTTCCGGGACTTCTTCTACTACGACGTGAGCACGACCGAGCTCGCCTCGGCGCGCGCTCTCGCGAGCTGGATCGGCGGGCAGGCGGGCGCGAGTCCCGTCCTCTCGGTCCAGGATGCCAAGGCGCGAGCCTTCGCCCGCCGGATCGATGCGAGCCAGGGCGGCGGGCTCCTCGTCTTCCTGGCCTCGAGGCTCGCGGCGAACAACACGGCGACGCTCCAGCTCCTCGACCTCCCGTCGCTGGGCCTCAATGCGGGGCAGACCTACACCGTGACCGAGCTGCTCGGGAACGTGAGTCTCGGGAGCGCGACCGGGGCTCAGCTCGCGTCGGGGATCGCGGTTCCGATCGAGGCCTACGGTCCCGCGGTCCTGCTGGTGAAGTGAATGAACGACGACGAAGAGGTCAACGCAGAGACGCAGAGCACGCGGAGGAGACGCAGAGCACGGCGTCCTTCTCTGCGTCTCCTCCGCGTCCTCTGCGTCTCTGCGTTGTCCGGGCTTTCCCTGGGAAGCGTTGGTTGCGGGGCGCGCGCGACCTCGGTCCCCACGGTCGCCTCGTCCGCCGTCGCCCCTGTCACCTCGAGCGCCCCGGCCCCGATCGCGACGCCGACGATCCCGATCGACCACGTCTTCATCATCATCAAAGAGAACCACACCTACGACAACTACTTCGCCACCTACCCGGGAGGCGACGGAGCGACGGCGGGGCTCGATTCGAAGGGACAGCTCCACGCGCTCACGACGCCGTCCTTCGACTGCGGCGATCCCGGCGACAACGGCTGGGACACCGCCGCCCTCGAGTGGAACCAGGGCCGCATGGATCAGTGGGACCTGATCCCCCAGAACCTCCCCTCCTACCTCCAGTTCCTGAACGTCGGACCCTACACGACCTACGCCCCCGCGAACGGCAAGACGGGTGGCCCCGTGAACTACTACTGGGAGCTCGCCTCCCAGGGAGCCCTCTGCGACCGCTACTTCACGGCGGTCCGGGGCGCGAGCACGCCGAACCACATCTTCCTCGTCGCCGCGAGCTCGGGGGGCATGATCACGAACCCCGACAACGGGAGCTGCCAGGTCATCGACGCGCAGGGCGTGGTCTCGACCCATCCCGACCACTTCTCGACCGCCGAGATCGCGACGACCCTCCCGAACGAACTGGAGAAGAAGGGGCTCACCTGGCGCTACTACGCGGAGATGTCCTCGAACGGGATCGTCCCCCAGTTCCTCGCCCAGCTCGGCTTCGGCGGGAGCAACCGGACTCTCCTCGACCAGGTGGACGCCGTGGCCTCGCTCCCGACCTACAACTCCTGGGCGAACGGCTCTTTGACGGACCTCGACCAGAAGCTCCCCGGGCTCCTCGCGAGCGGTGATGTCGGGAACGTCACCTGGATCACGGCCCAGGCCCAGAGCTGCGAGCACCCGCAGGTGAGCAGCGTCGCCTACGGCGCCGACTGGACGCGCCGCGTCGTCGCGGCGATCGGCCACAGCCCTTACTGGAGCCGCTGCGCGATCGTCATCACGTGGGACGACTTCGGCGGCTGGTTCGACCACGTCGCGCCGCCCCAGGTGGACGCCCAGGGGCTCGGCTTCCGCGTCCCCTGCCTCGTCGTGAGCCCCTATGCCAGGAAGAGCTTCGTCGATCACGACACCCTCGAGCACAGCTCGGTCCTGAGGCTCGCCGAGACCGTCTTCGGGATCGCCCCCATGACGGCCCGCGACGCCGGGGCCCAGGACCTCGCGGGCGCCCTCGACTTCACGCAGGCCCCGCGCGACTTCTCCGAGTTCGACTTCCCGCACTGAGAGCAACCCTCAAGCCGCGGCCCCGGAAAGCCCGATAAGAACCTTCGACAGAGGAGGCTCTCCGTGCGCTACGCTTCTCGCTCCCTGGCCGCGCTCCTGCTCGCGGTGCTCGCCGGCTGCTACGCGCCCGAGATCCCGAAGTTCGAGGAGGGTCCGAACGACCCCAGGAAGGGCAGCACGGCCTACTTCCAGGCCCACGGGACCTCCGAGGGCGACGTGTCGATCCAGGACCTCGCCGAGGCCTACGGGCTCGAGATCAAGCTCGACAGCGTCACGGGTCGCCGGATCCTCGAGAACAGGGAGAACAAGGTCCTCGTCCCCCCGGGCGAGCGCTTCGTCGTCGTGAACGGCGTCTCGTGCCCGCTCGAGGACGAGGTCCGCTGGAAGGACGGGAAGATCTGGCTCCCGGGCGATGCGCGGATCGTCTTCGCCGAGAAGCTCCACAAGATCGCCGTCCCCGAGCTCGAGTCGTTCGCGTCCCTCGACGAGATCGACCCCAAGACCTACCTCCTCCCGGTCTTCCCCATTCACAAGATGACCACGAAGACGGTCACGACCCAGGTCAAGTTCGATCCGAACGCCCCGCCGCTCCCGGCTTCCTGGAACCAGCACGCGAACCGCAAGTGGGAGTGGATCGTGATCCACCACTCGGCGACCGCCGAGGGCGGCGCCACCTCCTTCGGCCGCGCCCACCAGCGGAAGTGGCAGAACGGGCTCGGCTACCACTTCGTGATCGGGAACGGCACCGAGACGAGGGACGGCGAGGTCGAGGTCGGCTCGCGCTGGCTCCGCCAGGACGACGGGATCGACGGCGCCCACGCCGGAGTCGAGAAGTACAACAAGCACGGGATCGGGATCTGCATCGTGGGCGACTTCGACCACAGCCAGCCGAGCCCGCGCCAGATGGCGGCTCTGAGGAACCTCGTCCACCACCTCATGGCGCGCTACGGGATCTCGAAGGACAACATCCTCCCGCACCGGTGCGTCAAGGCGGGCCACACGGAGTGCCCGGGCAAGGCGTTCCCCTTCGACGCCTTCGTCCGCTCGCTCTAGCGCCTCACCGTTCGCCCTGACCCTTCGACTCGGGTCGCGCCTTTGGCGCGCCCCTCGCTCAGGGCGATCGGGAGGAGTCGAAGGGCTCGGACCCTCGCCGCGAGCGCCCTTCGACTCGTCGTCGCGAGTCGAGCTCGCTTCGCTCGCCCGACTCGCGACTCCTCGCTCAGGGTGAACGGAGGGGACGCTCTACTCGGTCCAGTCGGCGACGAGGACGATCGGCCGCGCCGCGGGAACCTGGAGGCGCACGGGGGTGAAGACCAGCCCGTGCGCCGCCTTCTTTTCGGCGAGCTCGAGCGCACCCTTCGAGAGCGAGAAGGTCGCGGTCACGGGAGAGAGGGAGGTCGCGAACGCGCCCCCGTCCTCGGTGCGCACGTCGAAGCGCTGGAGCCCGCTCGCGAGCGAGACGGAGAGATCGACGCCCGGGAGCGGCTCGCCCGTCCTGTCCACGAGGTAGCCCGCGACGCGCCCGGCCCTGGGCAGCGCGGGCGTCAAGTTGACCGTCTCGCCCGGGTGGACCAGCACCGAGGCCTCGAAGAAGCGCCCGTCCCAGAGCTGGGCCGTGTTGTCCCAGCCCCTCCCGAGGAACGTGTACTCGCCGGGCGCGACCGACGCCCAGCCGAAGCCGGCGTCGAGGGCGACGAATCCCTCGCGAAAGGCCTTGCTCCCCTTCTGGTAGACGCCGGCGCGCCCGACGATCACGGGCTCGCCCGCGTCGTCGCGGAGCGTCCCCTGGAGCGCGCCCACGGGCGGGAGCTCGATCACGCGCGGTCGGCCGCGGTCCTTCTCGTCCGGCTCGCTCCAGGGGAGGTCGAGGAAGGGGAAGGCGCCGTCGGTCGTCTCGACGGTGAAGGTGAGAGGCCCCTCGAGCGCGTCGAGGAAGAAGTCGCCGCGCAGCATCCCGGCGGACGCGCTCCGGCCCGTCTCGACCGAGCGCGCCACGACCTTGCCGTTCGCGGGGCGCCTGCCGTCGGCGTATCGGACCTCCCCCCGGGCGCCTCCGCTGAGCTCGAGGCGGAGGTCCACGCGCGCCTCCCCGCCCGCGGGGACAGAGGCGTGGATGCGGCCCCAGGCGTGAGGGGGAAACTCGGCGCAGGCGACGAGCTCGAGGGGGCCCGCCGGGAGGTCCTCCATGAGGAGCTCTCCGGTCGCGCTCGTGCGTCCCTCGGCGACGCACTCCCGCGACTTGATCGCCCAGACGGTCGCGTTCGCGGCGGGGCCGCGGGTCTGGTCGCGGACGAGCCCGCGCACCGAGCCGCCCGGCCCGAGGGCCGCGTCAGCGAGCCGGATCGGCGTGTCCTCGAGGACGATCGCGTCGAACCGCTTCTTCGCGAGCCCTCCGACCCAGGCCGTGAGCGCGTAGGTCCCGGGGCTCAGGTCGGCGAAGGAGTAGCTCCCGTCCTGCTCCGAGTTCACGATCCGGTGCACGCCGGGCCCCGTGAGCTCGATCCGCGCCACGAGCGGCGCGCCGCTCAAGTCGTGGACGGTCCCCTCGATCCCGAGCGGGCGGAGGAGCGCGAGCTCGACGCGCTCGTCCTTGCCCTCCTCGAGGACGAGGGCGGCGCCCGTCGCGTGGCCGCCCGGGCCGCGGGCGATCAGGAGCCAGCGGTCCGGGTCGAGGACGAGCTCGAAGCGGCCGCGCACGTCGGTCGAGGTCTCGATCCGTGTCGGCCCGAGGGCGAGGACGCTCGCCGAGACGACGGGGGCTCCGCTCGCGAGGACGGTGCCCTTCACCCGGGCGCGGTGCGCCGGGACGGGCGGTTCCGGGGGCGCGGGCTTCGGGGGCTCGGGCGCGGTGAGGGGCGTCTGCGTCGCAACCGGGGCCAGCTCGGGCGGAGGCACGGGTGTCGGGCGCGGGGCCTTCTGGACCTCGTCCCTGAGGGCTACGCCCAGAAACGCGATGACGGCGAGGAGGAACCCGAAGGTGAGGAGGGAGAGGAAGGGAAACGCGTGCCGATGCGAGCGCGCCATCGTGAGGAGGATAGCGTCTCGCGGTAGCGGGCGTCAGGGCTCGAGAAGAGACGGAACCGCGAAGGCGCGAAGGCGCCAGGAGCCTGTCAGGGGCGGCCTTGGCGCCTTGCGCGTCTTCGCGGTTCATCTTCTCGAGGGGGGCCTCGCACGCCGCGAGGTGGCGGTCGCGCACGGAGAGGCCGTGGTTGCGGCCCGAGATCCTCTCCTCGCCCCGCGCGGTACGCACCTCCAGACCCGC
>Ga0070738_10004305_pt1 | contig 17280 bp, 15 predicted proteins | sample Coa_R2_2_FD_66446 | JGI IMG/M metagenome (GOLD analysis project Ga0070738, IMG submission 66446) | Surface soil microbial communities from Centralia Pennsylvania, which are recovering from an underground coalmine fire - Coalmine... | ecosystem: Environmental > Terrestrial > Soil > Unclassified ...
GCCTCATAGGGCAGGCCGATGGCCATGCCCGTCCCCGAGATGTTGACCATGGCCTCGGGTAGAGGACCGTCCGCCGCTTCGCCGAAAGGCGCGTGATCGGGGATCAAGGTGATGAAACCCTCGCCCGCCCACCGCGCGGCGATGTGATTGAAGGATTCGACGCCCTTGTGGTCTCCCCAGCCCGGGCTGAGCACCACGGCGGGACAGCGCGTCCATGATGGGGAGGCCGGACGCATCACGAAACAGGGGATGAAGCGCTCGCCGTCGAAGTGGTAGTCGACGCGTTCGCGTACGCAACCGTTGAGGCAACGTTCATCGAGCACCTCTGCGACCATCGGCGCGCGCGTCGGGAAGTTGAGCAGGCCGCCCAGCCGCGGGAGCAGGCTCTCCCTATACTCTTCCCACTCCGCCAGTGTCACGAAGGAGCTGGGCAAACGAGCGGCCATGTCGATGGTCCGGCCTTGCAGATAGGCGACGGTCGAGTAGCGTCGCCGCGCCTCCGCATAGCTGTACGTCCCCAGCCTGCTGCCGGTGAACCCCGCGGACATTGTCCTGAGCCCCATAGTCCTTCACCCTCCACCGAGGCATGCGCCGCCGGGTCGCGTCATCTCCCGGTTACGCCACTCGGGACGGCGTCAGCGCGGCCAGGAGTTCATGACTCGTCACCGATGGACACCAAAACGCCTCGATGAACTGGATGACCAGGTTGGTCCCCTCGTCGTGGCTCACGTACGGCGGCATCGCCGGGTTATACGCGGCGTCGGTCAGGTCGCGGACCAGGATGACGTCGAAGCCCCAGCGCACCAGGGCTTTGATGGCGAATGGGCGCTCCAGCATGCACATGTTGGTAGCGACGCCCATGACGAAGACCGTCTTGATGCCGCGCCGATGATACAGGTTGTAGAGGGCTACGCCATCGTCGGAGATCACGTCCCGGTCCTGATCTATGTGGATCGCGGGGTGTTGCCTCGACCAGACGTTGCGCTGCGTATCGGGCGGGCTGTCGCAGCCGCCGTCGTGGTGATAGATGGGCAACTTCGGATCCTCATGGGGGAGCGGGGGCGGCTCCATCGCGGGTACGTCCAGGGCGCGCTGGCGGGCCGGCGTGCCGTCGTAGAAGGTCATGGTGTCCGACGGCGCGTGGACGATCAGCACCCCGGCCTCGCGCAAGGCGCCGGCCAGCCGATTCATGGGTGCCAGCAACGCAGCCAGACGCTCGTCGGCGGCGCGGCACCAGTGACGGTCCCACACGTCGCACAACACCAGCGCCGCCTGATCGGACGAGAGGGTGCGGGGTTCGGCGATGGTCTGCCAGGTCGTGTAGCCGCTCACGTCCTGGCCCAATCGCCGGCGCCGCGGCGCCAGATGCATGTGTCGGCCGGTGCTCATCCGTCCTCCCTTCCCGGCTACTCACCGCGCAGCAATGCCTGAGCCAGGATCTTCTCGGCCACTTCCATGGTCTTCAGGCAGTCGCGGAACGGCGAGCTGGTAACGTCACGGCCGTACTTGAGCGAGTCGATGAACTCGCGGTTCTTGGCGCGGAATCCGCCGAAGACGTAGTACTCATCGCTGCCGGCCACTTCTCTGGCGTCGTACTCGATGCCCTGCACATCACCATCCGCATAGAGCCGCGCCTGGCCCTCGATATCGGCGTCGACGAAGATACCGGGGGCGTGCATCTGCACGCGAAAGATACGCCGTCCGCTCGTCCAACTGTTCACGACGAAGCCGGTTGCCGCGTTGTCGAACTGGAGCATCGCACCGATCCAGTTGATATCGGGCACGCCGACGCGCCTGCAGTGGCTCTCGATGCCCACCACCTCGCCGCCGCACATCCAGCGGACAGTGTCGATAGCGTGGGTGCAGTCGTCCAGCATGTGGTCGCGCGCCTCCAGGTATGGTGCCGGTTGATACTTGAAGAACTCGCACACGGCGTGTGTCAGCGGACCCCTCTGGAGGCATTCCCCGCGCATCTTGACCAGCAGCGGGCTGGTGCGGCGCTGGTGGCTGACCTGCGTTATCAGTCCTTTTGCCTCGGCCAGGTAAGCCAGCGCCCGGGCCTGGTGCCAGGTAAGGCCCATCGGTTTCTCGATGTACAGGTTCTGCCCTTGTTGCAGGCACCATACCCAGACGTCGTACATGATGTGTGGCTGGCCGATGGCATAGACCCCATCCGGGGCGCAGGCCTCGATCATCGACCGATAGTCGGTGTAGCGTTTCTCGATGCCGTAGGCGTCGGCCGTCGCATTCAGGCGCACCGGGTCAAGATCGCAGATGGCGACCATCTCGACGTCGGCGAACGAGGCCAGCGACGGGTAATGGACCCCGTTGGCCATGCCCCCGGCGCCGATCATGGCGATGCGGACCCTGTCCTTTGGCCTGGCCTGTTCGAACATCCTCGCTCCTCCCTACCCTGGATAGGTCAGGGCCTCACGCCAACAGCGACCGGGCGTAGACGATGTCCTCGGCGATCAGCCGGTCCACCGCCGCAACGTCGCTGTACTCGGCCGTCAGGCAGACGGTGCCGCGGTAGTCGCGCCTCTTCAGCTCCGTGGCCACCGTGGCCCACGAGCATAGCCCCTGCCGCCCGCTCGTCCAGTACGGCTCGTAGGCGGCAACGTCGGCCTCGGGCCCGTTGGTGCGCCGCCAGTAGGCGTTCTTGAGGTTCACCAGACGCAGGTGCGACCACACGATGTCCAGCGCCAGCGTCGGAATCTCCCCATCGAGCGCGCAATGGGCGTGGTCGAGCACCGCGCCGACGTGTTTGGGATCATAGCGCTCGACGAGGTGGCGGATACCCATGGCATTGGCGATGCTGCGACCGTAATGGTTCTGGATGCCGATGGTCACCCCATGCCGGTCGAGGAGTGGCACCAGGGCATCGAGTTCCCGCTGTAGGTGCGCTTCATACTCCAGGTAGCTCCATGCGTCCGGGATGCCGACGCAGATGCGAATGATCGGAATACCCAGCTCGCCGCAGGCCGCGATCGTCGCCTCATCCGTCGGCCCGGCCACGCTGGCGATGGTGAGGCCGCAATCGGCCAGCACGCGCGCCGCTTCCGGCAATCCCCGCGACACGTTCTCCGGCTCGACCTGATATCCCGGCCGCACCGGCAGCTCGATCCCATCGAAGCCGAGCTTCTTGACGAAGGTGCCGAGCTGCGGGAGCGGCATCTTCCATGGCTTGGTAAAGACGGAAAATGTCACGTTCGGGGCGCTCATGTCTGCCTGCCCCTATCGTCGGTCACCATACGCTCTTCTCGCTCCTCGCACATGCAGGTCTCAATCATGCTGGCCGTCTGTGAGATTCGTTGCCACCCATTGTACATCCTTGTGCATGGATTTACAAGATATCGGGAGGGCAGGTCCGGGATACCGACGGTGGATCGGCTTACCGTATTGGGGGCGCTGCCGACCCACGCGCAGATGGCCTCCATGCCTCGCAATGCCGGATTGGCGGCTCATCTGCGGACAGTGGAGCTACGATGGCTATTGACAGCGCGTCTGCCTGATGGTATGGTTGATGCAACGATACACCAAGCGGATGGTGAGACAGGATGTAGTGGTGCACAGCGGTGCCTAGAGAGATCACAATCCACGACGTGGCGCGGCTAGCCGACGTGTCGCCCAGTACCGTCTCCAACCTGCTCAACGGCCGGCATCACCGGATGCGGCCGGCGACCAAAGTGCGGATCGAGCAGGCCATCGATCGCCTGGGCTACACGCCCAGTCGCCTGGCCCGCCAACTCAAGAGCGGCTATGCGCCCATCATCGGGCTGATCGTCCCCTCGGTCGCCAACCCCTTCTGGGGCGGCATGGCGCGCGCCGTGGAGGAGACGGCGCTGGCGCACGGCTACCGCGTGCTGCTCGGCAACGGCGAGCGCAATCTGGATCGCGAGCTGGCGTACGCCGAGGAGATGTGGGCGCAGGGCATTCGCGGCATCATCTTCGGCTCGTCGCCGCTCTCGCTGGCCCACCTCCTGGGACTGGTCAAACGCGGCCTGCGCATCGTCGCCTTCGACCGCCAGACACAGCGGGGGGATGAGCTCGATATCGACAGCGTGGCCATCGACAACGTGCGCGGCGCACAGCTGGCGACGGAGCATCTCATCGCGCTCGGCCACCGGCGCATCGGCTTCATCTCCGGACCCATCCGCACGGTCAGCCGCGTGGACCGCCTGGACGGCTATCGCACGGCCCTGGCAGATGCCGGGATCAGGTTTGATCGGCAGCTCGTCTGGGAAGGGGCCGAGACCGGCGGCTTCGGCGATATCGAAGGGGCGCAGCTCGGGCGGAAGGGGGCGCACGACCTCCTCAGCCTGCCCGAGCGGCCCACCGCGCTGTTCACCATCAACGATATGTACGCGCTCGGCGCCTATGCCGGGGCGCGCGACCTGGGGTTGCGCGTCCCCGACATGGTGTCCATCGTCGGCTTCGACGATATCGTCCTGGCCGATATTGTCGATCCGCCGCTCACCACGGTGCGACAGCCGTTGCCCGAGATGACGCGCGTGGCGGTCGAACGGCTGATCGGCTACCTGGAGAAGACCACCGGTGAGGCCGCCATGCACCTCTCCGTCGAGCCCGCCTTGATCGTACGCGGCTCGACCACGCGCTTAGGGATGCAGCAGTAGGGAGAAATGATGTCGGGTACAGGGATGGAGACGGCAGGACAGGGCCGGCGCGTGCTGGTCACCGGCGGCGCATCGGGGATAGGCCGCGGGATAGCCGAGGCCTTCGGACGCCAGGGCGCCCACGTGGCGCTGACCTACTTCACCAGCGACGAAGGCGCCGCCGCAACGGTCGCGGCGATCGAGGCCGCGGGGGGCCAGGCCGTGGCGTTGCAGGCCGACGTGACGCGCGAGGACGAGGTCGCCCGCGTGGTCGCGGCCATGATCGAGCGTTTCGGGGGCATCGACGTGCTGGTGACAAACGCGGGCGGCCTCCTGCAACGCAGCCGCGTTGTCGAGTGTTCGCGCGCGCTCTGGGATGAGGCATTGGCCGTCAACCTGACCAGTACGTTCCTGTGCTGCCGGGCCGTCATCCCCCACATGGAGCAAGCCGGGCAAGGCTGCATCATCACCATCAGCTCCCTGGCCGCACACGACGGCGGCGGAGCGGGAGCCGCCCACTATGCAGCCGCCAAAGGTGGGGTCATGACCTTCACCAAAGCGCTGGCCAAGGAGCTCGGCCCGCTCGGTATCCGCGTGAACGGCATCGCCCCGGGGCTCATCGCCACGCAGTTCCACGATCGGTTTACCCGCCCGGAGGCGCGCCGGGCCACGGTGGAGCGGACGCCGCTGCGCCGCGAGGGGCTGCCCGAGGATGTCGCCGGAGTAGCCTTGTTCCTCGCGTCGCCGCACGCGGCCTTCCTGACGGGTGAGACCATCGAGGTCAATGGCGGACAGGGGTTGTATTGATGGTAGCAACGCTTCATTCGCTCGCCGGCCGGGTGGTCGTGGTGACCGGCGCCAGCAGTGGCATGGGCCGGGCCACGGCCATCGCCGCGGCCGGGGCGGGCGCCCACGTGGTGCTGGCGGCCCGGCGGGCCAACCTGCTGGACGAGGTGAGCGCCGCGATTCAGGTGGCTGGGGGGCGCGCACTGCCCGTCCCCTGTGACCTCACCGACCCGGCCCAGGTCAGACGGCTGGCGGAGACAGCGTTGGATATCGCGGGCCGCATCCATGTGCTCGTTCACGCCGCCGGCACCAATATCCGGGAGCGCATGCTCGACGAGCTGACCAGCGAAAGCTGGGCGCATATGCTGGCCACGAACCTGACCTCCGCATATGAGCTGACGCATGCTCTTGTCCCCATCTTCCGCCGCCAAGGGGATGGGCTGATCATCTATATCGCGTCCTCGGCCGCCCGGAAGCCGGATCGGTCCGGCGTCGCCTACCAGGCCAGCAAAGCCGGATTGGTGGGCCTCGCCCACGGCGCCATGGAAGAGGAGCGCGAGCACGGCCTGCGCACGACCGTGATCTTCCCGGGCCTGACCGACACTCCCCTGGTGTTGAAGCGCCCGGTACCAACGCCACCGGAGGTGCTCGCCCGCGCCTTGCAGCCCGACGACGTCGCCGCCGCGTGCCTGTTCGTGATGGGTCTGCCGCCGCGCGCTCACGTGCCCGAGCTTGTGCTCTACCCGAGCCGTAGCTAGCTAGAAGGGAGCGAGAGGGAGTGAGCGATATGCGCGTGGAACTCGTCGGGGCGCAGGGGGCCGGGGCCAGGGAGGCGCGCCGTGGCTCCGCCTCCTCTGTCAGGCGAACGTGGCTCAAGATCCGGCGCCACTGGCAGCTCTACCCGGTCATCGCGCTCCCGACGGCCTTCCTGATCACCTTCAACTACATCCCAATGGTCGGCGTGCAGATCGCCTTCCGCGACTACAACCCCATCGGGGGCATCTGGGGCAGCCCGTGGATCGGGCTGCAGGAGTTCCAGTTCTTCTTCCAGTCGCCCTACTTCTGGCCGCTGATCCAGAACACACTGACCCTGAGCCTGTATGCCCTCCTGGTCGGCACGCCGGCCACGATCATCCTGGCCCTGGCGCTGAATGAGGTGAAGCACGCCGCCTTCAAGCGCACCGTGCAGATGATCACCTACGCCCCTTACTTCATCTCGACGGTCGTGCTAGTGGGTATGATGTTCATCATCCTGTCGCCCAGCACCGGGCTGGTCGGCCAGATCGCCGGGCTGCTCGGCGTCCCGGCCCCCAACCTGCTGGCCTCGCCGGACGCTTTCCCCTCGCTCTACGTCTGGTCCGGCGTGTGGCAGGAGACGGGGTATGGCGCCGTCATCTATCTGGCCGCCCTGGCCACGGTAAACCTGGAGCTGTACGAGGCCGCGCGTATCGACGGCGCCTCGCGCTGGCAGAAGATCCGGCACATCGACCTGCAGGCCATCAAGCCGACGGTGATCATCCTGACCATCCTCTCGGTCGGGAATCTCCTGGGCATCGGCTTCGAGAAGGTGTATCTGCTGCAGAATCCGCTCAACCTCAGCACCTCGGAAGTCATCTCGACGTATGTGTACAAGAACGGCCTGCTGGACGCCAACTACACCTTCGCCGCCGCGGTGGGCCTGTTCAACTCGCTGGTCAACTTCGTCCTGGTCCTCATCGTCAACTTCGTGGCCAGGCGCGTCTCGAATACGAGTCTGTTTTAGGGGAAAGGAGGGGCAGCCATGGCTGTGCGTCGCGCCACGGCGATCCGCGAATCGGCCGGCGACCGCGCCTTCCTGATCGGCGTGTACGTCCTGTTGGGCCTCATCTTCATCGCCATCGCCTACCCGCTGATCTTCATCGTCAGCTCAAGTTTCAGCTCCTACACCGCCGTGCGGGCCGGCCGGGTCTGGCTGTGGCCGGTGGATCCGTCGCTGGCGGGCTACCAGTTCGTCTTCCGCGATCCGGACATCGTCACCGGCTACCTCAACTCCGCCTTCTACACCGTCGGCGGGACCGCGCTCAGCGTCACGCTGACCATCATGATGGCCTATCCGCTCTCGCTCAAGGATTTCTGGGGCCGGCGCCTCATCATCTGGGCGCTGATCTTCGCCTTCATCTTCAACGGCGGGTTGATCCCGTTCTATCTGGTGGTCAAGGACCTCGGCATGATCGACACGCGTTGGGCGATGATCGTGCCCAGCGCCCTGGGCATCTTCCAGGTCATGCTGGCCAAGACCTTCTTCCAGTCCACCATCCCCACCGAGCTGTACGAGGCGGCGCAACTGGATGGCTGCGGCGACGTGCGCTTCCTGCTCAGCGTCGTGGTGCCGCTCTCCAAGCCGATCATCGCCGTGCTGGTCCTGCTCTACGCCATCGGCCAGTGGAACTCCTATTTCAACGCCCTGATCTTCCTCAATTCGGACAGCCTCTATCCGCTGCAGTTGGTGCTGCGCTCCATATTGATCCTGGGCCAGAGTCAGGCCACGCAGCAGGCCATCAGCCCGGAGCAATTGCAGATCTTCGAACAGATCAGCACCCTGACGAAGTACTCGCTCATCGTGGTCGCAAGCGTGCCGGTGCTGCTGCTGTATCCGCTCGCACAGAAGTACTTCGTCAAGGGCGTGATGCTGGGGTCGTTAAAAGAATGAGCGGCGTAGAGCGAGCGACGCCGACACGATCACAAGGAGGTTGATCGCGGGGTACACGAGCGTCGTTCAGAGCAGATCGACGGGCCTGTCTGTCGCCCGACTGAGAAAGACGGACGCGCACATATAGATGCTTTGTGATTGGGAAGGTCGACACCAATGAAGATCAAGGTATGGGCATTCATGGGAGCCCTTGGCGTCGCATTGCTCGCCCTTGGCGCGTCGCTCGGGCCCCGCGCGACGGCGGCGACCGCGAGTACGGCGCCGGTGACCGTAACCATGTTCACGTCGCCGGGCAGCGACATCGTCAACATGGACACGAACTGGTTCACGAAGTACGTCGAGAAGACGTTCAACATGACCATCAAGTGGGTGCTCGCGCCGAACGATCCGGGCACCAAGCAGTCGCTTCTGCTCGCCAGTGGCGATTATCCCGCCGTGTTCCTGAGCGGAAATTTCACGCCGCCGCAGGAACTCAAGTATGGACAGCAAGGCGTGCTCATCCCGCTGAACAAGTACATCGCGCACTATGCGCCCAACGTGCAGAAGGCCATGAAAGACGTGCCGGGCATGAAGGAGGTCATGACTGCGCCGGACGGCAACATCTACGGCATCCCCCAGATCAATTACTGCTGGCACTGCTACTGGTCGGCCAAGTACTGGATCAACACCAGGTGGCTGAAAGAGCTCAACCTGAAGATGCCGACGACGCCGGATGAGTTCTACAACGTGCTGATGGCCTTCAAGACACATCCGCCGGCCGGCGTCAAGAACGTCATCCCCCTGGACGCGGGCGACCCGAACGGCGGCGCCTGGCACGGCAACCTCGTCACGTTCCTCATGAACGCCTTCATCTACGACGACGAGTCGGATTACTTCCTCATCCAGAACGGCAAGGTGGCCTTCGCGCCGGTCCAGCCGGGGTGGAAGCAAGGGCTCGCGTATATCCACAAGTTATATACGAGCGGCCTGTTCAGCTCGGAAGCGCTCACGCAGAAATCTGATCAGTTCTATGGCCAGGTGCAGCAGGGACGCGTCGGCGTCTTCGCCGAGGGTGGGGTCAACGACGCCATCAACTACGGGCAGCCGGGCAGCGACTGGCAATACTGGCGGGTGGTCCCGCCCCTGAACGGCCCGAACGGCCACTCCTACGCCGCCTTCTTCGGCACGGGCCCCTCCAGCGTGGTTTTCGCCATCACCAACAAGGCCACGCCGGACCAGATTGCGGCGGTCGTGAAGATGGTCAACTTCATCTATACCGTCAAGGGCACGACCATGCTCGACTTCGGCCCCGAAGGGAAATACTGGAGATGGGCCAAGCCGGGTGAGAAGGGCTTGACAGGCGGCCAGGCGCTGATCAGCGTGGACTGGAACACCTTCTACAACGGCTCGGCGCGGCAGAATTGGGGCTGGAACCAGCAAGGGCCCTACTATCAGTCCCAGGCCTGGCGCGATGGCGGCGTGGCGACACCGGTGACATCGCCGAATGGGGCGCAGACCTTGCTGCAACAGCAGACCACGCTGTACTACGCCGGCCATCAGCCGAGGTACGTCTTCCCGGCGGCGGTCTGGATCCAGCCCTCGCAGGTGCAGCAGTACTCGATGTTGCAGACCAACATCACCAACTTCGTGAACCAGTGGACCGACCAGTTCATCGTCGGCACCAAGGATCTGAACAAGGATTGGAACGCGTACGTGCAGGGCGTGAACAATCTGGGCTTGCAGCAGTATCTGCAGATGTCGCAGAGCGCCATGGGCAAGCCGCTGGACACGTCCAGCTTTAAGGGGAACGGCTAGGCACGGCGGGGCCCTTTGCAGAAGCAGTGGGCCCCGCTGGTGTTTCCTCAGCGGGTCGCTGCCCGGCGAGGTGACACCGGCGCGGCAGGTGTAGGAGTTGTAGCGATAGAGAGGGGATAACGCATGGGGGTGTTGAGTGGCACGCAGTTGCGCCATCTTGCCGACGAAGGATATCTCGTGGTCGAGGACGTGTTCGACCCGGTTCGCGATCTTCAGCCCTTGATCGCGGAATATGACGACGTGCTCGACGGCATCGCCACGGCGCTGCATGCCGAGGGAGTCATCGGCTCTGCCTATCGCGATCTCTCATTCTACGATCGCCTCATCCAGGTCTATGCGGAGAGCGGGCGCAATTTCATTCGGCATTTCGACATTAGCCTGCCGCAGTCCGGCATCCGGCACGACACGCCGGTGCACCTCGGGCCGGCCGTGTTCGAACTGCTCACGCATCCTCGTTTGCTCGATGCCATCGAGGACGTGATCGGCCCCGAGATCTACGCCAGCCCCGTGCAGCACATCCGGATGAAGCTACCCAAGAGGGCCATAGCGGCGCAGCATCGCAACGATGGGCTGATCTCCGATATCCCCTGGCATCAGGATAACGGCCAGATACTGCCCGAAGCCGACGACACGGTGGTGCTCACGGTCTGGATCGCCGTCACGGACGCCACGCCGGAGAACGGATGCCTGCAGGTCGTCCCGCGCAGCCATCGAGGCGACGTGGTGACCCATTGTCCCGGCATTAACGGCCTGAGTATTCCCGAGCAGTTGTTCGCGGCGCGGCAGGCCGTTCCCCTGCCCATGCGCGCGGGCAGCATCTTGCTGCTGCACCGGCGCATCATCCACGCCTCCTTGCCCAATGTCACGGAAGATCAGGTGCGCTTGAGCTTCGACCTGCGCTATCAGCCGATCGGCCAGCCCACCGGACGTCCGGCTTTCCCCGGCTTCATCGCGCGCAGCGCGGCCCATCCGGAAAGCGTGGTGCGCGACCCGGCCGCCTGGGCGCAGGCGTGGTACGACACCCGCAGCCGCCTTGCCGATAAAGAGAGCCCGAACGTCGAACGGTGGCAGGCCGGTGTCGGCGTGTGCGCTTGATGCTGGTAGAAGCGGTGCAGATTGAAGAGGAAGGGTAACCAATGAAGGCGGTCAAGATCGTGATGATCGGCGCCGGCAGCGCCACCTTCGGACGCATGGCGCTCGGCACGCTGTTGCGCGAGCCCTCACTGCGCGGCAGCGCCCTGGCCCTCGTGGACACCAATGCCCGGGGGCTGCGCGTGATCCACCAACTGGCCGAGCGCCTCAATCGCGAGTGGGATGCGGGGTGGACCGTCGAGAGCAGCACCGACCGCCGCGCCATGCTCGACGGGGCCGACTTCGTGGCCTGCGCCATCGAGGTGGGGCCGCGCGAGGAGCTGTGGCGGCAGGATTGGGAGATTGCCCTGCGCCATGGGCTGCGCCAACCCTTCTCAGAGAACGGGGGGCCGGGTGGCTTCTTTCACACCGCGCGCAACCTGCCACACATCCTGGATATCGCGCGCGACATGGAGCGCCAGTGCCCGACCGCCCCGTTCGTCTGCCTGAGCAATCCGCTGCCGCGCCTGTGCCGCGCCGTCGCCAGGTACACGGCCATCACCCCTATCGGCCTGTGCCACGGCATCGCCAAAGCCTTTAGCACGGCCGGTGTGGCGCTGGCCGATCGGGTGGGGGTGGAGGTGCCGGCGGCGGCACGGGATCCGCACGCGCCCCATGTCGGGGACTACTGGCCGACTCTCATGCGTTTCCAGCGGCAGGTCGAACAGGTCATCGACATCAAGGCGGCCGGCATCAACCATTTCACCTGGGTGCTCGATATCCGCGATCGGCGCACGGGCGACGACCTGTACCCGGCCCTGCGCGCGGGCATCCTGGCCAACCCACGCGAGCAGGAGCCCCTGACCGTGGACCTGCTGCACCTGACCGGCTATCTGGCGGTGACCGGCGACACGCACATCAGCGAGTACCTGCCCTATACGCACAATCCGGTCACCAAACCATGGGAGCGCTATCGCATCGCGCTCTACGACTGGGACGGCGCCGCGCGCGGCCGCGATGCGACGTGGAAGCAGATTGAGCGTCTGATCGCCGGGAATGGCGCCGAGCTGGAGCAACTGCGCCATGTGCACAGCGAGGGTCTCTACGAAGTGGTGCACGGCATCGCCCACGACGCCAACGTGTACCGCGTTTCCATCAACACGCGCAACGACGGGGCCATCGGCAACCTGCCCGACCAGACCATCGTGGAGGTGCCGGCGATCGTCTGCGGCATGGGCGTGTTCCCTTTGCGCGTGGGCGACCTGCCGCCGATGGTGGGCGAGTTGTGCCGGCGGGAGGCGGCGCTCGTGGAACTGGTGGTCGATGCGGCGGCCCGCGGCGATCGCGAGCTGGCTTTGCAGGCCCTGGCCCTCGACCCGATGGTCGATGACCTCGACATGGCACGGGCCATGCTCGCCGACTACCTGGAGACATACCGAGAGCTGTTGCCCCAATTCTATGGACGCTGGCATCTGTAGGAAGGCGCTACCGAGTCATGCCGGTTCGCAGAGGCGAGGCCACGGGGTCCGGTGACTAATTGTAAAGGAGACGGCCATGCCCGACGTTGGACGCCCCGTTCGTGTTGTCAGTATCAGCTTCCGCGACAGGGGCCTGCCGGAGATCGTCGACGTGGTCGCTCGCGAAGGCGCCCGCGGCGCCGACCTGATCGTGCTGCCCGAGACCTGGCACGGCCAGGGCGACAGCCCCGAGCCGCTAGACGGCCCCACGATCACCGCCCTGGCCGCCCTGGCCCGGCGACATCACACCTACATCGTCTGCCCGCTCGATCGCCTGGAGGGCCGGCACCGTTTCAACTCCGCTGTGTTGCTGGACCGTGGCGGCGGCGTCGTCTGCGTCTACGACAAGGTCTATCCGTACTGGCCGGAGCTGAATCTACGGCCGGCCGTTGAGCCGGGGCATGACGCGCCCGTCTATCAGGCCGACTTCGGCCGCCTGGGGATGGCTATCTGCTTCGACGTCAACTTTCCCGAAGTCTGGACGCGCCTGGCGGACCAGGGGGCCGAGCTCGTGATCTGGCCGAGCGCATACTCAGCCGGGACGTCGCTGCAAGCCCACGCGCTGATCCACCACTTCTACATTGTGACCGCGACCCAGACCCGCGATTGTCTCGTCTACGACATTACGGGCGCGCAACTTCTCTACGCGAAGGGCGATGACATCAACGTCAGCCGCATCACGCTGGACCTGGACCGGGGAATCTATCATGAGAACTACAATCTGGAGAAGCGCGATAGGTTATTGGCGGAGCGCGGCGGTGATATCGAGCAGGAGCAATACCTGGAGCTGGAGCAATGGTTCGTGCTGAAAGCGCGGCGTCCCGGCGTCAGCGCCCGCGACCTGGCCCGGCAGTACGGGCTGGAAGAGCTGCGCGACTACATCAATCGCAGCCGGCGCGGGATCGACGGCCACCGCGCGGGTCCAGCCTTCCTACCCCAGGCCGTGGCAGCCTCATAGGATGGGTGGAAGCAGCAATGAAGGATGTGGTGCATGGTCGATGGCGGCGCAATTCGGCAAGAGGCCCAACAACGGGCAGGTGTCCGAGAAGATCCGCGCCTGGACTGGTTCCGCGACGCGAAGTTTGGCCTGTTCATCCACTGGGGCCTCTATGCCATCCCGGCCGGCGTTTGGAACGGCCGGCAGATCCCCGGCATCGGCGAGTGGATCATGCAGCACGCGCGCATCCCGGTCGCCGACTACGAGCGACTGGCCGGCCAGTTCAATCCCGAGTTATTCGACGCCGCGCGTTGGGTCTCCCTCGCCAGGGACGCGGGAATGCAATACCTGGTGATCACGGCGAAGCACCACGACGGCTTTTGCATGTTCGACTCGGCCCTGACGGACTACGATATCGTCGGCGCGACGCCGTTCGGCCGCGACCCGCTGAAAGAATTGGCGGCCGAGTGCGAGCGGCAGGGGCTCAAGCTCGGCTTCTACTACTCACAAACGCAGGATTGGCACCATCCGGATGGCGACGGCAACGACTGGGATTACGACGAGGCACACAAAGACTTCGCGGGCTACATCGAACACTACGTCAAGCCGCAGATGCGCGAGTTGCTCACCAACTACGGTCCCATTTGCCTCATCTGGTTCGACACGCCGCGCCGCATCACCGCCGAGCAGAGCCGCTCGCTGGTCGACTTCGTCCACGCCCTCCAGCCGGACTGCCTCGTCAATGGCCGCATCGGCAATATGCTGGGCGACTATGCGGAGACGCGCGACAATGCGATCCCCGATGCGGCGGTCGACGCGGATTGGGAGGTGCCGGCGACGATCAACGACACGTGGGGCTTCAAGGCACACGACCACAATTGGAAGTCACCCCAGGAGCTCATCCGCAAGCTGGTGGATGTCACGAGCAAGGGGGGAAATTACCTGCTCAACGTCGGGCCGACGGCCGAGGGCCTGATCCCGCAACCATCGGTGGACCGGCTGTTGGCGATGGGCGAGTGGCTGCGGCGTAGCGGAGCGTCCATCTACGGGACGCGTCCTGGTCCCCTGCAAGAGGCAGGCTGGTGCCGCAGCACGCAGCGGCCGGGCAAGATCTATCTGCACGTCTTCGACTGGCCGGCCGATGGGCGGATGAGCATCCCCGCCTTCCCGGGCGCTGCCGCAGATCGTGCATCTCTGCTCGCCACCGGTGAGCCGCTTGACCTCCTACGTTCCGCAACGACGAGCACGATCGTAGGTCCGACCATGTCGCCCGACGCGATTGACACGGTGATCGTGCTTGAAGCCGATAGGCCGGCGGGGATGGCGTAAGCGACGGACCCGGGCCAAGCGCAGAGGGTCTACGTCGGAGGGCTGTGCTGGCTCTTTAGGCCGTCCGCAGGGCTTCTCGGCGCGTCCTCATCCCTTGGCTCTCGGGCCGTGCCAACCAAGCTAAACTGAGACGACCACGCACCGCTGCACGCTGTCGGTGCCGCTGGCCCTTTTCGTCAAGGAGCGACCATCCATGTTTGCCTGTCTCGTCCATCGTCTGTCTGCACCTGCTCAGGCCCTCGCCCAGTTCCTCCACCGCAGGCTGCATGTCGCGACCAAGCCGGCGGCCGCTCCCCTCGTGGTCGGCACCCTGGCCGCTGTGGCGCGGAGCAGGTCGGACCTGCTCATCGAGAACGCGCTGCTCCGCCACCAGGTGATCACCCTGCGGCGCAGCGTCAAGCGCCCCCGCTGCACCGCCCCCGACGGCACTGTCAAGGTAGCCGAGCGATGCGATAGGATGCGTCTATATGAGGAGGGACGAACGTGGAGACATCGGCCGCAGAGGCGCTTGATAAGGGACATCGCTTCCCCGCCCAGATCATCAGCCACTGTGTCTGGCTCTACGTCCGCTTCCCCCTCAGCTTCCGCGACGTCGAAGAAATGATGCTCGCGCGTGGAGTCATGGTGACGCACGAAACGATCCGCCAGTGGTGCCACAAGTTCGGCCAGACCTTCGCCAACGGCCTGCGCCGCCGGCGCCCACGGCCGGGCGACAAGTGCCACCTCGATGAGGTGTTCCTGACCATCAACGGACGGCGGCACTACCCGTGGCGCGCGGTCGATCAGGACGGCAACGTGCTCGACATCCTGGTGCAGAGCCGCCGCAACGCCAAAGCCGCCAAGAGGTTCTTCCACAAGCTGCTCAAAGGGCTCAGTTACGTGCCGCGGGTGCTCATCACGGACAAGCTGGCCAGCTACGGCGTGGCCCAGAGAGAACTGCTGCCGGGCGCGGAGCATCGGCGCTCTCGTTATCTCAACAACCGGGCGGAGGATTCCCACCAACCGACGCGGCAGCGAGAACGAGCGATGAAACGCTTCAAATCGCCGGGCCACGCTCAACGGTTCCTGTCGGCATTCAGTGGCATCGCCCCGCACTGTCGCCCGTGCCGCCATCGCCTCTCGGCAATCCAGTATCGGCAGGAGATGGCCGCACGCTTCCGGACCTGGGATGAGGTGACCGGCGTGGCCGCCTAATCCCGGCCAACACTCCATCGGCACAGAGGCTCATGCGTCGCAACTCCGGCCGCCAACCACTCATCCATAGCTCATGACCCGTTAACTTGACAGTGCCCGACCTGCACACCTTCAAGCCCGATCCGGCGGTCTACAGGTACCTGGCGCAGCAGATGGGCGCCCCGCGGGCGGCGACGTGGCTGGTCTCGGGCAACGCCTGGGATGTGATCGGGGCCAAAGCGGCGGGGCTGAAGGCGGCGTGGGTGCGGCGGGACCCCGCCACCGTATACGATCCCTGGGGGCTGGACCCGGATGTGGTGGTGGACACCCGGCAGGTCCTGGCCGAGCGGTTGGAGCCGGAGCCGTCGTGAGCAGACCCTTGGCGGTCGAATCCGGGATCGGGTACGGAGGCCGCCGGGGTAGAGCGGGCGCGCTCACCGACCTGGCCGTCGTCGCGGGCTCGGGATGGGTACTGGCCTATGGAGGCCGTGCACCAGGAGGTGTGCGATAGCCCCGTTCTCCTGTGCTCTCCGATGCTTCTCGTATTGACCTTCTTGTCTCCGCACGACTTCCTATGGCACCCACCTGCCTGGAGGCGCCACCGCGTATCGACGGTACGATCTGCCAGCGGCACTGGCATGATGTATCACGCGCAGGCTGGTCGGGATTGCTCCCTGGTTCGGAGCAGCGGGGCCGTTGTGTGGTTGGTTAACGCCTCGCACTGCACCGTCTGGGCAGCCAGTCGCATGCCGGTGAGCGTTGCGCCACACCGGAGGAGGTGGTGCGCCGGATGGGTGAGCCGCGGGCTTGGGCGTACAGGCAGGCACCCGGCGCCGGTGGGACGTGCGGGGACGTCGACAGGGGTTTCGGACGCGCCTGCCGCCGTCTTGAACCGCGGCAAAGGGGCACACGCTCGCCCGCGCGGACGGCCGATGCGACGGGTGTACACCCATCATCGCACGTCCCACCAGTACCCGGCCACATCCCATACCAAATGGAATCCGACTTGCCCTGCCCTAGCCCTCGGCCCGGCCGCCGTTGAGGACGCCGAGCAGGTAGCCGCTGCCGCGGATGGTGTGCAGCAGCTTGACCACGGAGGTGTCGTCGATCTTGCGGCGCAGCCGCCGGATATAGACGTCGATGATGTTGGAGAAGCTGTCGAACTCGTCGTCCCACACGTGCTCGCTGATCATGGTGCGCGTCAGCACCTGGTCGGGATGGCGCATGAAGTATTCGAGCATGGCGTACTCTTTGCTGGTCAGGTCGATCGGCGCCTCGCCGCGCGTGACGCGGTGCGAGCTGGTGTCGAGCACCAGGTCCGCCACCTGCAAGCGGCTGGACTTGGCCGTGGAGTCGCGCCGCAAGAGCGCC
>Ga0070738_10004307_pt1 | contig 17271 bp, 13 predicted proteins | sample Coa_R2_2_FD_66446 | JGI IMG/M metagenome (GOLD analysis project Ga0070738, IMG submission 66446) | Surface soil microbial communities from Centralia Pennsylvania, which are recovering from an underground coalmine fire - Coalmine... | ecosystem: Environmental > Terrestrial > Soil > Unclassified ...
CCGCTGGGCCAAGGATGAGTTCTTCCTGCGCCAAGAATAGCGAAACGCTCACGGCCAATGGTCTGCCCTACGAAAAGGAAAAAAGTAATTCGTTCACACGCTCAGAGTTTGGGAACGAGACTAAGATTGCGACGAGACTACGAGACTGAGGGTCGGCTCAAGCGGGCCCGGCGCTAACGCTCAACGAACCGTTCGTCGCTTGGGCGGTCTGTTTCACCCCCTGTTGCCATGTTGGTCGATGCGGGGATGCCCCTAGTTGTCGGGCTATGGTCGGGCTTCTTCAGCTTGGCCTGAATGCGGGAGAAGTAGGATACACCCACTCCGACTAAGGCGATAGCATAGCCTGTCCACCCAACCTCCGGACTCACGGTGCCATCCCAGCTGAGGACTATTAGGATTGTTCCTCCAATCCATAGCAGCCAAGCGAATTTATAATGGTCAATCATCTGAGTTTACCTCCCCTTGGCCGATATTCTTCAACGAACTGCTCACCGCATGGCTCGCTCCCTTCGCCGATCCTCCCGGTCAGCAACCAGATAATGTGGGCAAGCTACTAAGGCTCAACTGTCGAAGTTACTGGTCCGAAGAAGGGATGTCAAACAAGACCCAATACACTCTCCGAAACTCCGAAAGATTGAGATAGACCAGCGACGTGGGAACCCTCGCGATCATTCGCTAGGATAGGCAGTTGAAGTGACTTTTGAATTTTCGACGAGGGGAACAGAGCCATCATGCCGGAGGAAGCACAAACCACCTTGCGCCCGATTCGCAAGTTGCTCGTCGCCAATCGCAGCGAGATTGCCATTCGCGTGTTTCGGACCGCCACGGAGCTCGGCATCCGTACCGTGGCGATTTACTCGCACGAAGATCGTTTCGCCCTGCATCGCTTCAAGGCGGATGAAGCGTATCACGTCGGCAAGCCCGGCGAGCCGATTCGGGCGTATCTCGATATCGCCGGGATCATTGCCGTGGCCCGGCAGCACGAAGTGGATGCCATTCATCCCGGTTATGGTTTTCTCTCGGAGAACCCCAACCTCGCTCGTGCGTGTGAGGAAGCCGGGCTGATCTTCATCGGGCCGCGCGTCGAGATTTTGGAACAGCTTGGCGATAAAGTGGTGGCGCGCGACATCGCTCAGAGAGCCAGCGTGCCGGTGCTGCCTGGCAGCACGGCCGTCCAGACGAATGAAGAGGCGCATCGGGTGGCCGAGAAACTCGGCTTTCCGGTGATGGTCAAGGCGGCGATGGGCGGCGGCGGGCGCGGCATGCGGGTCGCCGTCAGCGCTGAGAAGCTCGATGATGCTCTCGATCAAGCGCGGCGCGAGGCCGGCAGCGCCTTCGGCATTCCCGACGTGTTTCTGGAAAAATACATCGCTCGCGCCCGGCACATCGAGGTACAGCTTATCGGCGATCATCACGGCAATCTCGTTCATCTTTTCGAGCGCGATTGCTCGCTCCAGCGTCGCCATCAGAAAATGGTCGAGATCGCGCCGGCGGTCAATCTCGATCCGACCCTGCGCCAGCGCATTCTCGACTCCGCGCTGGCCGTCGGCCGGGCCGTGCGGCTCGATAATGCCGGAACGATCGAATTCCTGGTCGATGTGGATAGCGGTAATTTCTACTTTATCGAGGTCAATCCGCGCATTCAGGTTGAGCACACCGTCACTGAGGAAGTGACCGGCTACGATGTGGTCAAGTCCCAGATCCTCATCGCCCAGGGACATGCGCTCGGCGATCGGGAGATTGGCCTGGGCGATCAGGGCCGGGTGATAACGCATGGTTATGCGTTGCAGTGCCGGGTCACGACGGAGGATCCGGCCAACAATTTCTTGCCGGATTACGGCAAGTTGAGCAATTATCGCTCGGCCAGCGGCATGGGCATTCGCCTCGACGCCGGCTCGGCGTTCACGGGGGCCGTCATCACGCCGTTTTACGATTCGATGCTGGTCAAGGTGACGGCGCACGGGCTACGCTTCGAGGATGCCGCCCGGCGCATGGTGCGCAGCTTGCAAGAATTCCGCGTCCGCGGCATCAAGACGAACATCCCGTTTCTCGTCAACCTCGTGTCGAACCCGGCATTTTTGGCCGGCGGCTGCACGACGCGCTTCATCGACGAGACGCCGGCGCTATTCAAGTTCCCGCGCCGGCAGGATCGGGCCACGCGGCTGTTGCGTTACATCGCCGATGTGATCGTCAATGGCCATCCTGATGTCCGTGACAAGGTGACAAAGTGGCAAGGTGACAAGGTGAAATCGGTAGAACCGCCTCCGGTCGCCTTGTCACCTGGCCACCTTGTCACCTCCTCACAGACGCCGCCGGGCACACGCGACAAATTCCGAGAATTGGGGCCGGACCATTTCGCGCGTTGGGTACGGGAACAACAACGACTGCTCATCACCGATACCACCTTCCGCGATGCCCATCAGTCGTTGTTGGCGACGCGCATGCGCAGCTACGATATGCTGCGGATCGCCCCGTACTACGCGGCAAGGCTGGCGGGGCTGTTCTCGCTGGAAATGTGGGGCGGCGCGACTTTCGACACGGCCATGCGCTTTTTGAAGGAATCGCCGTGGCAGCGGCTCGCCGATTTGCGCTCGCGTGTGCCGAACATTCTCTTCCAGATGCTCTTGCGTTCGGCCAGCGCCGTTGGGTACACCAATTATCCCGACAACGTCGTTCAGGCGTTCGTCAAGGAATCCGCCCAGGCCGGCATCGATCTTTTCCGCATTTTCGACGCTCTCAACGGTTTGCCGAATCTTCAGCTCGCCATCGAAGCCGTGCGCGACACCGGTATGCTTTGTGAGGCGGCCATCTGTTACACGGGAGACATTCTCGATCCGTCAAGGGAAAAATATAGTCTCTCCTATTTCGTCAATTTGGCGAAGGAATTGGAGAAGCGCGGGGCGAACTTGCTCGCCATCAAGGACATGGCCGGGTTGTGCAAGCCGTATGCGGCGCAAGTGCTGGTGCGGGCGCTGCGGCAAGAGGTGGGCATTCCCATCCATTTTCACACGCACGATTGTGCCGGCGGACAAATCGCCTCGTATCTGTTGGCCGCCGAGGAAGGTGTGTCCATCGTCGATTGTGCGATGGCCCCCTTCTCCAGCATGACCAGCCAGCCCAGCCTGCACGCGCTCGTCGAGGCGCTGCGGCTTCGGCCTCGTTCACCGAACCTGGACGATGACGCTCTGCAAGAGGTGGCCGATTATTGGTCGGGCGTTCGGCGCTTGTATGCTGCCTTTGAGACGGGCCAACTGGCGCCGACGGCGGATGTGTATCTCAATGAGATGCCCGGCGGCCAGTACACGAACCTGTATCACCAGGCGCAGGCGCTGGGGTTGGAATCGCGCTGGCGCGAGGTGTGCCGGATGTATGCCGAGGTCAACCGCATGTTCGGCGACATCATCAAGGTGACGCCCACCTCGAAAGTGGTCGGCGATATGGCGCTCTTCATGGTCGGCAACAACTTGACGCCGGACGATGTGCTGCATGGCAGGCGCGATCTGTCGTTCCCGGAGTCGGTGGTCGAGTTCTTCGAGGGGCGGCTCGGCGAGCCTCCGGGCGGCTTTCCGGAGCAATTGCAGAAGCGCGTGTTGCGCGGACGGCAGCCGTTGCGCGGCCGGCCCGGTGCGAGCCTGCCGCCCATCGATTTCGCCGCCACGCGTGCCACTCTGGAGCAGCAAGTTGGCCGAACCGTTACGGAGCGCGAGCTCTTGAGCTATCTGCTCTATCCTCGCGTGTTTCCGGATCTGGCGGCGCATCAAGCGAAATATTCCGATACCAGCGTGCTGCCGACGCCGGTGTTCTTCTACGGCATGGAACCCGGCGAAGAGACCTCCATCGACATCGAGCGCGGCAAGACGCTGATCCTGAAATTCCTGGCCGTCGGCGAGGCCCATGCGGACGGCAGCCGCACCGTGTTTTTTGAATTGAATGGTCAGCCGCGCGAAGTGGTGGTGATCGATCGCAGCCTCGGCGGCAAGGTGGCGGCGCATCCCAAGGCCGAGCCGGGCAATCCCAAGCACGTCGGTGCGCCGATGCCGGGATTGGTGGTTCGCGTCATGGTCGAAGCGGACGAACAAGTGGTTGCCGGGCAGAAACTATTCACGCTTGAAGCAATGAAGATGGAGACAACCATTTACGCGGAACGTCCCGGCGCGGTCGCCGAGATTCTGGTGCAGGCGGGAACACAAGTGGATGCCGGCGATTTGTTGCTGCGGTATGAGGAGTGAATCGGCGGCTTCGCCGCTTTTTTTCTCGTTCCCACGCTCCGCGTGGGAACGCATGTCCGGCCGCTCTGCGGCCAGACTCTCTCTGCTGAGTGGGGACTGGACGCGACGCGGAGCGTCGCAAACTTGCGTTCCCACGCGGAGCGTGGGAACGAGAGCCATGAGCGTAAGTAATGAGAGAATCGCTAGCACGAATCGAATCGGACTTGAAGGCCCCGTTGTGGCCTGGTCTCCCGACCGTGCCACTCGCCCCGACCGCAGGTCTCCTGAAGGCCCCAGCAGTCGGGAGCGCTTCCTTGGAGACCTGCGGTCGGCCCATGTGGCCTGGTCGGGAGACCAGGCCACAACGGTGTGGGAACGAGAGCCGATGAGAGAATCGCTAGCACGAATCGAAGGCTTCGCCGCCTTTTACCTTGACTTTACCCCTTACCGCCTTTACAGTTGAAGCACTCCATGATGGTCCGGCCGGTTTGGCCGGCGCGTTCTCCAGGAGAAGGGACCCGTGACCAAGAAAGAGATCGTCAAGCAGATAGCAGATAAAATTGGCCTGACTCAGCTCAAGACCAAGGAAATTGTTCAGCTGACCTTCGACGCGATTGTGGATACCCTCCTCAACGATCCGGAACATCGCATCGAGCTGCGCAACTTCGGCGTCTTTGAAGTCAAGCAGCGCAAGGCGCGCAAGGCGCGCAATCCGCGCACCGGCGAGCGCGTCGATGTCCCGCCCAAGAACGTCGTCACTTTCAAGCCCGGCAAGGAAATGGAAGAGAAAGTTCGCGATCTGACCAATGTTCCGGCGCTGCCGGCGGAGGAGGAGGAAGAAGAACTGGCCGGGGTTGCCAACGGCATGAGAGACCACGCCGACGGCAAAGCGCGGAGCAAGCCGCCTCGCGCCCGCAAAGCCACCTAGCCGGCAGCCTCGTCACAAGCCGTCTCAAGTTCACGGCCGCTTCAACCGATACAAGCCGTGGGGTCATTCAAGTCGGGATGCGCCAGGCGCTCGCGGCGGCCCCGTCTCCATCCTCGGAGGTTGACATGCGGCGTTTGTTGCTAGGGATCGCGGCGTCGGTATTTATCCTCGGCCAAACCGGGTGCATCATCAACTGCTATTCGTCCGACCCGAACCGTCGGGTGCTGGAATTGCTCAATCAATCCGAGGATCTGCGACAGATCGAGTACGAGTGGGAACGCATCTGGTTCACCGATATGCCGTCGCACCTGACGCCCGAGCGCGTCCACGGCGGCGTTATGCCGTAATCTGGGTGGTTAGGTGGTTGGGTGGTTAGGTGGTTAAAACAACCCAACCACCCAACCACCTAACCACCCAACCACCTAACCACCTAACCACCTATCTCCGCATTTCCGCGCCGGCCTATTTCCCCTCTGCCGGCTAATCCCTCACGGCAAAAGTTGGCCTCCACCTGGAATTCGGCTTTTGGTACAGTCCCGTGGCTTCACGTGCCGGACATAGTCAGCCGCGTGGGCCGGAGAGTCCGGGGACAAGGATGTCCCGGTGCGGCGACGGTCTGGGGGAGGGTGCGAGCGTGGCCTCGCGATGGCGGATTCGCCACAAATTGATGCTCGGTTTGGGCCTGGTCGTGACAGCCATGGCCCTGGTGCTGAGCGGCACCGTCTTCTGCGTTTGGGCGTATTATCTCGACATGAAAAGCCTGCGCGAATGGACCATGCTGCTCAAACAAGCCGATGACTGCAATGCGGCCATCAGCCACATCAACCCCCTGATCGAGAAGCAAATGCGGCGAAAGAGTGTCGCGCCTCCGCCGCTCCTGGCGCCCGCGAAGGACCCCGAGCCGCCCGCGGAAAGCAAGCAGGCGCCGCTGCTTCCTGAAGAAAAAGGCATCGATCCCAAGGAGAAGGAACCCCAGACGCCGGAGGACGCGATCGATCAAGCCGTCAAAGAATTGCTCGAGTATGAGGCGAAACTTCTCGACCCCAGCAATCATGAGCCGCCGCCGCACGCCCAGGTATCGCTCGATCTCATTCGGGAAATGCGTGCCAAACTGGACAAGCTCCACCGGGAATGGGGGCGGTCGGCGAGCAGGGCAAACCCGCATATGGATGCCATAATGGGGGCGAACATACCCGATCAAGGGATCGATGGAGAAGAGGAGGAGAAATGGACCAATAAGGTGGCCGAGATCGCGAAGCTGGGACGTGATCTGCGCGACTTCCTCAGCGGGGACATGCGGGATCGCACCCACGACTCGCGGAAGAAATATCAAACGACGCTATGGATCACCATAACTGCCAGTATCGTCGGGCTGCTCTTGGTGTGGGGATTGCTCGGCTCATTCTACTCGTGGGTGTTCAATCCAATCCGCGATCTGGAAGCCGGCGTCATCCGCGTGGCGAAGGGCGATCTGGATCACCGCGTCGAAGTCCACAGCGGCGACGAGATGGAAGATCTCGGCGCCGCCTTCAACGACATGATGCAGCGTTTGCAAGATCTGTACAGCGACCTGGCGCGTCAGGTCAACGAGCGGAGCCGGCAGCTGGTCCGCTCGGAGCGTTTGGCTAGCGTCGGCTTTTTGGCGGCCGGCGTCGCTCACGAGATCAACAATCCGTTGGCCAGCATCGCCTTTTGCAGCGAGGCGCTGGAAGCCCGGCTCAACGATTTGCTCCGGAACATGCCGAGCGGCCGGCTCGATGAGGAACATGAACTTTTCAGCAAGTATTTGAAGATGATCCAGGAGGAAGCGTTTCGCTGCAAGAACATCACGGAGCGCCTGCTGGCGTTCAGCCGGCCCGGCGAGCGCCGCCGCGAGAAGACCGATCTGCGCGAGTTGGTGCAGCTTGTACTCGACGTGACGCAGCACTTGCCCAACCATCGCGGCAAGGAGATCAAGTTCGAGATGAGCGCCGAGCGCCTGGCCGCCGGCGCGGCGATCACGGCCTGGGTGAATAGCGAGGAGATCAAATCGGTGGTGCTCAACCTGGTGGTCAATGCACTGGACAGCATGGATGAGGGCGGCAAGTTGACGATTCGCCTGGGACAGCGCAGCGACATGGCGGAGCTGCAATTCAGCGACACTGGCTGCGGCATGACGCAAGAAGTGCTCGACAACATCTTCGAGCCGTTTTACACGCGCAGCCGCACCGGCAAGGGCACCGGCCTGGGCTTGACGATTAGCCATCGCATCATCACGCAGCACGGCGGCGAGATCGAGGCGAACAGTGCCGGACCCAACCAGGGCAGCACGTTCATCGTGCGCCTGCCGGTGAACCTACCGGAATCATCGCCGGTCTTGCCGGGACCGGGGCTGTCGCCGAGCAAGGTAGAGGAGCAAGCCGCGCCGGCCCGCGCGGCGTAGAGGGTTTTGGCGAGCGGGGTCGCGTAAGCGCCCCGAGTGCTTTTCTTCGGAGCACCCGAGGGAAGCTCTCGGCGCGCCCCGAAGAAAAGCACTCGGGGCGCTTACGCGACCCCGCTCGCCTAATAGACGGGACGGAAGCCATGACCGATACTACACTCTCTCGAACATCGGCCCGCGAACGTGTCGAGACGCATCGCAGTTTGCGCGTCCTTTTCGTCGATGACGAGAGACCGCTGCAAGAGCTGATGCGCTCGGAGTTGCCGCGCCTGGGCCACGAGGTCTCCATCTGTCCCGACGGCAAGACGGCCCTGAAAACGCTGGAAAAAAGCACGTTCGACGCGGCCATTCTCGATCTGCGCATGCCCGGCATGAGCGGCATCGAAGTGCTGGAGCATTTGAAGAAGGTCAGCCCGGACACCGAGGCCATCGTCATGACCGGCCACGCCACCATGGAGACGGCCATCGAGGCCGTTCGCCTGGGGGCGCTCGATTACATGACCAAGCCGTGCAAGCTGGCCCAGATCGAGGCCGTCTTGTGCAAGGTGGCCGAGAAACGCGAGCTGAAACACAAGAACCTCGCCCTGCAAACGCGCGTGCAGGCGGCCGAGGGTCCGTCCATTCTCGTCGGCAAATCGCCGGCCATGGGCGCTGTCCATCGCTTGATCGACACTGTAGCCCCGACCGATTCGACCGTGTTGATTCTCGGCGAGACCGGCACCGGCAAGGAGCTGGCGGCCCGCACGCTGATGCAAAAGAGCAAGCGCGGCGACATGCCGTTTGTGCCGGTCAACTGCGGCGCTCTGGCGGAACATCTCGTCGAGAGCGAGCTGTTCGGCCATCGCAAGGGCGCGTTCACCGGCGCCGACCGCGATCACAAGGGGCTTTTTGAAGTGGCCAATGGCGGTACCCTGTTCCTCGACGAAGTCGGCGAACTAAACAAGAACATCCAGGTGAAATTGCTGCGTTTTCTGGAATCGGGCGAGATTCGCCGCGTCGGCGACACCGAGCCGTTCCGCACCGATGTACGTGTGTTGTGCGCCACCAACCGCGATCTGCGGGCCATGATCCGCGAGGACGAATTCCGCGAGGATTTGTATTTCCGCATCAACACGTTTGAAATCCGCTTGCCGCCCTTGCGGGAGCGCCGCCAGGATATTCCGGAGCTGGCGCGTCATCTATTGGCCCGCGCCGCCCGGCGTCCGGTCGAGCAGGTTTCCGATTTGCTGACGCCCGAAGTGATCGACGTGCTTTTGGAGCACGAATGGCAGGGCAACGTCCGCGAGCTGGCCAACGTGATGGAGCACGCCTACATCCTGGCCGGCGGCGGCAAAATCCTGCCGGAACACGTGCCGCACTCGGTCCTGAGTTCTGAGCCTCGCGTTCTGAGCGCTGAGTCGAAATTTGCCGATCCGCAAACTCCGAATTCCGAACCCCGAACGCCGAACTCGGCGCGAACGCTGCGCGAGGTGGAGATGGAACACGTGCTGCGCGTGTTGGACAAACACGGCGGCAGCAAAACCAAGGCCGCCGAAGAGCTGGGGATCAGCCTCAAGACGATGTATAACAAGCTCAACCAATTGCAGGAAGAACGCAAGGCGGCGGGGTGATTCGCCGTTGCTGGCGCTGGGGGCTGGCAAGAAAACGCTATGACGACGCAATCGGCACTGCATCTGTTGGCCATCCTGCCTTCCTCGGTTCAACGTTCGGCGCGTCCGTCATCGATCGCCTGGACAAGACTGATCGAAACCTTGGCCAGAACCCGCCGCACCGTTTCGAGGCTTACGCCGGGGGTCGGTGTCGTCCCGCCAATCAGCGGTTCCGTTGGTGGCTTCGATTGTCATTGTAATGCTTTCCCATACAGCGTGGAACTTCACGGAGCGAACATCGTAAGGAAAACTGGGGGCAATGTGCGATTTTCGCTGTCCTGATGAGAGTTATTCAACGACCGCAACGGGTCATCTGTCGGACTTTACCACTGTGGCAAGCTGGATTCGCTCAGCCAGGTCATCCAGGAATTTCCGGACGGTTGAGATGTCAGTCTCCACAACTCCTCCCTCGTCCGGGCCTCGGGGTAGTTCATCCATCATTGTTGTCTCGTCGATTTCCTCAGCGATCCAGTCACGCACGGCATCGGCGTCCGTTGGTGGACTGGCCGCCAGAGCATCGAGGCAGAGTGTCCGTAGAGCGACATTCGTTGCCTTGGCCATCACTTGGCCTTGCGCGTCGGTCGCACCTCCGCTTTGGAAAGTGTCCAGAAAATCCACAACCGCTAAGGCGGCGGCCCGATGATGCGCCAGGATAAGGTGCAGCCAAGACACCGAAAATCGAGAAATACCCAGCGCGATCTCACTTCTCTTATAGTCACTACCATTCCGAGTTAACTCACTGGCCCACCAAAGCCGGGCCAACGCATTCTTACTGTCCTCTCCTAGAAAACGATCCTGCGGGACCACTTTTTCCGGATTATCGATCTTTGCCCACCGCCAGCGGACGTAGTGGGGAAACTCGACCACTGTCAAGTATTCCCAGACGCGCTTGTCAGCTGCCTCTCGTCGTGTCAGGCGCACGGTAGCATGCACCCGAGGGCCGAGCCAAGGATCGGATTTTGGGGGATCGTGCCTGAACTGCTCCATCGCTTTCGCGATTACGCCTCGCAGTGGAGCGAGCGGCACCTCGCGGCCAAGACCGAGATCCTCAATGCACGATTCCGCATCGACTGTTGCCGGGTCGCCTCTGCGGAAGTCTGGGGTCACCAGGGATCGACCAAGCGGGTTTAAGCCTTTCAGTATGCTCATGCTGTCTCCTCTCCTCGGTAGTTCTGCACGAACCGCCGCACTAACTCGTTTGCCTTCACTAAATCGCCAACGACAGCCTCAGCCCGGCTAAGAAACTCTTCGGCCCCCGGGTGTTGTCGCCATTCCTCAACCGCCAGACGAAGAAGTTCTCGATCGGACTTTCCCGGCGCCACCTCGGGCAACACCTTTTTCAAGATTTCCGCTTGCCACGGGATCTCGGGCCAGTCAGTTTCGGCGTACTCGTCATCTGCTGTGTCCACTCGGATCGCCGCCAGAGAATCAGAGATCAAAGCCATCCAGACGCTGCGGGCGATCCCTGTGCGCTGGAAGTCATGCAGCCCCTTGTCGGCACCTCGCCGATCCTTCCGGTCTTTAAGCAGCGGCTCCAATCCTTCAAATCCGGAATTCAGCCACAATTCCGGAACACCCCCAGTAAACGCCAATACGTGAGTCGAGGTCGGGTAATCTTTAGCAGGGAGTGGGGCGTCTGAATTCTTGAAGTTCAACCACTTTACCTTTAACGTCCCTTTGAGCCGGAGGCTTTCGGGTTCGTCAACGTGTATCGTCCACCCGGACGCCGTCGCGACCGGGCGTTGCGGCACGCCGTTTACGGCAGCTGTCAGAGTCGTGACCAAGGCCACGCGGCCTCGGAGGTTGTCGCGGTCCAATTCCAAGATCCCCGACCATCGACCGGGATCCACGTCTGACCTGGCCAATGGCAGCGGTTGGCGTGCATTGGTCGGCAAACAGTTGGCCACTACCACGGCGGATATAGGTCCGTGCTTGCTCTCGAACTCTCGAACCACTGCCGGATCGCTCGTCAATTCCAGATCGAGTTCCGCACGGTTCCAAGGCTTCGTGTCCTCGTAGAGGTGGACGGCCGAAGCCTCCTTGTTGATCAGTTGCGTCCGAGCCGTCCCATCCAGTCGAATGGCGGCGATGGTCAAAGTTGGCGGCTCTCCACCCGATAGGGTGTCATACGGGAACAGCGCGGTTGTCACGCCTTGCCCTCCTTCCAGGGTACAAACTTCTTGATGTCTACAACGACGCACGAGTCGGCAGCCGGGATCGGATGAGAGTCGGGGTTAGTTACTCCGCTAAATCTCACCTCTCGGGTCTCGGGGGGAACGATGAGGCTAAGACCACGTCCCTCACAATTCTTCTCGGCCTTGAGCGATGCCCACTGAACTGGAGTGCCTGTCCCTGTTTCGGCCAAGAAGTACACAGCCGGAATGAGCTTCATCGGCGTGCGACGGGCTTTCATCCGTACGCGGGCGCTCACGCGCCACCGAGCATTGTGGCCGTCGCCCTCCACAGCCCAAGTCTCCACGATCACGCGGGGACGCTCGGGAGGTGGTGATGGCTCAGCCCCGATCCGAAACAATTCTTTCAAAGCATTGGGCCCATCACCAGTATCTTTCGGAACTGGTTTGACGAGATCCCGGACTGCTGCTGCTGCGGCCTCCAGGAACGCTTTGAGCCGGGTTATACACCCGCGGGCATATACTGCCTTGAGGTCGGGAGTTGCGGTCCACTGATCGTGGGATGGTGGCTCGGCTGTGCGGAGAAACAACTCGGCCGCCTGATCAGCTTGTGGATTCGACCGAGCCACATCTGGAGCAACGAACTCGGGGGCGCGGCCACAGAGAAGCAGAGCATGAAAGGGGCGAGCGCCGAGACACGTTCCGGCCAAAGACTTGAGCTGCACCACCATCCCGTGACCACGGAACATAGCCAAGTGGTTCTGCTTCTCCGACTCAATTGACTCGATGTCCTCGTCGGCTGGTGTCAACAACAGCACAGCCTTGTGTTCCTGCTCAGCGTGCTTCGGGTCAACGCTTCGTTTGGGGACGGTTAAGACTACCTCCTTGGCCGCCACATCGTTCTTGTCGTCCCCGAGTTTGTCAACAGTTCGGTCCTCCTGGTAAGCCTTGAGCATCCGAACCGCAGCAGGGACGTATGATTCTGGATTTACTGCTTGAGCGAAGGCGGGATCCTTGTCCCGGTATTTCTGGCCGGAGTCGTAGACCTCCACGCGCACCCCGAGCTTGTCCGCGACGAGGGCCGGAAAGAAGTTCAATGCGGCAGCACGAACCAGTTCACGGGCGAGATCGACGGGATCGCGATCAACGTCCGCGCTGGCATCATGGAACCCGATTACGCAGGCTGTCGTGCCGGTTCCTTCACGGTGCAAGAAAAGATCCTGAGCGAGCGCCTCGCTCGCCCAATACGACGTGGCTGTTCCTCCCTCGTCGATGCGTCCAAACCACCCTGGTCCGGCGAAAGCGTCCTCGCTTACTTTGTGCCACGCTAACTCGCAGCGTCCGAAGACGCGGTTTTGGGTCTGTCCATCCTCGGGCTTAGCGAGGTGTGAACAGAACAGAACTGTTGAGAGACGCGATGCTCTCCAAAGGACGGCCTTGCCCAGTCCGAACGCACCGCCGGCCCCGCCGGGTGTCCCTTCCTTGTTGGAATTGAGGTTATCTCTGCAGAGTGCGATAAAATTCCCATTTTCGTCGGGGTTTCGGCCGAATTCTGGTCCCGTCAGCCCAAAAGTGCCGCTGTCCTCTATCAGAAGTAGGAGCAGCCGGTCTTCCTGATCAACTCGCTCCAGGCCGTCCCGGAGTAGAGTGCCGAGCTTCTGCTTGTTCTCCGCCGAAGCATCCAAGTGCTCACGGAGGTCGTCCCACTTTAGAGCCTCACGAAAGTCGGAGAAGTCCTTTCCGGTGAGGGAAAGGATGCGGAATACCACGTCCACCTTCCGATCTAGTGAAACAGCAGCGTCCTTTGCGTTCTGAAGAACCTCGCGGACGAGTACCTCAAGTCCTGGGTCCAATGACCAGACATTGGCATTGCCGTAGTCTCGACCGTGGTCCGCTGGGGCTTTTCGGAATCCCCAGCCAGAGACTCTCTTGTACACCTCACGCTCAGCATCCGGGTTGTAAGCCTTCATTGGGGGAATGCCCTCCACCAGCCACCTCCGTTCAACTTTTAGGTGCTTGGCCAGATCAGACAGGTTTTCCGGCGACGGTTCTTTTTTGCCGGCCAGCCATTGCGACACAGCAGACTGTGAAGTCCCTATCAGAGCCGCCAATTTACTTTGTGTTATGGATGCAATTTCCAGAGCTTTTCTTAGGCGATCTCCGAAATTATCCAGCACCGGTCGCATGTCGTTTCTCCCAAAATGATCCTTCCGATTTAGAATTATAACCAACGGTTATAACAAGTCAACCGAAACGGAGTATTTTTTCTGAAGAGCTGCAAATAGCATAAAATTCAGGAATTGCGTCAAATATACAGAGTCACTGTGAAGAAAAGGAAGGAAAAAGGGTCGATGGAAGAGAGCGCCGGGCTCCTCTACCGATCTCGCAGCCTGAAATGGGCGAGCGTACCGTCAGCACCTTGCCTTCGGCTTGCCGCGGAGGTGATGGTGCATTCCTTCACGAGGCGGAGGGTGGATAATCCCTGGACAGTTCCATTTGCACTTGCTCAATCGCCTCGGTTTGGTCGGGATGGGCCGAACGCAGGTTGTCAATCTGGCGCTGGGCTTGTTCGCGTTCGCCCGCGCGCCAAAAGCATGAGGCGGCGCTCAGTTGGCTGCGGAAGGATAGCAAGGAATCGCCCGCTTGCTCGTAATCGGCGGCGAGGACCAACTCGAGATGGGCACTGGCCAAAAAGTGCCGCCGGGCCGCTTCCCGGTCGCCGCGCATTTCCGCGAGCAGGGCGCGTTGCACTTCGCGCGATTTGACCGTGACCAGCATATCGCTAACTAAAGCCGGTGCCGTGGACATGATGTTTTTCCTCCTCTAATCCGCGAAAGCCAGGCGGCCGGCTGGACTTTCAAACTCGGCGACGCAGACATAGCAGCCGCCCTCTTGTGCGTCTTCCAAACGCCGCCATTTCTGCTGCCAGGCCGTTTCCATGTCGCTACGTCGCGATCGGCCGGCAATTTCGAGGTGATGTCGTGCTTCGTCCACGAGATAATCGGCCGCACTGCCGCGCACAGCCACATCGAGGATTTCGTGCCCTCCCGCGAGGTGTAGTCCGATCCCTGCGATGGCAATGGCGGTCAACTCGATGAGCCGCGATGGCTCATAGGTTCGGCGAACTCGAACCAACCGCTCCTCCGGTACACTCGCCGGATCGAGGAGCAACCGCAATTCCCCATCGCCGAAACCCGGTACATTCTGAATCTCCAGGGGGATCGAAAACGGGGGCGAAGCTTGTGTGCCGGCCAGGACCGCCGCGGCGGCGGTAATGATAGTGTCCCATAGCAAGCGGGGATGCATGGCCGAAACATCAACCAGGCGAACTGTGACATCCATTATCGCTCATCCATTCGCGCGGGGGCTTTGCGATACCGATATTGTACCGGCTCTGCTTTTCGAAATCCAAGAATGAGGCCGCTGCTGGTTGGCGGAGTGGCGGAGTGGCGGCATGAGTCGGCAGCGGGTGGCGCGACATGACGCGATCTGGCACGTCGGAGGAGAGGGCTGTTCCGGTATTTCGGCCTGCTGACCTGGACAGGTTCACAGTAGGTGGTTATCCTCTCCCTCCATCCCCGGAGATTGGGCTTGGCGAGAGGGCAGCGCTAACAACGGCTGCCTGACGGTTCGTCGGCAGGGGCGGATGGCGGCGGGGACGATCGAGATCGGGTGGACCTGACGGGATGTTCGCGAGGGAGGGTGCAGTCGTGCTGGAACGTCTACGCGCGCGGAATGAGTGGAAGTTTTTCACGGTGTTGCCGAAGGCGGATCGCCGGCTGGCGGCCGTGTGGTGGTTGGTTCTGGTGCTGCGGGGGGTGTTGCCCGCGGTTTTTGCCATTGCGATGGGCGTGCTGATCGAGTCCGTGCAGCGCAGCGAGGGGTTGGGCGGCGGGCTGGCCCTTGTGGGCGTGGTGTTCATTTTGCTCCAGGTCCTTACGCCGATTCATCAGGCGGTTGGGGCCAATCTGGGTGATCGGACGGCGGCATGGCTGTATGAGCGGCTGACCAATGCCTGCATTCGGCCGCCGGGGATGGGGCACCTCGAAGATCCGAAACTCACCAGCGATCTGACGGCGGCGCGCGATTTCGATCTGGGAATGACCGGACCGCCTTTGTTCATTTCGATGGATTTTATTGCGAGCGGGCTGGTGGACATGGTGGCCGGGTTGACTTCGGCGGTCGTGCTCGCTTTTTACGCATGGTGGGCGCCCCTGGTGCTCGGCGGGGCGTGGTTGGCGACGCATTGGCTCTTGCGGGAAAGCTCGGTCTGGCGCGATCGCAATACGCAAGAAGTGCGCGGGGCGCGGCGCGATGCGGATTATGCCTATCGCCTGGCCGTGGACCCGCCGGCGAGCAAGGAACTGCGGCTTTTCGGACTGGCGGGGTGGACGATCGATCGCTTCGTTCGCGTTCGGACCCGATTGCATGCACTGCAATACGAAGCGACCCGGCTGCGCGAGAGGCCGGTGTTGTGGTGCATGCTGCTTGTGCTGGGCGCGAATGTGGCCGTGTTCTGGTCGCTTGCACATGCGACGGCCGACGGCAGCCTTAGTCTGGGCAGCGTGGTTATGTTTGCCCAGAGCGCTCTGGGTACGTCGCTGATCGCGTTTGGCGGGCTGAATTGGGCGCTCGATGGAGCCGCGGCGCCGGTTGGGGCCGTGCTGCGGTTGGAGCCGGCGATGGAGCGCGGTGGGGCGTTGCCCTCGGGCAAGATCGATGCGGCTTGCAAGCCGGGGCGCGAGATTCGGTTTCGCAATCTGAAATTTGCCTATCCCGGCGGGGCGAGCGTGCTGGAGGGGTTTGACCTGGTGATTCCCGCCGGGTCGTCACTGGCCATCGTGGGGCAGAACGGGGCGGGCAAGACCACGTTGGCGAAGCTGCTCTGCCGGTTGTATGACCCGCAAGAGGGGGCGATCGAGATCGATGGTGTTGATCTGCGTGAATACGACCTCGCTTCCTGGCGGTCGCGGCTGACGGCCGTATTTCAGGATTTCATTCGCTTCGAGCTACCGCTTCGCGACAATGTCGCGCCCACGGGCGCGCCGGATGGCGCGGTGCTGGCGGCGCTCGAGTCGGCGGGGGCGGCGAACCTGGCCCGACTCGACACGGTACTGGCGCGCGGCTACGAGGGCGGCACGGATCTTTCGGGCGGGCAGTGGCAGCGGGTCGCGCTGGCGCGCGCTTTGTGCGCGGTGCAGCTTGGCGCTGGGGTCGTGCTCTTGGATGAGCCGACGGCGCAGCTCGATGTGCGGGGCGAGGCGGAGATTTTCGATCGCGTCCTGGCGGCGAGCCGGCATTGCACGACCATCCTTATCTCGCACCGATTTTCCACGGTGCGCCATGCCGATCGCATTTGCGTGCTGGAACACGGCAAGGTCATCGAGCTGGGCACGCACGATGAGCTGATGGCGAAGGGCGGCCGCTATCGCACGATGTTCGATTTGCAGGCGCGGCGCTTCGCCGCCACCGAAGATGAGGAGGGAATGACCTATGACGTCCTCGCTTAGGAACCCGCAAGCCCCGGCACGCGACGACTTGCCGCCGGCGCTGTCGTCGATGTGGCGGCTGTGCAAGCTCGGCTACCGCCATGAACCCGGCATGCTGTTGGCCTCGTTCTTCCTGGCGCTGCTGGCCGCGCTTCCTGATGCGCTTTTGGCCCTGTGGTTCATGCTTTTGGGCGAAGGCGTGCTGCGGGGCAATTCTGCCCTCGTGGGCACGGCGGCGGTGGCGCTGGGCGTTTCGGCCGCCGCCACATGGTTTCTGCGCATCGTCAGCACGCGCGTGCAGCGCCGCTTCCGCGATAAGGTGACGATTGCGCTCGAGTCGCATGTCGCCCGCCTCCAGGCGACGGTACAGACCATCGCTCATCAGGAACGCCCCGATTATCTCGACCGCCTCTCGGTACTGCGTAATCAGGTGTTCGTACTCGATC
>Ga0070738_10004310_pt1 | contig 17262 bp, 22 predicted proteins | sample Coa_R2_2_FD_66446 | JGI IMG/M metagenome (GOLD analysis project Ga0070738, IMG submission 66446) | Surface soil microbial communities from Centralia Pennsylvania, which are recovering from an underground coalmine fire - Coalmine... | ecosystem: Environmental > Terrestrial > Soil > Unclassified ...
CGTTGTTCATAGCCCGCGGCGTGGATGCGGGCGCCACCGTCGATGGTCGAGCCTTCTTGCCATGGCCTCGCGGCTCTCGATGTTGGTGCCGTCGAGAGCGATCGTGACTCGCCGTTGAGCTCAGTCGGCGCCGATGAGTTAACCAGGGTGAGCTTGGTCGGGAGCCCCCTTCCTTGACGTGCGGGACGCCATCTCTTATATGCGTGCGCTCTCGGTGGCGGGGTAGCTCAGTTGGTTAGAGCAGGGGAATCATAATCCCAAGGTCGGGGGTTCAAATCCCTCCCCCGCTACCAATAAATCAAGCACTTAGCAAAAGCCGTTTCTGATCGTGGCCACCGGGGTAACGACCGGGGTAACGGCGCGGCCCGCTGGCGCGCGAGCCCGGCCGGTGGGTTGATCTACGCCGGGCGGGTACTGCGTGCCTGGGCGGGCCGCAGACGCGGCGCCGTGGGGGCTTAAAGGGTTGTGCGTACCGCGGCGCCCGCGGCCACGGCCGGGCTTTAGACCAAGCCGACGCAAGCTTGGTGGCGGCCGTAGACCGCGTAGATGCCAACCGGGCGGTCGGTGCGGAGCCGGCGCGCCGCCGCACACGCGGCTTCCAGGCTAGCGCACTCCGCGCGCTCATACCGGCCGCGCCCGCGGAAGGCGCAGGCCACGAAGTATGTGGCGTTGGCCAGCACCCAGGCTTCGTGTGGATCGAGGCGCGCGGCAAGCATGCTGCGCCTCTAGCATGAGGCCAGCGCGTTCTCGATGAGCGTTCTTCCGGTAGCGTTGGGGCCGGCGCCCGCAGGCGCCCTGGCGCGGGGTTTAACGGCGGGTGTGGGATCGCTGCCGCGATGGCGGCCAAGTTGACCCAGATCAAGACGAGCGGTCGTGAAAACGTCATGCTGAAGCAGAGGGCACCATGGATACACCAGTCGACACCAGCCCAGCGACCGAGCATGGGTTGGCTGAAGCTGCAAACCAGCTCCGAGCGGCAACAGCGGCGAAGAAGTGCTGGGCGTGCGGTTGCTTGCGCCATGCGCTTGACGCGATCGGCCGCGCCATTCCCGTATCGTCCCGCACGGCCGCGCTTGCCGAAGCCATCGATCAGGCAAACGCGCGCATCGCGCCGCAGCGATACGAGTGTCTGGGCTGCGATGTGTGCTATCCGGCGGTCGCGCTCGATGCGCTAGGCGCGACCGGCGGCTGTGGCGTGGATGCGGCGATCTGTCCGACGGAGGCCGTCGAGACACGCGCGGGATGGCCACCGCTACCCGGCTCCTACCGCGTGCTGCGCTATCATGCGCCGATCGCGGTCTGCACGTTGAACAGCGCGGAGCTGATCGATCCGATCTCGACTGCCGGGCTCCAGGGGGTGGCGATTGCTGGCACGCTCCAGACCGAGAACCTCGGCATCGAGCGTCTCATCACCAATGTGCTGGGCAATCCCTTCATCCGGTTTGTGGTGGTATGCGGTGCCGACAGCCGAAAGAAGATTGGGCATCTGCCAGGACAATCTCTCGTCGCCCTTTCGCGTAATGGCGTCGATGGAGATCAACGCATCATTGGTGCTAAGGGCAAACGGCCGGTACTGCGCAATCTCGAACCTGCCGCGATCGACCACTTCCGCCGCACGGTCGAGGTCTTGGACCTGACGGGGGTCTCGGAGGTGGAGCGCATCGCGGACACCATTCGGAGCTGTACCGGTCGCGACCCCGGTGTCGCCGATCCATTTACCCCGAGCCGGGTCCCTGAGCCCATCTCTGGCTCGGTGCCGGATAAGATGATTTCCGATCCCGCAGGCTACTTTGTGATCTTTGTCGACCGCGTGCGTCGTCGGCTCAGTCTCGAGCATTACCGGAACAACGGTGTCTTGACGACTATCGTAGAAGGTCGGTCGGCACCAGAGGTCTACATAACGGCAATCGATCGGGCGCTGCTCTCGCGCCTAGACCACGCCGCCTATCTCGGTCGTGAACTCGCACGTGCCGAACATGCCCTGCTCTCGGGCGACGACTACATTCAGGACGCCGCACCGGAGCGATGCTCTGCCGAGTGCAGTTGCCATACTGCTGTCAGCGAAGACTGATCAGCGCACGGCACCAACGCCTCGCCAGAACCATTGCGGGTGATCGCGCGCCACGGCCGCGATCATGAGGGCCACCGTGCGCTGGGCCTCCGCGGGTGCCGTGGCGGGGTAACGCTCAAGGTAGGCGGCCTCAGCGGCGTTGCGCGCGGGCAGGTCCCGTGCACCGAGGCGCCGATGTTGGCGGTAGGCCACGGCAACGGCGCGCAACGTATCACGGTCCCAGGTCGTGAGCGGTAGCGGGGTCGTGTGGCCGGTTGGCATGCCCAAACCTCGCGCCAATAAAAAGTGACGCCGGAATCACTCCCCCTTCTGTTTCACTGCTTATATCTCGCTGCCAGGGCGGCCTTGCGCTCGCTCGTCCAATCGGTATCACAGAACGCACGTATCCACTGTGGTGGAAAAGGGATTTGAGTCCTCAAGCGGCGAAAGGTCTTACCACCACGAGCAACGACAGGCTCGCCAAGTACGTCGCGGGCGGGGGGCGCGGTCTCCGGTTCATCGAGATCGTACCACTCTCCTTTGCGTGCCTCGCAATCAGCATCGAGCAAGTGGACATCCGGCTCGTGCCGCTCGTAGACGAACGACAGTAAGTAGAAGCGATCCTGCATCATCGGATCAGGTGTTGCGAAATTCACTGTCGTTGCAGCGGGCCAAAACCACGATATTGGCGACGTCAATTCCAGAGGCTGCGTGGTGCTGAGGAGGCGAGCGCCCGCCACGCTGCGGCCTACGTCCATTGCCAGTCGTTCAAAGTGATATTTGGGCGCTTCCTCCAGATATGATCCACCGAACACGAACCCGAGAACCACTACCCATGCAGCTACGATCTTGACCGCCTTCTTCACGACCATCGGTTCATCCTATGCTGGCCAACTCAACATGAGGTGACGCAAACTTTCCGACACTCTCTCAATGGTTGTACCATGATCGGCCATCCGCCTGGGATGGCGCAGATCAGGGAGAGGGGGATGCAACAAATTGCCGGTGAAGTTCATCCATTATTGGAGCAGGGTTACTGGATAGCTCAGATCGCTTTAGCTCTCGTTGCCGTCGCGGCCGCCGCCATTGCGGCCCTTCAAATCCGGACCTACCGCCAATATGAACTATTCAAACTTCTAGAAGACAGCCGAACGAGGGCCGCACGCCGCAGGCTTTACCATGACAGGAAGACCGGTGATTGGTGGAAGAACGACCACGCTCTGGAAAGGGCCGCCTCTCTAGTCTGTGCTACCTACGACATCGTCGGGCTGATGGCGAAAGGGAAGAACCGGCGATTTTTCGAGACCTATTGGGCGTACAGCATTTGCTGGACGCATGCGGTGTTGAAGGGCTACTTGGCATTTATACGCAAGGACAATCCTGAAGCGTATCCGCACTATGAAGCGCTCTACACGGCGGCGTGGAAAAAGCTAGACGGGAAAGTAAAACGCCACATCGAAGAAGAGCTAACCTGGAAACCCGCCTGATCTAGCGACGCCACCAAACATGCCGATGGAGCGCGAGACAAAAATCAAAGAGCCCCGTGTGCCGTACTGGCAGGCCGCGCTCTTTCTGTGCGTGCTTGTCTTTCTCGCTTTCTACGGGGCGTACTCGGGCTTATCGCACAGCGACCAGGTGTCACACCTCACCAGCCTTCACACTCTTTGGGAATGGGCAACCCAGGATGCAATCACGGTCTACACTTTTTTCCTCGCGGCCTTCACTGGTGCTCTCGTCGGCGTATCCTTCGTTCAAATCCGATTTCTACGCCGCGCCGACGACACGGCACGCATTGCCGCCGATGCTGCCACAAAGACAGCCGAGGCTACGCGGCAATCTCTCATCGCAAGCCATAGAGCTTGGGTGCGCCCGACCGTGATGGTCGGCCACTTTCCGCTCGCGTTCAATGATCAGAGTGTCGATTTCGGAGTAGCGATCGAACTGACCAACGTGGGGAATGCACCAGCGCTCAATATCACCAACCATGTGTGGCTAATGACGCAGAAATCTGGCGACCGCCCATTGGATAGACAGCGCGCTCTCTGTGAGAGCGTGCGAGGAAAGCGGTACGGGATGTCCATCACTCTTTTCCCCGGAGAGGTTTTCCCGCGTAACGTGGGTCTTGCTGGAATGCAAGTGAATGCGAAACTGACACGCGCGGAACTTGAGGAAGGGCTTGCCTTCGACCCCGATCGGAAACGCGTACAAATATTCGTGGTAGGATGCGTCAACTACACGTTCCCATCCGATCCTCAGGGCTGTCACCAGACATGGTTCATGCTTGACGTAAGGAAAGCGGACGGGGCTTTCGGTGTCATTAGAGTTGATGAAGGCACCTATCCGCCCGCCGCCCTCACGTTGCGTGAGGCCATGGCCGGAATGGGACGCTACGCTGACTGAAGCGCATCCGCTATTTCAGAAGTGCGGCCGATCATGCGCCCGCGCTTCGGACGGCCTTGGAACGGGAAAGGATTGCGTGCGGCTAAACGAACTCTAGCACCCATCCTCGGGCGGCTTTGTGTATAGGGTCTGGATCCGCTCCGTCAGAAAATAAATGCCGAGGAGCGAGGTCACGATTAACTGCCAGAACAGCACAAAGACCATGAACGACAGCAGCGGATCGACATACGTAGCGAGCGCATGGTGAATGTCGGGTTGAGCCTGGAAATGTGCTTCTAGCTTCTTCCACCCGGTCGCTCCCGCCATTACGAATATGTAAAGGACCAACGATAGAAACGCGAGATAGCCAAATAGATAGGAGACGAATTGCCTATAAGTGAGATTCTTGTTCACGCGCCTGCCACCCTCTCGCACTCGCAAGGTCGCAGGATCGCCCTCTAGCTCATTGTCAATCCCCTCGCGATCAAACGTTGCTACGGCTGCCAGGGCGGCCATGTAGAACACGATCATGAGGGTGAGCAGGTCGGACATTCTCTTGATCAACACTGGATGATCGAAGATCGCTAGAGAGATCGACAGCCACCAGAAGTACGCGCATGTGGCGACGCCGAGCAGGATTGGCAGCACAAAGTCATACGTGCGCTTCGAATGAAAGAGGCCACGGCCATTCCGAATTCGAAGATAGTTGATCGGAACGGCAAGCTGCTTGACGGCCCACCACATGGCTTACCAGCCATGCCCTGAGTGAAGAACCGCCACCATCTTTTCTTCGATCTCTTTGCAGATCGACGGGTAGCAGGCCTCCAAAAATAAATCCCCGAAGTCGCTTATGATTTGCGCGCGAACATATAGTTGCTCTAGCGCTTCTTCGTCTTCAATGAGGGTGAGGGTCGGATTGTTGCTCTGACCATGGGGCAGCTTATCGAGGTGAAACGTGATCGTCTCAAAGCTTTTTTCTTTCGCCAGCGCCTCAACGCCTCGCACGAATGCGGCGACCATCTTGGGTGCTGCCGGCGCGGTGTGAATGGTTATCCTTTCCTCTTGGTTCTTGACGAGTTGGTCGCGGCCAACTCCGTTGTAGAAAAGCACCTTCTTCGTGAGCGTCACCCCAGACAATTCGCCTTTCTGCAAATCGTCTATTAGGCGCTCCGAGGGCACGCGCTTTACGGCGAGAACAGGGCGGTATGGCTTCGCGCGCGAGCCAATCTTCTGTTTTGTCTTCACGGGAACCGTATAGGTGTATTTGTGGTTCCCTTTGACGGCAGCACTGACAACGCGATTGATCAGGCTCAACACGAGCGAGCTTGATACCCGAGGCATCTGCTCGAAACAGGCGCGGTGGCGGACGTGGCCTTGCTCCTTGTGCATTACCGTCGAGAACACGATATGGGCCGAATATCCCGGCGCCTCATTTTCCTTCGGCGGCTCGATTCGGACTGTGTTTTCGGATGGCTCTAGATATGCCGTCCAGACCGCGTTGGGATCACCACGGTTGACCAGAATCGTTATGGTCTTCTTTGCGGCATCGCGGCTGATATCGGCGACATAGAGTTGGTTCTTCTCATCCCGGTCCGAGTCGTCGTCATCGATAAACCGATTGCCGCCAGCAAGATAAGCTCGCGCTCGACCAGCCTTATGCTCGGATTCAAGAATATCGACGATTTCGCTAAGCGTGACCGCCTTCTCGGCTTCGGCGGGTTCGCATCGCGGCGTTATACGCCACATGAAAACCCTCCGCTCGGTCCTGAGCGCGACCATTCCCTCTTCCCCGCGTTGCCCTTTTGGGCACGGTGCCACTTTGGCGGGTAAATGCCAAGGGAATGGCGATTTTGATGGGTCAAAGTACGGCGGACTATATCCGGTCCGACCGAAGGTGTGTCTGCTGCTTGATGCCGAAAAAATGCCCGCCGCCGGATGGACGCTCCCGCGCGGGCACTCGGTCGTTGGACAACCGAGGTCTTGGCCCGCCGCCGGGTTGCTAAACCGCGCGGGTGGTCGGTGTTGTTTGTGCGCAGGACCGCCGACTGCCCACGGCCACACGGCGCAAGGAGAAGGACGCCGGGACTTCCCGCCGCGGCGGTGCAAGCGCCCGCGGGCGCTGGGTTTCTGGACCACGCCACCCAGTGGGCGTGCCAGGGCCATGTTGGGCGGCCCTGGTGGGGAACTCATACAGCGCCGAAGGTCGCGTCCGGAGCATCGCGCAGCGCGGCCATGAAACTGCTCCAGCGCTCGTCATGGCGCGGGCCGCCAGCTTGCGAGATCGTGTCGCGCAAGCGCGGTGACAGCTGAAGCGGCGCGCCGTTGGACCAGATTGCGGCCATGCCGCGCAACCGGTCGAGGAGTGCATCCGCTTCCGCTTTGGCCTTCTCGAATGCGTCCGCGATTTCTTCCGCCGACGACATCAGCACGGCCGCGGCGGCGGTGCTGACGGCGCCCTCAGCACTGGCAAGTTTGGCGCGGGCTTGCTCAGCCTCAGCGGCCAGCAAGGCGCGGGCGCGGCCGGCTTCCGCCAAGCGTTGCTCACATTCGGTCCTTGCCTTCAACCGCTCAGCCAAGGCCAGCGGCGCGGCCAGCACTAGCGTGCCGTGCTGTTCACCCTCTCGGATCTGCCGCGCGTGGTGCTCCGCAAGCTCGTCGTCCAGGCCCGCAAACGCTGCAAGTGCCGCCTCAGCCTGGGCCACGACAGCGGTAGCGCGCTGGTCGGCTGCGGAGGCCTTTTCAGCAGCAGCTTTGCGCTGATCGCGCTCCGCGTGGGCTTTGCGAAGTGCAGCCCGCAGGCTTTCCATGTTCGGGCGCGGTGGTGCCGGTAGTGGCGGCGGCACCACCACCAGCACGCCACCGGGGCGCTTATGCGCCAGCCAGGGCGATGCGGCTTCCACCTCACGCAGGCGTGCGGATGCTTCCGCAACCGTAGTGGTGTCGGCGTGGCCGCTCAGCGACCTGATGCCGTCAGCGTTGACCTTCTCAACGACAGGCATGGCTACGGTCTCCTGTCGCTCGGCAACGGGGCCACCGGCTTGGGGCCGGGGCCTTGCGCGGGGAAGCCGGCGGATGGCCGCGGCACGCCGGTTGAGCTGATGGTCCGATCCCAGCGCCCATCGCGCGGCACCGCCGCGGGTGGTTGCGCGCCGCCGCCGGCTTCCGCCGGGCCGCCGGGTAAGTAAGTGGGCGGCGCCGGCATGCGCGGGTCAGCCGGCATGGTCAGCGCTCCACTTTGCGCGCAGCGCGTCCCCGATCTTGTTCATCTGGCGAAGGCCAGCGGTTTGCGCGGGCGGCGGCGGGGCGCCGGGGCCAACGTAAGGCCGGGGCGCGCGGTCGCGGGTTGGCTCACGCTCGAAGCGCGAACTGTCGTGCTCGCCCGTCTTGTGTACGTGGATCATGTCGCCGGCGTCGTGCATCTCGTACTGCGCCGGCGGGTACTGGCAAATCTGATCGCCGCGGGCATTGGTGACGTGCAGCGTGCCGTCGTCGTCCTGGCTGAACTTGCAGCCGGCCGGGTGACTGCCAAGCCGATGGCCTTCAGCATCGCGCGTGCGGCGGCGCGTGAGCTGATCGCAGCTGAGCGGCAGGCTGGCGTCGATGAAGCGCATTCGCGTGGTCACAGCATCCCTCCATTAGCGGACAACAATTCCAAGAAAGGGCACGGGCGGCGCGCTGGCCGCGGGGGCGGGCAAGCTCTCTTGCGCCGGCTCCACTGGCGTGGGGTCGGCCACAGCGACAGCGCCGTGCGAAATGAGCCACCGGTGACCCGCGAGGCGTACCGGCACAGGCCATGCGCCGTATGCGGGGAAATAGACGGTGAAATATCCGGCGTTGAAGCGGCACACCTGGGCGAACTTCATCATGACCACGGGCTCGTCGCCGACGCGGAGGCGGTCGGGCCGCGCGTGTCCACCGGTCGTCCACGCCCGTTCCGCCGCAAGCATCGCCTCCCGGCCGGCAAGCGCATCGCGGTGCGCGGCGCCCGCCGCTACCTGTTCCGGCGTCGGCGGCTTTGGTTGATCGTCACGGCCTAGCCGCGCGTAATCTTCTGCCCCGGCGTTTTCTTCGGCCACCAGCCACACGACGCCCGCCACGGCGTTCGCCCAGTCATCATGGCCGCCGGGCTCGTGGTCGATCTTGGTGCCGCGCCACACCAGCGTGAGCAATTGTTCCTGGAGCTCGGGAATATCCAGGAGCTCTACCTCGCCAGCGTTGAGCCGCGGCTCCAGCGCCTCGTACAGCTCGCTCTTGGGCACGGCGCACGCCTCGTAGATCAAACCTTCGGCCTCGAAGTCGGCCTTAAAGGTCTCGCCCGCGTAGTTGTCGCCGACCACGCGGTGCACATGGTACTCGCGCGCGGCGGCAACGAACTTCCGGACAGCGTTGCGCGGATTGAACGGCGGCTTACCGGATTGCGAGATCAGCAGGTCGAGTACCTTGCGCCCGTTCTTCTCGACATGTGCCACGCCGAAAACCGCGTCGTCATTCGACCCTCCGCTCATATCGCAAAAGGCCTCGTAGGCGATGCCCGGTTGATACGGCAATGGCCGGCGGCCGGGCACGATGGCGGCCATTACGTGCTGCATCGAGAAGGCGGCGCCCTCGGGCGCGCCGGGCAGGTTCAAATGCAGGCGGCGGTATTTGTGCGTGGGCAACCGCGCGCGCTGTTGCTCCAAGTAGTCACGGTCGGCCCAGCTGCCCATGCTTGGGTTTGCGCGTTGCTCCGGCGGAAGATCGGCGAAGGCCGGATCGGTCGTGTAGTCGCCACCGTACCAGCTGAAATACAGCCGGCGGTCTTGGCCGGCCTTACCGGCTTGCATGAAGTCGTAGAGCGGCACGCCGGGCGAGTGCCGCAGGCCCGCGTAGCTCGTGATCCAGGTCAGCGCATCCGCGCGGGTGGGATCGGGCGCCAGCGCCTCAAACAGGTCGTGGTTGCGGTAGGCGTGGATTTCGTCAAAGCCGATGAACAGGTAGGTCTTGCCATGTGAGCCCGCGATGTCGCGTGCGGGCAGGATCTGCAAGGTACCCCGGTGGTCGTTGCGCACGATCGTCTTGGCGTTGACCATTACCTCGTGAGCCAGGATCGGATTGCACGCGATCAGTTTCTTGACGAGGGCCAGATCGTCACCGGCCTGGTCTTCGTCGTTTGCGAGTATGAAGGCGTCGTTGCCCGCGGCCGATGGCCAGACGAGGAAGCGGTAAAGCGCCGCCAGAGCTAGGTCTGCGGTCTTCCAATTTTTCTTTGCGCGCCCGCTTAGCACGCGGTCGTACTGGGGGCGGCCGTCAGGATCAAACGTGTAGAGCGCGCGCGTGAAGATTTCCTGCCGGTACCGCTCGATGGTGTGCAACAGCGGGCGGCCGTCCAGCCATTGGAGGTGGCCGAAGAAATCGAGCGGGTGCGGTGCGCGGGCGCTCATCCCGCCGCCTTTTGGATGTCACGCGCCATGAGGTCGGCAAGCGATGGGCCGCGCGGTGGCGGTGGAGCTTGTAGGCCCAGCTGACGTAAAGCGCGCGTCAGGGAATTGCATAGCGCAATATGCTCGCGGCTCGAGCGCTCAGTGAGCCCGCCGGCTTCGATGGCGCGCTTCTCGGAGAGCGCGCACAGCAGCGTCAACGTGGCACAACGGTCTATGAGCGCGGCTTGTACCGCCGAAGGCGTGCCCACGTGGGCGCGCAACTCCTCACGCACGCGCTCCACCAGACGAGATTCCCTCGTGCGTTTATCGAGCCGCAACAGCATGTGCGGCCGGGACCGCGGCCCTACCCGGTGCGCACGACGGCGTGAGCCGGCGGCTACCTCGGGTGCGTCTGTGTTGGTTAGCTCAGGCATGCCGGCGGCACCTCGTTGTGACCGGCGGTTCCACCGGTTCCGTTGCCCCGGCGTTACCCCACGCGCAAACAGGGCGGCCAGCGGCATTGGCGACCTATGCAAAAATTCGTTGGTGTGTAAACACTTATCCTGTGATTGCCGTGACTAGGGCCATGGGATTGAGTGTACCAAGCATGGCGAAAATGGCCGCTGGCGGGCGGTTCCTGGGGCACTGACGCCGGGGCGCGGGCGGGCGTGGGGTGTACGGAATCAGGGGTGCCGCGGCGCGGCCGGCACGATCTTCACCCATACCGCCGTTGCGCACCCTGGGAGCGTAACAGCGTAACACCCCTATAGGGGTGTGTTACGCCTGTTACGCCTAGGCTCCGTAACAAGCGTAACGGCGGCCGTAACGGTTACGCCTTGTTACGCCTACATGGGCTCCTCAGGCTTGGCCGCCCAGACAAAGCCGTCCGCGAACCCAACGTGCCCATCCAGCAAAAGGCGGTTGTGTGCCCGCGCCCATGCATTGCGGAACTTGCTACCGGTGCCGAAGAGGGCGCTCTTTGCCAAGTGGTCCCGCCAAACGTCCACCCTCACAGCCCGGCGTTGGACATCACCAAAGGTCCGCGGCGCGCCATGCTCGGCCAGGGCTTGGCTCAGCACCATAAGCGCCATCGCGGCTTGCCCGGTCGCCTCTTTGCTCTTCGCTTCTGGCACCCAATCCGATGGGCGCACCACACAGCTGGTGACGGGATCGCCGTCCTGATCCAGCCCCAACTCTATCGGCGCAAGCGTGAACGCGATCTCGCCGCCGCCCGGCCCATCACGTTGCTTCAGGACCGTCGCCACACACACGCCGCCCTCACGCCGCACCACCTCGATCTCTGTATCAACGGCGCAGTGGAGGAGGGAGTGCCCACGGCCGCCGCGCGATGGGTCCTTGCCGACATGGTGCACGGCGACAACCGTACACCCAAGCGCCGCGCGTATGCGGTCAAGTGCGTTGACGAACGCGCCCATATCATCGGGTGCGTTCTCGTTGCCACCAGCCAGCGCGCGGCTCACGGTGTCGATGATTACAACGTCCGCCTTCTCGATAACCGCAATCAGGCGGTCAACGTCATCACCATCGCCGAGATGGCATAGGTCCACCGGGCTTACTACAGCGGCAAAGTCGAACTCGCTTTGATCGCCGCAGTTCTGTTGGGCGAAGGCGGCCACCCTGTTGTGAATCGAACGGCCGGCTTCCGTGGCCACGTACACGACACGGCCGCGCGCGACGCGGCGCTCAAACCACTTGATGCCGCCCGCAATATGGAGCGCGAGGTCGAGAGTGAAGAAGGTTTTGCCGCAGCCGGACTCGCCAAAGATCAGCGCTATCACCGCGGGTGCGAGTAAGCCCTTTACGATCGATCTGGTCTCGAGGTTGGGCGCCAGCATCTTCTCGAACGGAATAATTTCTAGCGCCTTGGTCGGTGCTTCCTTGCGCTGCTTCTTCCTAAGGCCTGCCGCGGCAGCGCGCTCCTCGTCACCCCGCACGGCCGGCCTCCCGGTTCATGATCGATACAAGCGCGCGGGATACTTTCTCTCTTGCAAGAGGCGGTCGGCAGCATTCGGCGTTGAAGCCATGCGCGAGTGCGCACGCGAGGTCAGGGTCCACGCCGCGCCGTAGCAGGTAGCCAAACACGCTAATGACCGCATCAATCCGGCCGGTGGTGCCCTGATCGACCCCGTCGGCAAGCTTGCGCCAGTGCTGGTCAGGGCGCGCACCCGATAATTCCTCAGGGCGCGCATCCTCAAAGCCGGCCCCAGCGCGCGCCGCGTACTCAAGTTTCTCCAATGTGTCGCTGAGGTCGATCTCCGAGTCATTCTCAGCCACGATCCGCGCAAGGCGTGGCCGCGTTGGGTCCTTCACGTGCCATGTGCCCGGCCACCGCAACGGGTGGACCACAGGGCCAGAGCTCGCATCCGCGCCCACGAGAGCCGCCGCGAGGCGCCGGGCGAGCTTCAGGCGGTCGTGTTCCTCGCGCGTACCTGTCGGCTCGCGCAGCCTCCAATGCAGATGGAGCTTGTCTTCCTCTACGCCGGCAGTCGGATTCCGCCACGTACCGCCACTCGCCACGACAAGCGTGGCGGGGCCAAGCAAAGCTTCTACCTCACCCCGTGCCTGCGCCGGGCGCTGGTCGCACTCGACCGAGAGCACCAGACCGCACGCTAGGTCCGCATCGCGGGCGCGCTGGTTGTTGCTGAAGGTGGCGACGGGCGGGCAGAAGACCGCGGGCGCGTGGTAGTTGGCGACCCAAGTAGCGTGGTGCCAAATGAGGGTAACGAGTTCCGGGTGGCCCACGCACACGCACGGGATCACGCCGTTCCGCATTACTGGCTTATCCGTGGAATGCGTGAAGGCGCGCAGCGAGATAAAGGTGCCTGGGGCGGCGTACTTGAACATCGCGTTCACAAAACGCGCGAGTTCCGCCCGGTCAGCGGCGAGCCCCTTCATGCGCGCCCCCGCCCGTTCGGCACCAGCACAGGATCAATCAGCCGTATCCCCTCCCATAGCTGAGGCAGGCGTTGCCTCACCAGCTCCTTGAGATCACCCGCGGCGCAGCGTGCGCAGAGGGGCGACACGATGAACTCGTTCAGTTCGGTACCATCCGGCATGAAGTAGACGAGTGCGCCCGCGTCAGTTGCATTTTGAATCTCTGTGTCGCAACCGAAGCAGAACAGCGGGGGCGGTGTTGGTGATGTCAGCCTACCCAATACCCAGGCGCTGACCACCTTTTGCGCGCGCTCGCTCTCAAAGAGCGTGGCATCGCGTCTAATGACGCCAACATCTAGGAGCCCGCCGCCTGCTTCCGCAAGGCGCCGGATGTCTCCGCTGGTTATTCGGCTCACTTTGCTGGCCCCCCGGTCGGGCCGCTACGCCTCGTCACGGAAGCGCACGCGGCCCGTTGAACGCCCCTCAGGGGGCCACGCAGAAAGCCCTCGCGGCGCACCGCTGAGGGCGCTAGGGTCAGCCCGCCTAGTAAGCCTTGCCCTTGTTGTGCCGAACGCCGTGCGTCTGCCCCGCACGGCGTTCGCGTTTCTGCCCCCGGCATGGTTTGTGCCTCCGAGATCCAACACCGCCGCGTTCCGCGCGGCCCGGCTTGGTCATCTCAGTTCTGGAAAGATCGCAGCTCATCGTTGCTCGTGCCGCCGCACGGCAAGTGACGCCCGCTCGTCAAGGCTGCGTTGCCTTTCCCGCAGCACCTTCGCGAATTTGTTTGCTTGCGCGGGTGTGATCTTGCCGCTGCGCAGTGCCTCGATGGCGTCGAAAGCGTGGTTGACGATCTGCTGCGTCTCGAACCGGAGGCGAAAGCCTTCCTCCGCGCGCGCCGCCATCACGCCGCCACCTGCCTAGACCGGCGCCGGGGCGGTCTGGCGCCCGGCGTCGCCGGCTTGGGCATGGCCGGCGGCAGCGCGCGCAGGTGCTCCTCGATCTCGCTGACCAGCCAACCAACACGGTTCGCGGACACCCGGCGTGCACGCGGGAACTTTCCTTCGGCAATGAGCCTCAGGATGTGGACGCGCGTGAAGGGAATGCCGAAGCGTGGTTTCAGGTCGGCGAACGCGACCAGCGCCAGCGGTGATGCTTTAGCATTGCCGCTGTCACTCTCGCGGCTCAGAAGCGCAGTTGCGCTGGTGTCTGTTTGCGCCATGGTGCCTCCGGTAAGACGGGCCATAGCGCATTACATGGCGGTAACGGGGGCACCGCGTAATGGGTAAACAATCCTCCTGGCTTATTTACCCACTCGCCGCGTAGCCAGGCGGTACCAAGCACCCATAAAGCTGTTGTAGTTGCCCCACCGCAACGCTTCCGCAGCTTTCATTTCGTTGCGCGCCGCCTCGCGCGCCGCCTCAGGGGACTTGTCGGGATAGATCGCTTTCGCAATGCGCGAGAGGTTCACCTTGCCGCCGCCGCGGCACGCCTCGGCGTCAGCGGCGTCAAGCAAGCGGAGATAGGTTGGAAATTTATCTAGCCGCATGCGCAATCCGTCCGCACGTTTGGGCAAGCGTTTCATTGCGGCGGCCAATTGGTCGGGCATCGGCAGCGTCGTGTCGAACACGACCGCCACCTCGTTGCGCGATAGCTGCACTAGATGTTCGCCCGGCCCCTCATAGATCCGCGGCTCCGGCGCGTCGTCGAACGGCGGATCATCATTGGGCTCGCTGGGATCGAGCGGACGGCGCAACCCGAAGCGCCGGGCCTCGCGCGCAAGCCGCTGGTCACCTTCCCATGCCCAGGCGTGTCTATATTCGGGATTGCGGCGGAGAAATTCCCAGACCCAGCCGCGCGGCGTGAGGTCGCGCGGTTTCGGGTAGGCGCTTGCATCGGGCCAGTCGGGCACGCCCCAGCTCTTGGCGCTTGGGCGGAGCGGGGAAGGGTGGGCGTGCTCGGTCACCTCCGCACCCGTCGCCTTGAGATCGGCACAACCTTCGCCTCGGCGGGCGGTGCATCGCCCACGATCTCCAGCAAGCGCTTCTCCCATTGCTCAAGCGCCGCGCGTTTCTCCGCGTCGTAGCGGTGCAGATCGTAGACCGCGTGTATGCCGCTTTGGCGGTGGCCGATCACCAGCTCGGCTACCATCGGCAACACACCCAGCCCGCTCAACCTTGTGCGGGCGGTGCGCCTCAGATCGTGCAGCGTGAAATGCCGCACCTTGCGGCGCTTACCGTCTCGCTTTGATAGCGCCTTGGCCGTGCGGTCGATCCGGCGGCGCAACGAGCCAGTGGCTTTACTGAAACCAGAGATCGGCCGCTTGCCTGCGGTGGTCGAGAAGATGAAATCGCCATACTCAAACCGCGGCATTTCCGTAAGCAGGCGAAGCGCCGTGGCCGTGAGCGGCACGCTATGCGCTTGCTTGCCCTTCATGCGGTCGGCGGGCACGGTAAGCGTAGCCGTGTCGATCTCGTGCCATTGCGCGTCGGAAATCTCGCGCAACCTCTGGCCGGTGAGCAGCAGCACGCGGACCAGATGACCGAACGGTTTGCCCATCCGCTTCGCCGTGCGCCAAACCAGCCACAGCTCCTCGTCGCTCAGCACCCGGTCGCGCGCCACCGATTTGCCGATCAGGTTGGTTGCTTTGACGGCCGCGCAGGGGCTGGCTTCCAGGCCGTAGGTGTCCCGTGTGATCGCCCATGCGAAAAGCCTCGAGAGCGCGGCCAGCACCTTGCGCGCCTGGGCCGGTGAGCGATCTGAGATCTTCTCGACCAGCTCGACCACATCGCGCCGCGTTATCGAACTGATGGGCCGGCCCCTCCAGACCGCATCGCGGCCGGGACGCCATTCCATGACGCGCCCACGCTCAACGCGCGGCTCCTGGCCCAGCACCTCGCGGCGGATCAGTGCTTCCGTCGCCCGCGCGCTGCGCAGCGTGGCTACATGCCGCTTGATGAATTCATCGGCGACACCCCCGAAAGTGTCCTTGCGGCGCCGCTGTTCCTCGCGCCGCCGCTCGTCCTCAAGCTCCTTCGGGTGCTTGCCCTGGGTAATGGCCTCCAGCGCTTCCTTCGCCCGCACGCGCGCCCAGGCGAGGGAACCCTGCCCGCCGGGCTCGGCATACTCGCTGAACGGGCCGATGGTGACGCGCAGGGGGTGCTCGTCGCCCTTGGCGAGGCGGCGGATGACGACGAAGGTCTTGGCGCCCTTGTCGGTGATGCGCACGCCCATGTGCGGGACCATGGTGTCCCAGATGATCGGCCGCTTGCCGGCGGGCGCCGGCTTCATCGCCTTGATGCCGAGATCGGTCAGCAATTTTCGGGTCACGGGGGCTTCCTTGGGCGCTGGGGTAACGGCTGGGGTAACGAGATGCCGGGTCTAGGCTTGTTACCCCACGTAACCCAAGGTAAGCGTAAGTAGCTGTTACTGCAAGTCTACGCGGGTGGGAATCAATCCCAAGGTTACCCATGTTACCCCTTGTACCACCCCCACCTCGCAATCATAATCCCAAGGTCGGGGGTTCAAATCCCTCCCCCGCTACCAAACTCCCGGCGGCAAGACGATCTGGTTGCTGCCAGCATTGGTCCTGCACTTTTGGCGACCCCTGGCAGGTCCGGCACATTCAAGGAGGGGATTCATGGTGACGACGGCGGTGGAAGTGCGGCCGCGCGTTTTGGCGCAGTCACGGGTGGATTTTTTCTACGTCTATATGGCGGTGTGCTGCGCGGCGGTTGCCTTTCTCGGCTTCGCGCCGACCTATTGGATGCCGCTGGCGCGGGGAGCGTTCAGGGCCAACCCGATCGTGCATATCCACGGGCTGGTCTTCTTCGCCTGGACGGTGTTCTTCGTCTACCAGGCATGGCTGGCGGCAGCAGGCCGGCTGGCGCGGCATCGCGCGGTCGGCATGATCGGCGTCTCCTTCGCAACGGCCATGACGATCCTCGGCACGCTGGTCGCGATCAACCAGATGAAATCCGCCGCAGCGATCGGGCAGGCCGAGGAGGGCCTGGCGTTCGCGATCGTGCCGCTCAGCAGCATCCTGTTCTTCGCGGTCGTGATCGTGCTCGCGATAGGCAATGCAAGGCGACCGGAGCTGCACAAGCGATTGATGCTGGTCGCGACGATCTCGATCCTCGATGCGGCCGTAGCGCGCTGGTTCCTGGTCTTCCTGGCGCCGCCTGGCGCGGCGGGTCCACCGCCGGTCGGCGCCGACGTTCCGCCGGCACTCGTGACGTGCGTTCTCCTGGTTGTCGCGATCGTCCGCGATTGGCGCGCGCGCGGACGTCCGCACCCGGCTTATGTCGCGGGGCTGGGGACCCTGCTGGTGATCAAGCTCCTGCAAGTGCCGGCGAGTGCGACGGCTTTGTGGCATGCGGTAGCCCGCGGAGTGTTGGCGCTGGCGGGGTAGGAATCAGCAAATTCACGATGCTGACGGTCGGGCGCACAAGCATGCGATCCCCGGTCGCACAGAGGGGCGCTGTGCCGACCGGGGATCATTAGGACCGCTTGGGGAGGCGGTCCGCCCGCGCAGGGAGGGGT
>Ga0070738_10004311_pt1 | contig 17258 bp, 7 predicted proteins | sample Coa_R2_2_FD_66446 | JGI IMG/M metagenome (GOLD analysis project Ga0070738, IMG submission 66446) | Surface soil microbial communities from Centralia Pennsylvania, which are recovering from an underground coalmine fire - Coalmine... | ecosystem: Environmental > Terrestrial > Soil > Unclassified ...
CCTTCCTCGGCAAACCCCGGATCTACCAAGCGGAAGAGTGCCACGCCTGCGGCCAGGAAGCCCGCAGCCAAAAACTTTCTGCGTTTTGTCTCGAGGCCTGTGGCCCCGTGGTTGATTCGAATAAAGGTCTTCATAGTCGCTTATCCTTTTTGTGATCGACTCCAATCGTTTCAGGCGGAGTCGACCGGGTCTTTGTTTGAAGTAGGAGGCGCGGAGGGCACTGCGGGTTCCCAGAATTTTTGAAATAGCAACGCCGAAAACGTGGTGCAACAACCCACGAAGCGTCCCGCATGATCGTGTAGGGCCCGAAGGGGAACCTTTTCCGGGCCGGAACCTCGTACTTTCAACGAGCTGAGTCCTTCCTCGAAAAGTCTATGAAAAGCGTGTCAATTTTGTTGCTGGCGACCCTAAGCGCAACACCCCTTTCGGAACGGGATGCGCAATCGGCGGTTTTAAACCCGGTTTCCGATCAACCGGCCCAAACAGACATGGTTGCCGCAAGCGTTCCCGGGCCGCCTCGTGTATCCTTCTCCGAGTCGAAGTTAGTACCCGAGCTTTTGGCAGTGAGAACCGCAAGAGTGACACGGTTTCAATCTTCAGGTCGCCCAACCGCTCATACGCCCACTTACCTTCAAGACGTCATGCCAATTTTCATGGGCAAGTGCTATCGTTGCCATAACCAGCAAACCGCTTTTCTCAACAACTGGTTGGATTACCAAAAAGCATTCGCTGACAAGCGGGAACTCAGGCGCAGGATCTGGGACAGTTGGAAAGGCATTTACTTCAAACAACCCATGCCGATGGCAAACAGCCCCGAATCTGAAGCCATTACCGACGAAGAACGCGCCCTGATCAAAGATTGGATCGATGCCGGCGCCCCATACGGTGTTCCCCCGAAAGAATCGAACCCTCACTCCAAAGGAGAACGCATGCAGGTCGGCGCTCGACTGTTTACAACCATTTGCGCGGCGTGCCACCAGCCCGATGCACGAGGTATTCCCAACCGCTTTCCACCTCTGGCGGGATCCGATTTTCTCAACTCGAACAAACGACGAGCCATCCAGATCCTGCTCAACGGTTTCCAGGGCGAAGTAGTTGTCAACGGAATGAAATTCAACAACAGCATGCCGATGTTGCCCTTGTCCGACTCGGATATCGCCTCTGCCTTGACCTATGTCCTTAATTCATTCGGCAATTCGGGGCAGGACGTGACACCCGAAGAAGTCAAAGCTCTCCGAGGCCAGCCATTCAACGGGAGCGGGAACAATGGCCAGCCACTTGCGGGTCCTTTGGAACCGAGTCCTTGGGAATAGCACAAAGCTGCCAATCGGACCAACTGCCGGCTCGGGTTCGTGACCGGAAAGGACCGACGGATAGTTGCGTCCGGTCGCGTTAGCGGAAGGAATCCTCGAAAAATGGCCAGTACGGCGGCCCGCTCAGAAACCAAACGACAACTGGAACACGAACCGATCGTGGTCCTGGGCAGGATCGTTGCTGTTAATGAATTCGTAGTCGCCCTCAAACAGCAGTGTGTTGGTGAAGTAATAAACATACCCAACGGTAAACCGTTCCAGGCGGGTTGCGGCATTGTCGCGGCTCGTATCGTAGCGGCCCACAAGCTCAAGATTGTTGATGACGGGAGCGTTGAGATTGAGTCCGGCGAGCTTATATGAAGTTTGCGCCCACCACCCGCGCGGGCGAATCGTGCCGGCATCGTCCGTTTGTTGCCAGGTGCGGATGTATTCCCCTTTTGCCTCGAAATAAGGGCCTATGTGCAGGGCGGCATCGACGACTCCCGCCGACCACAGGCGATTGTCGGCGTCATTCCATGTGCCGGTCTGGCCCGACAACCCCAATTCAAAGTCATAATGCGCTTTCCAGGGATAAAACCAACCGACGCGGCCACCGCCGCTGGGAGTGGCATGCAAACTGCCCCTGGTACCGTCCGACTTGATCCCCACATTCCCACCAAGATCCAGCTGATCGTGATTGGCGGTTCCATCTGAGGAGCCGGGTCCGTTGACAGCGAAGGCGCTGTAAGTTAGGGATTGCCCCGCTGACCCCAGCGGCACGGCGCCTCGAAGCTGCAAACCAATTCCGCTCCCGGGCAGGAGGTCCCGGGGAAACGGATCATCGGGAATCTTGTTGAGCCACCCCGCAGCCCGCTCGCTATAGGTGCCCAAGGGTAACAACATGTCTCCGGAAACCACGGTGACGTAGTCATTCAGCAGGTAGTCAAGTTGAGCGAAACTCAGGTTGAGGGAGGTTGAAGAACCGCTGTCGTGGCCGTTGACAGAGCCGTTTTGTAAATTGACGTCGAAACCCGTCTCGAAAAGGATATTGTCGCGGGCCCTGAATAAAAAAATCGGAGCGAAGTCGGCCAGCTCAAAGGCGGCATGCGAATTTTGGCTTTTGCCAAATTGGATCTCGGCATCGCCCACCACCATGAAATTGTGAGTGGCGCTGCTGCCGTCTGGAACGGGATGGATCGGCTGAACCTGTGATGCGGCGGCGTCCGTGGCGGTCTTTCGCGTTTGTTCCAGCTGTTGCTTGAGCTGCTCAATTTCACGTTGGTCCTGCTCATGCCTTTTTCGATCTTCGTCAAGAATGACCTGGTCTCGTGTCCGGGCCTTCTCCAGCTCCTCGAGCCGCTGGCCCTGCCTGATGACAAGGTTCTTCAGAGCATTGAACTCTTCATCACTGATGCCCGCGGAAGCGTGCCACGGTGCAATCGCGGTGATACAGCCTATGAGGACCACCCGAGGGATGCGGGTCCCGCGGGCTCTCATCCGTAGCGACGGAGGTTGCCACCTGGGCTTCATTTGCCACTTTCCTCCTGCAGGAATCTCATGATGGCACGCGCCTGTGTGGCTGGCAGGTTCGCCCTAACGCGCATGTGCGTGAGGATTGTTTTCCACTGAGTCTCCGTTCGTTCCGGGGCGTACCGCTCAGGATGACAGCGATTGCAATGAATTGCGTACAGCTCGGCCCCGGTTGGCGGGTTCCTGGTCTTTTTGTGCGGCGCCGCGGCCGCTTGAACGGGCTTTTGTGGCTTGGACTCCGGCGGAGGTTCGGCGCCTTCGGCGCGCGACAAGGAGATTGAAATTAAAATCGCTCCGAATCCCATCAGCAAGGCGCACTGCATCGACGAGTTGTGCTTCATTGTGCTTGGCTCACTCGGATCAGTTCGAGAAACCTTCAGTGAGAGGAATCGAATCGGGTGTTTGTTCCCGCGGAAGATTCTAAAATGAGATTAACTAAAGGCTTACTTGAGCCGTGGTTTCGGTTTGCGATTCGGGCGCGCGGCGCGTATGCTTGGCGCCACCAAAACCGCTCGAACGCGTATGCGCCGCATTTCATTTATAAGCCCGCCTCCAACCTGTTTCCCCCAAGTCCTCCGCCCTCTGCTTGTGCTTTTGGCTTTTGGTTTTGGCATGTCCAGGCTCCTGGCTGCGCCGGTGCCTGTGCCGGGTCCCCGCCCGCAGGCGCCACCGCCGACGCCGCCGATTGAACACGCCACCGGAATTGTTCCCCCCCAGGGACATCCCCCAAAGCCGGAGGGAACGACCCTGTATTCGATCGGCGAGCCGACCGATGAAGAACAGCTTTACCTGGAATACCTCAACCGCATGCGGGCCAATCCGACCGCCGAAGGGCAGCGGCTTGCGACCACTTCGGATCCAAGCATTCAGTCGGCTTACGCGTCATTCAACGTGGATCTGAGCCTGATGCAGTCCGAGTTCGCGACCAACCCAGCCGTCCCGCCGCTGGCGATGAACGCGAAACTGACTGCCGCCGCCAGGTGGCACAGTGGCGATATGCTCACCAACCAGTACCAAGGGCATTATCAAACCAATGGTTCGGTCGTCATGAGCCCTGGCGATCGAATCGCGACCAACGGGTACAGCGCAGGGTCATGGGGCGAAAACGTGTTTTCCTATGCCGAATCGGTTCCCCAGGGTCACGCGGCCTTCGCCGTGGATTGGGGTGGCGGCGTTGGAGGAATGCAAACGCCGCCCGGCCACCGTGATAACATGCTCACGGGTGCGTTTCGCGAGGTCGGCGTGGGCGTGATCGACGGTGTCAACGGTTCCGTAGGACCGCAGTTGGTGACGGAGGATTTCGCGACGCAGCTCTCCTCAACCCCATTTGTTACAGGCGTGGTTTATTTCGATTTAAATGGAAATGGCTTTTACGATCTGGGTGAAGGAATAGGCGGAGTGACGGTCAACAGTGCAGGCTCGAGCTATTACACAATCACCGCCGACTCCGGCGGCTACGCGTTGCCTGTGCCTGGGAACGGCACTTACATATTGACCTTTACGGCGCCGGGCTTGAGCACCCAGGTGACCGCCACGATCGGCGGTCTTCAGAACACCAAGATTGATCTGAAACCGGTTTATTCCCCACCGACAGTTTCCGGACCCAATCCCGCTTCGTTGAACCAGAACAACGGATACAACATCAGCGCTGTGCCCGGGGCAACCGCTTACCAATGGGAACAGGCGCAATTGGCCCCGTATACTTTGGTGGAAGGCGCCGAGAACGGGCTTGGCAACGTGACCGCTGTGACATCGGCAGGTTATTCTGTTATCAGCACTTTCAAGGCTGCTTCCGGGACGCACTCCTTCAACCTGATGCACAGCCAGGCGGCAGATCAGATTCTCACGCTCAACCCAATCCTGCTGGTCAGTGCCGCCAGCCAGTTCTCGTTTTCAAAGTTTATCGGGTTTGCCCTAAGTAACGAAGTGTCTGAGGCTCAAATCAGCTCGGACGGCGGGCTGAATTGGCAGACGCTCTGGAGTCAGCCCGGCAATGCGGGGGCCAGCGCCGTTGACACCGCGTTCACGCGCCAGACGCTTTCTCTCGCCGCGTATGCCGGAAAAATAGTGCAGGTTCGTTTCGTCTACGCGTATAACGGCGGACTTTATTTTAACTCCGGTTCAGGCCTCGGCTTGTATGTTGATGATATTTCCGTGTCGGGTGCTCAGCAGGTGATTGGAGCAGCCACAAATGGCATATCCTCGGGCACCTCATTTACCTTCAATCCGAAAGCGCTAACGAATTATCTCCTGGCGGCCCGGGCGCAAATCAACACCCGTACTCTGCCGTGGGGCCCCGCGTTTACGGTCGGAGTGACGACCTCAGCACCGCCCGCTGTTGTCCAGCTTGCGGGACCGCCGTCGGTTTCCGGAAACCAGGTTCAAATTACCTTTAATGTAAGCAACTTCCGCACAGGAATGAGCTTCCAGCTGTTGCGTGCCTCCGACTTGCCGGGGACCTGGTCACAGGATACAACAGCCACCTTGCAGACGGTAGCTCCAAACAGTCAATTCCGGTTCACAACTACAACAGCGGGAACACATTCATTTTTCAGGGTCAAAGGCGGCTGAATTCAGTAATTCCTGATTTCTTCCCAGAGCGGTTGCAAGTCCTCGTCTTCCAGCGCCCGGTGTTTTATTTTTTCCTTGTTGCCAACCGACAATGCGCGCTTGAGCCACAGCCGGGCAGCTTCGAGTTCTTTCATCTGGCATGCGTAACAGGAAAGATTGTACGCAATCAACTCCTTGCGCGGGAACTTCTCGAACGCAGGGAGAAGAGCTTCCCAGGCTTTGAGCAATCCACCGCCGGGAACTCTGCGGAGAGCATAGGCCTGGTGCAGCCAGCCACTGGATCGCTCCGGCGCGGCCGCTACTAGCGATTTTGCGGCGATGAGCGCTTCATCCCACCGCTTCTCCTCAGCGCAAATCTGCCACCGGACTTCAAGCACATCGGGGTGCATTTGGTAGGCGGGACGGACCTGGGCCAATTCCGCCCTGGCTTCGGCGAGGTTACCCAGTTCAATCCAGCCAACGGCATGAAGCACGTAGTGAGTATCCGGGGATTCGAGCTCTTGCACCTGTTTACAGGATCACGGCGACAAGCCGCTGTCAATGACCTCAACGCATTACGCTGCTCGCCTCAGGCCTGGGCAGGCTCGGTTTTCGCCGCAACCTCCTCGACCTTCGCTTCTTTTTGAAGCAGGTCCAGGACCTTCTCGTTCATGATCTGGTCATACACCTCGATCAGCCCGTTTCGCTTCTGCAAGTCCTTTAAGAATTTCTGAGCGGGAATCTGGTAAGTCGCCGCCAGGTGGCTGACACGGTGCGCAATCTCCTCCTGCGACACCTTGATATCCTCTTTTTCCGCAATTTTCTGCAAAAGGAACGCTACTTTGACCCGCTCCTTTGCGCCCTGGGTGGCTGCCGAATAAATTTTCTCCTTTTGCTGCTCGATCACGTCGCGCGGGATGCCGCGTTTGGAGTTTTCCTGGACAATGTCGTAGACCACGTTGCGGGTTTCTTGCGCAACGGCGGTTTCGGGAAGTTCGAAATTAATTCGGTTCAAAAGTGAGCGCACCAGTTGGGTGCGAATGTTTTTGTGGTTTTTATAGTCGAGCTCGTTTTGGAGGTCCTTGCGAACCCCCTCCCGCAATTTCTCAAGGCTCTCGGCGCCGTAGCTCTTGGCGAACTCCTCGTCCAGGGGTGGCAGCACTTTTTCTTTCACCTCAACCACTTCGACTTCGTAGGTCGCTTTCTTGCCGGACAGCTCCTTGGTGACGAAATCGGCCGGAAAATCGACATTGATGGTCCGCTTTTCACCAGCCTTGGCGCCCATGAGCTGTTCGCCAAACCCGGGAATGAACGCGTTCGCCCCAATTTCGACCCAGAAGTTCTTCTGTTCGGTCAACCCCTTTGCCGTGGGCGCAATCTCCGTAATGGACTTGCCATCGGATGTGCCGATGTAATTGACCACCACAATATCGCCCGTCTGGGCGGGCCGCTCCACGGTGTTGAAAGTGGTTCGGGGCTCCCGCAACAATTGCAGTGCACGTTCAACGTCCTCATCCGTGACGCTTCGCGCCTCGCGTTGCACGGGAATCCCTTTGTACTCCGGCAGCTCAAATTCGGGAGAAGTCTCCACGGTGGCGGCGAACTGCAACGGTTGCCCCCGCCCGAACTGGATCTCCTCGATGTCGGGATACCCGAGCACATCGAGCTTCTTTTCCTCGAGTGCGTTCTTGTAGGCATCGGAAATGAGCTTGCGCTTGGCCTCGTCCTCGATGTCCTTGGAGAACTTGCGCACGACCATGTCGCGGGGCGCTTTGCCCGGCCGAAATCCGGGCAGGTTGGCGCCTCTCTGAAATTGCTTGGTGATGGTCTCCAGCATTTCATCCACTTTCTGGGCTTCGACTTCCACCCGCACCAATTTTTTGCAAGGGGCCAGATTTTCGACCGTTACATTCACAAACAAACCTTTCCGTTAAACGCCGAACTTGTCCAGTGTGGGGCTTCAGGCTCCAGGTGTTTTGAACCTTCGGCGGGTCGGAAACCATAGGAAACCACCGCGCTGGCGTCAAGAGGCTGATGACTAAAATGGAAACGCCAAAATCGCAAAGTCGAGCCAGGCCGAGCCTGACCCGGGCGGCTGTGCGGAAGACAATCTTAAGTCAACAGCTCAGGGCTGCGCTATGAATTTGTAAAAGCCGGTGGAGAAATTGGTGATCGGAAATGAGGCGGTCGCCGAGTTTGTGGTGGCCAACCGTGGCGCGCCGAGGTCTGTCCACTTTCCCTGCAGCGTCGAGGCATACAGAATCTGATAAGTTTGTCCCGGCGTGGTATTGTAAGTCAAAATGAAGGTTCCGTTGGAGTAACTTTGTGAAACGATACTCGGCGGCACCGAATTGGTTCCGGAAGTGTCCATACAAAAGAACGTTCCATCCGAACTTTGATCGCCTCCGTACGCAGTGACGCCGTAAATCAGGCCATCGGTCCCCTGGGTAAGCGCGTCACTGTGAACGGCATATTCTCCGTTGGTTTGCTGCATTTGAAAGAGGACAGTGTATTGGCCATTGGTACTGATGCGGAAAATCGTGCCGGTGTTATTGGTGCTGTCTCCGGGAACAAGACCATACAAAAACCCGTCCTTTGCGGCGAGCAACTCGACATTGGGATACTCTCCCTGGCCGGAGTCGACGAAGGAATACAACGTTGTTATCTGCAGGTTTCGAGTGACGCGGAAAATCGTTCCGAGCCCGTTGGTGCCGCCTTTGGCGGTAATTCCGTAAAGGTTTCCATCCGCGCCTTCCGCCAAGCCGCCAAACGGGTTGGCGCCGGTGAGCGGACTGGTGAAAGCGGCTGAAGCAAAATTGCTCCCGTCAGCGTCACAACGGAACACGGTCCCCAGCCCCATACTGTAATTTGAAATCCCAAAAGTGCCGCCAAACTGTGCGGTCCCGTAAAATTTCCCGTCCGATGCCTGGAGGAGCGGCTGGTTTGGGGAATAACCATCGTTGGTTCCCGAAAAAAGGTAGAAATCCTTGTATGTGCCTGCTGTCGAGACCGTGAACAGCGATCCAAATCCGTTGCCACTGGTTGAACCGTAGAGAAGTCCATTCGTTCCCATGGTCAACCCGCTGGTCGTTCCGAAACCAAGTCCCGAAAACGAATGGAGGACCGTCACCGCCGGACCGAAGGTCCCAATGGGATCGAACTCAAATACAGTTCCGCTGTTCGACTTGCCACCGTGCCAGGCAGTTCCGTAAAAAACCCCATTGGGCCCGGCGACCAACCGCGAGAAAGCATCCGCGCCATCGTTGGTTCCGACAAAATGGTGGACAACGCTGAAGCTGCCCTGAGGGGTTATTCGATAGAGGGTGCCATGGGCGTAGGCTCCTCCCTTTTGGGCGGTTCCATAGAAGGCGCCGTCGGTTCCCAGAACTAAGCCACTGTCTGGGCGGTAACCGTTTGTGGGAACGGGGAAAGTGAACAAAGTTCGAACCATGACCGCGCTCCGCGCACCGGAGGGGATGAATGGCAGACACCCGATTAAGTGCAGGCACAGGACACGCGCAAGAATCGTAAAATGTTTCATGAATGTTGTTTTCAAGTTCAGCCTTTGACCAACCTACAGGAGCTGTTCAGGACAGTGTTCGTAACTCATGGCGCAAAATGTGATCAAACCACGCCACGCCTGCGAAGTATTCAAAAGCACATCGCCTGCTCACTTTCGGATCGCCCGAAACAATTCGGTGGCGCCGTTGGTTTGAAGTTGGAAAGTGGTTTCCAAGTTCGTGAGCTGTCCGGAGAAAACCTGGGACCACAGCCAAGGCGGGCTTGCATTGGTGGCGGATTGGATTGAGTAGATGCCTCCAGTCCGGCTGTAAAGATTCAGCCATAACCGATCCGCCAGGGGCACCACCTCAAGCAGCGGTTCGGCATCGAGGTAAACAACTCGACCGGGCACGCCGGCCGTGCTGGGCAGCGCTTTGCCTTGCGAGTCATAACCTCCCACATTTCCCACCGTGAGCGGAACAAATGAAGAAGGAAATCCCGGCAAAGCAGTGAATCCCAATTCTGCAACCGTTTGCAACCCGGTAAGGCTCAAGCCCGATGAGCTGCCGAGTTGCGCCAGGAACCGGTTCGAACCCAGAGGTTGGAGCAAGGCCGAAGAGAAGATGGGGCCCGAGGCGGTGAGTCCGAAGTTGGTCAGAGGAGTTGGCGGAGCGACCACCAGGAATTGCACATTCGTCGCCGAGGTGGTGGACAGAATCGTCACCGGAACGCTTCCAGTCTGACCGGCAAGGACCAGCGCGGTCCCTAGCCTGGATTCGAGGTAGTCGCCAACGACGATTTGGAAGGTCTGGCCGGCCGTGAGTGATGGGACGCCACTATCCGTGGCCTGAACGGTGACCGAATTGGTGGTGCGGGCGTACTCCGGGCCAGGCGTCCAAAAGAACAACCCGTTTGTGCGGTTTATGGCGGCCCCGCGCGGAGCGCCAGGGGCCAGAGTGAACGTAAGGTTCTGGGCGGGAATATCGGGGTCCGTCGCGGTATTCGTAACGTAAAGCGTTATGCCTACCAAAGTGGCTTGGGTGGGGACCGGCGAGACGACGGGTGGGTGATTCAATTGGCGAATCACAACGAGCACTGTAATCGAAGCGCTCAAAGCAGGGATGCCATTGTCGGTCACTACCACCGAGACCGGGTACGACCCTGGTTGATTTGTTGAAGCCAGGCTCCAAATCAGCAACCCGATCGCCGGGTCGATCATCATGCCGGCAGGAGCACCTGGACCGAGTTTCCACGTCAACTGCTGCGCGGGAATGTCCGGATCGCCCGCCGCAAAGGAGTAGGACAGAATTCCACCCTGGTCTACCGACAGTCCGGAGGGTGGGTTGATAAAAAAGGGTGGACTGTTGACATCATTGACGATGACGTTGAACGACTGAGTCGCGCTCAGACTCGGCGAACCGTTGTCTGAAACCGAAACAACAAACAGATTGGTCGTTCCACCTTGAGCTTCGCCCGTCTGCCACCGAATGGCCCCAGTGGCCGGATCAATGGTCGCGCTGGCCGGCGCGGTCAAGAGCGCAAAAGACAATGTCTGGCGTGGAACATCCGAGTCGGACGCGGTTGGGGTCAATGTGAAGGCGTCATTCTCGTTAATGGTGACATTCGCAATTGGCAGGAGGGTCGGGGGTGTGTTGTTGCTTGCGACGGTCGAGGTGCTCGCTTGGGGCGACGCTGGAGGCAGTTCGCGGCTGCCATCGGCACCGGTTGCGATGCTGTAGAAGGAGTACGTGTTGCCTGGAACCCCGGCAAAAATGGCGCTGCGCAGGGTCGTTTGCGACAGCCAATTGGTGAAGGGTCCATTGTTGACGGAAACCATAATGTCGAAAAAGCCGATTGGGCCGGCGTTGGAGGAGGTGTTGCCGCTCCAGGAAACAGGGAAGCTGGAAGGACTGATGGGCGGAAGCGCCGCAACCGAACTCGACGGTCCACTTGAGGCCGGGCTGGGTGACGCGTAAATGAGGGTGTAACTGCCCGTGCTATTAAAATCAAACAGGTGCAACTGCTTCTCACGAACAGCACCGGTTTGAGAGGAAGGGAAAGTGCGATCGGTTGTCCACACGTTGTCGCCCATCAACAACGGAGTTCCATCTGAACGGAGGGCGCCTACCAACTGCAGATCCGGCCCGGGATTAGTCATCAAGAGGTATGTCCAGCCCGGCGCAGTGGTGGCGGTAAGTTGGACCTGGAGATGATTCGTGGCAGCCGGACCATCGATCTGAGCGTTCGTGGCCAATGAAACCGGTTCGTTCGTCCCTTCGCTCAAGTACACCGTGTCCGGGAGATTGTCCGGATCCGGGATGTCATTGACTAAAAAGTCCGGGAGATTGTCATCTGAGGGCCGATGGGCTCGAACGACATGGATCAACTCATGAATATCGACGCTTTGAATCAGCGAGATGTTGGTGGCTCCCAGATCGTCGAGGTGCTCGAACGATGCTTTGTAATCGATGAATTTGCCTTGGAGAGAAGAAATCATGTCCCAAATGACAATCTTGGATTGTCCCGGGTTAAAGTCCCCAAGGTTAACGTCCAGGGAGGGCGAGAGAGGGTCGTTGCCAATACGCGCGCCCAGCAATTTGAAGCTGATGAGCAAGCCTTTTTCGTTGTCAATGATCCGGGGCTGAGCGGATTGGATGTCCAGGGAATGAGCAATTCCGGCGCCGACATTGCTGACGCGCAGTCCGAGGGCGAACGGTTCCGAGGGCTCGATTTCCGGCGTGAACGGGTCGTCTGCGTAAACGTCGCGCTGCTGAAAATATTCGAGCTTGAGTTGGGCTTCCGGCAAGACGGTGACAGGGCCGGGCATCAGCGGGATATTTAGAGAATGGCCATTCATGGTAAAGCTGAGGGTGCCGCCGATGTAGTAAACCGTGGCGGCGGACGGCGCGGCGTCGAGCGTGGGAATGAAGATGTACTCCGCGGAACCGCTGGACGACGCCGCCAGAACGCCGGAGCCGTCGATTCCGGTGATACCCGTCAGGTTCGGGTTGCGCTGAAAGAAGACAGAACTGGCCGAATTCCCATTTCCATCGCGGAGGTCAATGGCGAGTTTAATGTCGGTAATGTTGGTTGGGGAGCCATTGTCCAATACGAGCGTTCCGCGAAATGCGGCGCGAGTCATCGTCACATCCTGGCTCAGTTGAAGGCGAACGCGCGCACATACGCCGGGAATTGTGTCGGTCCTCTGCCGGATATGGCCAGGCACGTTACACGGGCCTGGCACCTGGGCCGCCACGAAACTGAAAGGGGCGGGCGCGGAAACTCCTCCGCCTGCAAACCCAAGGGCGGCCAGGTAGTTGCTGCCGATGGCGAGGATGTTCGGAATATCAGCCGGCGCGCCGCACTCACAGAAGTCGCTTAGTCCGAAGCCATTTGTGCTGAGCGGCCAAGGGACTGCGTTGGTATCAAAAAAAACTGACCCTGCATCGCTGGAGGCAAGAAAACCGCGGATACGCGCCTTTTCACACTCGTCCATATGGCCCAACAAACAATCCATCTCCGCACGGTCAGCCAAGATGTTGAGGTCGAGGAAATCAATCTGCGTCGGATCCACGTGCTTGAAAACGCAACCCGTGTTCGTGATGCAGACCACTGCGAGGGAAACATTGGCTGTTTTGACGACCCAGTTCGTGCCGCAGCGGTAGCGGGTATCGATCGGGAGCATAACGACGCATTCAGTTCCGCTGCAGGGCGGCGTCGCTGCGCCTTCCTTACCCCTTTTGACGGAGGGCCCTCCTTCCGGCGCAAGGCGAATACTGACAGGAATTGAGACGCTGGACTGGGCTGGCAACTCCTCCAATTCCGCGACCAAAGGAGTGATGATCAGGCGCGGATGCCTCGGGGTCGGAATCCGCACATGTTGAAGGGCAATCAGGCCGTTGTTTCGAAGGCGGATCTGGAATTGACTGGTTTGGTTCGGCATGACCAGCGGCAACACAAGCGGATTCTCTGCGATCAGACTGGGTTGCGGCACACGCGTCTCGAACTGTGGTTCGAGAGTGACCCGGTAATGGTCAGGGATGTCAGTCGGCACGACGCTCCACTCGTAAGTAACGGCGTTTTGCGACATGAAGATCTCGTGGTCGGTGGTCACCCCGGGCACGACATGGAGCCCGCCGCGCACGTCGCTGTGGTCCGTCGCACTGGCTTGAAGAACATAGTCGCCTTCCGCCAGACCGCTCCAGCTTATCGTCCCGTTGGTATCGCTGACCCCGTTTGTCACCACGTCACCGGAAAACGGATCGGTCAGGACGATGGTTGCATTGGTGACTCCTGCCGAACCTGTGCCGAAGTAGGTCAACTCGTCGGTCACGTGCAGCACGACGTCCCCCACTGCAGACGAAATCGCGGGAAAATGGAAAGGAACACTTAAGCTGAGCTGGGAGTTGCCGATGTTCAAGGCACCTTGATACATGCCGAGCGGCAAGTCAGCCGCGGGATTGAGCGCCACCACAACCCGATTGCTCCCGCCGGGCGGGATCGAAGAAATCACCGGAGCGGAAACGAGCGAAAGCCAGGGAGCCACCGGCAGCGCGACGTTCAAGTCTCCAGTGGGGACACCGCCCTGGTTGACCAGGTCAAACTGCGCCAGACTCTGGGTTCCCCGCAACATCCCGCGCGAGAGTGATGCGGGAACGGCGAGCAACTGCGGATTAGGCGGCGCGACAATGAAATTCACCGGGATGGGAAGCACGGCGCCCTCGGCCGAAGTTACCATGAGGTTTAGGGCGCCTTGGACGGGGGTGGTTAGCGTCGAGGTGATTTGGAAAGAAATGTAGTTTGTTTCGTTGCCGGCGAGTTGATTTGTGACCAAGGCGGTCACGTTGAATCCAACCGGCAGAGCATCGACTGTGGCTGCCACTCCTGTCAGCGGCAGCGGACTTAGGTTTTGGAGTTGGATTTGGGCCGAAAAAGGAACGTTGGGTGCCAGCCGCAAATCGAATTGCCAAGGCACGGCCGACATGCCCAGCAACACAAACTGAGCCTGCGCCGGATCCTGGAGCACCGCCGGATGGTCGGCGCCCACCGTGTAGAGCCCGGCTTCACCATTGATGGGCTGAAAGACCGTGCTGAAGTTGCCTTGAGCGTCGGACACCACCGAAATCGTGCGACGAATATGGTTTACATTAATCCGCACGGTCGCCGGACTGAACGGCACGGGCGAACCGTCGGCTGTTGAAAACGTGCGGCCAATCAGCGGAATGGGGGTGCCGCTCACAGCGGAATTAATGGTCGGGCTGACAGTGGCGCGGTAGGGAGGCTGCACGATAATCGGAGCGGACACGGCGATATTGTTCCATTTGGCGCCTTCCACGAGAGCGCCGTCGTCGTCGACGCGAATGGCCACCCAGTAAGTCCCCGGCTCTGCCGGCAAAGCAAATGAGCGGGCGAAGGTGTAGGAATCGCCATTAACTACGACCGCAGAATTGGTGGCGCGGAGCATGAGAGTGCCGCTGGAGCCCTGATTATCGGTCGCCAGGTAAAGCCCATCCGACCATGGCGCCGTGGCTTGAGCTGAGCCGGCATTGGTTACCGTCCACACTACGGTGGCGATGTCCTGGGCAAGAGCATTGGTGGGAGCCGTCAACTGAAGCACGGCCAGGTCGGGCAAACTCACTTCCGTGACGGTGAGTGGAGCGGTCGCCGATTGGTATCCTGACGCGCTGGCGGTCAAGGTCACTTGCTGAGCGCCGTCAGGTTGGCCGTCATTGAGGCCGGTCACCTGGACATTGGTGGAAACCTGGCCGGCAGCAAATGTGACCGAAGCCGGCAAGGAGGCCTCGCCGGGCGGATCACTGGTAAGCGTGACTGGTAGAGAATTGGTGGGAGGCGTATTTCGGCTGATTGTCAGGGTGGTGGAATCGCCTTCGCGAATCATAGCAACGGCTGTCTGTGCCGAAAGCGCCGGCCCATCAATATCCAGCACGTTTAAGGATGCTGAAGCGGTGATCGGCAATGGGGTGCCGTCAAGCCCGAGGGCCTGGGCCAGAATGGTTGGCGTCTGTTGGCCATAGGCCAGATTATCGTGGTGAACAGTGACATCGAAGGAGGCGGCGCTCTGATTGGCCGGAATCACAATATCGGCTGGAACCTGGATAAGGTTTGGGGTGTTGGGATCCAGGGCCTGGACGGCCAGTTGAACGTGCAGCGGCGTTGCTGAAACTGCTGAACGCGTGAGAATCCCACGGGTGGCCGGATTCAATGCTCCCTCGTTGATAGTGGAGTCGTTCAACCGCATAGTGAGCGAGACAGCATTCACGTCCAAAACCGTAATCGGGGCCGAGACAGTCGCAAAACCTGTGGCGGCCGCGTAGAGCGTGACCAGGCGATTACCAGTAATCACGTTGTTGCTCACGCTGGTAAGATTGAAGGTCGCGTTGGTTACGCCTGCCGGAATCGTAATGGTCGCCGGAACCGTGAGCGCTTGGGGATTATCGCTTGTTAGCGTGACGGTCAGGGATTGGTCCAATTGTGCGTTGCGGGCTAACTGGGCAGTGACCGTCCCGGAAGGGGCGTTTTCGGCGACACTACGGGCGCTCAGTTGCAATGTCAGATGCGGACTGTCGGTTTCCACAACCGTGAAGTTGTTTGTGGCGGCGACATGGCCCGGCGCTTGCGCCTTCAAAGTGTCCGTAAAATCGCCACTTACCACTCCGTCGTGGGTGACTCCAATATAGAAGGTGGCCGTGCTCGCGCCGGCCGGTATTTGAACCGACGCCGGGACGAGGACATCGGGTGACGTGTTCGTAATGGTCACAGTCAGGGATGCGGCGGGATCACTATTGCGGCTCAAGGTGGCGAGGGCCGCCTGGGAGCCTGCGTCTTCGCGAACTGCGACAGGCGATACCGAGAGGGTCAGGGACGGCACGATTTGGATCGGTTGCGCCGCAATGGCTGTATTGTTTGTTGGGTCCTGGTCAAAAACACCGGCTCCGACATCCGTGGACACCACGAAATAGGCGGGACCCGTTCCGAACGTCGGAAGAGTAACTAACTGCGTGCGCGTGAGTGAGTCTCCCGGGTTCAAGTTGCCGGTGAATGGGGCGCCGGCCAAGTACTGGTTGACTCCTGTCGCGGGCGCAAAGGACACAAAGATCTGGTCAGACCAGGTGCCGTTTGCAGGGGCCGCCCCTTGGTTAATAACCGTCCAAGTGACAGGCACCTTCTGTCCAGGCAACCCGGTAGTTGGGCCGATTACATTCGTAACCGCAAGGTCGGGATAAGGCTTAGAGGCGATCTTTACCTGGATCTGAGCCGTGTTATTTCTTGGACCCGTGCTCTCGAAGTTGAATTCGGGGACTTGGTCAAAGACGTCAGCGGTAACGTCGAGTTCCAGTTGTCCCACCGCGCGGGATCCGTCGGGCAACTGAAACGTGTAAGATCGAGCTGCCCCACTTCCGGCCGGTATCGGTCCAAAGCCAGTCGAGTTGGGATTGTAAGGCAGCGCGGTGTTCAACAAAATGTCTCCGGTGTCGGTGTTGCGGAGCACAACACGGTCATAGAACGGCTGGATTACAGGGGCGTTGCCCTGGTTTGTCGTATTCCATTGCACCGTTAATTGAGCGCCCGCTTGCAATGAGGGCATGCCGGATGCGCTCAGCCCGGTGATGAGCAACTCCGGAGCGCTAATGCTGAAAATGGACGCTGCATTGTTCGTTGCGGCGGTGCCCTGGGGATTATATTCAAAAATGTCGCCCCCGCTGTCGGTCGTCACGAGGACTTCGAAAACGCCATAGGCATTCAGATCGGCCGGGGCCGTAAACGCCACCTGACGCAGACGCGCATCGCCCGCCGCAATGGGTCCATTGCCGGGAGCTGCCAGGTCGTAATTGGTGTTCAAGCTAAAAACGACTTTGGAGGTGTTTGTATTCACCACTACGATGCTATCAACCCATGAGCCGGCCGCCGGGCCGGTGCCCGTATTGGTAATCACCCAAGTGACCGTGAGGGGTTGACTGGAAGTCCAGCCATTCGAAGGCAGAATCGAAATCGATGCGACCTGAAGGTCCGGGTACTGTGCCAAAGCCGAAGTGATCTGGAGTAGCGCCGAGTTATTGGATTCGCCGGTTCCGGACGGATTCTGTTCCGGGATCTGATTGTTAACATCCGTGGAGACCTTGATTTCAAGAGTCCCTGCTCCGGCCGCGCCGTCCGGCAAATTGACCGCGAGCAATCGGGGACGGGCCTGGCCAGGCGCAATTGGCCCCGAAACACTCTCGTCGTACTCGAGCGTGCGACTCAGAACAACCAGGCCCGAGGCGGTGTTCCGGACGTCAACGCGTTCACTAAAAGAACCCACCGTTTCTGCCGTGCCACTATTCAGCGTCGCCCATTGGATGGTGGCACTTTGGCCCGAATGCAAAC
>Ga0070738_10004318_pt1 | contig 17231 bp, 12 predicted proteins | sample Coa_R2_2_FD_66446 | JGI IMG/M metagenome (GOLD analysis project Ga0070738, IMG submission 66446) | Surface soil microbial communities from Centralia Pennsylvania, which are recovering from an underground coalmine fire - Coalmine... | ecosystem: Environmental > Terrestrial > Soil > Unclassified ...
GTAGCCGATGCCGCTGCGGTAGTTGATCGAAAGCACGATGTATCCCTGGCTGGCGAGATACTGGTTCATGCCGTAGGCGTTGTTGTAGTAATCCATGTAGTGCCAGCCGAGCAGCATCTGGCGGCGCGAGCCGCCGTGCATGAAGACCAGCGCTTTGCGCTTTTCGCCGGGCTTGAGGTCGGCCGGAAGGAAGAGCTGGCCATGGATCGGCATGCCGTCCGAACCGGAGTAGATCACCTGTTTGGGGACGACGAGCGCGTTGACGGGGAAATCCGCCGGAATGCTGTCCGGCGCGAGGTCTTTCGTGTCTGAGCCGGTGTGGATGGCGGCCTGCGCGGGCCGGCGGGCGCCGGCGTGAATGAAGGCCACTCCGCCGCCGGCGAAAACCGGGCTCCACTCGAGAGCGTCGCCTTTGGTGACCTGCGTGGGCGGCCCGCCGGCGATGGAAACACGCCAGATGTGGCGGCGGTCGATATCGTCCTGGTTGGAGCTGAACACCGCTTCCTTGCCGTCATCGGAAACCGAGACGTGCTCCACTTCGAACTCGCCGGGCGTCAGCAGCGTGGCTCGGCCGCCTTCGACCGCGACGGAATAGAGGTGCGCCCAGCCGTCTTTCTCCCAGGGGAAGAGGATGCGGTCGCCGGCGCCCCAGACGAGCTGGTGCTCCATGACGATCGGGTGGAACAGGCTGCCGGGGCCGGGGTCGGCGCGCCAGATCTGGCGGCCGGTGCCGTCCGCGACTGTGGCGACGCGGATGGTCCAGGGCTCGCCTTCGCGGCGCCCGCCGGGGCCGCCGGCTCCGCCGCGTCCGCCGCCGCCCGAAAGAACGCGCATGAACGCGATCTGCCGGCCGTCCGGCGACCACGCCGGGTTGGAATCGCGGTCGACCGAGGGATCCATGTAGCTCAGGGTCCTGGCGGCGAAATCGTACACCGCGATGAAGCTGTGGTTCACGCGCTCGCTGACGAACGCCAGCTTGGAGCCGTCCGGCGAAAAGACGGGGTTCGCCGAAGTCACGCCGGAGCGCGGATGGAACAACATCTCGGCGTTGCCTCCGGCGAGCGGCGCCACCCAGAGCTGGCCGCCGCGGAGGAAGACCACGCGGTCGCCCTTCGGCGACACCTCGGGGGTGTGGCCCTCGGCGATTTTGCGCGGCGCCTCGCCCGGCACGACGATCATGATGTCCTGCTCGGTGCCGGCGGTGTTGGTCGAGGGATTCGGATCCGGCCGGCCGAGAAATTCGAGATCGCCGCCGCGGGTGTAGACCACGGCGCGGGCGTCCGCGGTCCAGTGGAGCTGGCCGATATCGGTGCCGTCGTCCTGCGTGTAGTGCGTGACGCGCACGCCTTTCCACTCGGGCGCGGAGGCCACCCAGATGTTTCGCGCGCCGCGCTCGTTGAGCAGCCAGGCCACTTTCCCGCCGCCCGGCGCGGCGATGAGCTCGCTGGGGAACGGCGCGGAGAGCACCTGTTCGAGGGTGAAGGAAGCCGCTCCGGCCAGGGAGGCGCAAAGCAGGGTCGCGAGAAGAAGCCGTCGCATGGAGAATTAGTCTACACCCTGCGCCGGCCGCTCGGACATTGACCGGATTGCGTACGGCGCGGAGGCGCAGTAAATGTGCTGCAAACTCGGTTTCCCTTTTAGTTTTGAAAGGAGGCTACCATGCGCGAGATCCGTTCCCTCTTCCGCAACCTGATGTGCTGGACTTGGATTGCATCCGGCATCGCGATTCCCGGCATGCTGAACCGGGCCGCCGCCCAGGTGGTTACGCAGACTCAGGTCCAGGTCATCGGGCCGGCGATGGCAAATCCCGGGGAGCAGATCCTGTTCTGTTTCCAGAGCATCCAGTTCAACTTTCAGTCCCAGGCGGTCGACGTGGGCCACTCTCTATCGAAGGAGAAGCCCGCGACAGCCACCTTGCGCATTTTGGATGGGGTCAACGGGCAGGAGAAGGCCAAGAAGAGCGTCACGTTCCCGGTCTCCGGGAGTCCTGCATTGCCTTCGGATCCTTGCCTGCTGTATCCCATCCCGTTAACCGCGGCGGCCGCGCCCACCGCCACGACGGCAGCCATTGCGGCCTCGCCCTCCATCTACATTGGGGTGGTCAGCTTCGACATCAGCGCACAACCTCTGCCGCCCGGCGCGGCGCCGTCGGCCTCGTTCGATATCTTTACGCCGATTTTCGGCTTCCCGGCGATCGTGCGGCATATACACAAAGACTGGGTCTGTCTGCCTGCCGATCCCTGCGCATTCTGAACCGCCGCGGGCGTACAATCAGCGGCATGGGTTCTGCTACACCAGCGGGGCAGGCCGAGGGCCTGCCCCCGCTTTCGCGCCGCGCGCTGCTCGGAGCGGCGGCCTTCACCATCGTTCCCCGCCACGTTCTGGGCGCGCCGTTCGTGCCGCCCAGCGACAAGATCACGCTGGCCACGATCGGGCTCGGGCGGCAGGGGCAGGCCGTTACCATGGGGCTGCTGCCGCGGCCGGAGATCCAGGTGGTCGCAGTGTGCGATTGCAACCGCGGTAGCAAGGACTACATGGAATACAGCGACAACGCGCTGCTCACGCAGGCGCGGCGTCTCCTCGGTCCCGGTTATGAGAAATGGGCCGAAGACCTTGCGTCGCCCGGCCGCGTGCAGCTCACGCGCGAGTTTTCGAGCAGCCTCGGGATGGGTGGGCGCGAGCCGGCGCGGCGCGTGGTCGAGGCGTATTACGCCTCGCGGAAAGAAAGCGCGTACCGCGGCTGCACGGCGTATGCCGATTACCGCGAGCTTCTGGATCGCGACAAAGACCTGGACGCCGTCTACGTCGCCACGCCGGACCACTGGCACGCGCCGATCTCCATCGCGGCCATGCGCAAGGGCAAACACGTGCTGTGCCAGAAGCCGATGGCGCACTCCATCGCCGACGCCCGCCGCATGGCGCAGGTGGCGCGGGAAACCAAGGTCGCGACGGGCCTGCCGGTGAATAATCCGTCGAGCGAGGCCACTCACCTGATTTCCGGGTGGATCGCCGACGGTGCCATCGGCACGGTGCGGGAGGTGCACAACTGGTCGACGCGGCCCTACTGGCCGCAGGGCGTCGAGCGGCCGCGCGAGCCGCAGCCCGTGCCGGACGGCCTCGATTGGGACATGTGGCTCGGGCCGGCGCCCGAGCGGCCGTTCCACCACGCCTACCTCCCGTTCGTCTGGCGCGGCTGGTACGATTTCGGCTGCGGCTCGTTCGGCGATATGGGCTGCTACAGCTTCGCCGGCGTCTTCAAGATTCTCGGGCTCGCGCCGCCGGTGGCGGTGGAGGCATCCACCAGCGAATCGTTCACCGAGACGTATCCGAAATCCTCGATCGTGCACCTCGATTACGCGGGCGTCCACATGGTCTGGTACGACGGGTTTCTCAAGCCGCGCCGTCCGGCCGGGCTCGCGCCTCAGGATCAGCGGCTGTTCGAGCACGGCCAGGAAGGCGTGATGTACGTGGGCGAGAAGGGCATCATTCTGGCCGGCTTCAACGGCGATCATCCGCGCGTGTATCCGGAATCGGCGAAATATCGCGCGCCGGAGCCTCAGCGGCGCGGCGGGCCGGCGCCGGAGCCTGCGATCGACCAATGGATCGGCGCCATCCAAGGCGGGCCGCCTTCGCTCACGAATTTCGAAGCGCAGGCGCCGGTGACGGAAGCGTTCCTCCTCGGGTGTCTCGCGCAGCGCTTTCCGGGCGAGCGCTTCGAGTGGGATACGGCGGCGGGCAAGGTGACGAATTCGGAGAAAGCGAACGCATATCTCGATCCGCCGGCGCGGAGCGCGTACCGGGTGTAGTGTTCGCGGCGCCGGCAACCTTTGATATGCTTTCCCGGATGGTCACCCGCCGCAGCGTGATTCAACTTGCCGCTTTCGCCTCAGCCTCCGCCCAGACCGGGCGGGACTGGTCGGGGCGCGCGCCCATCCGCTACCCCGATCCCGACGTGGTCGTCCTCGACCCGCGGTTCGCGAAGCTCAAAGATAACAACGCGGCGATCGAGCGCCTCTATACCGGCGCGCGGTGGGCGGAAGGGCCGGCGTGGAACGGCGTGGGCCGGTACGTCGTCTGGAGCGACATTCCCAACAACCGGCAACTGCGCTGGATCGAAGAGGACGGGCATGTCAGCACGTTCCGCGCGCCTTCGAATTACTCGAACGGCAATACCTTCGATTACGAAGGCCGCCAGCTTTCCTGCGAGCATGACACGCGCCGCGTCGTGCGGTACGAGCATAGTGGCGCGGTGACGGTGATCGCGGACCGCTGGCAGGGCAAGCCGCTGAATGCCCCCAATGACATTGTGGTTCACCCGGATGGCGGCATCTGGTTCACCGACCCCGGCTACGGCATCATGGCCGCCTACGAAGGGCATCGCGATACGCTGCAGATCAAAGAGGCCGTGTACCGCGTGGATAAGTCCGGGAAGATGGAGATGGTCACGGACGAGGCGGAGAAGCCCAACGGCCTGTGTTTCTCCCCGGATTACCGCAAGCTGTATCTGTGCGATACGGGGAAGCCCGGCAACATCCTGGTGTACGACGTCGTGGAAGGGCGCTCGCTGCGCAACCGCCGGCAGTTCGTGGACATGGTTCTGCCGGGTAAGGGCCACGGCCTGGCCGACGGCATCCGCGCCGACGCGGAAGGCAACATCTGGGCCGGATCGGGATGGGCCGGAGCCGGCTATGACGGCGTGCATGTCTTCGCGCCGGACGGCGCGCGCATCGGTATGATCCTGCTGCCGGAAATTTGCGCCAATCTCTGCTTCGGCGGAACCAAGCGCAACCGCCTGTTCATGGCGGCCAGCCAGTCCCTGTACGCTCTGTACGTGGAAACCACCGGCGCGCACATCGCGTAAGCGAACGCCGCGGCGGGTTAGTGCGTCATGGCATAGACGACGTAATTCACGCCGATCCGGATGCCCAACGCCGCGTATTTCTCCGGATAATACGGCGCGTCGGCCCATTCCCAGGAATCGCCCACGTCGGACTGGAATGTGATGGCCACCATGAGCCGGCCGCGGTCATCGTAAATCCCGCGCCAGCGGTCGGGGCAGGGCGCACATTTGTAGCTACGGCCGCGCTGCACGCTGCCTTCGCTGGCCACCTGATACCGGTCGTCGAGATCGTAGACGGTGTGGAAGATGGCATCGGCGTTGGGCAGGTCGACGACCGGGCGTTCCGGAAAAACGCGCTTCATGCTGTCCATGAAGACGCCCCATTCGTCTTCGCCCCAGAAGTCGTCGCACATGAAGAAGCCGCCGCGCAGCAGGAATTCACGCATGCTGGCGGCCTGGGCGTCGGTCAGGTTCCAGTGGCCGGTTTGCACGGCGTAGAGCCAGGGCCAATCGTACACATCGCCATCGTCGAGGTTCACCGGTTGCTCGACCGAGCGCACGTCGATACGCGTCAGCCGCCGGAGTGCCTGGGAGAAGTGGCGATCGGCGCGCGGGTAGTCCTGGGTCCAGATGGAGAAGCCCTGTTTCCAGTTGCCGCCGCCGTAGCGGAAGCCGCGGGCGTAGCGCCCGTAACTGGACGGCGGATACATGAGCCGCGCGAAGGCCCACTCCGAGCGGGCCTGCCAGTCCGGCGGCAGCGGGATATCGCCGACGCGGTATTCGACGCCGGGGTATTCGCGGAAGGGCGACTGAAACGCGGCGAGCGTCCCGAGCGCGAGCAGAGCGCAGCCGAGCCGAAGCCGCATGCGGGCACTATAGCAGAACGGGATCAGTCCTGCCGCAGCGCCGCCGCCGGGCTGATCGCCAGCGCGCGCCGCGCGGGGCCGATCGCCGCCGCGACCGCGGCCGCCGCGAGGGTCAGCGCCGCCGCGACTAAAATCAGCGGATCGCGCGAAGACGCTTGGTACACCACCGCCGCGAGCACGCGGCTGGCCGACCATGCCAAAGCGAGCCCGGCGCACGAGCCGGCGGCCACGATCCAGGCCATCCTCCGCATGACGCACCGCAGCACCTGCCGCGGCGCCGCGCCGACCGCGACGCGGATCCCGATCTCGCGCACGCGCCGGCTCACGGCGTACGCCGCGACGCCGTAGATGCCCGTGATCGCGAGCACCAGAGCCAGAATCCCGAACGCGCTGAGCGCCGCCACCGCCGCGCGAGAAGGGAAAAAGGCCGATCCGACGCTTTCACTCATGCTGCCCACGCCGTAGAGCGGCAGATGCGGATCGAGCCCCGCGACCGCCCGCCTCATCTCCTGCGCCAAAACCGGTTCCGGGAGCGCAGAGCGCGCCAGCACCACGGTGGTTCCATTGTAGGATTGCATTGCCGGTGTGAACACCGCGGAATCCTGATTTTCGGTGATCGTGTTGTACTTGCCGTTCTCCACGACGCCGACGATTTCGATCAGTGGACCCCGGCCCTGGCGAAAGTGCCGCCCGATTGCGTCTTCCGACCCGGTGAGCAGCCGCGCGAGGTAGCGGTTGACGATGGCGACCGGCGGCGCCTGGGCATCATCGTGCCAGGTGAATTCGCGTCCGAAGAGCAGGCGCGTGCCGGCCGCTCGAAAGTAGCCGGGCGAGGCTCGGTAATAGTAGGAGTGAATCGAGTTGGCGGGCCGGAAATCGGTGGTCCCTTCACGAAAGAGCGACGTGCTGGATTCGTCCGCCGCCAATGGAATCGAATTGGCGAAAGCGGCCGCGGCAACCCCGGGGATCGCCGCAACGGCCTCCACCGCGCGCCGCTGCAACGCCGCGCCGTCAGCTCTTTTGTATCCGGCCAGACCGAGGTCGAACTTCACCACCGCCACGCCGCGAGGTTGCACGCCCAGGGGCGTCGAGAACGCGCGTGTCAGGCCGCGGACCGAAACGAAGCAGCCGGCCACCAGCGCGCAGCACACGGCTACCTGGATTCCGACCAGAAGATCCCGAAGCGGGAGCCTCCGCGGCCCGCGCGAACCGGCCGGAACGCCCTTCAGCATGGAGTTCGGATCCGACCGCCACGCCAGCCGCGCGGGAGGAAGCCCCGCCAGTATTCCGGCGGCCAGAGATGCCGCCGCGGAACATGCGAACACGCGCCAATCGGGGTGAATGTCCAGCCGGGCCGGAAGGTCGACCATCGGCTGCAGCCGGCTCAGCGTGCGCGCCAGCACAGCGGCCAGCGCGATTCCGGCCGCCCCGCCCAGCGCCGACAGCAAGAGGGATTCGGCCAGCATTTGCCGGAGGATTCGGCCGCGGCCCGCTCCAATGGAGAGCCGGATCGCCATCTCCCGCGAACGATCGGCCGCGCGCGCGGCGAGCAGGCTGGCGAGATTGGCGCAAACGGTCAGCAGCACCAGCACGGCCAACGCCATCACGCCGCCCGCGAAAGCCTCGGCCGGCCCGCGCAGCATGTCTCCCACCATTCCTGGACGGGACAGCTTGATCCTATCTGGCCAGTCGGTCTCCGGATGTTCGCCGGCCAGTGCGAGGGAGATCGACGAAAGGTCCGCAGCCGCGGCCTCGCGGCTCATGCCGGGCCGCAAGCGGCCGATGACCCAGACGTTGTGTGTGTTCCTGACATCCAGCCACGACCAGCCTTCGATCTGCGGCTGCATGGTCATTGGAACCCAGATTTCGGGCCAATAGAACAGCTCGGTTCCATGGAACTCTGGCGGCGCAACGCCGAGGACGGTGTAGGAGAAGCCGTTGACGCGGATGAGGCGTCCGGCAATCTGCGGATCGCCGCCGAAGCGGGTCTGCCAGCAGCCGTAGCTGAGGACGGCGTAGGACGACGCGCCGGGGTGCAAATCGTCCTGAGGGCCAAACAAGCGGCCCAGGGCTGGACGCACGCCGAGCATTTCGAAATAGTTTCCGGTCGCCAGATATCCCCACAGGCGCTCAGCGCCGCCGCCACCCCGCTCGAGCGACATCACCACGATGCGGAACGCCGCGAGCGCGCTCAGCGTGCGGTTGCGGTCGCGGAAATCGCGGTAAGCGGGCAGCGAAAAGCTGACCGAATTGCCGCCGGATTCGAGCGAGTAGACTTCCGCCGGCCGCGCGACCGGCAGCGGCTTCAGCACGAGCGCGTTCACCAGGCTGAACACCGTCGAATTCGCACCGATCCCGAGCGCCAGCGAAAGCACTGCCGCGGCCGTAAATCCCGGGCTGCGGCGCAGGGTACGGAGCACGTAGCGGACATCCCGCCGCAGCTCTTCGATCCACCGCAGACCGTGCGCCTGCCGGCAATCTTCGCGGTACGCCTCGGCCGCGCCAAATTCGATGCGCGCCTGCCGCATGGCGTCCGCGCGCGAGAGGCCGCGGCGGACGAGGTCGCCGGCGCGCAGCTCCAGGTGCGAACGCAGCTCGTCTTCGAGGTCGCGCTCCCATTGACGCCGGCGCAAGAGGGCCCGGAACACGGCGTGCATATTAGACCTCCCCGGGTTGTGCGGCGAGCGCCGCCGTCATGGCAGCCACCACACGCTGCCAGCCTTCGGTTTCCGCGCGCAGACGTTTGCGGCCGGCGGCGGTCAGGCTGTAGAACTTGGCGCGCCGGTTGTTATCCGATGTGCCCCATTTGGTATCGAGCAGCCCCTGGCGTTCCAGGCGGTAGAGCGCCGGGTAGAGCGCGCCCTGATCGATGTGGAATCCGCCGCTCGAAATCTGCTCGATGCGCAGCAGAACGCCGTAGCCGTGCTGCGGACCGAGGGAGACGGCTTTGAGAATCAGCAGGTCTAGGGTGCCGGGAAGAAGATCGGCCGGTGTTTCCATGCGCTTCTCCTTAGCGTGCTAGGAGGAGCATATGCCGGTTCTCCTAAGCTGTCAAGGAGAAAATCCAGGCCAGTGCATCTCCTTCCAGGGGCATCCCGACCGGCAAGCGATTTAGCGGTGCGCATTGCCGATGATCGGGGGCTTGGCGGGTGTTGGGACGATGACGGGTATCGGTTCGCGCGTCCGGAGGGCTTTCAGCGTGACCTCGTCCTGGTAAGTCATCATCTTCAGGGCGAGGCCGACGGCTTCGGCGGTGACCTCGGATTGGGTTTGTTTTGTCATCTGGTTGATTTCGGCAAGGACGGGGATGGCGGCCGCAGTTTCTTCCTCGAGCTTGGACTCACGGACGGCGCGGTTGGTCTGGAGGAGGCGGAGCTCGGCGAGAGCGCGGGTGTAGGCGCGCTGGGCGCGGGACTGGTAGCGCGAGAGGCGGTCGAGGATGGCGGTGGTCTGGGGGTCCGTGAAATCGTCGAGGGTGCCCACGGAGACTTCGGCTTCGATGCGGCGGAAGCGGCGGAGATTCCAGGCGGCGTGGAGGAGCTCATCGAAGGCGATGGATTCGAGGGCGCCCTGGGGGTCGATTTCGGCCTCGAGATCGTCGCGGAGGGCGGCGAATTCCTCGCGTTCGTCATCGCGAACGACGAGGGATTTGGCGGTGAGGCCGTGCCGGAGAGCATTTTGCCCGACGCGGGCCTTGCCTTCGGGCGTGACGGGCCCGGTGGAGTGCTGCGCGTTGGCGCGGTTGGCGGTGAGTTGAGCGGCGGTGGCCATGGAGATGGCTCCTTTCGCGTGAGAATATAATCCCGCGACAGGGGGATGCGGGCGCGGGAGGACGGCAAGTGGCTGAAAAGGAGCGGAATATATTCTTCGAATTTCCGTCAATATGTTCGGGACGCCAAGGACTGTGCGTCAAGCGCCCAACACTGCGAAGGGAGCCGGGATATCGCACGGGAATATGCGGCTCGGGTCATTGCGGAGCTGAAGACGCGAAGACATCTTGCCGATCGAGTTCGTTCCATCGAAGGTAGCGACTGTCCCGCTGAAGCGACTCTGCTGCTTACTCTACGCGGTAATTCGGCGCTTCCTTGGTAATGATCACGTCGTGCACGTGACTTTCGCGCAGGCCCGCGGGCGAAATGCGCAGGAATCGCGCCTTGGCCTGCAGCTCGCGGAGGTTACGCGCGCCGCAGTAGCCCATGCCGGAGCGCAGGCCGCCGACGAGCTGATAGGTCAGCTCGGCCAGCGGGCCTTTGGAGGCCACGCGGCCTTCGATGCCCTCGGGCACGAGCTTGGCGTTGGGGTCCTGCTCGTAGCGGTTGGCCTGGCCGCTGGACATGGCGCCGAGCGAGCCCATGCCGCGATACGTCTTGAACGTGCGGCCCTGGTAGAGGATGGTCTCGCCGGGGCTCTCATCCGTGCCGGCGAGCAGGCTGCCGATCATGACCGAATCGGCGCCGGCGGCGATCGCCTTGGTGATATCGCCCGAAAACTTGATGCCGCCATCGGCGATCAGCGGCACGCCTGCCTCGCGCGTGGCGCGCGAGCATTCCATGATCGCGGTCATCTGCGGCACGCCCGCGCCGGAGACCACGCGGGTGGTGCAAATCGAGCCGGGCCCGATCCCGACCTTGATGCCGTCCACGCCGAGCGACGCCAGCTCGCGCGCGCCCTCGTACGTGGCGACGTTGCCCGTGATCAGCTCGACATCGGGCAGCTTGCGCTTGATCGTCCGCACCGCGTCCATTACGCGGCTGGTGTGGCCGTGGGCGGTGTCGATCGCCAGAACGTCGCACTTGCGCTTGACCAGCTCCTGCGCGCGCTCGAGGAAGTCGCCGGTAGCGCCGATGGCCGCGCCCACGCGCAGGCGCCCCTGCGCATCCTTGGCCGAGTTCGGGTACTTCAGCTTCTTCTGGATGTCCTTGACGGTGATCAGCCCTTTGAGCTTGTAATCCTCATCCACCACCAGGAGCTTTTCCACGCGGTGCTTGTGGAGGATCGCCTCGGCCTGCTCGAGCGTGGTGCCGACCGGCACGGTGACCAGGTTCTCCTTGGTCATCACCTCGGAAATCGGCAAATCGAAGCGCGTTTCGAAACGCAGGTCGCGGTTGGTGAGAATGCCGACCAGCAGGCCGTTCTTGGTCACCGGCACGCCGGAGATGCGGTAGCGGCGCATCAGCGCCAGAGCGGCCGAAATCGGCGCTTCCGGCTCGATGGTCACGGGGTCGACGATCATCCCGCTCTCGCTGCGCTTCACGCGGTCGACCTCTTCCGCCTGCCGCTCGATCGTCATGTTGCGGTGGACGATGCCGATGCCGCCCTGCTGCGCGAGCGCGATCGCCAGGTGCGATTCGGTCACGGTATCCATGGCGGCGGACACGATCGGAATATTCAGGCCGATGTTCCGTGACAGGCAGGTGCGGGTTTCGACTTCGGAGGGTAGTACCTCGCTGCGGGCCGGTTCGAGGAGGACGTCATCGAACGTGAGGCCTTCGGTGAGTACGTCTTGAATCATGGGGATTCCTTCCATGATAGCAGCCGCTACAGAATCAGCATGCAGTCGCCGTATGAATAAAACCGGTAGCGCTCGGCGACGGCGTGGCGGTACGCGGCGAGCGTGAGTTCCGTTCCGGCGAACGCCGCCACGAGCAGGAGCAGGCTGGTGCGCGGCAGGTGAAAGTTGGTGAGCATCGCGCCGGTGCGGCGGAATACGAAGCCGGGATAGATGAAGAGATCGGTCTCGCCCGCGAGTGCTCCGGTCGCGCAGACGGTCTCGATGGTGCGGACGGCGGTGGTTCCGGCGGCCACCACGCGGCGCGCGTCGCGGATTTGACGCGCCGCTTCTTCGGTCACGCGGTAGCGCTCGGAGTGCAGGCGGCCCTCCTCGACGCGTTCGGAGTGCAGCGGCTGGAAAGTGCCGAGCCCGACGTGCAGCGTCACGTACGCGATGCCGGCGCCACGCGTGCGGCAGGCGTCCAGCACCTCGCCGGTGAAGTGCAGGCCGGCGGTGGGCGCGGCCACGGAGCCGCGCTCGCGCGCAAATACCGTCTGGTAGCGCTCGCGGTCGGCCGGCGCGTCGGCGCGCTTGATGTAGGGCGGGAGCGGCACGTGGCCAATGGCTTCGATGGCGGCGTATACATCTTCGGCGCCGCTGAAGCGGATGGTGCGCTCGCCGAACTCGCCGTGCGCCACGATTTCGGCCTGCAGGCCGCCGCCGAAGCGGATGCGCTCGCCCGTGCGCATCTTCCGCCCCGGCCGGACCAGCGCCTCCCATTCGCGCGCGGCGGCATCGAGCGGGCGCAGCAGGAAGACCTCGACCTCTCCGGTCAGGTACTCATGCCGCGCCGGGTTCCGCTTGCCGACCGGCAGCGCGCGCACGCCCGCGCGATGGCCGAGCAGCCGCGCGGGAAACACGCGGGAATCGTTCAGCACCAGGCAATCGCCGGGCTCGAGGAAGGACGGCAGGTCGCGGAACTGCCGGTCCTCCCAGCGGGGCTCCGTTTGTCCGTGGGCGCGGTGGACCACCAGCATGCGGGAGGCGGCGCGGTCGGCGAGCGGCTCCTGCGCGATCAACTCGGGCGGCAGGTGGTAATCGAACTGGGCGAGATCCACGATTTCATTGTGGCGCAGGGATGTGACCTGCCGTATGGAAACGATGCAGGGGGCCGGCGATGGGCCGCGTTAGCTGTGCTAGTCTGCGTGTCATGGTGCGCCTGCCGCTCCCGATTTTGCTTGCCGTGGCCGCGTCCGCCCAGGTGCTGCCGCTGGCGCAATGGGCGGCGCTCGAATGGCGGCCGATCGGCCCCGCGGCCACCGGAGGGCGGATCGCGGACATCGCGGCCGCGCGCGTTCCCGGCGAGCCGGCGGAGATCTATATCGCGACGGCCAGCGGCGGCATTTTCAAGAGCGCCAACGAGGGGGTCAGCTTCACGCCCGTATTCGACCAGGCGGGCGGCATGATGTCGATGGGCGCGATCGCCGTGGCGGCATCCAATCCGTCGGTGGTGTGGGCCGGCGGCGGCGAGGCCGATAACCGGCAAAGCTCCTCCTGGGGCGACGGCGTTTACAAATCGACCGACGGCGGCGCGCACTGGCAGCACATGGGCCTGGCGGAGACGCGCCACATCGGGCGGATCGCGATCCACCCCACCGATCCGAATATCGTTTACGTCGCGGCGGCCGGCCATCTCTGGGGGCCGAATGCCGAGCGCGGCGTCTTCAAAACCACCGATGGCGGCCAGACCTGGAAGAAGATCCTGTACCGTGACGAAAACACCGGCGCCATCGACCTGGCCATGGACCCCAAAGATCCCAACGTGCTGTTCGCCGCGCTCTACCAGCGGCAACGAAAGGGGTGGGGCTTCAACGGCGGCGGTCCGGGCAGCGGCCTTTACCGCACCACGGACGGCGGCGCCACCTGGACCGAACTCACCAACGGTCTGCCCACTGGCGAAAAGGGCCGCATCGGCGTCGCCATCTTCGCGGGTGACAGCCGCGTGGTTTATGCGGTGATCGAGGCCTCGGGCGCCAGCGGCATCTATCGCAGCACGGACCAGGGCGAAACGTGGGAGCATCTGAGCGGCCTCAATCCGCGTCCCATGTACTACAGCCGCATCTATCCCGACCCGAAGGATGCGCGCCGCGTCTACCTGATGGGCTCGAACCGCGGCTTTTTTATCTCCGACGACGGCGGCCGCAGCTTCCGCGACGTCTTCAGCAACGTGCACAGCGAGGATCACGCGCTGTGGATCGACCCGGATAACACGAATCATCTCGTCATCGGCGGCGATGGCGGCGTTTCCATTTCCTTCGATCGCGGCCAGACGTGGCTTTTCCGCCTCAATCTGCCCATCGGGCAGTTCTACAACATCTCGGTCAATAACGAGGATCCGTTCCTCGTCTGCGGCGGTCTGCAAGACAATGGCAACTGGTGCACGCCGAGCGCCACGCGCATGTCCTACGGCATTTCGTTCAAGGAAGCGTTCAACGTAGGCGGCGGCGACGGCATGCAGGCGGTGTTCGAGGGCGACGACCACACGCTCGTGGTGAGCGCGCAGAACGGCAACACCGGGCGCATCGATCTGCGCAGCATGGAGCGGCAGGCGATCGGCCCGCAGACGCCGCGGCCCGGCGGGCCGGGTTACCGCTGGTACTGGACGGCGCCGCTCATCGTCTCCGCCTTCGACCCGAAGACGATCTACACCGGCGCTAACGTGCTGTTCCGCTCCACGGATCGCGGGCTGAGCTGGAAAGCCATCAGCGGCGATCTCACCGCGGCCCTGGACCGGGACAAGCTTCCGATCATGGGCGCTCCCGTTCCGCCCGGCGCGCTCTCGCGGAACGACGGGCAGGCCAATTTCAGCGCGCTCACCGCCATTGCCGAATCGCCGCTCGATCGCAACCTGCTCTATACCGGCGCCGACGACGGCACCATCCAGCGCACGCGCGACGGCGGAGCGCACTGGGAGAATCTCACCGCCAAGGTGCGGGGCCTGCCGCCGATGCTGAACATCAGCGGCATCACGGTGTCGCGTTCCGCGCCCGGCCGCGTGTACCTCACGGTGGACGGCCATTTCAATGACGATTACGCGCCGTACATCTTCGCCAGCGAGGATTTCGGCGAGACGTGGCGGCGGATTACCGACGGGCTGCCGCGCGCCTCGGTGCACCGCCTCCGCGAACACCCTGGAAACGCAAATGTGCTGGTAGCGGGCCTGGAAACGGGCGTGTGGGTGACGCTCGATCGCGGCGCGCACTGGCAGCCGCTCGGCGGGGGAATGCCGCCGGTTCCGGTTTACGACCTCGCGTTTCAGGAGCGCACCGGCGCGTTGGTGGCGGGCACGCACGGGCGCAGCATCTGGGTTCTCGATCACGCCGAGCCGCTGGCGCAGATGACGGCGGAAGCGCTCGCGGCCGCCCGCCTGTTCCCCGTGCCGCCGGCGCAACACGAAGCGATCTACGGCGGACAGTTCTGGTTCGGCGCGGGCGAATTCTTCGCGCCCAATCCGCCGGCCGGCGCCGTGATCACGTATTATCTGCCCCGCGCGGTTGAGCGGGCCATGGTCGAAATCCGCGATGCCGGGGGCGAGCCCGTGCGCACGCTCCAGGCGCCGGCGCGCGCCGGTCTGAACCGCATCTGCTGGGATCTCCGGCGCGATGCGCCCACGGCGGGCGCGCCGGCGCCGTCCGAGCCGTCGTGCGCGGCCGCCGCGACCAGCAGCATCGGGATGCCGCACGCGGCCGGCGCCGGTCCGCGCGTCGCGCCGGGAAAATATGTCGCGGTACTCGAAATACCGGGCCCACGGCCGCTCGAGGCGGAGGTGACGGTGCTCGCCGATCCGCGCTTCTCCGTCTCCGAAGCCGACCGCACGGCGCGCGAAACGGCGCTCGGCCGCGCATGGCGCCTGCAGCGGCAGTTGCTTGCGGCGCGCGAAGCGGCGCGCGGGCTCGCGACGCAGATTTCCGCGATCCAGGATTACGCCAAGACAGCCAATAGCGGGGGAGCGGCTCTGCCGGCGCTCGGCCGCGCCGCGGCGGACGTGCAGCGCGCGCAGGGGCAGATCGGCGCGGCGCTCAACCTGGCCTCGCGCGCGCAGGCGGCGATCGATGCGTATGACGGGCTGCCGACGCGGGCGCAGCTCGATGAAGTCGAGGCCGCGTGGTCGGAAGGGGAGGCCGCGGTGGCGGCTCTGAACCGCGCCATCGCCGCGATGCCGGAACTCTACGCCGCCGCGGGCTCCGCCGTCGAATGGCAGCCGGTGAAACCGGTGACGCTGAAGCCGTAGCGGGCCGTTTCGCGGTCCGCCGCCCCGATCCCCTGACCCCTGATCCCTGACCCCTCGCGCGCTGCACTGGCCATCGGCTTGCAGGATACCGATTGTGACCAAGGGAGCACTTATGTCCCAGCTACAACAAATCCGAGTTGCCATTATCGCCCTCGACGGATTCGAAGAGGCCGAATTGACCGAACCGAAGCAGGCTTTGGAACAAGCGGGCGCGAAGGTCGATGTGATCTCCGCCCAGCCGGGTGAGATCCAGGGATTCCGCCATCACGACAAAGCCGGCAAAGTCCGGGTGGACCGCACGCTCGACGAGGCGAGCCCGAACGAATACGATGCGCTCATGCTGCCGGGCGGCGCGCTCAACGCCGACAACGCCCGCGCCAACCCCAAAGTCCGGCAGTTCATCCGCGAGATGGACCGCGCCGGAAAGCCGATCGCCGCGATCTGCCACGCGCCGTGGGAGCTGGTCTCGGCAGAGATGGTGCGGGGCCGTAAGGTGACGAGCTGGCACACGGTGCAGGACGATATCCGCAACGCCGGCGGCGAGTGGGTCGATCGCGAGGTGGTCGTGGACCAGAACCTCGTCACCAGCCGCGGGCCGCAGGACCTGCCCGCCTTCAACCGCGAAATGGTGGCGCTGTTCTCACGTGTTCCGGTGGAGGCGCATACCTGAGGGGTGCCCGGCCGCCGCGCGTGTGAAAGTTCGCACCCGCGGCGGCTGCTTCGTCCGCGTGCGTACCGACCGAATCGGCCGCGTGACACAGTTCCGGCTTAAGTTTGAATCAGGCGAAATTTCGGAAGGAGCGTCTTCATGCAGATCATTACCCACCGCAAACACGCGGTGAATATCACGCAGGCGGAGCGCATCGCTTCCGCCGTCGGCGGCGGCATGCTGGCCGCGCTCGGCATCGGACGGCGTTCGCCCGCCGGCGTCGCGCTGGCGCTGATCGGCGGCGATCTGTTGCGGCGCGGCATCACGGGCCACTCGTATGCGTATGAGGCCATGGGCATCCGCACCGCGCCGCTCGGCCAGGGAGCGGAAACCACGGCGGTTCCTTACGAGCTCGGAATCCGCGTCGATAAAAGCATCACGATCGGGAAGCCACGCGCGGAGGTTTACCGCTTCTGGCGCACGCTGCCCAACCTGGCACGGTTCATGAAAAATCTCATCGCCGTGGAGGAGACCGGCAACCGCTCCCACTGGGTGGTCGCGGGGCCGGGCGGCCGCCGGGTGGAATGGGATGCCGTGATTCACAACGAAATTCCCGACGAGCTGATCGCGTGGCGCACGCTGCCGGGAGGCGATGTCGCCAGCGCCGGCTCGGTGTGGTTCTGCGACGCTCCGGGCGGGCGCGGCTGCGAGGTGCTGATCGAGCTGCAATACAACCCGCCGGCCGGCACGTTCGGAGCGGTGCTCGCGCTGCTCGCGGGCAAGGAGCCGGGCCAGCAGATCCAGGAGGACCTGCACCGGCTGAAGATGCTGCTGGAAACGGGCGAGATTCTGACGGTCGAAGGCCAGCCCGCCGGCGGCGCGCCGGAACCGGCGGAGAGGGACCGGCGCGTGCAGCGCGCGTCAGAGGAATCGTTCCCGGCGAGCGATTCGCCGGCTTACAATCCCGTGAGTCTCTGAGGGCGGTCAGGAGGAAACATCATGAAGGCAGTCTGCTGGCATGGAACGCACGATGTGCGCGTGGAACAGGTGCCCGAGCCCACGGTGCTGAACACTCAGGATGCCGTGGTGAAGAT
>Ga0070738_10004320_pt1 | contig 17229 bp, 18 predicted proteins | sample Coa_R2_2_FD_66446 | JGI IMG/M metagenome (GOLD analysis project Ga0070738, IMG submission 66446) | Surface soil microbial communities from Centralia Pennsylvania, which are recovering from an underground coalmine fire - Coalmine... | ecosystem: Environmental > Terrestrial > Soil > Unclassified ...
ACCTGATGCCCAACCTGTTGTTCCGCAACGACGGTGGCCGCCGGTTCGAGGACATCACCGCGGCGACCGGGACCGGCCACCTCCAGAAGGGGCACGGCGTGGCCTTCGCGGACTGGGACCGCGACGGCGACGCCGACATCTTCCTGGAAGCCGGCGGCGCCGCCCCGGGCGACCGGGCCCACAACGTCCTGTTCCAGAACCCGGGATCCGGCCACCACTGGCTGACCATCAAGCTGGTGGGAACCCGGACCAACCGCGCGGCGCTGGGGGCCGGCATCCGGGTCGACCTGCCGGGTCCCGACGGCACGGTCGTCTCCCGATACCGGACCATCACGACCGGTTCGAGCTTCGGCGGCAACCCCCTGGCCTGCACCGTCGGCCTGGGCCCGGCCCGGGCGATCCCCGCGCTGGAGGTCTCCTGGCCGGCGAGCCGGACCCGCCAGACCTTCCGCGACGTCCCCGTCGATCGCAGCATCGAGATCACCGAGGGACGGCCGGGCTTCCGCGTCCTCGACGTGCCGCCAATCGTACCGCCGTAGGCCCGTCTCACCGGCAGATGACCGGCGGCCGCGTTGGCGAAATCTGACGATCGATTGACGATGACGCCATGATCGCATTACACTCGGGATTCAGTCATCTCCCTTTCTGTTCCGGTCGTGCATCCCAAGGGAAATCATGCCCATGAGAAATCCAGTCCGCGAGCGACGGGGATTCACCCTGATTGAATTGCTCGTCGTGATCGCCATCATCGCCGTGTTGATCGCCCTGCTGTTGCCCGCGGTGCAGTCGGCCCGCGAGGCGGCGCGGCGCGCCCAGTGCGTCAACAACCTCAAGCAACTGGGCCTGGCCGCGCACAATTACATCTCGCAGACCAACGTCTTCCCCAACCAGACGATCCAGAACACGACCTACTGGGCGTGGGAGCCGTCCTGGGCGGCCGCGATCCTGCCGATGCTGGAGCAGCAGCCGATCTACAACGCGATCAACTTCAGCGTCCCCATGCTCGACCTGGGCCCCTTCACCGGCGCGAGCTTCCCGCAGAACACGACGGCCGGGCTGACCTTCCTGCCGACCTTCATCTGCCCCTCCGAGAGCATCATCCATCAGGCGGGCTACCAACTGGTGGAATATGCCCAGACCAACTACGCCGGCAACTACGGCGGCCCGGCGATGCTGACCTCGTGCAACGGCCTGATCGTCCCGGCCAAGGGGGACCTCTACGTGAGGACGCCCGGTACGGGGACGCTCTCCATCGCCGCGGTCACCGACGGGACCAGCAACACGGCGATGTTCAGCGAGCACCTGCTGGGCTACGGCAGCGGGGAGCTGGACAATCCGGCGGTCTCCCCCGCCGTCGCCGGCTCGCCCTGGGCGAAGCGGGCGCTGTTCCTGGCCTCCTCGGTGACCGTGGACGCCGATGCGGGCGACCTGGTCACGCTGCAGAAATTCGTCGCCGCCTGCCAGGCCATCCCCGGCGGGACGGAGCCCACGGAAGACGCGACCTTCGGGGCTCAGTGGATCATGGCCCAGGGCTATGACACCGCCAGCGTCTCCTACACACACGTGATGACCCCCAATAAATACTCGTGCATCGGCAACGGTGCGGGCTGGCCGACGTTCCTCTCCGACGGAGCCCAAGGAGGGTACGCCGCGGCCATCACGGCGACCAGCAACCACCCCGGCGGGGTCAACGTCTGCATGGGTGACGGCCATGTCCAGTTCGTGAAGGACTCGGTCAGCTTCCCGACGTGGTGGGCCCTGGGGTCGCGGAACCTGGGCGAAGTCATCAGCGCCGACTCGTATTGACCGGATCGGATCTCCCTCCCAGGAGCTTCACCTTGAGGCATCATCGTCGTGCCGCACTCGTCGCGAGTGCCCTGGCGTGTCTCGGGACCGGCTGCGGTTCGGGCAGCGACCGGAGGACGCCCGCTGCCACCGCGATCCCCAGCCCCAATCGCCGGATCCTGGCCAATGAGAAACTCAAGGAGCTGATCGGCAAGGACGGTAAGCCCATCTGGACACCAGGCAAGCCGATGCGACCCCCGAAGTGAGAGGGTCCAGCCGTGGCCGCAACGCCCCCGGAACCGAGGCCCGTGCCCGAGCCGATCGAGGAGCGCGCGCGGGGTCCGGCCGGCACGGCGGCGGGCGGTGGCGATCCCGGGCCCGGTGCGGGCCCGCGCGCACCCCTCGGCATGATGCTGGCCGCCGGCCTGGTCGTCGGGGTCCTCTCCTGGCTGGCCGGCGAGATGGCCAGGCACGCCTTCCCGGCGCGTCAGGTCCTGATGACCAACCGGCGGGGTGTCCAGGCCCTGGGAGCCACGGACCGGACGGCGGCCGCAGCCGAGGTCAAGAACGTCGCGCTCTCCTCAGGTCTCTTCGGCGCCCTACTCGGGACGGCCCTGGGTGCCTGCGGCGGACTCGGCCGCCGCTCGCGTGCCGCGGCGCGGCGCGCCGCCCTGATCGGCCTGGGGGCGGGGGCCGTGGCGGGTATGGGGATGGCCCTGGCGATCGTGCCGCGGTATTTCCGATGGTACCTCCGCCTCCGCCCGGAGGGCCTGGTCCCGCCGCTGCTGATGCATGGGGGGATCTGGGGGGCCATCGGCGCCGCCGGCGGGCTGGCTTTCGGCCTGGGCCTGGGCGGCCGCGGGCACGCGGCCAGGGCCCTGCTCGGCGGCCTGCTGGGTGCCCTGATGGGAACAGCCCTCTACGAGATCCTCGGCGCCCTGGCCTTCCCGATGTCCCGCACCGATCATCCGGTGGCCGCCGATTGGGCCCCTCGGCTGCTGGCCCGGCTGCTGGTCGCCACCCTCGCCGCCGTTGCCACGACGATGGCCGTCGCCGACCCGGGGCCGACGACAGGGAATCACGTAGGTCAGGCTGTCCAGCCTGACAGCAAGGAATCACGTAGGTCAGGCTGTCCAGCCTGACCGACGGACTCGCCGGAGGACTAACCGATGCCAGGGTCGTCCCCCGGAGACCGGCTTGGGGTCTGGTGCCGATCGATGACCTGCCTGGGCCTCATCCTGGCCGGTTGCGACGACGCGAGCTTGACCGGCGAGCCCGACACTGTGCCCGTCCGGGTGAGGGAGCCTGGAGACCCGGCCGTCCGGCGCTCTCCCGGTCTGAGCCCCCGCATGAACTTCATCGCGATGGCGGACTCCATCTCCAGCCTCTCGCGCGACCCCAGCCCTTTCCGATTCAACGACATCCGCGCGGAGAGCGGGATCGACTTCGTCCACGTCTCGGGCACGACCGACGAGAAGCATTACCCGACCGCCAACGGCTCGGGCGTGGCGCTGTTCGACTACGACGGCGACGGCCGGCTCGACCTGTACTTCGCCACCGCCACCCCCCTGCCCCTCGGCACGGCGCAGACCGGACCCAACCGGCTGTACAGGAACCTCGGCCGCGGCCGGTTCCGGGACGTCACGGCGGAGTCGGGCCTGGTCTTCGCCGGCTTCTGCCACGGGATCATCGCCGGCGACCTCGACAACGACGGCGACCCGGACGTCTTCCTGTGCAACTACGGACCGAACGCCGTGTTCCTCAACAACGGCGACGGCACCTTCCGCGACATCAGCCACTCGGCCGGGATCGACGCTCCGGGCTGGTCGTCGGGGGGCGCGCTGCTGGACTACGACAACGACGGCAACCTGGACCTCTACGTCGCCAGCTACGGCGAGTGGCAGTACCCGCGCGACGTGGGCCACCGCGGTCCGGAATGGGCTCCGCTCTACCGATCCCCGGAGGAGGTCCGCACGGTCAAGCATCGGCTGTACCGCAACAACGGCGACCGGACTTTCACCGACGTGACCGACCGGGCCGGCCTGGGCCGGACCGACGGCCACGGCTTCGGCGTGGTCGCCGCCGACCTCAACGGCGACGGCCGGATTGACCTCTACGTCGCCAACGACATGAACCCGAACTTCCTCTACCTCAACCGGGGCGACGGGACGTTCGCGGACGCCACCGAGACCTCGGGCGCCGCCTTCAACGCCGAGGGCGTGCCGCAGTCGAGCATGGGGGTCGACGCCGAGGACTGCGACGGCGACGGCCGCCCCGAGCTGATCGTGACCAACTTCCAGGGCGAGTACACCGCCTACTATCAGAACCTCTCCGGCACGGATCCAGTCCCGGCCCGCCCCGGCGAACCCCCCCCTGCCCTCTTCCGCGACCGGTCGGCGGCGGTCGGCCTGGCCGCCGACAGCAAGCCCTGGGTCGGCTGGGGCTGCGCCCTGGCCGACTTCGACAACGACGGCTGGCCCGACTGCTTCGTCACCAACGGCCACGTCGACGACAATCGGGGCAAGATCAGCCCGGTCCTGAGCTTCCCCGAGCCGCCGCTGTTGCACCGCAACGTCCCGGTCGACTCCGGCGCGCAGGCCGGCGGGTTGCGCCGGCGGTTCCAGCTCTCGACCCGGGACGTCGGGCCGTACTTCGCCGCCAAGCACGCCGGCCGGGGCGCCGCCTTCGGCGACATCGACGACGACGGCGACATCGACATCATCGTCAACCACAAGGACGGACCCCCGGCCATCCTCCGCAACGACACCCCGGGCGAGAACCGCTGGATCCGCCTGAAACTGGTCGGGACCCGGAGCAACCGCGACGCGATCGGCGCCACCGTCAAGGTCACCGCCGGCGGGCGGACCATCACGCGGCAGCGCAAGGGCGGTTGCAGCCTGGAGTCGACCCACGACCCGCGGCTGCTGATCGGCCTGGGCGTGGTCGATGAGGTCGCCCGGGTGACCATCCGCTGGCCCTCCGGCACCGTCAGCACGCTCGAGCACCTGGCGCCGAACACGACGTATGAGGTCGTCGAGCCGAACGACCAGGACGGCAAGGCGGTGGTGACCGCAATGCCGCGCGCGCCGAGCCCAGTGAAGACGATCGGGGTGCGCTAAAGAGTCGGGGAACGCTTCAGGCGCCCCGTGGTTGGCTTGCGCGCTCTGGGCGTTCCCCGCTCGACGATCTTGAGCCGTGCTGCCTCGATCAAGGTCTCCACATATTCCGAGCCGATATTCCGAGTGCCCCTGAGGTACTCATAGACCGCGGACGCAGACAAGGTCGCGCAGCGCGCGTGGGCCTTCTTCCACAGTTCGTAGCGCGTCATCTGATGGCGGTCGAGTGCGGCCAGGATGGCGCGACGAACTGGCCCCAGGGGCGGCCTCACGATCTGCCCCGATGCGTCCCGGCGCACGGCGGGGCCGAGCTGGTGGTACTCCCGCTCTTCCGAGGGTTTGACCGGGATGCGCATCGCGGCCTCGAGCCGGTCCCTGTCCTGGGTCGTCCGCGCCGGGAGCTCACCCGCCGCACTGCGGACTAGCCTGGCGCTTGCTGATTTCTTTGGCATAGTGTTTCCGCTCCTGGGGGGTCGCACGGCGTGCGCTGATGATCCTGGTGAGAGTCCGCCCGCGCTTGCGCCGCTGGGTCCAGTGGATGAACAAGACGATGTAATCCACACCGGTGGGGCCAGTGCAATGGCCCAGAGCGGCAGGCGGCGCGACCAACTCACGAGGATCAACTCCGCTGGAGAGAGAGGGACGAGAACATCCGGAGATGAGTCCGACCCCCATCTTGGTCGGTCCCCTCTGGGACGGCCAACTCGGTTTGTCGTGCATGGCCCTGCTCCTTCCGCTGGCGCAACGACGCTTGTCCCCTCTGTGTGGATGATACGCGGCTGGTCGAAACCGAGCAACTGCGGGCGACCACCGTGGGATCCGCCTGGAGCTGGCCCAATCGGGAAGAGCCCGCGCCACCGTCTTGATTGTTTTCATTCTGAAAACTATAATACCACTGTGCTGGATCGACAGTTGCGAGGGTCGCCGGTGCACATCATCTCGAAGAAGCGCCTGGTAGCGGCCGGCGAGAACCATCCGGATGCCTTGCCTGCGTTGATGCGCTGGTACCGCGTGGCCAAGAAAGCCCGGTGGCACGACCTCCACGAGACACGAGCCGACTTTCCGCATGCCGACCCCGTGGACAAATTCACCGTCTTCAACATCAAGGGGAACGACTACCGACTCATCACGGTCATTCACCACAACCGGTACAAGATCTATATCCGGGCCGTCCTGACCCACGCCGCGTCTGACAAGGGCGGATGGAAGGACGACTGAGATCCTAGCGAAAGGCGCTGTGATGGCGACCAAGACCAAGAGCACGAGCAAGACCGCAGCGAAAAGCAAGGTGCATGGAGCCAACGGCCCGGGAAAACGGACGGCCCGATCCCAGAGCCAGTCCCGGGCTGCTGACTCGGGCGGTGCCGATCCGGCCTACCTTGCCTTGATCCGACGATTGCCGCTGCGGCCGATCCGCACCGAGGCCGAGCTGGACGCCGCCTCCGCGATCATCGACGAGTTGACCGGCCGGGATGATCTGTCCCCAACCGAGTCCGATTACCTGGACGTGCTGGGCGACCTCGTGGAGAAGTACGAGGACGAGCATGTGGAGATGCCCCACGTCAGCGATGGCGAGATGCTGCGGTCCCTGATGGAGGAAATGGGGGTCCGGCAGGCCGACGTCGTGCGCGGCACAGGCATCAGCAAGACGGTCCTGTCGCTGGTTCTCCACGGCAAACGCGACCTGACCCGAGAGCACATCGAGGCCCTGTCGAGGTACTTCGGGGTGAACCCGGCCACGTTCCTGGGTCGGCCACCCGATTCGTGACCCACTGCGTCGCGAATCCTCGCGAGACCACCCGATCGTCGCGTCCCCAACCCTGTTGACGCCGGCACCCTCCGCATGATCCAGGTACTCTGTGTGATCGGCACCCGTCCCGAGGCCATCAAGATGGCCCCGGTCATCCAGGAGCTGGCCCGGCATCCCCAGCGGGTCCGCTCGGTCGTCTGCGCGACCGGCCAGCACCGGGAGATGCTCGACCAGGTCCTGGACCTCTTCGGCATCGTCCCGGATTTCGACCTGAAGCTGATGCAGCCCGACCAGGGCCTGGCGCCGTTGACCGCCGCGTTGTTCACCGGGCTCGATCGGGTCCTGGGCGCGGTCCAGCCCGACTGGGTGCTGGCCCAGGGGGATACCACCACGGCGATGGTGGCGGGGCTGGTGGCCTACTACCATCGGCGGCAGTTCGGCCACGTCGAGGCCGGATTGCGGACCGGGGACAAGTACCGGCCGTTCCCCGAGGAGATCAACCGCCGGCTCGCCGACGTCGTCGCCGACGTCCACTTCGCACCGACGGAACGAGCCCGCCGCGCCTTGCTGGGCGAGGGGATCCCCGACGGTCGGATCCACGTCACCGGGAACACCGTGGTGGACGCGGTGCAGATGATCGCGTCCCGCCCCTACGACTGGGACAGCGGCCCGATGGCCGCGCTGCCGCGCGCGAGCCGGCTGGTGCTGATCACCGCCCACCGCCGCGAAAGCTTCGGCGGCCCCTTCCAGGAGATCTGCCTGGCCCTTGGCGATCTGGCCCGGGCGTTCGCCGCGGAGGACGTCCACTTCGTCTATCCGGTTCACCTCAATCCGAACGTGCACCAGCCGGCCGTCGAGAGCCTCGCCGGGGTGCCCAATGTGCATTTGCTCGCGCCCCTGGACTACCTGTCCCTGGTGCACCTGATGCGGCGCTCGGAGCTGATCCTCACCGATTCGGGCGGGATCCAGGAGGAGGCCCCGGGACTGGGCGTGCCGGTGCTGGTGCTGCGGGAGACGACCGAACGGCCCGAAGGGATCGAAGCCGGAGTCGCGCGGCTGGTCGGCACCCGCCGGCCGACCATCGTGGCCGAAGCCGAGCGGCTGCTCCGCGACCCCGCGGCCCGGGCCGCCATGACCACCCGCACCAATCCCTATGGCGACGGCCAGGCCGCGGTCCGGATCGCGTCCATTCTCCTTCGTCGTGGGTGACCGAGCTTTCCAGCCCTTCCGGACCACGAGAACTTGCTTCGAAATTCCCCACCGGCGGCACGGGCTGTGCACAAAAGAACCGGCGAGGATGAGGGATTGCCTCGACCCTCCTCACTTCGACCACCGAGGACGATGTTCCCGAACAACCCGCGGCGGGCGCGCCGGTTCTCCGCCGGATCGCCGTCCGCCCACGGTCCCAGATAAGACTGCGCCCAGGAAGCTCCACACCATGAACAAGCTCACGAGAAACCGGAAGGCGTTTCGCCCGTCGCTGGCCGAGGCGAGCCTCGAGGATCGGCTGGTCCTCTCCAGCGGCGCCACCGCTGTACCCGACAGCACCACGAATCCCCTGGTCACCGTCGTGATGCCCGTCACGCAGCCGGGTGTCACGCCGCCCCCCGCATCGCCGCCGGTCAACCCTGGAGTGATCGCGGCGCACCGGCTGACCGTGGCCCATTTGCGGACCGCGTACGCCCGGCAGGTCCGTGCCGCGGTGAAGGACTTGCGCACCGCGATCCGGGCCGATGTGAACCAGCTCCGCGCCAGCGGCTCGACCCCCACGACGCAGCAACTGGCCGACTTCAACGCCAGTGTGGGCGGAGCGATCGACGCGACGGCGCTGCGGCTTTCCAGCCAGGCGGCGCTCCTGCCCAACGCGAGCAACCGCCTCATCCCGGCGATCCAGAACGCGCTCCTGGGCTCCGGGTCCAAGAGCCTGACCAGCAGCCTGAGTTCACTGGCCCAGTCGGGCCGGCTCCTCAATGGGTCGGTCGGGGCGGTCCAGTCCGCCATCGCGCGCCAGATCAACCTCGCGGGCCGGCAGGCCTCCGCCCAGCTCAACAACTTCTTCACCACGACCCCCCTGAACCGCCTGTCGGTCAACAGCAGCGGGCAGCGGATCCCCCTCGCGCAGTTCCTGGGCGGGCAACTTCTCAACCAGGTTGGCAACACGCTCGGGACTCTGGCCCAGAGCTTCCCGACCGTCGCCAACGCCCTGCTGTTCCCCAACGGCACAACGGGCACCCCCAGCCAGAGCGCCCTGAGCGCCTTCGCCACCCAGGTGGGTAACGCGCTGGGGACCGCCGCGTTCCAGCTCGGCAGCGGCCTGGCCCTGTTCCCCGGGTCCTCGAACGTCATCGCGCAACTTCAACCGATGCTCTCCGGCGCCGCGAACAGCACCAGCACCAACAGCCTGGTCTCCGCCCTGGAGAACCTCCAGTTCGGCAGCACCGGCTTCAATTCGGCCGTCTCCACCGCGTTCAACAACGCCTTCTCGAACTTCGCCAACCCGCTGGGCTCGTTCTTCCAGATGACCGGCCAGTCGAACCTGGCCCTGCCGACCAGCGGGTTCACCAGCCCGTTCGGATCGTTGTTCAGCGGCAGCAGTTTCAATAACGGCTTCAACAACGGGTTCGCCACCGGCACGAATATCGGGTTCATCGGTTTCGGCCAGGCACCCAGTGCGTTCAACACCAACTTCGGCACCGGGTTCAACAACCTGGTCTCCACGGTGAACCAGAACATGGGGTTCAGTCCGGTGAATCCCGTCTTCAGCAGCGGCGGCACGGGCGTCACCCCCGTTTCCGGCGGCACGGGCGTGACCCCCACCTCCGGCGGCACGGGCGTGACCCCCACCTCCGGCGGCACGGGCGTGACCCCCACCTCCGGCGGCACGGGCGTGACCCCCACTTCCGGCGGCACGGGCGTCACGGGCGGTTCGGTGGGCTGAGGCAGAGAAGATCGCCCATCCCCGATCTCGGAATCGGGCCCAGGCCAGGCCAGGCCAGGTCGCGCCGCGGTCGAGGGGAACCAATCCTCTCCTCAGCGCGCGGCCTGGCGGGGCAGCTCGGGGTGCAGGACCTTCGTGCTGGTGACGTGCTTCAGTAGCTCGGCCCGGTTCAGGAAGTAGGTCGGGGCGACCCGGCCCTTGCTGAAGAGCTTCTCGGCCTGGTCGTCCCAGTGGCCGCTCTCCTTGTGGTCGCTCTCGCCCAGGGGGATGACCGCATAGGACTGCGGCGGGTCGGTCATGATGATGACCTGGGTCGAGGTCTGGCCGCCGTGGCCGATCATCGCCTTGCCGTCGGGCGACGGGGCGAAGCTGACGGCGCGCGGGGTGGCCATCCCCTGCTCCCGCAGCGAGCCGCCGCCGAGGGGCCAGGTCCGTTCGCCCCCCTCGCGACCCACGCGGAAATAGCGGCCATACGGGACCTCAACCGCCCCGAAGCTGGACCGCAGCCACTGCGCGGCCCGGTGCAGGGCCTCGACGACCTGGCCGTCCTTCAGCCCGGCGGGAGGCTCGACCTGCGCGCCCAGCTCCTTGCCGAGCGCCTGCTTGAAGGCGTAGTAGGCCAGGGCCCCCGTGGAGTCGGGATCGCAGCGCCGGTCCCAGCCGGCGATCTGCCGGACGACCGCGGCCGCGTCACCGGCCCGGGACGCGTCGCGGGCGCCCGACCAGGCCTCCTTCACCCGCGCCTGCCAGCTCTCGGCGCGGTAGACCTGGGGATTGAAGGCGATGGCGATCGCCTGGTCGACGGTCACCTTGTCCGCGGCGGCGAGCAGTGCGTTCATCATCTGGGCGCGCTGATGGGTCGCCACCCGGCCGACGTTGAACAGATAGGGGCGCGCCCGGTACGTCTCGGGCACCATCGGACTGTCGAGCATCATCGCGGCGGGAGAGCAGTTGCAGTTCTGCATCCAGCCGCCCGGCGGGTTGGTGACCTGCACGAGGTCGGACAGCGGGTGGATGCCCTGCCACTCGTGTGCCGAGGTGTGCCCGGGGACCGGGCGGCTCGGGTCGACCCCCGGGGCGCGGATCGGCACGCGGCCGTTGCGCAGGTAGTAGATGTCGCCCTGGACCGTGCCGACCATCACGTTCTGCGCCATCAACTGGAGCCGGCCCAGCGCCTGCTTCATCTCGTCGAGGTTGCGCGCCTTCATCATTTCATAGATCTGGTCGCCGAGCCCCACCTCGTCCCTGTACGGGATCGCGATCGCATACGCCTTGTTCCCCTTGCGGGCGACGATGGGGCCGTGGTGGGTGTACTCGACGTCGACCGTCCGCTGTTGCACGCGGCCCTTCTCCTTGACGCCGATCGTGTAGGTGCGCACCGTCATCGGCCGCCAGTGGCTGTCGAACCGGTAAGAGCGAGGGTTGTCCGGGTTGACGTCCTCCTCGTAGACGTCGGACGTATCGGGCCCGCCGGTCGTCATGGCGACGGAGCAGTAGCGACTGTGGCCGAGGCTGGGGATCGGTTGGCCGAGGATCGCCACGCCGGAAACCTGGAACTGATCGTCGCGCGCGTAGATCCGCGCCTCGTAGAACCGGAAGGCGCCGTACCAGCTCAGGTGCGGGTCGACGATCGCGATCGGGGCCTTCAAGGCGCTGCGGCCCGGGGCGATGAGCACCTCGTTCGAGCCGCGGTAGGCCGGCGGCGTGAGCTTCAAGCCGGCCGCCTCCAGGTCGTGGACGGCCTCGCCCATCGGCCAGCCCCAGATGATGTAACGCGCCAGGGCGATGGCGTCCCAGGGGTGGATCTCCTGGGCCCAGGCCGGCACCTGCTCGGGGTGCTCCGCCATGAACTGCCGGACGCCCGCGATATACGCTTCGAGCACCGCCCGCATCTTGGGGCTGACCCGCTGATAGCCGTCGCGGCTGACCTCCGCGTGCCGCCAGATGCGCTGGGCCAGGTCGTCGTCGTAGAACCGCGGGCCGAAGACCTCGGCCATCGTGCCGGAGGCGCGGCGGTAGTTCTTGAGCAGCTCCTCGAGCCGGTCCTCCGCCTGGGCGTAGCCCATGGCATAGGCCGCCGCCTCGAGCGTCGGGGCGTCGATGTGCGGGATGCCGTAATCGTCGCGGTAGATTGTCGTCGCCGAGTCATCGCCAGGGGCCGCGGCCCTCGCCGACGATCCGACCAGGATCAGGACCAGGCACCCCAGCGCCAGCGCGCTCCGAGTCAGTCGCATCTTCATCAGAATCCCTCGTTAACCCCGGGTATCCAGGTCCGTGTTGGTCTGGCGGAGGTTGGTCGCGATGGAGTTGAGCCAGGTCCGCAGGTCGTCCGCGTCCTGGCCTTCGAGCGTCAGCGAGTGCTCCTCGCCCACCCCGAACCGGACAATCATCTGGTTTTCCCGGGTCCTTGGGTAGAGGTCGTCGACCCGGAGCGCCTGATCGATGTTGATGAAGTGGGAGCCGATCTTGATCAGGTTCGCCATGAGCAGGTCTCCTGAATCGCCGGGGCCGGAGCCATCGCTGCGTTCTCGATCGCCGCCTCGATTCTACTCGGCGCGCGCGGACCCGTCCACGACGCCCGGCTTTCCAACCACTTCTCCGGCATCGACGAGCCGAGCTGGTCCGACCGCGAGGCCGCGCGGCTGCGCGCCCGCTTCGAGGCCGGGGCCAGGGGCCTGAAGTTCCACAAGACGCTGGGCCTGGGCGTCCGGTACAAGGACGGCCGGTTCCTCCCGGTCGATGACCCCAAGCTCGACCCGATCTGGGAAGTCTGGGCCCAGTACAAGCGGCCGGTCGAGATCCACACGGCCGACCCCGGCGCCTTCTTCACCCCGCTCGACCGGTTCAGCGAGCGCTGGCACGAGCTGAACGAGCACCCCGAATGGCTCTTCCACGGCAAGGACTATCCCCAGCGCTCCGAGCTGCACGCCCAGCGGAATCGGGGGATCGCCCGCCACCCGAACACCACGTTCATCTGCGCCCACATGGCCAACGATGGCGAAGACCTCGCCCAGCTCGCGCAATGGCTGGATGCCTACCCGAACATGTACGTCGACATCGACGCGAGGATCTCCGATCTGGGCCGGCAGCCCTGCTCGGCGCGGCGGTTCTTCCTGAAATACCAGGACCGGATCATGTTCGGCACCGACACGGCGCCCAACCGGGCGGCCTACCGGATGTATTGCCGGTTCCTCGAGACCGACGACGAATACTTCGACCCGGCCGGCGGCCACCACCGCCGGGGCTTCTGGATGATCTACGGCGTGTTCCTACCCAAGGAGGTGCTGGAGAAGCTCTACGTGCGAAATGCCGAACGGCTGCTCGTCGGCCTGAAACCCGCCGCCTGATCGCCGGCCGCAACGGTGTGGGTCGGTCGCCCCATCTGGGATAGAATCGGGAATCCAGGCCTCCAGGAGCATGGGCATGAGCAAGAAGGCGGGCGAGAAGAAGCGGGCGGTTGAGCCGGTCGTGCGCGGTGAAGCACCGCGCCATGGCCGTCCCCAGGCCGATACTTTCGATTGGCGCACGTTCGACCCGGCGATGCTTCAGGGGGGGAGCCGAGGCCCCGCTGGCGACCGAGCTGGTCACCTACCGGGACCGCCTGGACCAACTCCTCCGGCACAAGGGCCAGTACGTCGTGATCAAGGGATCGGCGGTCGCCGGCTTCTTTCGCGACCGCGGGTCCGCCGTCGCCGCGGCGATCGCCGCTTATGGGCCCGGCCCAGTCCTGATCAAGAAGATCGTGGAAAGGAAGCCGGTCCGCCGGATCGGGCACGCGATCCTCTGATGCCCATCGTCCTGGCGCCGCAGAAACTGCTCCGCGCTTGACAAGCTGGCCCATCCCACCGAAGCTGGCGGAACGGTCGCTCGTCGGCCTCGAGTTCGCGTTTTCCACGACTACCGCGTCGTGGTCCCATTGAAGGAAGGAAGGAAGAAAGAAGGCCTTGAAGGCTTTCAAGAAGCGGTTGAAATCCTTGCGGTTGAAATCCTTCCACGACCATCAGGTCGGGGCCCCCTTGATAGCGACCGCCGGCTGGTTCTGGGTGTGATTCGGCGAGCTGAGCCCACCGAGCGATCGGAGGCCTCCATGGCGACAGAAGAGGAGCTCAAACGGGCACTGAAGGCGTTCAAGAAAAGATTGAAATTGATGAAGTTGGACGATGAATCCGGCCTGAGCCGGGGCGGTGGGAAGAAGTCGGGCATCACGGGGATCACGCCCCCGACGGGGCATCCGCCCGGCATCTGGGAAGAGCTCGTGCACGCCGGCAAGCTGCGGCGGGAGATGGCCGGTACCTATTCCCTGGTCGAGGGAGCGTGAACGATGGAACAACGCCGGCTCGGCACGGGCGGCCCGCTCGTCTCGGCGATCGGGCTGGGCTGCATGGGAATGTCCGACTTCTACGGCCCGGCCGACGAGTCGGAGAGCATCGCGACCATCCAGGAGGCCATCGACCACGGCGTCACCCTGCTCAACACGGGCGACTTCTACGGCATGGGCCATAACGAGATGCTCATCCGCCGCGCGCTCGAGGGCCGTCGCGACCGTGTCTTCCTCTCGGTCAAGTTCGGCGCGCAGCGGGGCCCGGACGGGCGGTTCCTCGGCTTCGACGGCCGCCCGGCGTCGGTGAAGAACTTCCTGAGCTACAGCCTCCGCCGGCTGGGGACCGACTATCTGGACCTCTACCAGCCCAGCCGGCTCGATCCGGCTGTGCCGATCGAGGAGACCCTCGGCGCCGTCGCCGAGCTGGTACAGGCCGGCTACGTCCGGCACGTCGGCGTGTCGGAGATGTCGGCGGCGACGGTGCGACGGGCCCACGCCGTGCACCCGATCGCGGCGCTGGAGACCGAATACGGGGTGCTCACCCGCGACATCGAGGCCGAGACGCTGCCGGCTGTGCGCGCGCTGGGCATCGCGGTCGTCGCCTACGGCGTGCTCTCACGCGGGCTGATCGGCGGCGCATCCGCCGGCCACTTCACGGCACCCGGCGACGCCCGTGCGTCGTACTTCCCCCGGTTCCGGGGCGAGAACTTCGAGAGGAATCGAGGGCTCGTGGACGCCCTGGCCGCGATCGCGGCCGAGAAGGGCGCGACGGCCGCGCAGCTCGCCATCGCCTGGGTGCTGGACCAGGGCGAAGACATCGTGCCCCTGGTGGGCGCCCGGCGGCGCGACCGCCTGCGGGAGGCCCTCGGGGCGCTCGACGTCCAGATTACCGCCGAGGACCGGGCGCGGATCGCCGCGGCCGTCCCCGCCGGCGCCGTGGCCGGGGATCGCTACGACCCCCACGGCATGAAGCTGGTCAACCGCTGAAGGCGAAGGGCCGGCCCGACCACACGCCTCCCATGCTCTCAACCCGCGTACTGGCACTGAATGATCGTCGGCGTGATCAAGGTGCCGGTCGAGAGCGTCTTGTTGTTCTGGACCAGATTGATATTGTTTCCGGTCCCGCCGTTGACCGCGTTCCCATTCGTCAGATAGCCCTCGCAGGTCGAGAAGAACACCTCGCCATAGTCGGGCATCTGCGTCAGTGCACCGTTCACCATCGGCGTCTCGACGATCCATTCGGCGCTGTTCCCCGCGAGTTTCGTCGTCCCCGGCGCCGTGATCTCATAGGACATGGAAACGCCGCTGGTGACGTTGCCGAAAAAGATCGTCGCCGTCGTCGACCCGGCGCCCTGCGTGCAGATCAGCATCGAGATCAGGTCCCCCGGGTTGATGGTGAGGTTGGTGATCTCCACCCAGCTCGACGGGTACCACTCGTGCCAGGGATAGATCGTGCGCGTGATCGAAGTGCCGCTCTGGTACACCGCGCAGATCATCCCGGCCTGGCACACATCCCCCGAGCCATCGCCGTCCAGGCCGATCCAGTTCGCGCAGTAATACCAGGTGTTTTGAGCCGGAGCATACACGTTCGGCACGACCCAGTCGCCCTGCACCCATTTGAACGACTGCCCGCTCGGCGCATAGACCACGCCGCCCGACCAGTTGTCGTAGGTCTCGGTGCCGGCGCCCATTTCGGCGCCTTTGTTGGTGTGGGTCGATTTGGTGGGGTCCACCCGAAACGTCGGCTCGATGTACTGGAACTTGCCCTTCACCCGCGTGAAGAAGCGCTGATAGCGCGCCAGCAGCTTGGGATCGGTCGGGCGGGCAGGAAAGCCTGCCTTCTCCAGGTCCACGTCCGAGGCAGTCAGCGGATCGAATCCGCGCGGCGGCGGACTGAACGTCCTGATCTTGACGTTGTTCTCCAGCCTGATGATACCCATGTTCGTTCCTCCATCGACATCGGTGGCGTACGACCGGTAGGCCCACGAGCCCCCGGTCAGCCCCCGAATTCCGACAAACGCCTCCGTGACCTTGATCAAGTTGTTCGCGCGCGCCCCGAAGCCCTGGCCTAAAATATTCAGACGCGCTCATGCATAGGGCGCTTCGCGGTCCGTGACGGCCTGGTCGAATTCGCCACCAGGATCCGATGCTACTCACGCACCCGGCTCGCCGCGACCGTCCGCCGCAATCCCTCCTCGAAGGGAACGATCGGCCGGTAGCCGAGGACCCGGCCGATCCGGTCCAGGCTGGCCAGCGAGTCGCGGACGTCGCCGGCCCGCGGGGGGAGGAACTCCGGTTCGAGACTGGTGCTCAAGATGCGGTTCAGCGCGGCGACCAGGTCGAGGAGGCGGATCCGCTCCCCGACCTCGACGTTGAAGACTCCTCCGCCCAGCGGCTCGGGGTGCCGCATCGTGGCCAGGTTGGTCATAGCCAGCCGAGGCGGCGGCGGGCGCCGACTGAGAGTCAGCCGCCTGAAGAACGCTCAAGCGAAGGCCGAACTACCAGTCCGCGTAGCTGTGTCTATCCTGGCTTTGGGATGTTTGGCCTTGAATACCGTGTCGGCGATTCTGCTCGCCTTCTCGATCAAACTCGTCCAGATAACGGGACTAGCCTGGGGATCGACCAGCCTCGGGTCGTACTCCACATCAACCCTGATTATCTCGAGGATCTCCCCACCGGCGTACTTCAATCCTCCAAGTCCTGGTACCATAGGCGGGACCGCCCAGCTCGCAACCGGTGTCAGGGAAGCAATCCACAAATTCGCATCGTTCGAACGCCTGTATGTGGCATGAAATGCCTGATGCGGCCAGTTCTGCGTCGAGAGACCACTCTCACGGGCGAGTTCTGCAAGTGTGATCGCGGGCGCCGGTTCCAGGTCTGCTTCAGGCACCTCGATCGTCGTCCCCCCGTCTTCACCCCAATCAATCTGGAGCTGATAGAGGCGGCGCCCTTGCATTCCCACGGGTCCGCGATCTTCCACAACCTGCCCCAGAGCCCTCCGAAAACCAACGGGGAAGGAGACCCAATCCCCAACCCGGAAGCGTGGATCTAACTTCGTCGCGGAACTCATCTCAGTCCTCCCGTCACCATGGCGGGCTTCCGGTCAAATTCTGGAGATGGTGGCGCATCACCTCATCGAACGACCTGGCCAGACGTTGGCATACGTTGCGCCATACCCGAACGTGTCTCAAATGGAGAACTGCCTGGCTTGGGAAATCTTGGTGCGCTATCGCGTTCCGCCATCTGTTCAACTCCTCGAGTTGCATCGCTCCCGCCTCGTTACGAGGATCGTTCGCTTTGACCTCGGTCCAGAAGTCGA
>Ga0070738_10004324_pt1 | contig 17224 bp, 15 predicted proteins | sample Coa_R2_2_FD_66446 | JGI IMG/M metagenome (GOLD analysis project Ga0070738, IMG submission 66446) | Surface soil microbial communities from Centralia Pennsylvania, which are recovering from an underground coalmine fire - Coalmine... | ecosystem: Environmental > Terrestrial > Soil > Unclassified ...
ATTTTCGAGACGTCGTCGCGCGCCTCGGTCATCGTCGTTCCGATGTTGGCGAACACGATCGGCGGAACGTCGCGGCGGATGCGCAGCGTCTCGCGAAGATCGTCGTAGTCGATCTCTCCGTTCGGCTGGGCGCGGATCATGATATGGCGCAGGCCCAGAAAATGCAGATTCTTGGCCACGCTGTAGTGCGTGCTCTCCGAGTAATAGACGATAGCGTTGGGGTGCAGTTCCCGTGCCAGATAAAGGCCGTACAGATTCCCTTCCGTGCCGCCGTTGGTCACGTAGCCCCACCAATCGTCTTCGGGCGCGCGCAGCAATGAGGCAAAGAAGCTCAGAACCTCGCGTTCGAATTCGCGCGTCTCCACTTGATAGGTCGCGTCGGCGAACGGATCGCCCACGTTGTTCAGGGGAAACGCCAAGAAGCGCAGCAGATCGCTGCAGTCGAAGTCCTTGGCCGCCGGGTACCCCAGAGCGCACGCGTTGCGCTCGGCAATGCGCTCGTAGAGGGCGTCGAGCCGTGAAGCGGCCGCGCCGTCCTTCAGACTATGCGTAGACGCCGCGCAGCTTGAGGGCCTGGACGACCCGGTCGATCCCGAGCATGTACGCCGACGTGCGATAGGGCACGCGATGGCGCTGCGAGATGGCTCGCAGCTCGTGGAAGTTCCCGATCAGCGTGTCTTCGAGCCGCTCGTTGACTTCCGACTCTTTCCAGAAGTAGCCCATGCGGTCTTGGACCCACTCGAAATACGAAACGGTGACGCCTCCGGCGTTGGCCATGATGTCGGGAATGACGGTGATTCCCCGTTCGTTGAAGATGCGGTCGGCCTCGGGCGTCGTCGGACCGTTCGCACCTTCGACGATCAGTTTGGCTTTGATCTCGGGCGCGTTCTCGGCGGTGAGCACTTTTTCAAGCGCCGCGGGCACGAGCACGTCGCAGTCGGTCACGAGCAGTTCGGTGTTGCTGATTTTATCGCCGCCGCGGAAACCGTCCAGGTTGTGATGCTCCTGCGAATGTGCGACCGCGTTTGCGACGTCGATGCCGTTGGCGTTATAATAGGCGCCGGTCACGTCGGAGATTCCGACGACGCGGCATCCGCGCTCTTCGAACAGGCGCGCGGCCCACATACCGACGTTGCCGAATCCTTGAATCACGATCCGCGCATCCTGCGGAAGAATGCCCATATTTTCCAGTTCGTCCATCGCGCAGATCGTCACGCCGCGGCCGGTCGCTTCGACGCGCCCTCTGGAGCCGCCGATCACCAGCGGCTTACCCGTGACCACGCCGGGCACCGACTGACGCATGTGCATCGAGAACGTGTCCATGAACCACGCCATCGTCTGCGGATTGGTGTTGACGTCGGGCGCGGGAACGTCCTTATCCGGACCGACGACTTCGACGAGCTCGGCCGCATATCGCCGCGTGATGCGTTCCAACTCGCCCTGCGAGAGCTTGGTGGGGTCGCACGTGACGCCGCCTTTTCCGCCGCCGAAGGGCAGATCGACGACCGCGCACTTCCACGTCATCCAAAACGCGAGCGCGGTGACCTCGTCCAGCGTAACGCCCGGATGGAACCGGATGCCGCCCTTGGCCGGGCCGCGCGCGAAGCTGTACTGCACGCGATAACCGGTATAGACTTCGAATTCGCCGTTGTCGCGCTGAAACGGAATCGAAAAGATGATCTGACGCGTCGGGTGCGTCAGAATCGCGCGCATCGTGCGATCGAGTTCGAGCAGGTTCGCCGCCTCGTTGAAGTAGGCGATACCGTCTCCGAAAACCGATACCTCGCGCACAGCGGTGGTCATAAAGCCTCGTGCCTCCAGCAAAAATTCGAATTTCCGGGGAATTCTGGTTCCGGTTACGCCCGCGCGGTTCCCCTATGTGCGACTGCGGTAAAGGTCGCAGCGCCCGTTCGTTCTACACGTTGAACTTGAAGTTGACGACGTCGCCCTCTTGCATGACGTACTCCTTGCCCTCTTGACGCACGAGGCCCGCATTACGCAGCGCGTCCATCGTGCGATATTTCACGTAGTCGTCGTACGAAACGATCTCGGCGCGAATGAACCCTCGCTCGATGTCGCTGTGAATCTTGCCGGCTGCTGCAGGGGCCCGGGTGCCCCGCTCGATGGTCCAGGCACGCACTTCCTTCTCCCCGGCGGTGAGGAACGTCATCAGGCCCAGGAGGTCGTACGCGGACAGGATCAGCTGGTCCAGCCCGCCGCGCTCGATCCCCAGTTCCGCGGCGAAGGCTTTGGCCTCGTCCTCCCCAAGTCCGGCGAGCTCGGCCTCGACCTGCCCGGAGAACGCGACCACCCGGCTGCCGTCCCCGGCGGCGGCCCGCCGCACGGACTCCAGCAGCGGCCCCGGGTGCGTGATCTGGCCTTCGTCGATGTTTGCGACGTACAGCATGGGCTTGGCGGTGAGTAAAAAGGACTCCGCGGCCACCTGCGCCTCGGGCGAGCCTGCCGGAAACGACCGGGCCGGCGTTCCGCTTTCCAGCGCTTCCATCAGGCTTTTCGCCGCCTCGACGTTGCGGCGCAGCTTGGGGTTGGCCCGAGCCTCGCGTTCGAGTTTGTCCAGGCGCTTGGCCAGCGTCGAGAGGTCCGCGAGCGCCATCTCCAGGTTGATGATTTCGATGTCGCGGGCGGGGTCGGGCGCGCCCTCGACGTGCGTGACGTTGCCGTCGACAAAGCACCGGACCACCATGGCGACCGCATCGGTCTCGCGGATGTGGCTCAGGAACGCGTTCCCGAGTCCGGCTCCGCTGCTTGCGCCGCGAACCAGCCCCGCAATGTCGACGAAGCGCACGGTCGCCGGAACGATGCGCTCGGTCCGAACCAGCTCCGCCAGAACCCCCAGGCGGGCGTCCGGCACCGCGACTTCGCCCACGTTGGGCTCGATCGTGGCGAAGGGGTAGTTCGCGGCGAGCGCCTGCGCCGAGCGCGTCAGGGCGTTGAAGATGGTGGACTTGCCGACGTTCGGCAGCCCGACGATTCCGCACGAAAGGGCCATAATGAACCGCGCTCCGTTCTGCCGGGCGCCCCGCGCGCCCTGGCTCGTGCGCTTGGACAGGCATGATTGGAACGCAAGCGCGTAGGATACGTCCCCATGCGTCAAATGAAGGTTGACAAGCTCGGGATCGATCTGCTCACGCACGATCCCGTCGTCATCCTCAAAGACACCGACGGTAAGCGCTTCCTGCCGATTCTGATCGGACCGTTCGAAGCCACGGCTATCGCGCTCGCGCTCGAAGGCGCGCCCGTGCCGCGGCCGCTCACGCACGATCTCATGCGCACGATCTTCGAAACGCTGGACGCGCGCCTGGAGCAGGTCGTGATTCACGATATTCGTGAGTCGACGTTCTTCGCCAAACTGATCGTGCGCACGGACGGCGAGCTGCAGGAGATCGACGCACGCCCTTCCGACGGAATCGCGCTCGCGCTGCGCATGAGCGCGCCGATCTACGTCTCCGACAAGATCGTTCTGGAAGAGTCGGTACCGGACAAAAAGACCGAAGACGCCGAGGTCGAGCGCTTCAAGAAGTTCATCGAGGAGATGAAGCCGAGCGACTTCAACCGGTAGCGCCGCGCGCCGCGCCTACCAGATCGAGCGAAAAGCGAAATCCGCGTACTGACGCGCGACGACGAGCGCAATATAGCCGAGCGAAAACGCCACCAGCAGTAATCGAGCGACGTCGAAACCAGCCCCCAGATAGACCCCGACGTGCGCGAGCAAGTACATCGCAAGGCCGTAGAATACGGCGATGGAGACGACGGTGAGCACCAGCGTCACGAGCGGATGGCGCCGAGCGGTCTGGAGCGAGACCGAAAAAGCACCGCCCGCAGGAACCCCGCCCATCGCGGCCGCGGGAATGCTGTACAGGAAAGCCCAGACAGCTAACGCCTGCAGCACGTCCGCCAGATACGGCACCGGCACGATGCCGCCGACCAATCCGGCGACATAAATCAAAAAGTAGAACCCGACGACCGCCATCAGAATATCACCCGCTTTTCGGCGCGCGATATTCCACGCCGATTGCAGGCTCGCGCGGTTGTGGCGCCACGCGTCGTCGGCGAAGATCACCGCGACGGCGAAGCCGAAGCCCCAAATGACGCGCTCGATAAAGACGAAGATGCCCATCGTGGCGCCGCCCGTCGGCTCGGAAAACCAGGAGCCGAAGTAGTTGACGCCTATCCCGATGGCCGCCGCTACCAGCGGCGGCAGCATCACGCCCAAATTGCGCGCGTATAGCGGCAACGCTTGCACGTACATCGCCCAATCGACGCGATCGCGCGAGCTGCGCACGGGTCTTACGTTACGCCCGGGCGCCTTGCAAGGCGCTCCGGCACTTGCAGTCCGCATCGACGTCGAGCTTTTCGATAATGCGGAAGATCGCGTCCTTAACGCGCGCATTGTTCCGGTTGAAGACCTCGATCACTTCGTGATGAGAGACCGGCGCCACGCCGCCGGCGCCTTCGAGCCCGACGTCGTAATCGGTGATCAGCGAGATGTTCACGTAGCACATCTCCAGTTCGCGAGCCAAGTAGGCTTCGGGATACTGGGTCATGTTGATCACTTCCCAGCCCAGCCCCGAAAACCACCGCGACTCGGCACGAGTGGAAAAACGCGGCCCCTGAATGACGACGATCGTGCCCCGCTCGTGCGTGTCGATGCCCAGGGCGCGCAGCGACTCGATCGCGACCGGGCGCATGGTGGGGCAATAGGGATCGGCGAAGCTCACGTGCGTGGTGATCGGCCCGTCGTAGAACGTGTCGACCCGTCCGGTCGTGCGGTCGACGATTTGATCCGCCACCACCATCGAGCCGGGCTTGACCTCGGCCTTGAGCGACCCGCACGCCGTCGGCGCGATAATCCGCTTCACGCCCAGCGCCTTCATCGCGTATGCGTTCGCGCGGTAGTTGATCTTATGCGGCGGAAAACGGTGGTCTTTGCCGTGACGCGGCAGAAATGCGACGCGTTTGCCCGCGACTTCTCCCAGAGCGAGCCGGTCGCTCGGCGAACCGTAGGGTGTCTCGATCGCGACCTCGCGCGCGTTTTCCAGCAGCGAGTAAAAGCCGGAGCCGCCGTAGACGCCGACGTCCGCCCGTTCTTGAGAACTCATCATCGGCGCGCTGGGTTCAGCGCCGCGCCAGGCGGCGCCTGTTGGGAACACGAGGTCAGCGCCATGCGCACGATCTCGCTCACCAAGGACGGCGTCACGTTGGTCGCGGCCAGGCGCTGCGCCTCTGCGATCTTTCCGAAGACGTCGAGCGCTGCCGGCGCTTGCAGCGGTGGCAGACGCTTGAGCTGCGCGGCATAATCCACGGCCAGCAGGGTCGCGCCGTTTCCTGCGGCCGAAAGCGCGGCCCAATCGCGTACGAGCGTTTTCAACACTTCCAGACCTTCGTCGAGCGTCTCGCGGGTAGCCCACGTTTGCTCGGGCGAAACGCCGTCGACGACGTCGAAAAACCACGAGGCAACCTGCCCGCGCAGTTCTTCTTCATCGTCGGAGAGCGCAGCCAGCGCGCGGCTCACTGATCCTTGCGCCAGCGCGGCGCCGCGCTGTGCTTGCGTGCGTCCGACGCCTTTTTGGATGAGAATCGCCGTCACGTCGGCGGCCCGCAAAGGACTGAAGCGAATCTCGACCAGGCGCGAGCGGATCGTCGGCAAGAGCCGCGTAGGCGTTGCGGTTGTGAGGATCAGCACGACGCTTGCGGGCGGCTCTTCGAAGAACTTCAGCAGCGCGTTCGCGGCGGCCGGGCTGGCGAAATCGACGTCGCCCAGGATGAAGATGCGAAAGCCTCCGGCGTACGACTGCAGCGAAAACTGACGAACGAGATCGCGCGACGTAATCGTTTCGGATTCGTGGAAGCCTTGCGTCTCGTCGGTTTCGCCGATCTTGAGCGGGCCGATGCTTTCGAGCAGGTCCGGGTGGCGCGTCTCTTCCTTGCCGAACAGGGTGCACGAAGGGCACGTTCCGTCATAGCCCAGGATCCCGTCGGGGTGCGGCGCTTGGCAGAGCAGCGACTGCGCGAGCGCGCGCGCAAACGTTTTCTTTCCTACGCCCGCCGGGCCCGTGAAGAGGTACCCATGACCGATGGTCTCCTTGGTCATGCGCGAAAAAAAGCGCTTGGGCCCCTGGCAATCGACGACGTCGAACGTCATGCGATCTTCGCCGAGAGGGCTGCCATCGCCGCGTCGAAGACGTCGCGCGGCGGCCGCGTTCCGTCGATCGCTATAATACGCGGGTTCGAACGCGCCAATTCCAGATATCCGCCGCGCACTCGCTCGTGAAAGGCCACGTCTTCGGCCTCGACGCGATCCGTCCGCGAACCGCGCCCGCGCAATCGCGAGCGCGAGACGTCGTATGGGACGTCGATCAGCAGCGTAAGGTCCGGCTCTAGCCCCTCGGCCGCGCCCGCGCACATGACGCGCAGCAGATCCAAAGGCAAGCCGCGGCCGTACCCTTGGTAGGCCAGCGTGGAGTCGACGAACCGGTCGCACAGCACGTCTTCACCTCGCGCGAGCGCGGGCTTAATGACGCCCGCAACCAGATGCGAACGTGACGCATTGATGAGCAGCGCTTCCGCCATCGGGCCGACGGCAAGGCCCGGCCGCAGAAAGATCTCGCGCACGGCTTCGCCCAGCGGCGTGCCGCCCGGCTCGCGCGTAACGACGACCTCGCGCCCCGCCGAGGCCAGAGCCTGCGCGATCGAAGCAGCGAGCGTCGATTTCCCGCTGCCCTCGATCCCTTCGAACGTTACGAACACGAACGAAGATGGCGGCGCCCTGCGATGCCGCTTGCGGCTATTCGGACTTGAAGATCCTCACGCGGCGGTTGGGTTCGAGCCCCGTACTGCGCGACTGCAGGCGGTATTTTTCCGCGAGCTGGTGCTGCATCCGGCGAACGTACGACGTCTGCGGCGAGAGTTCGATCGCCTTGCTGTTGAGCAGCACCTGGTAGATCGCCTCTTCGGTTTCGCGCAGCGCGATCTCTTCGGTGTCCAGAGACGGCAGATTGAACACGTCCTTGAGCGAGGCCTGGATCTGCGTCGTGGTGTTCGTTTTGATGCTGAAGATCGGAATGTTCTCGGACGCAATCTGCTTGAGCTTCGGCTGCTCCTTGCGTTCGAGCGTCTTGAGCGTAAGAACTACGTCCGCGTCGTCCCAGTTACGGGCGATCGCCGCGTTGACGCGCAGGTTGTGAATCGCGCGTTCGATCTTGTTGCGCGAAACGCCGTAAGGGAAGATCATCAGCGGCTTGTCGCGGTCCTCGCGCTCGCCCGAGTCCTCGTGGAAAGCTGCGTGCGCCGCCATGGATGGCGCGGGCTCGGTGTCCGCTTCCTGAACGATCGTCACCTGGCCGCTCGCCGTGCGCTGACGCACCTCGGGCTGCGGCTGATAGCCGCGCAGCAGCGCGTCGACGACGTCCGCGACGTTCTTGTGAATCGCCAGGCGATCGCGATCGTGGATTTCGATGACCACGTCGAAAGTCGGCGGAGCTTTGCGTTCGAGCACCGTTTTGCGAGTGCCGCGCCGGCGTGCTTCCTCGTCGGAAAGCGTGACGGCGCTGATGCCGCCGACCAAGTCGGACAGGGTCGGATTCATCAGCAGGTTTTCGAGCGTCTGCCCGTGGGCCGTCCCGATCAGGGCGACGCCGCGCTCGGCAATCGTGCGGGCCGCGGCCGCCTCGGGTTCCGTGCCGATCTCGTCGATCACGACGACCTGCGGCATGTGGTTTTCGACCGCTTCGATCATGACGGCGTGCTGAAGCGCCGGGTTGGCGACCTGCATGCGCCGCGCCGTGCCGATGCCGGGGTGCGGGATGTCGGAGTCGCCGGCGATTTCGTTCGACGTGTCGACGATCACGACGCGTTTGCGGTCCTCGGAAAGCACGCGCGCGCATTCGCGCAGCATCGTCGTCTTGCCGACGCCCGGGCGGCCCAGCAGACAGATCGATTTACCGCTGCGCAGGATGTCGAGCAGGATGTCGATCGTTCCGTACACCGCGCGGCCGACGCGGCACGTCAAGCCGACGATTTTGCCGGTGCGGTTCCGTATCGCGCTGATGCGATGGAGCGTTTGCTCGATGCCCGCGCGGTTGTCGCCGCCGAAGGCGGAGAGCCGCGAGCAGACGTGCGAGATGTCCTCTTGGCTGACCGCCGTGTCGGAGAGGTACACGAAATCGTTTTCGAATCGCGCCTCCGGCGGACGTCCGAGATCCAGGACGACCTCGATCATGCTCTCGAGGTTCGAGAGTCGAACGAGCGATTGGCGAATCGGGAGGGGAAAGATGTCGAGGAGTTGCGTCAGCTCCCAGTTGGGAGCCATGGTTTCGGCTTTAACCGCCAATACTGACCCTCGCTTACGTTGTCACGTTTCGAGCTCGCCCGAAAGACGTGTACCTTCTTTTTCTCATTATCGGCAGACGACCCTCCCTTGGGCGGCATTCCCTGAACGAGGCCGCCTCGCGCACAGTCGAGGCCGGTGCTAATGCAACCGAAACCCGTGATACGGCGCCGACCGCGGATTGCCGCTGCCTTTAACGACCGTTACATTTACGTTAACCGAATGCGCGTGGGCATCGGTAATCGTAAGGACGCACTTCCCTTCGGTAACGGGATTCACTTGGACGTTGTGATCGAATCCGCGGATGATTTTTGCCGTACACACGGACGTGTTCGACGACTTGACGCTGAACGGACCGCTATTCCCGGTTTCTCCAACGCCCATCAGGCCGGGCGGAAGCGGATTCCCGTTCGCGTCGGTCGTGTACAGCGTGAGCGACAAGCCGGGATAGACCGCCCACGTCGACGTCAGAGCGACCTCTTCAATGCACGCGGCGCCGCGGGCGGTTACGCAGCTGATCCACGGGTTACCGTTCCTGTCCAGACCCGCTCCCGCGCCGCCCGCAGGCGTTGCGGTCGGTAGAATCGCCATCGTGCCGGACACAGGATCGTAGATCCCCAGGCCGCCGTATTTATACTCGACGAAGTAGAGCTTGCCGCCCGCACCGGCAAGAAAGAGCAGCGGCTCGACGCCGATCGCCGGCAGGCTCAGCGCGCTAAACGAAGGCGACGCAGTTGCAAAAGACTGGTCGAACGCGCCCATTCCCGTTGTGACGCCGGCGTCAAGCAATCCGGCGTAGACGACGCGTCGCACCGAACCGATTCCCTGAGCAAGCGGATAATTCGGCGGTTGAAAGGGCCCCTGGGGAAGTTGAGTGTAGGTGCTCGACCCTCGCTGGGGGCCGGCGCTGGTTATCCGAAACACATCATTATTCGCCATATCGGTTGCCCACAGATGCTTATCCGGTCCGAGCACGATCCACGCTGTCGAAGGAGCGACTCCCCCTGACGGCGTCGGCAACGAATACAGCGACACAACGTCGGTGTGCTCGTCGATCTCCCCGACGTCGTTGCCCCCGTTCCCGTAGTTGCCGACACCGAACCAAAGCCGGCCGTCGGCTCCGAGCGCAATACCGCCGTTCAATCCGTTGAGACCCATGAACGGTCCAACAGGTACCGGTATCTGCGTATCCTTGCCGCCGATTCCCGAGTAACGGTCGAATGCCGGATTGCCGCCTGCATTGTTGAATTCGCCGACCCAAACGCTCCCGTCGGCGGTTTCCTCGATAAAGCCCGGGTTGTAGGAGACTGTTTGATAGCGCTGCGCGTGCGAGGTGAAATCGAACTTGCCTATCTCACCGCTCACCGGCACCGGCGAAGCTGCAAGATTCGGATTCGTCGAATAATAGAGCTCCTCGTCCGCTCCAACGCGTGCGTCGTACACCACGTGCGCGTTCGGCCCGCCGTCGCCCAGCTTGAATACGGGCGTGCGCGCGTTCCCATCGCGCAATGGATCGCCGTTCGGCGCAGGCGCCGGTTCCATCCGCTGAAACGATTGCGGGACTACAGGAGAGCCGGGGCCATGCTGGATTTGACCGCACGCGCATAAGAGCGCGACCGCGCCCATAAGCGTAAAGCACAATCGAAAACGCATTGGGACGTTACCTCGGGGAAGGCAGACACTTCTACCTTTTAAAACGCTGCAGGGGTTCCTTCGCAGCGCTCTAGTCCCAAAGCCTTAGCATCGAGACGTCCTCTACTGCACAACTCTGATCGTGCGCAATTCACGATCGAACGGCCCCTGCATGCGCACGCCGGCCTTGAGTTCGAGCGAGAGATAGTCGATGATCTCCGGCGTGATCTCTTCTCCCGGCGCGATAACGGGGATGCCGGGAGGATACGGCGAGATCGTTTCGGCGCAGATACGCCCCGCGCTGGCCTTGAATCGCACGCTCTCGGCGGGTGCGAGAAATGCTTCGCGCGGAAGCATCCGCATCGGCGGAATCTTGGGCAACTTGTAGCTGCCGGTCTTTACGCGCCGTTCGAGAATGCCCGAGGGCGAAAAAATGTCGATCGCCCGATCCTCGCGCGCCAGTTCGAAGACGCCTTCGACGAACCTATCGGCTGCGGCTTCCGACGTTCCGATCGTAAAGAGCGCGACCACGTTGAACAGATCCGCCAATTCGACCTGGACGTTGTAGCGCCGCCGCAGGATCTCGGAGGCCTCATAACCCGTGTAGCCCAGCTCTTTCACGGTAACTGTCACCTTAGTGGGATCGAGATCGAAGATGCCGGGCCGCCCCTGCAGCTCCTCGCCGAAGCAATAGACGCCGGGGATCGCGTTGAGGCGTTCGCGCGTTCGTTCGGCCAGCGCGATCGCCCGGGAGAGCAGAGCCGGGCCGTCGACCGCCATCTGCTTTCGTGCGACGTCCAGGGACGCGACCATCGGCAGATTCGGGGACGTGGACAGGAACATCTTGAGCACGCTCTCCAGGCGATCGATGCGCACGCGCGGTCCGGTTTGATGCAGCATCGCGCACTGCGAGAACGCCGAAAGCATCTTGTGCGTAGAATTGATGCACAAGTCGGCGCCCGCGCGCGTCGCTGAAACCGGGAGCGCCGGATGAAAGTGAAAATGCGGCCCCCATGCCTCGTCGACGAGCAGCACCTTTCCGGCGTCGTGCACGACGCGCGCGATGGATTCCAGATCCGCCGCGACGCCGTAGTACGTCGGGCTGACGACGTAGACCGCTGCCAAATCGGGATGCTCGCGAAGCGTGCGCTCGACCGTCTCGACGGTGACGCAGTGATCCATATGCAGCGACTCGTCGACCTCGGGCTGCATGTACACCGGAAGCGCCCCGCTCATCACCAGGCCGCCGAGCATTGATTTGTGGGAGTTGCGCGGAACCGCGATCTTTTCTCCGGGATTGACCGCGGTCATCATCATGCACTGATTGCCGCTCGTCGAGCCATTGATGAGGAAATACGTGCGATCCGCGCCGTACGCGTCTGCCGCAAGTTCCTGCGCTTCTTTGATCGATTCGGTTGGCTGGAGCAGATCGTCGATGCCCGGCATCGGCGTGAGGTCGATGGCGCAGATATTGTCGCCGATGAACTCGCGGAAGGCGCGGTCCATTCCGATGCCTTGCTTGTGCCCCGGAGTGTGAAACGGGATCACGCCCGCGTCGACGTAGTCGAGCAGGGCTTGAAAGTACGGCGTCCGTGAGTGATCCACGGCGTGATGACGAACGCGCTTACGCCAGGACTTCGAAGCCGAGGCGCTCGAGCATCGCAAAGTCGTCCTCGTCGCCGCGCCCTTGCGTCGTCAGATAATTCCCGAGCACCAAGCCGCTCGCGCCGCTGCGCATGCCCAAATCTTGCAGTCCCTGCAGCGTGACCTCACGCCCTCCGGCAAAACGAACCAGCGCGCTCGGCAGCGCCAGACGCGTCATCGCCACAAAACGCAGCGCTTCGGTCGGCTCCAGGAGCGGCCGCACGCCCATCGGCGTTCCGGGCCGCGGATTGAGAAAGTTCACCGGCACTTCCTCGGGCAGCAGTTCCTGAAGCGACTCCAGGAAATCCAGCCGATCCGCAAGCGTCTCGCCCATACCGACGATGCCCCCGCAGCAGAGTTCCATTCCGAACCGTTTGACCAGCAGGCACGTCTGCCAACGTTCTTCGTAGGTGTGCGTCGTGCAGACCGACGGAAAATAGCGCCGCGACGTTTCCAGGTTGTGGTTGACCTTGTCGACGCCCGCCGCGCGCAGCGCTTCGAGCTGATCCTCTCGCAGAATTCCCAACGAGACGGCTACGCGCAGCGGGTACTGCCGCTTGATCAGCGGCACCGCCGTGCAGACGCGCTCGAGCAGCTTGGCGGACGGCCCGCGAACGGCGACGACCAGACAGAGTTCGCCGGCGCCCCGTTCGTGCGCGTCGCGCGCCGCTTCCAGGAAACCCTCGACGCTGCTGAGCGGCTCTGCCTCCACGCCCGCAGCAAACCGCGCGCTTTGCGAGCAGAAATTGCAGTCTTCCGAGCAGCCGCCGCGCTTGGCGTTGTAGAGCACTTCCACCGCGACGCCGCTGCCGCAATACGCGGCGCGCACGTCGTCGGCCAGGCGCAGCAACTCCGGGACCTCGGCCGCAGGCAGCAGCGCCGCTTCTTCGAGCAGTGCGCGGCCGGCGGGCTCGCGGTTCGCGAGCAGCCGGGTGCGGGCGCGGACGATGAAGTCAGTCACACAATCCTCTACGACAACAGCGGAACGAAGAGCTGCGCGCCCGCTTCGACGGACGCAGCCTCGTCGGAATCAAACGGCAGAGTGCCAAGAATCTCGATTTTTCCCTGCAACGCGCGGCGCACGTCCGCGGCGTACGACGGCTCGGTCCGCTCCCAACGCTCGACGAGCACGCCGCCGGCGACGTGCAGGCGCAACTGCTCGCAGACGGCGAGCGTGAGCAGCGTGTGGTTGATGCAGCCCAAGCGCAGGCCGACGGTCAGCACGACGCGCAGTTTTGCCAGCGACGCCACGGTTGCAAAGTTCTGCGTACGGTTGAGCGGCACGGCCAACCCGCCGGCGCCTTCGGCCACGAGCGAACCGGAGATCGCCGACAACGCGCGCGCGAGATCTTCCGCGTGCACCATCGGGACGCCGTCGGCCAGCGCCGCAGACCACGGATCGGCCGGCTTGCGGAATCGCGCGAACTCGACGTGACGGCATTTGGCCAGCGTGCCGGCCCGCCGAGCATCGCCTTCCGCCTGAGGATCCAGTCCCGTTTGCACGAGCTTGACGACGGTAGGCTCTTCGCCGGCGACGCGCAGCGCGGTGGCGAGCGCTGCGGTGACGCGCGTCTTGCCGACGTCCGTATCCGTTCCCGTGACGAAGTACCGGTGCGCGCTCATCCGGCCAGTGCCTCGAGCAGAAGATCGATCTGTTCGGCGGTGTGATCGGCGCGGACGCTGACGCGCAAACGGGACGAGCCCGCCGGCACCGTCGGCGGCCGCACGGCCGGAGCGTAGACGCCGCGCCGGGAGCAGCGGCGCATCAACTCCAACGCGTCGCGCTCGCTTCCCGCGATCACGGGAACGATGGGCACGGCCCGCGCCGGCACCGGAAATCCAATCGCTTGCAATCCTCGATGCAGGCGCTCGACATTGGCCCGCAAGCGATCGCGCCGATCATCTGCGCTCTTGGCGAGCATGACGCCCACGCGCGCCGCGAACGCAATTGCCGGCGGCAGTGCCGTATCGAAAATGAACGTTCGCGCGGCATTGACGAGCAAGTCGATCGTTGCGGAAGGACCCGCGATAAAGCCTCCGGCCGCGCCGAGCGCTTTGCCGAGCGTTCCCAAGACGACGACGCGGTCGTCTTCGATGCCGCCTGCCGTCCCGGCGCCGCGGTCGCCGAGCACGCCGATGGCGTGCGCTTCGTCCAGCAGCAGGACGTCGTCGTCGCCGAGAGCATCGACGAGCCGCGCGGCATCGACGACGTCGCCGTCCATGCCGAAGAGCGATTCGGAAACGATTAGCGCCGAGCCGCCGCGCGTGCCGCGCGCAGGAAGCGCTCCGTGCGCAAAGACGTGGCGCGCGGTTTTTGCCGCGCGCATGCCGTCGATGAGCGATGCGTGATTGAGCTCGTCCGAATAAATTCCGTCGACGAGCGGCGCGAGCACGGAGGTCGCACCCAGAGCCGCCAGATATCCGGACGAGAAGAGGAGCGCGCGCTCGCGCCCCAGCCATCGAGCCAGGTCTTGCTCGAGCAGGGTGTGCTCGCGATGGCGCCCGCCGAGCAGCCGTGCACCGCCGGACCCGACCGCTTTGACGTGCCGCATCGCTTCGACCATGCGCGAGTCGCGCGCAAGTCCCAGGTAGTCGTTGCTCGAGAAATCGGCGGCGTATGCCGGCTCTTCCGCCGGCACCTCGCGAAAGCGATCCTGGGCGCGAATGGCGTCGAGCGCTGCGCGCGCTCTATCCAAGTACGTCATGCAGATCCGTCACGAAGCGCTCGAGGTCTTGCGGGGTCGACGAAAGCGGCGGGACGAGTTGGATGACGTCGCCGATCGGACGCGTGAAGTGGCCGCGCGCATACAGCTCGTCCGCGACGCGCCACGCGGGCGTTGCCGCCCCGCCGCGGGCAATGCGATCGGCGGCTAATTCGATACCGCACATTAGGCCTGCGATCCGCACCTCGCGCACCAGCGGATTGCGGCCAAGTTCGCGCAGGTGCGGCTCCAGCGTGCGGCTCAGGGTTCGCGCGTGCTCGAGCGTCCGTTCCTTCCGGAACAGATCCAAGCTCGCGAGCGCGGCGGCGCATGCGATCGGGTTGCCCGCGTAAGAGTGACCGTGAAAGAACTCGCTTCGCGTGCCGGGCGCGCCCCGAAAGGCTTCAAAGACCGGCTCGCGCACGATCGTCGCCGAAATCGGCAGGGTTCCGCCGCTCAAGCCTTTGCCGACGCAGACGACGTCCGCCCGGAGCTCGAGCTGTTCGAGCGCAAACATCGTTCCGGTTCGGCCGAAACCCGTAGCGATCTCGTCGACGACGAGCAGCGGCTTAATTGCGCGCAGCTGTGCGTAGCGTTCCTTGGGCACGATGCGCATGCCCGCGGCCGCTTGAACGATCGGCTCGACGACGACCGCAGCGACGTCGTCGCGCTCGAGCAGCGAAACGTCGCTGTAAGGAAGCGTTTCGAACGTCACCGCACCGAAGCGCGACTTGAAAACGGAGATATCGGAAAGGCTCATCGCTCCGGCGGTGTCGCCGTGATAGGCGTCGACCAGGCGCACGAAGAGTTTGCGCTGCGGCTCGTCCCGATGCTGCCAGTACTGCAAGGCCATCTTGAGCGCAGCTTCGATCGCGCTCGCGCCGTCGCTTGCGAAAAAGGCGTAGTCCATGCCGAGCAGCGAGGTGAGGCGCTCAGCGAGCTCCTCGGCTCGGGGGTTCGTCGCGCCCAGAAGCGTTGCATGATCGAGTTCGCGCGCTTGGCGCGCGATCGCGTCCGCGATCGCCGGATGGCAGTGGCCGTGCACGATCGTCCAGATGGAGCTGACCGCGTCGAAGAGGCTGCTGCCGCGCGCATCGACCAGATAGTTGCCTTCGCCGCGCACGAAGGTGCGCGCGCTCGCGTCAAAACGGTCCATCTGCGTAAAGGGCAGCCAAAGCGCGCCGCGCGCGCGCGTATGCACGGCGTTAGTTGCGGTGCGCGGCGGCCGTTCGCGCTTTAAGGTCGCGCAGCACGCCCAGCGTCTGCGGCGACGGTGACGGCGTCATGCGCAGGTCGTGCGCGACGGAAAGAGGCCAGCCGGTCGCGGCGCGTACGCGCTCGACGTCGACCCCCGGATGAATCTGCGTAAGCGTCAGCTCCTTGCTCTGCGGGTCCGGTTCGAGCACGCCCAAGTCGGTGATGACGCGGACCGGGCCCGCACCGGTGGCACCGGAAAGCGCGCGGCTGTCGCCTCCCGTCAGATAGCCGGGGGTAGTCAGAAAGTCGAGTCTCTCCACGAACGTGCGCCGGTCTTGCTTCAAGATCAGCAGCACTTCTTTTGCGGACGCCGCGATCTCGGGCGCGCCGCCCGCGCCCGGCAGCCGCGTGCGCGGCGAGTCGTACGATCCGATGACGGTCGTGTTCAAATTGCCGAAGCGATCGATCTGCGCGGCGCCCAGAAACCCCACGTCCACGCGGCCGCCCTGCAGCCAGTATGCAAAAATCTCCGGAACGGAGACGACGGCATCGGCCGTCTCGGCCAGCTCCCCGTCGCCGATCGAGAGCGGAAGCACCGCGGGCTTGGTTCCGATCGTTCCGGACTCGTAGATCAAAACCAAATTCGGTGCGTGCGTCAGGCGCGCGAGGTTGGCAGCCGTCGACGGCAACCCGATCCCGACGAAGCAAACGTCGCCGTCGCGCAGCGCGCGAGCGGCCTCGACCGCCATCAATTCGTCGTTGGTGTACTGCACGTCAAGCATGCGCCGGCGCCTTCATGACGTTCGCATCCATCCACTCCAAGAAACGATCGCGGTCGCGCGAGATGTCGTCCCACTCCATGTAAAAGGCGTTGTCGCGCTGATAGTACCCGTGCGCGTAGGAAGGCCGCGCGCCGCCCGGCACGACGCAAATTGCGTCGATCACCCAGTTCGGGATCACGATCGAGTGCGGCGGATGCTCGAATTCGTCGACGATCTCCTCGACCGTCACGATTGCGCGCTCGGCGCAAAGCACGGCCTCTTTCTGCACTCCCATGATGCCGCGCACGAGCACGTCGCCCGCGCGGTTGGCCTGCTGCGCGTGTACGATGGCCACGTCCGGCCGCAGCGCCGGCACGGCCGCAAGCCGCTCGCCGGTAAACGGGCACGCGATCTCTTTGATGCGCGGATTCTTTTCGACTAAGTCGGAGCCGATGTACCCGCGCAGCACGGCGAACGGCAGGTTCGACGCGCCCGCCGCGTAGGCGGCGGCCATGGCCGCGTGCGAGTGCTCTTCAATCTCCAGCGGTGCCGGCCAGCCGTGCTCCACGGCGTCGCGGAAGCGGTGAAGGGAGCCGACGCCAGGGTTGCCTCCCCACGAAAAGACCAGCTTCCGTGCCGTGCCCATGCCGATCAACTGGTCGTAGATGAGGTCGGGCGTCATCCGGACCAGGGTCAGGTTCCGGCGGCCCTGGCGGACGATCTCGTGGCCCGCGGCGAACGGAATCAGGTGGGTGAAGCCCTCCAAGGCAACCGTGTCCCCGTCCTTGACGTGGCGGGCGACGGCCTCCGGGAGGCTCAGACGTTCGGCTCTGACAGTCATATCATTTGGAGAAAACTGGATTTCGGCAAATATAAGCGGTATATTGGACTCATCCCTCCGAATAACTTGTCCAAATATGAGCGAAAAGCCAAAAAATCTT
>Ga0070738_10004329_pt1 | contig 17202 bp, 15 predicted proteins | sample Coa_R2_2_FD_66446 | JGI IMG/M metagenome (GOLD analysis project Ga0070738, IMG submission 66446) | Surface soil microbial communities from Centralia Pennsylvania, which are recovering from an underground coalmine fire - Coalmine... | ecosystem: Environmental > Terrestrial > Soil > Unclassified ...
CAGGGACACCTGGCGGTGGGAGAACGCCTCCCGTCCGAGCGCGAGTTGGGCGAGCAGTTGGGGGTCAGCCGCACCATCGTGCGTGAGGCCATTCGGGTTCTCGCTGCACAGGGCATCTTGACGGTACGCCAGGGGCGTCGTGCCGTTGTGGACGCCGACCTGAGCACCGCCTCGTTGCGGCCGATACGCCAACTGATCGCCGATACGGCGCGCGAGACTTTTGGCGACGTGATGGATGCCCGGCTAATTCTGGAGGTCGCCAGCGCCGAGCGAGCCGCCCGGAGGGCCACCCTCGACGATATCGCGGCCATGGCCGAAGCGCTGGAACACCTGCGCACCGTCCAGGCGCCGTCGGCACCGGCCGACTCGGCTCATGCAGCTTTCCATCGCGCCGTGGCCCGTGCGTCGCACAACCTGTTCCTGGAACGCATGGTCGATTCGCTCCTCGACGCCCAGTCCGCCGGCCAGAGGTGGGAGACGCCGCATGGGGAGGACGCGATGGATATAGCGCTGCTGCCCCTCGGCTACGAGGCCCATGCCAAGATCTTTCGACCCATTCGCGACCATCGTGTGGCCGCGGCCCGCCGCGCCATGCACGAACATCTGAGCACAACGTTCCACCGCCACCCCCGAGCCGGCCATTGATAGAGAAGGAGGCATGACGCATGGCACGCTATCTGCTCGTGCGTGTCGGCTCGCTGCTCGTCTCCGTGGTGGCCGCCACGCTGGTCGTCTTCATCATCATGCACGCCATTCCCGGCGGCCCGTTTGACGCCGAGAAAGCCCCGCTCACGGCCGATCAATTGGCAGTGATCAACCGCTTCTACGGGCTGGATCAGCCGCTGCCGGTGCAATACCTCAAGTTCCTGTGGGGCGCGTTTCACCTCCAGTTCGGCTACTCGTATAGCGATCCGGGTGAGACCATCGCACAATTGCTGGCGCGCGTGTGGCCGATCAGCGCCTTCGCAGGCGGGATGGGCGTGCTGCTGGGCGTGACGGCGGGGATCCTGCTGGGCGTGGCGGCCGCCCTGAACCGCAACACCTGGATCGACTACGTGGCCACCTTCATCGGCATCCTCACCATCACGGTGCCGCCGTTCGTGGTGAGCCTCGGGCTGATCCTGGTCTTCGGCGTCTTGCTGCGCTGGTTCCCCGTCTCCGGCTGGAACGGCCCGGCCACCTGGGTCCTGCCCATCCTCGCCTACTCGACCATCCCTCTGGGCCCGGTCTTGCGCTATACGCGTTCCAGCATGCTGGAAATGGCCGGACGGCCCTATGTCACCGTGGCCCGGGCCAAGGGCTTGAGCGCCCGCCGCGTGGTCATCCGGCATATCTTCCGCAATGCGCTGCGCCCCATCATCACCATCACCTTGCCCATCCTGCCGGGCGTGATGACCGGTTCTATCTTCGTCGAATTTTTCTTCAGCGTGCCCGGACTCGGGCAGTACTTCGTGACCAGTATCTTCAAGCGCGATTATCCCATGGAGCTCGCCTTGATCTTCATCATCACCATTCTGTATAGTGTGATCTTCGTGATCACCGACGTTCTGTACGTGCTCCTCGACCCCCGCGTTCGGCTCGCGGAAGGCGCGGCCGGGGCCTGATCGAGATGAGTGGTAGCAGACGGGAGCGCAGGGCACCATGAGAGTGATGGCGACCGGCACGACGGGCGCAGTGACGCCTGCCGGCCCCGAAGATCTCGATGCACTCCTGACGTCGGGTCCGCCCGCGACCAGTTGGCGGCGCATGGTGCGGCGCTTCGCCGCTAACCGCCTTGCCCTCGTGGGCCTGATCGTGCTGATTATACTGGCGCTGGCGGCCATCGCCGCCCCGCTAATCACGCCGGCAAGCTACGACGATACGCGCTTCGTGGCCGACACCTATGCCTTTCCCTCGGCCGCCCACTGGTTCGGCGTCGACGCGGTGGGACGGGACTTCTTCAGCCGGAACGTCTACGCCATCCGGGTCTCGCTGGCCATAGGCTTTGGCGCGGCGGTGATCAGCACGCTGATCGGCATCCCGCTGGGCGCCCTGGCCGGCTACTTCGGCGGGGCGGTCGATTGGATCATCGGCCGTGTCCTGGAGGTCTTCCAGATCATCCCACCGTTCCTGATCGCCATCCTGGTCTCGACCCTCACCAACGGCGGCATCCCGGTTTTGGTGTTGATCATCAGCGGCACGAGCTGGATGGGCATGTGCCGCCTGGTGCGCGCCGACATGCTGGCCATGCGCGAGGAGGATTTTGTGCTGGCCGCGCGCGCCCTGGGCGTCAACCAGTTCCGCATCATCGTCCGGCACCTGCTGCCGAACGCCATGGGGCCGATCCTGGTGGCGTTCTCGCTGACCATTCCCGCCGCGATCGTAGTCGAGGCCGGCCTGAGCGTGCTGGGCGCGGGCGTCAATCCGCCCACACCTAGCTGGGGCGGCATGATCGCCGAGGGCCTCAGCTACGTCTCCTATTACTGGTTTCTCGAGCTGTTCCCGGTCCTGCTGCTGACGATCACCATCCTGAGCCTATCGTTCGTCGGCGATGGGCTGCGCGACGCCCTTGATCCGACGACGAAATGAGGCCAATGCGTTGATACTCTTCTGGTCATCGGCGACCAGGCCCTAGCCCGCGATGAAGGGAGGTGATGGACAGACAACAGAGATCTTGCTCGCACTCTTTGCTTAGTTTGACCAAGGTGACGAGAGACGAAAGAGGACACCTTACGTGAAGACGAAAATCGTGGCACTCGTGGCGCTCACCGCAACGCTCCTGCCGCTCAGCCTGACCAGGGCGGCCACCGTGCTGCCGCCGGACGCGGCGCCAGCCGCTCAGCAAATCCTGCACCTGGCGGGCGGATCCCAGGAAGGGCCGTATCTGGACGAGGATCTGACCATCTACAACCGGCAGGACGGCACCGACCTGATCCAGGACCCGCTGGTGGTCTACGATCCCACCACCGGCAAGCTCAATCCCGTCGCGGCTACGAGTTGGTCGGTCTCCCCGGACAAGCTGACCTGGACCTTCAATATCCGCAAGGGCATGGTGTGGTCCGACGGCGTGCCGCTGACCGCCGAGGACTTCGCCAATGCGCTGCGCAACCAGGCGCTGCCCAAAACCGCCTACGACTTCCCCTACTGGACGACCGTGGTCCAGGGCATCAAGAACTGGACGGCGGTCAACCAGGGCAAGATGCCGGCCAGCGCCCTCGGCGTCTCCGCGCCCAGCCCGTATGTCCTGAAGATCACCACCGACGCCCCGCGCTCGTACCTGCCCGCCGCCATGGTCTATACCTGGGCCGAGCCGGCGCACGTCATCAACAAGGTCGGCAACGTCTGGGCCACGGCCTCCCACTGGAAGGACATGGTTTTCAGCGGCCCGTACATGGTCCAGAACTGGCAGCCGGGCGTGCTGCTCACCCTGGTACCCAACCCGAAGTACCACGGGGTGCGCAAAGCGCCGTGGAGCAAGATCCTCTGGAACATCCCAGGTGGCAACTACGTCGCGCAGTTCCGCACCGGCCAGATCGATCAAACGCCGGCCCTGAGCCCGGGTGACTTGCAACTCGCCCTGCACGATCCCACGCTGAAGAACGACATCATCAAGCAGAGCAGCTACGACATCTGGTATCTGACCTACAACACCTACATGAAGCCGTTCAACGACCTGCGCGTGCGCCAGGCCTTCAACCTGGCCATCGACCGGCAGACCCTGACCAAGGACGTGCTCAAAGGCACGGCCAATCCCAACTACAGCCTGCTGATGCCCGGCTTCCCGGGGTACGATCCCTCGATTAAGGTCCCCTACGACCCGGCCAAGGCGCGGCAGTTGCTGGCCGCCGCGGGCTATCCCGGCGGCAAGGGCTTCCCGCAAATCGACATCCAGGTGCGCAATTCGAGCGGCGAGGTCGGTATGACCGTGCCCGCGGCGGAGTTCATTCAGTCCCAGATCAAGACCAACCTGGGCATCACCAATCTGGGCGTGAAGGTCGTCGATCAGAAGGTCCTGACCGCCAACCTCAATGCCCACAAGCTACCGCTGGTGTTCATCGGCTATAACTACGACTACGTCGACCCCAGCGATTTCCTGGATCTGTTCGTCACCGGTGGCCGCCACGCCTGGTCCAACGCCCAGTACGACGCCATCGTCAAAGCGGGCGACCATTCGTTCGATCCCGCCACGCGCGCGGCCGACTACAAGAAGGCGCAGCAGATCATGGCCGCTCAGGTGCCCGCTTCCTATATGTATACCCCCAGCTATAGCTTGCTCAATAACCCGAAGATGGCCAACCCGCCCACGCTTCCGCAGCAGACCGATGACTGGATGCTCAAGGCTTACCTGAGAAAGTAGAGGACACTGCCGGGGTAAGAAACCCCGCGTTTCAACGCGGGGAGCACGTCGTGTCGGGCTGCCACCCGGAAACCCCGGGATTCATCCCGGGGAGCACGCGCCGCCCGGAAACCCCGCACTGAAGTGCGGGGAGGCTCATGTTGGGCCAAGCGGTGGGCTTCAGCCCGCCTACGATGGTACGGGAGCGGGTTGAAACCCGCGGCTGGGCGCGACATGACGTGCTCCCCGGACTAAAGTCCGGGGTTTCCCGACCTGCCCACTTCTACTGGAGTGTATAGCGGGGCAATGGGGTTTCCCGACCTGCCCACTTCAATTGGGGCGTACAGCGCGGCAATAAGGACGACAAGGATCACTAATGCTCACCACCGACATCAACCGGCTCACCGAGGTGCGGAAGGCCTTCCCGGGGCTCGATGAGATGACCTATCTCAACGTGGCAACCCACGGCCTGACGCCCCAACCCGTCCTGGACCGCTATCTGGAGATGCTCACGCTGACCGCGCGCTACGGTCAGATGCGGTACCAGTCCGACGACATTCCCGCCTATCAGCGCGCGCGTGCCGCCGTGGCCGGCATCCTGGACGTGCCCCCGTCCTGGGTGGCCTTCAGCCGCAACGCCACCGATGGGATCAACTATGTCCTCGGCAGCCTCACCTGGCGGCCGGACGACGAGGTGATCATCTCCAATCAGGAGCACCCGGCCGTGACCATGCCCTGGGAGTATGGCCTGCGGCGCGGCCTCTACAAGGGCAAGACCGTCAGCATCGATGCGGATCCGGCGGTCACGCTGCACAATCTGGAAGAACTGATCACTCCCCACACGCGCCTGATCGCCATCAGCCACGTCAGCTCGCAGACCGGCATCCGGGTACCGTGGCCGGACATCTGTGCCCTGGTCGAGCGCCTCAACGCGGCGGGGCGCGAGCGTCCGATCCTGACGCTGTGCGACGGGACACAGGAGCTTGGCCAGTGGCGCGTCTCGGTGCCCTCGATCGGCTGCGATTTCTACGTCAGCAACGGCCACAAATGGCTGGGCGGCCCGAAGGGATCGGGCATCCTGGTGGTGCGCGAACAGGCCTTTGGCCTACTCACGCCGCCCTACATGGCCGGGGGCATCGACGACACGGGCGGCAGCGGCGACCACATGGCCGATATGATCAACCACTTTAACGCGCCACGCCTGTTCGAGGCCGGCACGCAGAACCTCGCCGTCGCCTCTATCCTGGCCGATGCGGTGGAGTGGCTGGACAATCTGGGCTGGGATTGGGTGGAACAGCGAGAAAGTGATATGGCCGCCTACCTGCGTGCCCAGTTGCGCACCGTACCCGGCGTCACGGTGCTGACCCCGGACGCCTGGGAGCGTTCGTCCGCCATCACCTCGTTCTCCGTGGACGGCATCGACGCCAGACACGTCCATCAGACGCTCTGGGCCCAGCGGATCATCGTCCGCCTTGTGCCCGAGCTCAATGGTATCCGCATCTCCACCCCCTACTTCACCGACGAAGGGGAGATAGATCGTCTGATCGCGGCGCTGCGAGCCATCCGCCCGGCCTGATCGGGGGCCGAGCGGATGGCCCCGGGAATGTAGCTGGTCTAGCCGCTGAGGGCCGCCGCGTCCGCCTGCAGGCGCCGGCGCGCCAGGTAGGTGAACCCGGCCTCGATGGCCGATTCGGCGCCGCAGTTCGGCGACACGCCGTCTTCGCCGATACCATCGGCGCAGCGACCGGTCCGCGGATCGCCGAGCGGCTCGCCCATCACGTTGTTGCCGTCCAGCCAGGCGGCGCAGCGTAGCGCCAGGTCGCGGTAGCGGGTCTCGCCGGTCACGCCGTACAGCTCTTCAAGGCCGAGCACCAGGGTCGACACATCATAGGCGCATTGCGAGTCCTGCTGGGTCGGGTACGTGTGGTAGAAGCCGTCGGCGACGACCGGCTCCACGAGGTGTTCGACCGTGGAGCGGCAGGCGGCGATATAGTCGAGGCGCGAGAACAACCGTCCGGCTCGCGCCAGCGCCTGCAACTGGTGATAGCCCCACATGCCGACCTTCCGCTGCCCGATCCTGTCGCGGAAATACGCATTGAATCCGCCCATCACGCGGTCACATAGGGCGCAGATGCGGTCCTGCAGATCCTGCGAGGGCCGGATGGCATAGACCTCCATCAGCACCAGCGCCTGCAAGGACGTCACCTTGAAGCAGGCGGTCGGCGTGAAATCGCCCCGCTCGAAGGCACGCCGGTAGCGGTCATCGCCGGTGATGCGCCAGGCCGTGGCCAGCGCCCAGCGCGCCCGCGTATCCCACCAGGGACCGCCCGGATATGACGTCCAGCCGGTCATATTTTTGGCGCCGCTCTCGTCGCAGATGAAATTGACGAAACGCCCGTCCGGCTCCTGCACGTACAGGACGAAGTTCAGCCAGCCGCGGGCCAGATGCAGCGCCGAGCGGAAGCCCAATCTCTCGTAGGCCTGCAGCGCCAGCACAGCCGCGCGGGCCACGTCGTCGACGCAGGCGATGCCCTCGAAGCCGCTCTCCTTCGCCGTGATGAACTCGAGGGGCGGCTCACGCCGGGCGGTGACGGGGCGCGCGTAGATGTGAATGTAGGAGATACGCCGGCCATCGGCGATAAACGAGCGCGTCAGGCGCTTGCAGTGACGGAGCAAAGCGGGGACTACCGCGGCTTGGCGGCTCTGTTGCGAAGCTAATGGCATTCTATCTCTCTGATCGGGAGCACCGGCGCTCCCTGGTCCTTCCTAGGGCTGACTACTTGCTGGGACACATGTCCTCGCTATTCTTTACCAAGATTCGTGCCACGTATTCGTTATACCCGTGCATTCCGGCAACGCAAGCCTTCCTGTAGCATCGCATCAGGCCGGCGCGCCAGGCCCACATGCGGCGACGTCGGCCGGCACCTGCCGACGATCCGCCGACCGCGTCACGGAGGTGGGCAACGCCGCGCGAGCGCCATCCGCGTGGCGTTCGCACGGCCTACCGCTCGTTTGCCTCGACTCGTGCTACGCTGGATGTAGGTACCGGAGGCCACGTCGCATGCACAGTGTGGTAGGCCGAGCGGTGCGACGATAATGGCATGACATCTAGCGAAAGAGACAACAGGTCGTGAACTGGATCAGAGGAATCATCGCACTGGCCCTTACGCTCGGCTCAACCATTGGCACCATGCGCGTCTCCGGGGCGGCACCGCCCGCCACGCCCCGTTTCGAAGCCGCGGCCTGTCATTTCAAGCTTGGTAGCGGCATCGTCGCCGGCCGCGACGTGCGCTGCGGGTACCTCGTGGTGCCCGAGAATCGCGCCGTCCACAATGGCCGTACCGTCCGCCTAGCCGTTGCCATCTTCAAGAGCCCCAGCCCCCATCCCGCCCCCGATCCGTTTGTCTTCCTGCAGGGCGGTCCCGGCGGCTCCCTGGTCGGCGACTTCGGCTCCGCCATCACCGCGAAGAACCGTACCACGGACTATCCCGCCAATCGCGATGTGATCTTGCTCGACCAGCGCGGCACCGGCCTTTCGCTGCCGTCGCTGGCCTGCAAAGAGACCACGGCCCTGGACTATCGTCTGCTGGATGAGAACGTGAGCCGGCAGCGGCAGGCAGACCTGTGGGTGCAGGCCACGCGGCAGTGCTACGCTCGCCTTGTCGCGTCCGGCATCGACCTCAATGCCTATACCACGCAAGCCGATGCCGACGACGTGGCCGATCTGCGTACCGCCCTCGGTTATCCATGGATCAATCTCTATGCCGTCTCTTACGGGACGCGCCTGGCGCTGACCGTCATGCGCTCCCATCCGCAGGGCATCCGCAGCGTGATCCTGGATTCGGTTGAGCCTCCCGGCGTCAATGCCATCACCGGCCCCATCTACAGCACCGCCCGCGCCTTCAATGTGCTCTTCGCCGGCTGCGCCGCCAATGCCGCCTGCAACGCCGCCTACCCGGACTTGCAGCAAACATTCTACCGCGTGGTTCAGAACCTCAACGCGACGCCGGTGACCATCCGTACCCCCGACCCGACGGGCAAGACCTACACCGTGCTATTCAACGGCGATGGGATGAGCAACCTGCTATTCAACGCGCTCTACGTCACCTGGTTGATCCCCGCGCTGCCGGAGATGATCGTCCTGGCCGATCACGGCAACTTCCGCATCCCGTCTATCATCGATGGCATCCTCCAACTGGACGATGCATCGTTAAGCATGGGCGTCTACCTGTCCGTCCAGTGCGGCGAGGACGCGCCGTTCACCACGGCCCAGCAGGTCACCGCGGCCGGCAACGTGCTGAACCCGGTGATCCGTCCCAACCTGGTGGTCAACCAACTCGCCGAGTTGCGGGCCTGCCAGACCTGGCACGTGCACCCGATTCCCGCCGTGCAACGGCAACCCGTCACGAGCGCCATCCCTACCCTGATCCTCTCGGGCGAGTACGATCCCATCACGCCGCCCGCGGCCAGCTTGCAGGCATCGAAAACGTTGAGCCACAGCTATCGCTTCGTCTTCCCCGGCACGGGGCACGGCGTCTACCAGACGAACAAGTGCCCCAACAGCATCGTGGTGGCGTTCGAGAATGACCCGACCCGCCGGCCCGACGCGCGCTGTATCGCGGCGATGACCGGGCCCAAGTTCGTCGTGCCGAGTTAAGAACGAGCGGAGCTGACGGCGCCCGCCATGCCGGTCTACGCTCTCAGTGCGAGTTGCGCTCAGAGATTAGGAAGGAGGTTTGGCCATGGCAGAACTGCGCAACGCGGTGGCAATCGTCACGGGCAGCGGGCGGGGTATCGGGCGGGCGATTGCCGAAGAACTGGGGCGCGGCGGCGCGAAGGTGGTCGTCAATTACGCGCGCAGCCGAGACGCGGCAGAGGAGGTGGTGGCGTCACTACAAGCCAACGGCTCCCCGGAATCGGTGGCCATACAGGCCGATGTCGCCGATGCGGGGCAGGCCGTCCGCCTTATCTCAGAGACCGTGGAACGCTTCGGGCGGCTCGACATCCTGGTCAACAACGCGGGCATCACGCTGGATCGGACTATGCGCAAGCTCAGCTTCGAGGAGTGGGATCGCGTGATCCAGGTCGACCTCAGCAGTTGCTTCTACACCGTCAAAGCGGCGCTGCCGCGCTTCATCGAACAGAACTACGGGCGCGTCATCAACATCAGCTCGTTCGTGGCGCAGGCCGGCAACTTCGGCCAGACCAATTACGCCGCGGCCAAGGCCGGCATCATCGGCTTCACCAAGTCGGCGGCCATCGAGCTGGCGCGCTACAACATCACGGTCAACGCCGTCTGTCCCGGCTTCGTCGATACGGAGATGTACCGGATCGTGCCCGACAACATCAAGGAGTTGATCCTCAAGCGCATCCCGATGGGACGGGTCGCGCAACCGGCCGAGATCGCGCGCTGCGTGCGGTTCCTGATCGTGGACGGCGACTACATCACCGGCGAGTCGGTCAGCATCAACGGCGGCCTGTACATGGATTAAGGCACGGTCCGTGCATTCTCCGCGGGCGGGCCTCCGACTGCTCGGCCCGGCCGCTGGCAGACGGCCGCCCATGGTTGGATGGCAGCGGACGCAAGGTACCCCGCGGTCCCACGCCGGCTTAGTATGCACGGACAGTGTGGATTAAGCGATTGGCTCCGCTTGCTCGAAATTACTATAATGAAAGTGACATACTGCACGATGCAGATAGATGTGTCATGCTCATAGATGGATGCAAAGGAGCGATCGTGGGCAAGCTGGATGGTCGCGTCGCCGTGGTGACCGGCGCCGCGCGGGGAATCGGGGCGGCCGAGGCGATTCGGCTGGCTCAGGACGGGGCCACAGTCGCCGTTTTCGATGTGGCGGAGGACGGTACCGGGCAGACGGTACGGCGCATCCGTGAGCTGGGAGCGGAGGCGATCGGCTTGGCCTGCGACGTCACGTCCACGGAGCAGGTGAAGGAGGCGATGGCGCGGGTCGTCGAGCGGTTCGGCCACCTGGATATCCTGGTGAACAACGCGGGTGTGCTGCGCGACAACCTGCTCTTCAGGATGACCGACGACGACTGGGATACGGTCCTGGATATTCACCTGAAAGGGAGCTTTATCTGTTCCCGCCAGGCTCAGGTCTATATGGTCAAGCAGCGCTACGGCAAGATCGTGATGACCTCGTCGATCGGCGCTCTGGGCAACCGGGGGCAGGCCAACTACTCGGCCGCCAAGGCCGGACTTCAGGGCATGGCCCGGACCCTGGCCCTGGAACTCGGGCCGTTCAACATCACGGTCAATGCCGTGGCCCCGGGCTGGATCGTCACCGATATGTTGCGCCAGATGGCGGCGCGCCTGGAGAAGCCGGCGGATGAGCTGGAGCATGAGATCGCCCAGGGGATTCCGCTGCGCCGCTTGGGCCAGCCGGAGGACATCGCCAACGTGGTGGCCTTCCTGGTATCGGATGAGGCCAGCTATATCAACGGCCAGACCATATACGTGTCGGGCGGGCCCGCCGGTCTCCTCTAGACCGGCGGCCCGCCCCCGTGGGTTGGGGTTGTCGCCGCGGATCAGCTCCGCTCGGCCTCGGAGCCGGCGACCATGGTGTTGGCCGCGCGCAGGCCGGCGTGCCAGGCCTCCAGCGCGGCCTGCTGCGCCTGGTGGAGGGTGTTGGTGATCTGCTCGGCAAAGTTGTGGTTGGCGGAGGCGACGCTGTCGATGAAGGCCAGGTTGGCCGAGAGCGCCGCATTCTGCGCGTCGAAGCCGGCCTTCATGGCGGCCTCAACGCCGGTGGTGTAGGCGGTAAACAGCTTGCGGCCGGCCACGGTCGACTGTAAGAGCATTTCGCGCGACAGCCGGGTGGCATCCTGGGTGGTCTGAATGGTGCGGCGCGATGCCTCGGCGGTGGCGCGCATCGCCTCGTTGATCGCCTCGCCCGCGGGGGTCTGGGTCGTGTTAGCATGAGTAGTGGCGGCCATAGGTGATCCTTTCTCGCTTGTTGTGTTTATCACCTATATGCATTATACATCTAGTTGTGGCGTTGTCAAGTGAAAGGAGAGGGCGGTGCCGTATCGACGCCCGGCCTCGGGGCCCGGCGCCGGGATCAACTGGTCCCCGCGCGACATGCTGATCCCCTACGTGCTGCTCGCCGTCTCGTTGGGGCGGGCGCACGGCTACATGATCGAGCAGTATCTCAAGAATCTGGACTTCTTCCGCGCCGACGCGAGCACCCTGTACCGGACGCTGCGCCAGTTGGAGAAGGACGGCCTGCTGCTCTCGGACTGGGAGCCGGGGCCGACCGGGCCGGCTCGTCGGGTCTACAGCTTGACCGACGCCGGCCGCAGTTGGCTAGACGCCTGGAGCGCCACGCTGGAGGCCTATCGCGGCCTCATCGACAACTTCTTTAGCCTGTACACGGGCGGCAACTCGGCACATCCGCCAGCCCCTCCTCAGGCGTCCTCCTCGGAGGAGGACTCTCGGTAGAGAACGACGTCGATGGGAGTGGCATGCCGGCCGGCGATCGGCCCTATCCCTCGCACCATTTGGTGGACAGGGCGGGCCGGCCGAAGCTACGGCGTCACTATAATGCGGCTACGGTACAGCGCACAGATGTGTGTGCGGATGAAGCAAAGTAGGAGATCAGTATGAGCGAGCGTAAAGCTCCGGAGGGCTGGAACGCCCTGCCAAACTGGATGAGCTTGAGCCAGGACTGGGTGCATCAGGTCGCCGACTTGAACCCGTTCAGCAAGCTCTTCCCTTTTAACTACGCGGAGATGGGACAGGCCCTGATCACGCTGGGCACCGAGATGATCAAGGACCCGGCCGGCACTTATGTCGCCTGGATGGACCTTATGCTGCAGCAGTTCGAGGTGATGCTGCAGACCTCGCGCCAGGCCTGGGGCCTCGACCACACGCCGGTGGTCGAGCCCGACCGCAAGGACAGGCGCTTCGCGGCCGAGGAATGGAGCAAGAACGCCGTCTTCAACGCCATCAAACAGAGCTACCTGCTCAACTACAGGTGGTTCCTGGCCCAGCTCGAGCGCAGCGAGTCGCTCTCGCCCGCGGCGCGGCGCAAGGCGAACTTCTACCTGCGCCAGTACCTGGACAGCGTCAGCCCGTCGAACTCGCCTTTCCTGAACCCCGTGGTGATCGAGGAGACGATCAAGACCGGCGGCGAGAACCTCATCCAGGGCCTGCGCCAACTGACCGAAGACCTTCAGCAGGGCAAGGTCACGATGGTCGAGAGCTCCGGCTTCGAGTTCGGCAAGAATATCGCCGCCTCGCCCGGGCAGGTGGTCCTGCGCACGCCGATCCTCGAGCTGATCCAGTACGCGCCGCGGACCGAGAAGGTGCGCGCCACGCCGCTGCTCTTCGTGCCGCCGTGGATCAACAAGTACTACATCCTCGACCTGCAGCCCAAGAACAGCATGGTCTCCTACCTGACCAACCAGGGCTACACCGTCTTCATGATCTCCTGGAAGAACCCGGACGAGTCCTACGCCGACTTCGGCATGGAGGACTACATCACGCAGGGCCTCTTGCCCGCCATCGACGCGGCCATCGACATCAGCAAGGCGCCCGCGGTCAACCCCATCGGCTATTGCATCGGCGGCACCCTGCTCTCCATCGCCCTGGCCGCCCTGCGCGCCAAGGGGGACAAGCGCTTGAATGCCGTGACGTTCTTCGTCTCGCTGCAGGATTTTGAGGAGCCGGGCGACCTGGGCGTCTTCGTCGACGAAGAGCAACTGAAGGAGCTCGACAAACGCATGGCGCGGCGCGGCTACCTGGAAGCAGATGAGATGGCGGCGGCCATGAACTTGCTGCGCAGCAACGACCTAATCTGGAACTACGTGGTCAACAACTACCTGTTGGGCAAGCGACCGATGGCCTTCGACCTGCTGTTCTGGAACTCCGACGGCACGCGCATGCCGCGCAAAGCCCATCTCTACTACCTGCGCAACATGTATATCGAGAACAACCTGGTCAAGCCGGGCAAGCTGGAGTTCCTGGGCGAGAAAATCGACCTGGGCAAGATCGACAACGACATCTATGCCGTCGGGACCATCGACGACCACATCGTGCCGTGGCGCAGCGCGTTCAAGATCCGTCGTTACGCCAGCGGCCCGGTCCGCTTCGTGCTCGCCAACTCCGGCCACATCGCCGGTGTGATCAGCCCGCCCGGCGGCAAGGGCACCTACTTCAGCAACGACGAGTCGACGACGACGGATCCGGACGAGTGGTTGGAAGGCGCCGTTAAGCGCCCCGGCAGTTGGTGGGAAGACTGGATCGCCTGGCTGGCGCCGCGCTCCGGCGATATGGTGGCGCCGCCCTCGATGGGCAACCGCACCTACAAGCCGATCGAGCCCGCGCCGGGACATTACGTGCGGGAGATGGGCGGCGAGATCAAGTATCCGCCCACCGACGTGGCCGTAGAGGCGATGGCTACCGCTTCCGGCGAGACGGCGGCGTAGGCGTAGCCCACGAGGCCGCGCGTGCGGGCAGCCAGGCCCTTATGATCTGGCTGCCCGCTTCCAGATGATGCGGGCGAGAGGCGGCCTGAGGCTTTAGCCTCATGTGCCTGAAATGTCCCTCCAAGATCAGGTCGCCCGGCGCGAACTATTCCGAGGCACACCCCGGGCCGGCCCACCCTTGGCCGAGCTGCCGCCCGCTCTGCTATACTATGTCATGCACTATACGCGGTATAGTCAATCGGTCGGTTTGGGGCCGGTGTCTCCACCCCACACACCGGCCGCATTGTTAAGGAGCATCACACATGCCCGTCACCCCTGAGCGCTTTGCCCAAGGCATGACCTACGACGAGTACAAGGCCCAGATGACCCGCAACCAGGAGCGCTTCGCCGCCAATGAACGCGGGCTTGAGCTGGCTGCCGCCGATCTGGCCGCTTTCGAGGGTCTGCGCGAACCGCTCCACGTGCTGGTGCTGGCGGAGGACTGGTGCGGCGATGTGATCGATAACCTGCCGGTGCTCGGCCGTATCGCCGCTGAGAGCGGCACCCTCGATCTGCGCATCTTCCTGCGCGACCAAAACCTCGACCTGATGGACCAGTACCTCAACCAGGGACAGTTCCGCTCGATCCCCGTTTTCGTCTTCTTCGACGCCCAGTTCAACGAGGTGGGGCGCTTCATCGAGCGGCCGGCGAGCGTGACCGAACGCCGCGCCCGCCAGCGCCGGGACCTCTTCGCGCAACATCCCGAGTTCGGATCGCCCGACACACCCGCCGACCAACTCCCCGAGGAGATCCGCGTGGCCATCATGCAGGAAACAACCCGCCTGCGCGCGGCGACGAAGCCGGACGACAATAGGGAGGTCGTCCAGGCCTTGCGCGAGATCGTGGAACGCGCCAAGACATAGACCTGCCGACCAGGACGATGACACGGCAGAAGTAGGAGCAGAGATGACCCAGCGACCCGTCAAGGTGACGATTGCCTATTGTTCCGAGTGTGGCTATGAGCCGCAAACGCTGGCGCTGGCCGGCGCGCTGATGACGGAGTTCGGACACGACCTCGCCTCGATCGAACTGATCCCCTGGTACGACGGCTCCTTCGAGGTGTCGGTGGGAGGCCAGCTTGTCCATTCCATGATGCGCGAGGGCGGCTTCCCGGAGCATGAGACGATCGCGCAAGCGGTCCGCTCGCACCTGAAGGCCGAGGAGCAGCCGGCATAGCCTGTTGGATGCACGGGGATTGATCCGAAACCCGGAGCGCGCGCTCGCCTGCACTTCGGGGCTCCGCAGTATGTGCGGCCACGATGGCAGTTACTGCCGCTCCGACCTCCGATCGAAGACCAGCTTCGCCGCGGCGATGTCCTCCACCGCCAGGCCCACCGACTTGAAGACGGTTGTCGCTCCTACCGGTGCGGGCTTCGTGCCGGCGAAGATCTCCCCGGCCTCCGCGTAGATCGGCGCCCCGGACAGGATCACGTCGCCCGATTCGTGTAGCACAGCCTCGCGCGAATCGACCACCAGCACCTTCGCCATGGCCTCATCATCCAGCTCGCGCCAGGTCGGCAGGGGCGCGCCGATGGCGTTGACGTGTGCCCCCGGCTTGAGCCAGGCGCCGCGCAGAATCGGCTCGACCGCCGCCGTGGCGGTCACCACGACGTCGGCGCCACGCACGGCCGCCTCGGCGTCCATCGCCCGCGCGCCGTGCTCCGCCGCGAAGCGCTGGGCATGGGCCGGCGTGCGGCTCCAGACCCGCACCTCGCCGAAGGCGCGGACGTGCGCGAGCGCTTCGAGATGGGCCCTGGCCTGCACGCCGCTGCCGAGCAGAGCAAGCACGCGGCTATCGGGCGCCGCCAGGCGGTTGGTCACGGCCGCGGAGACCGCGGCCGTGCGCATTTCGGTGATGAGGCGGCCATCCATCACCGCGAGCGGCTCGCCGGTGTCGGTGCGAAGCAGGAGCACCAGCGCCATGACCGTCGGCACTCCGGTGCCCGCGTTGACCGGGTAGAGGCTGAAAACCTTCAGGCCCATGGCCTCTTGCGCGACCGCCGGCATGAGGCCCACATAGCGTTGCCCTTCTTCCACGGTGAGCATGGTGCGCACGGGCTGCAGCGCCCGGCCCGTCGAAAAAGCGGCCAGCGCCTGCTCCATCGCCGCGATCAACTCGTCCCAGCGCAGCGCCGCCCGGACATCTGCCTCGCCTAGATATTCGACCATAGCCGCTCTCCTTCAGGTGGTCATGGGACTCAAAGTTGCCGTCGACCGGCTGCGAGGGCAAGGACGCGTACAGCCCTGCCGAGTCACAGCGGCAGACTCAATGGTACTACCTAGCAGCGCCGGGAACCGTCAGCGGAAGAACTGCCGCCAGGCCGACCACCAGTCGCCGGCCCGCGACACGACGCGCCGGTCGCCCACCAGTTCCACCGCGGGCTTGCGCAGGTACTCCTCCAGGGCCTCGGTCCGCGTAAACTCGACCATGATCTCACACGGCTTGCCGGGATCGTACGGCGCCACCGCGTCGAGGTTGCCGAGTGCTGCTCGTGCCCCCTCCTCGATCATGGCCCGCGCCCGCAACGGCGCGATCTGTCTGGCCCCATAGCGCCCCAGCCCCCGCTTGACGGCCACCGTCGTCAGGCCCGGCCCCAGCAGCTCCGCCGCCTCGTCACAGGTCGCCTGGTCACCCGTCACCAGCAGCACCGGGCAGCCCCATGTGCCGCACAATGCGGCGTTGATCCCCGTCTCGCCCACCGGGGTGCCGTTGAACCACAGGTTCTGCCAGGCCTGGCCGGAGACCGTGTGATTCATCACGCCGAGCGCTGTGCCGGCGCGCGCGTGCATGCCGATGAAGAGCGCCGCGTCGCAGCCCTGCTCCAGGAACCCCGTGTAGTCGGTCCACTCCTCCTGCACCACGTAGTCGCAGGATGGGTCGAGCAGGTCGGGCACCAGCGAGTTGAAGCTCCATGGTCCGCCCGCCCCGTGGCAGTCCATGACCACGATCTCGGTGGCGCCGGCGGCGCGGGCGCCGCGCACCGCGGCGTTGATCTCCTCGGTGTACAGACGGCGGCCTTCGTCGTACATCTGGTGGCCACCCGTCACCTGTTCCCACTTGACGATGCCTGAGACGCCTTCCATGTCGCTGATGATATGGACGCGCATATAGTGCCCTCCAATACTGCCCGCATTCATATCCGGCAAAGCCCCGGCGCAACGACGCCCTATCCCGAACGGGCCACGCTGACACAGCGGGGTAGGTGACACGGGATAGGGACATCGCGCGGCGCATTCGCCCTCTTTCGCCCTACTTACTATACGCCACGGGCCCGTTCCAATGGCGCCGGGGCGTCAAGCGTAGGCCAACCTGTGCTAGAATCGACGGGATTGACGCGAATCGAGGAGAGCACCATCATGGGCCATCGTATCTCAAGCTCGCACCTGATCTATGCCTTCGA
>Ga0070738_10004330_pt1 | contig 17202 bp, 12 predicted proteins | sample Coa_R2_2_FD_66446 | JGI IMG/M metagenome (GOLD analysis project Ga0070738, IMG submission 66446) | Surface soil microbial communities from Centralia Pennsylvania, which are recovering from an underground coalmine fire - Coalmine... | ecosystem: Environmental > Terrestrial > Soil > Unclassified ...
TCGGCAGCACGGGCAAGTCGGTCATCGACAGCACGGTCATGTACTTCGGCCAGATGAACGAGCCGCCGGGCGCCCGGCTGCGGGTGGCCCTGTCGGCCCTGACGTCGGCCGAGTGGTTCCGCGACGCCACCGGCGCCGACACCCTGCTGTTCATCGACAACATCTTCCGGTTCAGCCAGGCGGGTTCCGAGGTCTCCGCCCTGCTGGGCCGCATGCCGTCGAACGTGGGCTACCAGCCGACGCTCGCCACCGAGATGGGAGCCCTTCAAGAGCGGATCACCTCGACCAAGAAGGGCGCCATCACCTCGGTGCAGGCCGTCTACGTCCCGGCTGACGACCTCACCGACCCGGCCCCGGCGACGACCTTCGGCTTCCTCGATGCCTTCATCGTGCTGGCTCGGTCGATCTCCGAGAAGGGGATCTATCCGGCGATCGACCCGCTGGGCTCCAGCTCGCGGATCCTCGACCCCCAGTACGTCGGCCAGGAGCATTACGACGTCGCCCGCCGCGTCCAGACGATCCTCCAGCGCTACAAGGAGCTCCGCGATATCATCGCGATCCTGGGCGTCGACGAGCTCTCGGAGGACGACAAGCTGATCGTCCATCGCGCCCGCCGGATCGAGCGGTTCCTGTCCCAGCCGTTCTTCGTCGCCGAGGCGTTCACGAACAAGGCCGGCCAGTACACCAAGCTCCCCGACACCATCCGCAGCTTCAAAGAGATCTGCGAAGGCAAGTGGGACCACCTGCCCGAAGGGGCGTTCATGTACGTCGGCGCCATCGAGCAGGCCGAAGAGCAAGCCAAACGGTTGAGCGCCTAAATCGGTCCCCACCAAGGGGAACGTGTGGGGCAGCCGCCCCCGGCTGGCAGAGGGCAGCCGGGGGCGGCTGCTCCACATCCTCGAGGGCGAGTTTCGATACAGGACCAAGAGGACCAAGCGATGTCCAGTCCTAGTGAAGCGGTCGGCGACGAGAAGGGGTTCAAGCACAGGCACACGCGGCTCCAGTGCGTGGTGGTGACGCCGGAGAAGACCTGGCTGGACGAGCTGGTGGACTTCGTCGCGCTGCCGATCTACGACGGGGAGCTCGGTGTCTTGCCGGGCCACACGCCGTTGATCGCTCGGCTGGGCTTCGGCGAGCTCCGCACCAAGACGGGCGAAGCCGCCCACCGGTATTTTGTCGACGGGGGTTTCGCCCAGGTCCGTTCCGATGTGGTCACGGTGCTCACCCACCGCGCGATCCCGGCCGAGCAGATCGATGCCGCGGCGGCGGCCCGGGAGCTGGAGCGGGTCGAGGCTCAGCCGGCCGTGACCGACCTGGAATATGCCGATCACAAGCGGGCCATCGATCGCGCACGGGGCATGATCCGCGTCGCCCGGCACCGCAGGTGATGGATTCGCGTTGAGATCCAGTCGGTTCCAGGCATTGCGTCCCGTCCCATCCCCCTTTCCTCGGTTCGGGTCGACGCTGGGCCCTTGGCCGTTCCACGCCGTGCGCGGCCGCGGTCGCTCCATTCCCCCTCGGTTGAGATTCTTTCCGTCCCCGCCTAAGAAATCGGCGGGAGGGCCGTCATACAGAGTGAACGGACATCGGTCCCCTTCCGAGCCGGGTGATGTCGAAGATCGAGAGTCCCGAGCATGAGTCTTGGGTCCGCGACGCGGTGGCCCGCTTCCAAGGGCCCCTGACGCTCTACGCGGCTCGACTCCTGCGCGACGCGGAGGGGGCGCGCGATGTCGTGCAGGAGACCTTCTTGAAGCTCTGTGCCTCCGACCGGTCCGCGATCGAGGATCACCTGGCCGAGTGGCTCTTCACCGTCTGCCGCAACCGGGCGCTGGACGTCTTGCGGAAGGAGCAGCGCATGAGTCAGTTGAGCGAGGAGCAAGTGCATCGTTGCTTGAGCCCGGATCCAGCCCCGGTCGAGCTGGCCGAGCGCCGGGAGCTAGGCCATCGGGTCCTGGAGCTGCTCGAAGCCTTGCCGGCCAATCAGCGCGAGGTGCTGCGGCTCAAGTTTCAGAACGGGTTCTCCTACCAGGAGATCAGCCGCATCAGCGGCCAGAGCATCTCCAACGTCGGCTACTTGATCCACGCCGGGATCAAGACGCTCCGGGGTAACTTGTTCGATGGCCAGGCGGCCAAGGCGCGCGTCTAAAGGAGAACCTGCCATGACCTTCGACCCGAACGACCCCCGGCTGACCGCCTACCTGCTCGGCGAGCTCGACCCGGCCGACTGCGCGGAAGTCGAGAGCATGCTTCAAGATTCGCCCGAAGGCCGCCAGGCCGCCGAGGAGATCCGCCTGACCGTCAGTTGGTTGAGCGAGCAGCTTCATGAAGAGCAAGCAGTCCAATCCCAGACCGCCCGGCTGGACCACCAGACGATCGCGGCACCCACGCCTTCCCCAGCCGCGGCACCGCGGCCCTGGTGGCGCCGGAAGCCTTACCAGCTCGGTGGGGTCGCGGCGCTGCTCTTGCTCGGTGCGGCGGTTTCCTTGATCACGATCACGGCCCGGGTGGAACCCGCCCGCTACGCGAATTATCTTGAGCGAGCGAATGCTCTTGGGCGAACCCCCATAGTGACCCGTGCTGTATCCCCCGTCGCCACGAAGAGATCGCCCCTGGCCGCCAAGGGCGTTCCTCCCAGCAGATTCGCTGTCGACTCCTTCGCCGTCGACTCGAATTCGGTCTACTCGAATTCGCTCGCCGACAAATCGGCGGCTCCCGTTGCGGGTGCGGCGAACGCCCTGGGTCGGCTCTCCTACGCAGCAAAGATACCTCAAGCTGGGCTGGCGCGGCAGAAGCTTGCGGAGGTCCGTGCTCAGCAGCGAGGCGTGATGGTCGCGCAGATCGACAGCCCCAGGGACGCCAGCCTGGCGCTCGGCCAAGTGGAGGGCGAGTCGTTGTTACGCGCCCGGGGGGAGCAAGGCCGAAGCCTCGGGCTCTTGGCTCGAGCACCGGGAAAACCGAATGTCCAGGACCAGATGCGCCAAGCGCCCACACCCGCTCAGGCCTCGGTTGGCCAGGTCGCTCAGCTCCAGCAGCAGGCCGGCGCCACCCGAGCGACGAAAAAGCCGGGGCAAGACCGGCAGGACTCCGTGGTTCCCGCCGCGCAAGTCCCCAGCCTCCCGGCGGAAGCGCGCCAACTGGCCGAGGCAGCGCCCGCCGCGGCCCCACCGGCCGCAGGTGGAGAGAGGCTTGGCGAACAGGAGGCCCAGGCGGCACCGGTCGCCGCCGAGCCCGAGGCGGCCAAGGATGCCGAGGTCTTCGCCCCCATCGTCGATAACCCGTTCGTGTCGGTCAGCCAGGACCGGCAATCGACGTTCTCGATCGACGTGGACACGGCCAGCTATTCCAACGTCCGGCGCTTCCTCACCCAGAATCTGCTCCCACCCAAGGACGCCGTCCGCATCGAGGAATTGCTCAACTACTTCCCCTACAACGATCCGCCACCACCGCCTTCCAGCGATCATCCCTTCGCGGTGCATGTGGAAGTGGCCGGCTGCCCGTGGAACGCCGCCCACCGGCTGGCGCGGATCGGCATCGCGGCCAAGCAGATCGACCAGTCCCGCCGGCCGCCCAGCAACCTGGTCTTCCTGGTCGATGTCTCCGGCTCGATGGACGCGCCCAACAAGCTGCCGCTGGTCCAGTGGGGCTTGCAGCGGCTGGTCGAGCAGCTCGGCGAGAACGACCGGGTGGCGATGGCCGTCTATGCCGGTGCCTCGGGCCTGGTGCTCCCCTCGACGTCGTGCCTCAGGAAGGCCGAGATCCTCTCGGCGATCGAGCAGTTGCAAGCGGGCGGCTCGACCAACGGCGGCGCGGGCCTCCAGCTCGCCTACGACGTGGCCACCCAGCACTTCCTCAAGAACGGGACCAACCGCGTCATCCTGGCCACCGACGGCGACTTCAACGTGGGGATTACCAAGGATGACGAGCTGGTCAGGCTGATCCAGGCCAAGGCCAAGAGCGGCGTGTTCCTCAGCGTGCTGGGCTTCGGCATGGGCAACCTCAAGGATGAGAAGCTCGAGAAGCTGGCGGACAAGGGGAACGGCCACTATGCGTATATCGACTCGCCGCGGGAGGCGTACAAGGTGCTGGTCGAGGAGATGGGCGCGACGCTGGTCACCGTCGCCAAGGACGTCAAGATCCAGCTCGACTTCAACCCAGCCAGGGTGTCTCAATTCCGGCTCATTGGCTATGAGAACCGGGTGATGGCTCACCAGGACTTCAACGACGACACCAAGGATGCCGGCGAGATCGGGGCCGGCCACCATGTCACGGCGCTCTACGAGCTCGTGCCGGCGGGGAACGAGTCGACGGCGAAGCTGGCTGTGGTCGCTGGCAAGCCCGCCCGGGCGGCCGGGGGCGGACCCGAATTGTTCACGGTCAAGCTCCGGTACAAGCGCCCCAATGAGGACACGAGCCGGCTCCTCGCTCAACCGGCGATCGACCAGGGCCTCGACTTCGCCCGCGCCTCGGATGATCTGAAGCTCGCCGCGGCTGTCGCGGGCTTCGGGATGATGTTGCGGGATTCCCCGTACAAGGGAAGCCTGACTTACGCCGCGGTGCTGGAGATCGCCCAGCCGACCCTGGCCCGCGATCCCTCGGGATACCGCAAGGAGTTCGTCGAGATGGTGCGGAAGGCCCAGGCGCTGACGCCGAAACCCTAGCGGATTCACCACGAAAGCGTTTCCTGCGGAGGGCGCGAAGGCGGACCCAGAGAAGAGGAACGGATTAACCACGAAATACACCAAAGACACGAAAAAATCAGAAATAGAATAAAGACTTTGATTCCTTTCTCCGCTTTTCGTGTCTTTCGTGTTTTTCGTGGTTAAATCTGCGCTCCATTCACCCGCGAACGTGGTTCATTCCGCGGTCCATTCACTCCCGGACGTGGCCGTCGCCGAAGACGATCCACTTGGTGCTGGTCAGCTCGCGGAGGCCGCAGGGTCCCCGGGCGTGGATCTTGTCGGTGCTGATTCCGATCTCGGCCCCCAGGCCGAGCTGGCCGCCGTCGTTGAATCGCGTGCTGGCATTGACCATCACGGCCGAGCTGTCGACCTCGTTGACAAACCGGCCGGCGGCGGCGAGGTCGCTGGTGACGATCGCCTCGGTGTGCCCGGAGCCGTGGCGCGCGATGTGGGCGATCGCCTCGTCGAGGGACTCGACCACGGCCACGGCCAGGATCTTGTCGAGGAACTCGGTATCCCAGTCGGCCGGCTGGGCCGGCGTCATGGCCGGGACGAAGGTCCGCGCGACGGGATCGCCGCGAAGCTCGACGCCCTCGGTGATCAAGGCGTCGGCGGCCCTGGGCAGGAAGTACGGGGCGACCGCGCGGTGGACCAGCAGCGTCTCGGCCGCGTTGCAGACGCCCGGGCGCTGGACCTTGGCGTTGAGCGTGATCTTGACCGCCATGTCGAGGTCGCAGCGGGCGTCGACGTACACGTGGCAGTTCCCCTGGTAGTGCTTCAGCACCGGCATTTTCGCCTCGGCGACCACCCGGCGGATGAGACTCTCACCGCCCCGCGGGATCGCCAGGTCGATGTAGTCAGGGAGGCCCAGCAGCTCGCCGACGGCCGCCCGGTCGGTCGTCGGCACGAGCTGGACGGCATGCTCGGGCAGCCCGCAGGCGACCAGCTCCTCGGCGAGGATGCGGTGCAGGGCGCGGTTGGTGGCGATGGCCTCCTTGCCGCCGCGGAGGATCACGGCATTGCCGCTCTTGAGGCACAGGGCGGCGGCGTCGACCGTCACGTTGGGTCGACTCTCGTAGATCATGAAGATCACGCCCAGGGGGACACGCACCTGGCGGACCTCCAGGCCGTTGGGCCGCCGGCTGGCGGTGAGGATCTCGCCCACGGGGTCCGGCAAGGCGGCGACGTCCCTCAGCGACTGGGCCATCGCCTCGAGGCGACGGGGATCCAGCCGGAGCCGGTCGATGGCCGCCGCGCCGAGGCCCCAGCCGGGCGCCATCGCGACATCGGCGGCATTGGCCGCCAGGACCTCGTCCCGGCGCGCGATCAGGGCCGCGGCTGATCTCGCCAGCCAGGCGTCCTTGGCCGAGCCCCGCGCCACGGCGAGCCGCCGCGCCGCGAGCTTGGCCTGTTGGGCCAGGTCCAGGCACAGGCTCGAGGTGATGATCGAACACACTTCGACGCTCTCACCGGCTTCCACGGTCGCGCTCATGATGAATCTCCCCACGGCCGTACCGCTGTCCAGACCTTGATCGCATCCACCATCGGCGCGACGTCGTGGACCCGCACGACCCGCGCACCGGCCAGACACGCCGCCAGCGACGAGACGATGGACGCCGTCGCGCGCTGATGCAGCCCACGGCCGGTGATCGTGCCCAGGAACCCCTTGCGCGACGTGCCGATCAAGAGGACACACCCCAGCGTGTCAAATCGAGCGAGGTTCCGCAAGATCTCGAGATTGTGATCGATCGTCTTGCCGAAGCCGATCCCCGGGTCGATGGCGATCCGCTCGCGGGGGATTCCCTGGGCCTCGGCCCACTCCACCCGCCGGGCGAGGAAGTCATAAACCTCAGGGACAACATCCTCATACTTCGGATTCACCTGCATCGTCGCGGGGACGCCCTGCATGTGCATGAGCACGACGCCGGCGCCGCTGTCGGCCACCAGGCGCGGCATCGCCGGGTCGGCGCCCATCGCCGAGATGTCGTTGATGATGGCGGCGCCGGCGTCGAGGGCCTGGCGGGCGACCTCGGCCTTGGTCGTGTCGACCGAGATCGGCACGCCGAGCTCGGCGGCGACCGCCGCGACGGCCGGGATCACCCGGCGCAGCTCCTCGGCGAGAGGGACCGGCCGCGAGCCCGGCCGGCTCGACTCGCCGCCGAGATCGAGCAGGTCCGCCCCCGCGCGCACCAGCCGGTGCGCGTGCGCGACCGCCTGAGCAGGTCCAACGATCCGGCCGCCGTCGGAGAAGCTGTCCGGCGTCGCGTTCACGATGCCCATCACCTTGGGGATGGGATCCTCACCGCTCACGATCGTCCGGCCGCGGGCTTCCCACCGCGCCCTGGGTGCTCGGCTCACGTCGGGTGACTCACTCACTTACTCCAGGTCCTTGTCGGCGAACCACGGCGTTTCCATCATATCCACGATCTGCTTGGCGATGTTCTGCGTCACGTCGTTGAACGCGGTCAAGCTGGTCTCGCCGACTTCCGGCACGAAGTTGAGCGTCTCCGAGATCAGGGCGTCGGGCCGGTTCTTCTCGACCTCGGTCGGCGGGTTGTGCGTCCAGTTGACCCAGACGTTCATCGTCGCGCTGAGCTGGCGCGGCAGGTTCGTGGGAGCCTCGACGATCAGGTTCTTGTCGGCGTAGACGATCGTTCCTCTGATGATCGAGTTGGCCTTGGCCGAGTCGCCGACCACCTTGTAGGGCGTCCGCATGTCGATCTCCTGCTGGACCGCCAGGGTCAGCATCTGCTGGATGTCGCGGCGGAACGACTGGCTCTTGAAGAAGACGAAGACGGTCTTGATCTCGGACGTGTCGAACGGCGCCTGGACGTGCCAGCCGAAGAACCCGTTGCCGTCCGGGTCGGCGCCCGACCGGTTGGGCAGTCCGGTGCAGCCGGCAACCAGGCTGGCAACCCCGAGCATCGCCAGCGCGAGCGCGAAGCACCCGGCCCAATGGGACCATCTGCCGCGCCGGCGACGCACCGGTTCCGGAGCCTGTCGCGGACGTCCAAGCTTGGTCACTGGCATGACGCTCACGCTCCCTGTCGCGGCTTCGCCGCGCTTGGAAGAGGAGTCGGATTCGGATTGGGAACTCGCTGTCCGACCCGTCCATTTCAGCTTGTCGGGTCGCTACATCATCCCGCCAGGCATCATTCCCATTCCTCCCATCCCCATCCCACCCATGCCCATTCCTCCCATCCCCATCCCGCCCATGGGCCCTGCGCTCATGAAGGGATCGTTGCCGCCGGGGGGGATGATGATCTTGCTGGGCTTGGACGGCTTGCGGGGCATCTTGGCGAGCTGGGCCAGCTCGGTCTTGGCCTTGACGGCCCAGGGGCTGTTGGGCCATCGCTGGGGAATCTTGCCGAGATAGAACTCGGCCGAGGCGACCTTGCCGATGCGTTTGTAGTACATGCCGTCCTTGAAGGTTTTCTCCGCCTGGGCTTCGTTGACGAGGTCCAGGGTGTGATACAGCTTCTCGTAGCTGGCCTGGCGCTCGGGGAAGGATTGCATGGTCTGCCGGACCAGGAGGCGGACTTTCTCCAGACCGGACCCGTCATATTCCGGCCCGAGGTAGCCTTTCATCCGCGCATCGATCGCCTCGAGCTGGGCGCGCTGAAGATAGGGGCTCTTGCGGTATTCGGCGATGAACTGGTCGTAATACAAGGCGGCCGACTCGAAGTCATTGTGCTTGACGTAATACTGGGCGATCTGGAGTGCGGCGTCGTCGGCCAGGGGGCCGGTCGGATGATTCTGGCGGACGTGCTCGAGCGCCCTCAGGCCCGAGCCCTGGGTATCGATCAGGGGGAGGCGGCCGTCGAAATGGCCGGTCCAGGGGATCTTCTGACTGCTGGGTGCCTGGGGATCGGACTGGGCGAGCCAGAGCTGGGCGATGGCATACTCGCGCTCGACCAGCTTGGCCAGGTATTCGGTTGCCGGGTAGTCGGCGTGCAGCTTCTCGTAACTGTCGTGAGCATCCACGTATTTCTTCCGCTGGAACTGAGATTCCGCCAGGTAATATTGACTGTTCTCTCCCCAGGGCGTCCCCTTGCGGTCCTTGGCGATCTTGGCGAAGGCCGTCTCGGCTTCGTCGAGCTTGCCCTGCTGGAACAGCTTGAGTGCGGCCTGATATTCGGCATCGGCCTGGGGGTTGGGGGCCGGCTTGGCGAAGGGGCGCCAGCCGTTGGAGCCGAGGATCAGCGTCGAGGACGGCTCGGCGCTCGATTTGATCGCGGGGGCTTGTCGCGGCGTGAGCCAGCGCTGAAGCAGGTTGGTCGAGTCGGACGGGCCGCTGGCATCAGCCATCTCTTCGGGGCTCAACCTCTTGAACAGGTTGCCGTCGAAGGCGGCCCGCCACTGGGCCAGGGGGCTGCTGAAGCTCTGGCAGCCGGCCAGGAGCAGGGGGAGGAGCAACAGGCACGACCGGGCGAGCCGGCGGGCCAGCCCGGCCGGGGACGGCTCGGGCCCGGCCTCCCCCTTGCGAACATCGTGTCGCGGACCAGGGACCATCAGCTCAAGCTCCCGGTTAGGGGCGGAGTCGGGGGCGATGCCCGAGGACGTGACTGAGGACCGCCCCGACGGTATCGCGGGCCGGTGCCAGCCCCGCAGAGCTGGCATCCAGCTCGCGCCAGGCCCGGCCCGGACTGGCCAGCGCGCGGATGGCCTCCAGGTCCTTGCCCGAGAGCGCCGCGACAGCCGCGTGGCCGGCGCGGCAGGTCTCGCAGAGCACGCCGCCGGTCGCCAGGCCGAACCAGACCGTGTCCCCCTGCACGACGACGGCCGCGCCACAATGGGCGCAGGCGTCGAGTGCCGGCATCAGCCCCAGCTCGCGCAGGCACGCCAGCTCGAACCGGAGGATCCTCCGCGACCGGAGATCCGACTCGCCCAGATGCCGCAAGGTGATCCGCGCCGCGTCGAACAGCCGGGGATGGGGATCGTGCAGGTCGGTCAGGTCGTTCAGCAGCTCGGCGATATAGAAGCCGGCATACAGGGCCGCCAGATCGCGGCGCAGAGATGCGAAGCGCTCGATCGGCGCGGCCTCGGCCAGGAGGTCCAGCGCCTCGGACGCCTTGGGAAAGACCACGATATCGGAAACGCCCAGCAGGTCAAGGCCACCCTGGAACGCCGACCTGGGCCGCCGCGCCCCCTTGGCCAGCGCCGAGACCTTCCCCAGTTCGCGGGTGAACAACGTCGCCACCACGCTGGTCTCGAAGACCTCGACCGTCCGCAAAACCAGGGCCAGCGTCCGATGGGCAGGCACGCGGGATCTCCCAAGTGGTCCGTGGTCAGTGGCGACGCAGACCCAGACCGGTGGTTCCTCGATTGGTTCCCAGCGCGGAATCGCGGCTCGACCCAGTCGGCGACGGTCCGATGACCGCCTCGAACACCCTCTCATTATGATCGTTTTCTGCCGTTTCGGCAGGTGGGTCGTTCGGCGCGTTTTGGTCTCTTGGCATCGCAGCAGGATCGGCTTCTGCCAGATTGGCAGGTGGGTTCGTTCGGCCCGTTCCTGGATACTGTCCGAATCACCCCCAATTCGTCGAGCTCCCTGGGTAGCCAGGTTCGTTCGGCGCGTTTTCGAACGCCCGGCCAAGTGCGCCGCATTCTCGGATTGATCCTGCGGACCGCACCGACTCGCGGTCAAGATCCTCAAGGCCGCGCGCGCAACCTCACACCCCAGAGAATCCCCCGAACCGGGGACGAAGTTGCATAAATCCTCCTGGATTCTTTCTTGGCGGGAGCGTCCCCACGCGGGCCCCGCCTCGGAGACCGGTCTCGCAAGCCATCATGGATGGGTCAAGGCGCGAACGGATTGGCGGGGAACTCAAGGCCGAACAGTATGGCCTGGAATCCCGGATCGGAATGGATCGACGCGAAGGTCGGCTCGCTGCGTCGTCGCACCCGATCCTTGAAGCCATCGGCGACGGCCTCGCGGAGCAGGGAGTCCGCCTCCTCCACCCATCGTCGGCGCCGAGTCTGGAGCGGGTGGGTGTCGAGCTTGGTCGGCCATTTCCCGACGAACCCGGCGTTCTGCGCGGAGACCGTGGCCAGTTCGTAAATCCAGCTTCTCCGGTCACCGCGAGCCGCCGGCCGGGAGCGGCGGGATGGCCCATTGACCAGATCGGGATCGTGCTTGAGTGGTGGGGCAAGGGAAGCCCACCGACGGCAAACCCGAGCCGGAGGTCGCACAGGTTCACCGACCCGCGCCCCTTCCGCAAGCCGCCGACTCACCCGCGATCGGGATCCTCGCGACGAGTCGGCGGGCCGCGCGGTTCGTCAGTCTCAGCAGTGACGGAGCGATACGGTTGGGTGCGCCAGCCGTTGCGGATCACCCAGAAAGGGATGAGGGTCGGATTGTTGGCGGGGAGTGGTCGGGGAGTTCGGGCCGCGCTGGGAGAGGAGCGCCGGGACGAGCAAAACGGCCGGACTTGGGCGCGCGGCTGGGCCGATGAACAAGACGTCGTCGCCCGGAACGGCTGGCGGATTGCGCAGGGATGCGTTTATGCGAGACTCATGGACACGACTTACCTCCCCGGGACGATGCCGGCGTGCTGCGGCGGCATCGGACTGCCGCGCCGGCACCGGCCAGGAACAGCCAGGCCATCCAGGTGGCCGGTTCGGGGATCCGCTGCTCCTGTGGGAAGGTGACGAGCGTGGAGGGAACGTAGTCCTTGCCGGTCACGACGCTGTCGACCGATCCGTCCTGCACACTGAGCGCAAAGCCATTCAACGGGTTGTAGCCCAGCAACTTGCTGAAGTTGGTGATGGTGAACTCGAAGCCGGGATGCTGGGAACTGGGATCAAACGCGAGCCGGCTCCCCGCTGCGGCTGCGAGCGGCTGGCCGAAGCTGGTCACGAGGTCGTAGTTGGGCCCGGCGGTGTTGGCGACCGGGGCATAGCTGGCGACCGTGAAGCCGTCCAGTCCCGAACCGGCCTCGGCCTTGTGCCCGGGGACACCGGCGACGATCGTGGGTTCCGGCGGATTGCTCGCGGTGAAGGTGTGGGTCACGGGCGCGATTCCAATCGCCATCGCCTTGTCGCCCCCGAAGTTGGCCGGGTCGGTGCCGCCGTCTGCCGTCAAGCGAGGGTCGGGCGTGCCGGGAGTCCCATTGCCGTCGACATTGCCGGCGACCCCAAAGGTTTTCACGCCGACATAAAGGGTATCCGAGGTGGGATCGTAGCCGACCGCGACATTGTTGATATTCCAGCCGGAGACCAGCCCGCTGCTGGTCATCCATTGCGGCTGCGCGATGTGGTCCGGGATGTTGCTGTGCTGGATGATGTCGACCTCAGGATTCGTGGAGCCCGTCCCACTGGCGTTGTAGCTGAAGTCCTGTGCGACGTTGCCGGTCAGCGTGATCGGGTCCGCCGCGGCTGTGGGCACCCAGAGCAGTGCTGCCGCCAAGCCGCAGGCGAGCATCAAGCGGCTTCCCATGACGAGGCTCCTTCCTCGGTTAAGTTCCTTCGCCCCACGCCCGTCGCGGCGCCTGTCCCGACCGGCATGGGGGCCGTCCCGCCACCGCAGTGGCCGACACGCGGATCCGGCAGAGGCCGGCCTCGCACAATCCTCCGGGCGGGCGCGTTTCCTGCACCGCCGGTTGGTCCTGAACTGAAGAGACTTGTCGCGATCACGGTCGAGTAACCCTCCCGCGAGGGAGCCGATCTCGGCCCGGGCTGCACCGCCAGAAAGGGTGATGAGGAGATGTTCCGGATCTCTCAGTGGCTCCAGGCCGCAAGAACGTGGTTCACCCGCCGGGAGGGGCCCAAGACCCCGCGACGTTCGGTGATGGCGGTGGAACACCTCGATCATCGGCAATTGCTCAGCATCAACTTCACGGGAAACGTTGCCACCGATTTTCCCGCTACACAACAACCGGGGGTCGTGGTCTTCAACTCGTCGAACACACCCAACATCCAGCTTCCGATCATTCCCCCCGATCTTCAGCCGTACATCCACGTTTCGGGGTTCGCGATCTCCGAGATCCGGGTCTCGTACGACTCGGCCACCGACACCCTGGACGTCGGGTTCAACGCACCCCCCAGCGGTAACCCTGGCCAACCCGGCCCGGTGATCGCTGGCGACGCGGATGATAACGGGACCGTGGGGACGGTCAACCCCAACATCACGACCCCGACTCCCGAGAACAATTTCATGCCGCCGGCGCCGGGGTTTACGGAATTCCCACCGCCGTTCGGGGGGCCCGAGGAGATGGCCGCCTTCCTGGACTTCACCGGCTCGGGCGTGCCCCAGGTGGTGGCCGGGTTCTCGCCGATTCCCCCGCCGGCGACGCCCACCAATTCCGCGCCACCGAAGGCCTATGAGGTGGCTCTCGCCATCCCCAACCCGTCCAACCCCAGGGGCGTCCCGTCGTTCGGGACCATCCTGACCAACAATATAGGCAATGTCTACCTGAACAGCACGCCGGACCACCCCAACCTGGAATTCGCGATCGCCAACTTCTCGCAGGTCTATCAGGAGATCACCGGCAAGCCCCTGACCAGCACCAGCGTCATCGGCATCGGGGGCTTCGCGGGATCGCCCGACGATATCGGGGTCAGCGACGCCTTCTTCCCTGAGAGTACGTTCACCCTGTCGCAGGCCACCGTGCCGACCCCGACTCCCACCCCATGCCCGCCCCAATCGCCGACCATCTACATCAATCCGCACGAGCACCGGATCATTGACACGGCGCACCGCGACCTGATCCGAGTCAACATCCTCGGGACCTCGGGCTTCAACGTCAAGCAGATCAATCCCTCGACGGTCACCCTCGACGGCGTCCACGCCATCGCCCACATCACCCGGAAGATCCGCCGGGATGAGTTCCCCATCGCCACCTACGTCTTCCCCGCCGACCAGTTGCACCTGCCACCCGGGCTGAACAACGTCACGCTGGCCGGCACACTCAAGAATGGGGTCACCACCTTCCAGTCGTCGCGGGCCGTGCTGAACATCAAGGACTCGGCGCGGGTCTTCGGCCAACTGAAGCAGCACATGGGCAACGGCACGATCTACCCGAGGCTGGCCAAGCTCGAGGCCAAATACCCCACCAGTGTGCCCATCCGGTCCAGCGGCAGCGCGGCCGTGGCGACCTCGGCCAATCCGGCCGCCAGCGGGCTGGCCAAGCTGAAGGTGCACTACACGCCGCGCGTGAGCGTCTCCGCGACCCCGGCGGCCCGGCCCGAGGTGGCTCACCCGCGCCCCGTGGTCTCCATCCCCAAGCGACACTCGGGTCCGGAGACCACTGTGAAGGTCCCGACGCGGCTCCGCCACAGCATGGATGAGTACCTGGCCCACGCGGATTCGCGGTCATCCGCCGCCCCGCGCGCGCCGTCCGCACAATGAACCCGGTGTCGACCCCATCGGGGCCTGCGACCCTTCAGACCCGAGACGAACGGGGGACAGGCGACTCTCCCGTTCGCCGGGGCCTGGAAACCGCCGGCGCGATGACTGAAGGTGCAACGTCGATTCGCAGGATCAACGGTCGATAGGCAGGCGGATCCCGGCGATCTCCACGGGGCCGCGGTCGCGGTTCTCCGCCGGATTGACCACTTCCTGATGTCGCCCGGAGAAGGAGAAACGGTTGCGACGACGGTGGTCAGGGTCTATGTTAAGCAATTATCGAACCCCAGGCAGCGTCGTGTTGTGTTGTCCGTGCAGCCGAGAGGGAAGCATCATGCACCGCATCATGAAGCAGCCGCGGCGCGGGCTGGTGAGCCTGCTGGTGGCCCTGGCCGTGACCGGGCTGGCCGTGGCCGAGCAGGCGACGGTGGTTGGGACGCTCGATGGCCACACGGATCCCGTCTATGCGGTGGCCTGGAGCCCCGACGGCAAGACCCTGGCGACCGCCGGTTTCGACAACACGGTGCGGCTCTGGGACGCGGCCACGCGCCGGGAGATCCGCAAGTACGAGGGCCATTCCAAGCTGGTCCTCGCCGTGGCCATCGCGCCTGACAGCAAACAGATCCTCTCCGGGAGTCTCGATAACACGGCGAAGATCTGGGACGAACCGGCCTCGGCGCCCACAAGAACGCTGACCGCTCATCCGGCCGCCGTGGAGGCCCTGGCGGTCAAGGCCGACGGCAAGCAGTTCGCGGCCGGGGCGGGCCGATCGGTCCAGATCTGGGACCTGGCGAAGGGGGCCGCGGTCAAGGACCTCGACGGCCACACAGGCGCGGTCACCAGCGCCGCATGGCGGGGCGACGGCATTCAGCTCGCGACTGGTGACAAGGCCGGCACGATCCGGCTGTGGAACGGGAGCCTGGCTGCCGACGGCACGATCGAGACTCCGGCCGAGTCGGTGCTCGGCCTGGCCTATCTCCCCGATAACAAGCGGCTGGTCTCGGCCGGCTCCGACGGCCTGGCGCGGCTCTGGCAACTCCCCGTCGCCGAACCGCGGCGATTCGACGCCCAGGGAGCGATCACCGCCTTCGCCTCCAGCGACGACGGGACCAAGGTGGCGACCGCCGGCGCGGACAAGGTCGTCCGGATCTGGAATTCGGCCGACGGCAAGCTGCTCAAGGATATCCCCGCTCCCGATCACGCCATCGTCGCCGTCGCGCTGCGAGGGGATGGCTCGCAAGTCGCGCTGGCCCTCGCGAATAAGGTCGTGCGTCTCCGCGCCGTCGCCGACGGCAAGGACGTGAGGAAGTTCGAGTCCCTGCCGGTGGCGAGCACCGCCCTGGCGTTCCGACCCGATGGCGCACACCTGGCGATCGCGGGCGCGGACAACGTGATCCGAGTGATCGGAGCCGGGGATGGCAAGACGATCCAGGAGCTCAAAGGCCACGGCGGGCGGATTCATGCCCTGGCCTTTGCACCGTCGGATGGAAATCGTCTGTTCTCGGTCTCGGCCGACAAGACGGCCAAGCTCTGGGACATCAAGCAAGGCAAGGTCCTGCGGGATTACTCCGGTCATGGCGACGGCGTGCTCTGCCTGAACCTGAGCCGAGACGGCAGCAAGCTGGCCACGGGTTCGGCCGACAAGACGGCCCGGATCTGGAACGTGGCCGACGGGAAGACGATCGCGAGCCTCGCCGGCCACACCGGTCCAGTCCAAGCGGTCGTGCTCTCCAAGGATGCCAGCCGGGTTGCGACCGGGTCAGCCGACGGGTCGGTCCGCTGGTGGGAAGCGGCGACCGGCCGCGAGCTCCAGCGGCTCACGGGTCAAAAGGCGGCGATCGTGGGCGTGGCCGTGCTGGCGGACGGCCGGTCGGTGGTCGCGGCGAGTGCGGCCCAGGGCATCCGGGCCTGGACCCCGGCCGCCGTGCGGATCCTCGCCGGACATGACGGGCCGATCCTTGGCGTCGCGGCGCATCCCAACGGCCGATGGGTGTACACGGCCTCGGCCGACAAGTCGGTCAAGTCCTTCGAGGTCGACACCGGCAAGGTCCTGCTGACTCTCGCCGGCCACACCGACGCCGTCCGGGCCGTCGCGGTGAGCAAGGATGGGACCAAGGTGGTCTCCGGCTCGAACGACAAGACGGTCCGCGTCTGGGGCGCGGCTGACGGCAAACCTCTGCTGACCAGCCAGGCACTCCCAGCGGGCGTCGCCGCGCTGGCCATCGCGGGCGACAACGCGCTCGCGGCGGCCGGCCTGACCAACGGATTCCTCAAGGTCCTCGACGTCACCACCACCGAGGCCGCGAAGGCCGAGCGCGCCAGTTACCGTGCCTCGGGCGGTGCCATCACTGCCGTGGCCTTCGTGCCGGAACCAAAGGCGCTGCTGACCGCGTCGGCGGACCAGCTCATCGAAATCTGGCCGCTCCCCTCGTCGGGGGCCTCCCGGACCTTCGCCGGACACACCGGACAGGTCTACAGCGTCGCGTGGAGCCCAGACGGGAAACGGGCCGCCACAGGGGCCGCCGACAAGACCGCGCGGATCTGGGATGCCGCCAAGGGGACCCAGCTCCGCTCGATTTCGGCCCATGCCAACGTCGTGTATGCCGTGGCGTTCAGCCCCAAGGGCGACCTGCTCGTCACCGGCGGCGACGACAAGCTGATCAAGTACTGGAACCCCGCCGACGGCAAGGAGCTGCGCAAGAGTCAGGGCCACGGCGCGCCGATCTACGGACTCAGCTTCAGCCCCGACGGGACCAAGCTCGCTTCGGGGTCGGTCGACAAGACCATCCGGATCTGGAACGTCGCCGACGCCAAGGAGCTGCTCAAGCTCGACGGCCATCCCGATGACATCTATGCCGTGGCCTTCAGTCCCGACGGGAAGCGGCTGGCCTCCGTCGGGTACGGCGGCAACCTCTTCGTCTGGGACATTGCCGGGGCCAAGCCCCTCTTCCACCAGCGAGTCGCTCCCGACACCATGACTTATGGACTGGCCTGGAGCCCCGACGGGACCCAACTGGCCGTCGCCGGGTCCAGTAACAAGGCGTACATCTTGAAGGTGCCCTGACCTCGCTCGAAGGAACCGGGCGCGGCGGAGCCGCGAGCCGATGTGATTCCAGATTCCAGATTCCAGATTCCAGATTCCAGATTCCAGATTCCAGATTCCAGATTCCAGATTCC
>Ga0070738_10004332_pt1 | contig 17201 bp, 15 predicted proteins | sample Coa_R2_2_FD_66446 | JGI IMG/M metagenome (GOLD analysis project Ga0070738, IMG submission 66446) | Surface soil microbial communities from Centralia Pennsylvania, which are recovering from an underground coalmine fire - Coalmine... | ecosystem: Environmental > Terrestrial > Soil > Unclassified ...
TCTGACGCTGCGCGGCTTGAAGACCTTGGCCGTACGCATGGAGCGCCACTGCGCCAACGCCCGCCGCCTGGGCGAATGGCTGAGCGAGCAGCCGCAGGTCGAGCACGTGTATTATCCAGGTTTGCCGTCGCATCCCAGACATGAGATCGCCAAGCGGCAGATGCGCGATTTCGGCGGCATGGTCAGCATTCGCCTGAAAGACGGCGGGGCGGCCGCGAAGCGTTTTCTGCCATGCACTAGGTTAGTCAGCCTCGCCGAAAGCCTCGGCGGCGTCGAATCGCTGGTGTGCCATCCGGCGACGATGACGCACGCCAGCATCCCCGCCGACATCCACATCGCCCGCGGCGTCGATGACGGTCTGATCCGCCTCAGCGTCGGCATCGAGAACGACGATGATTTGCAGGAGGATCTGCGGCAAGCGCTGGCGTAATCTCTCATCAATTCGAGTGGAGATTTCTCATGCCATCGCCAGTTCCCGGCATGGATCCCTTCATGAGGCGTGCGGCCTGTGGCAGAACTTTCATCCCAAGCCTATGGGTGAGATCGTGAGAAGATTTCAATTTTATTTGCTCAACGATCCGTGAGCCTGCCGCGAAATAGGTTAGGCGATCAGGACCGCAAGAGGAGGAGCCATGACAGTTGACAGGCTGAAAGACGTGCCCGGATTCTCCATTGATCGTGTGGCGGCCGCGGCGGGGACGGATGCGGATGTGCTACGCCTGGAGAATCTGGATACCGACTTGCGTCCCCCGCAAGCCGCCCTGGAAGCGACGCGCGCCGCCATTGATGATGATGACGCCAATAGTTACCTTCCGTTCGTTGGTTCGGCCGAGCTGCGGCAAGTGGTGGCCCGTCATGTGTCCCGTCTGAGCAGCATCGCCTATGACCCGGATCGGCAATGCGTCATCACCGCGGGCGGCACGGAAGGCATGCTGAACGTGCTGCTGGCGACCCTGAATCCAGGTGACGAGGTGCTCCTCACGGATCCGACGTATGCCGGCATGATCTACCGGGTCCGGTTGGCGGGGGGTGTGCCGCGCCTCGTGCCGTTCGTCCTTCGAGAGGGCGAATGGAGGCTTGACCTGGATGCCTTGGTCAAGGCAATTTCCGATCGGACGCGGATGGTGTTCCTCATGAATCCGTCCATGCCAAGCGGCGCAGTGCTCGATCGCGCAGAATGGGAGGCTATCACGGCACTGTGCGTGCGGCATTCGCTCTGGCTGCTGTACAACGCGGCGATGGAGCGAATCCTCTATGACGGCCGCCCATACTTGCACCCCGCCAGCCTGCCGGGGATGGCCGATCGAACCTTCACCGTCGGCTCCATCTCAAAAGAGTACCGCATGATCGGCTGGCGGGTCGGCTGGGTAGTGGGGCCGCCACCCATTATGGCGGACGTCGCCAAGGTCGGCATCTACAACGTGGTCACGCCCGTCGGCCTGGCGCAGAAGGCGGCTGCCGTGGCTCTGGAAACACCGGACGGCGATCTGACGGATGTGGTCGCGAAATGGCAGCAGCGGCGGGACGCGATCGTGGAAGAATTGCATGGTGAACCGTTGATCCCGGCCGCAGGAGGCTGGTCGATGCTTCTGGATGTCGGGGCCCTGGGGTTCGACTCGTTGACAGCTTCAAACAGACTGCTCCAGAGCGGCAAGATCGCAGCGACCCCTATGCGACACTGGGGGCAGATTAACGGTGATCGATTCGTGCGCTTGGTCTTCAGTAATGAACCGATCTCGCGCTTGGCTGGCATTGGTGAGCGCGTGCGGGCTGCGCTGAAGAACTAATGATAAAGCCCCGGTGTCGCGGACGGCTTGGAGCAAGGATCGGAACCGTCGTAGATTGGCGCATCGGCATGCGCGCCGACCTAAGTGCTTCCGCAAAAGGGTCGACAAACAACGCGAACGGTGTCCAACAATGGAGAAAAACGATGGTTGGCTTTTGGACGCGACGAAACTTCACCAACGGCACAGTCGCCTGCGCCTCCCTGTTGGGCCTGGGCGAACTAGATTTGTCGAAAGGCCTGCCGGTAGCGTCGAAGAACTCGGCCGGACGCACCGTTGCTGGTAGCAAGGTTCACGTCAGCAAGGCTTATGAGGAATTACCTCACAATGCGGTGATCCTTGCCGCGGATCCGTCTGCCCCCCGACAGCTCCTTGCCGGCTCAATGATCACTTATGCAAAGGACGGAAAAGGCCGCCACCATCCCCTGGCGTACTGATCTTCGGATGGCGGCACGTCGTGGCAGATCACGCTCGAGGCGAGGGAGAAGGATCGCGCCAGCAATGCAGGCGTCTCATTTATACTTCACGCGGCTAGCACTGGCTCATCTTGGTAGGTTTGGAAGTTGAGCGTCAACAGGGTCGTCATTTGCTGCCTATACTTGGTTTGTAAGCCGTTGAGACAATCGTCGATCGTCTGGGTGAAGGTTTCATAGTCGGGCAAGGGGCGGCACGCCAGGCACTCCTTCTTGACGAACTTCCACAACCGCTTGATCAAGTTCAGGTTGGGCGAGTAACTGGGCAAGAACAACAGTTCGATGCGCAGGGACCGCGCCAGCGCTTGAACCAGCTCACAGCGTTGGTAGCGCGCGTTGTCCAACACCAGGGTGATCGGTCGAGGCAAGCCAGCCGCCGCGATCTGGTGGAGCAGGCCCCATACAGATTCGGCGTTGATGTAACTGTGGTTGGCCACGCGGATCACCTCATGGGTAATGGCATTCAGGGCGGCCAACACGTTGTAGCGATTGCGACCCGAGGGACCGGGGACGAACAGACGGACCAAGCACCAGAGGAGTCCGAGGAACGGCCCAAAGACGAAGTGGGCCGCATCCACGAACAGCACGGTTCGCTCGCCCCGCTTCGCCTGGCGCAGCCGGGGCCGCAGCTTGTTAGTCAGGAAGTCGGCTTGTTCCTGCCGGTCGCCGTTGGCCGGGATGGTGCTGACCTTGCGCCAGCGCAGGCCGAGAGTTTTTTTAAGAAGACGCGCACCTGGGTCAGACCCCGACGCACGCCCGTTTCCCGCTCGATGACCGCTTGGGCTTCCCGAGTCGAGCGCGGCGGGTACTCCAGGAAGTAGTCTTCCAGGGAGGCTTGTTAGGCCGCGAGTTCGTTGGTCTTGCCCTTCCAGGGCAGGCGGCGGATGCGCTCCAAACCGCCGTCGGAGACTCATCGAGGTAGCGCTGCACGCTGCGGCGGGAGAGGTCGGACAGGCGGGCGATGGCCTCGTGGGTGAGTCCCTGGCTCTTGAGCCACAAGACTTCCATCTTCTGCTGAATGCGGGGATGTGGGTGATGGTAGCGAGCGTGGCGGATGGCGTCGAGGTCTTCGGCAGTAAAGGTGAAGCGGCGCATGGTAACTTCCTGTGCAGCTGACAATCAGCTACACATTATGCGCCGTAACATCGATTGGCAATTGTGCCAGATTCATGCGTTTGGAGTTTATTCCCCATCTGACGGAATGGATGCTTCGAAAGCTCTGCTACTGGAACAGAATGGGAAAGCGGTCATCCACTCCCACGGAATCCTTGCCATGTCGGTCAGCCAATTGACTAAGGCTCTCGGGCAGTTTTGGGCCATCCGGGTTCCCGGCGATCCCGGCTAATCATTCCCGTTTCGCGCTCCCTGAGTCACGCGTCGTGATAGGGGCCCAGCTGCCGAAATATCACTCCTGGTCTAGTCAACCTCAAAAAAGGCTTGACAGAATATATACTCAGTTTATATATACTAAGGATATGCAATATGCCGGTCTGGTGGAAGGCGTTTGTCCGCTGACCTGTCGCCGTTTCGCGGCAAACAGTGGCGGTTCGTGACCTACCCGCTTTGCGACCTCCGCTTTGACGACCTGCTGGACGATTTCTTCCGGCTTCCCGTCGAGGGCACGAAAGTTTTCGACAAACGCAAGAAGGCGACGGAGCACTTACCCGCGTAAGGGTGATGATGGTCAGGTCGGTCGAATCGCTCGAGCCGCCAACGCCTTTTACCCGGCGTGCTTCTTCCTGACGAACGCTATTGTGACGCGGTTGTAGTCAGCGACCTTCACCGCGCTTATCCCCATGTTTGAGTCGCCGTGCTCTAAAAGAGAAGGAGAAGGTTTGATGCGACGAGTGCTCTCACCCGTGGTCTTCCCCTACGTCCTAGCATTACTGGCTGGGTTGCTCGACGCGCCGGCTCGGGCCGACCGGGAACTCGTGGTCGATAAACTCAACAAGAAGATCGACAACTTCACGCTCCCAGACGCGGCCGGCCGGGACGTGTCCTTGTACGACCTGAAGGACAAAAAGGTAGTCGTCATCGTATTTCTGTCCTTCGACTGTCCTGTCTCGAACAGCTATGCCCCGTCCCTGGCTGAGCTGGCCCGTTCCTACGGCGCACGTCAGGTCGCCTTTCTCGCCGTCAACAGCAGCGATGATGGAGATTCCGCCCAGCTGGCGAAGCGGGCGGCCGAGTTCAAACTCCCCTTCCCGGTCCTCAAGGACGTCCACTTCCGGGCTGCCGACGCCTTCAAGGCCGACACCGTGCCGTCGGCTTTTGTCCTCGATCACAATTTCGTGCTTCGTTACCGAGGCCGGATCGACGATGGCTATGTTGCTCGCCTGAAGAGGAACGCCCGCGTTAGCCGTTTCGATCTACGCCAGGCTCTCGAGGATCTCCTGGCCGGCAAGCCTGTGGCGGAGCCGGCCACGCGTCCGATCGGCTGCCCCATCCAGCGCGAACTGACCGCTCGCGGCAGCGGGCCGGTTACCTATCATCACGACGTGCTACCCATCTTGCAGACGAACTGCCAGGGCTGTCACCGCCCTGGCGCCGTCGGGCCGTTCTCGCTCTTGACCTACAAGCAGGCCGTCACCTGGGCTAATGACATCAAGGAATACACTCAGGAACATAAGATGCCGCCCTGGAAGCCGGTCGAGGGACTGGCCTTCCACGATGAGCGCAAACTCTCCGAGCGAGACATCCGGACACTGGCAGCCTGGGTGGATGGCGGCGTGCCCGAAGGCGATCCGAGGGAAGCGCCGACGCCGCGGCAGTTCTTCGAAGGATGGCAACTGGGCAGGCCGGACCTCGTGCTGACCGTTCCGGAGGAGATGACCGTGGGTGCGAGCGGCCCGGACCTGTTCCGCTGCTTCGTGCTCCCTACCAACCTGGCGGAGGACAAGTACGTGACCGCCGTCGAGCTGCGGCCCGGCAACAATCGCATCGTCCATCACTCGCTCAATTTCTTCGACACCACTGGTAAGGCGCGCGAGCTGGAGAAGAAGGAACGGCAGAGGAAAGACTCGGGGCAGGACCAGGGCCCCGGGTATTCCGTGGCCATGGGCATTGGCTTCACGCCGGCGAAACCCGACACATTAGGCGGCCTCGGCGGTTGGGCGCCGGGTCAGATGGCCCGTCACCTGCCCGAAGGCTACGGCTATTTGCTGCCCCGGGGGGCCGACGTCATTCTCCAGGTGCACTACCATCGCAATGGCCGTGTCGAGAAGGACCGCACCTCCATCGGTCTGTACTTCGCCAAGAACGGTAACGTGAAGCGGTGGAAGGGCATGGTCCTGCCGGGCCGTTTCCTCGCCATACCCCCGAATGACTCGCATTATCGCGTCGAGGGGGGCCTGGAAGTCCTTCAGGAAGCAACGCTCTACTCGGTCATGCCGCACATGCACATGCTGGGAAAGCAGATCAAGGTCACAGTCACACCTCCGGGCGGCAAGCCCCTGACGCTTGTAGCCATCAAAGATTGGGACTACAACTGGCAGGAGACTTACTTCCTCAAAGAGCCGATCGCCATCAAGCCCGGCACGCGAGTGGCTGTCGTAGCCTTCTTCGACAACAGCCGGAAGAACCCCAATAATCCCTTCAGTCCCCCGCGTTGGGTGAAATTCGGCGAGCATACTCACGACGAGATGTGCTACGTCTTTCTGGGAGCCACCGCCGACACGCCCGGACGGATCCAGGTTCGGCAAGATAGCGGGGGTGGCAAACGCAAGGACGATAAGTCGGCAGGGACTCCGAAACCTTAAGGAGACTTTCTTGAGCCGAGCCGCAGTCGCTCGGAGTGGGCGAAGGAGAGATCTGGCACGCTCCCCTACGTCTTGTCGGGGAAGCTCAAGAAAAGCCGTTTCGTTGATCCGTTAAGTATGCTTTCACGAATATGTCGATTCGGCGAGCGGCGCGGCGGTAGCCCGCCGGTAGCTGCCACACGGCAGGCTTATTCCGCGCCGCTCGCCGAATCGACACCTTTTCGCTCAACGCGATGGAGCAAAACGCTTATCCAGCCAGTCGGCGACGAGTTTGTTATCCTCCGGAAATCGGAAGACATAGTGTCCGGCGTCTTTGCGGATAACGAGATCGACGGGAACGGCCGCCGCACGCAAGCGTTTGGCCAATGATTCGGCTTGTTGAACCGGGACGTTTCCGTCCTTATCGCCATGAATAATCAGCCCCGGCGCCGACCTGGCCGAGACGAGATATACCGGGGACACCGCTTTCAAGCGCCGCTTGATCTCCTCCGCTTCCGTCACGCGCTGGAACCCTTCGAATCGATCGAAATCGCGGAACTCGAAGGGGGCGATCCAGCACTTCTTCAATTTCGCTTTCTTCCGAAGCTCTTCCGGAAAACGATGCTCCAAAATGCTCCTCCGCTCGGCTCCGTAGTTCAAAAAATCGCTCGGACCAGAAACGCTCACGAAGGCGGCGACCTTGCTCGACGCTTCCACTTCGATGGGATCGTAGCGTCCGATGCCCAGATAATCCGGCTTGGGGAACGACGGCCCTTCGCCGCCGCAGACGCCGACATGAGCGGCGAGATAGCCGCCCGAACTCATACCAAGGATGGCGAGTCGATCGGGATCGATGTGATATTCCTTGGCGTGATAGCGGATATAACGCACGGCCCGGTGAACGTCGGCGACGATCTCATCGATGGGGAAAGCCGGCGCGCTGCTGTGATTGATGACAAAAACCGCATAGCCGCGGTGCAGGTATTCGGCGATGGATTTGGGATCGAGAGAAACCACGTCCCCCTTTGATACAAAGTCGCCGCTATACAGCCAGAGGAGCGCGGCGCCGTTGGCCTTCTCTTTGGGGCGGAACACATCCATCGTCAGGGCGACACCGGCTTTGCGGCCGTAAATCACATCGGGTGTGCAAGTATGAGGTGATACCTCAGCAGCACGAAGTTGCGCACCAACCGCTGCCAAGAAACCTAGGACGCCGCACACCACTATCCATCGCTTAAGCGGAATCATCTCGTATGCACCTTTTGCTTAGGATCCATCACAGAATCATTTCGTTTAGCCGCGACCCGAAGGAGAGCGCGAACCTCCCGCTCTCTTTCGGGTCGCGGCTAAACAGAGAAATCGCATCAGCGCCAATCAGCTCCCATTATCATGTCCACAGTTTGCATCTGAGCTTGAGCGTTATAGTGGCACTCATTATCAAAAAGTTCGATCCGGTTGCGCCCGTCGGCATCGATGGCTGCGAGAATCTGGTGGTAGGCACCGCCGGCTCGCGGCGCTGCCGGATGGCGGTAGAATAGGTAGAGCAGTTTCCGACCGTCCGGCGACCAGCCGAAGAAATCGTCGGTATGGCGATCTTCGTTCGTCGCTTGACGAAGCTTACCGGTTTTGATGTCGCCCACGTAGATTTGCAAGCGTCGATTGTCGTTGAGCTTCAACCCGGCAACCTGGCTGCCGTCCGGCGAAATCCGCCACTTGGGGGGTGTTATGATCGTCGCTCCACTGAACAGCTTGCGGGCTTTTCCGCTGGAGCGCTCCACCCGGTACAGTTCAGCCCCGCCGGCCGCATTCTTTGGATCGACGGTTTTCACGGTCAAAAACCATTTGCCGTCGGCAGAGACATCCGTGGGCCAATGGTCCTCCGGCAGTCTGAACTCGGCGGCTTTGCGCGTCATCACATCCAGCATGTGAAATTTGTAGTCGCCCGGCATGTGGTTTTTCATCCCCTGATACTTGCTCAGGACAAGATGTTTGCCATCCGGCATCCAGAAGAAATCGACGATCAGATCGCGGGTTCGCACTACCTTCCCAGGCCACGGTTGGTCGAACTTCCAAACGGACAAGACCTCCCCAATGGCGGTCGGGTGCTTGAAAGCAACCGACTTGCCATCCGGGGAAATGCGGTGTTTAGCGATGAACTCGGCATCGTTTTCCAACTCATCGCTGGCCCAGGTAAGATCCAGGTTCCGACCGAGCTTGGCAAATCGGTTAAATCGGGACACCAAGATCTGACCGGGAAGGTCGCCGGGTTGGAGTTTGGGAGCGGCTTCCCGCTTCTGCTCCAACGGCTCCCCAGCTTCTGAAGCAGTGGTTTGAGCGGAATACGTTTGGTAGGCGAAGTATCCGCCGACGGTCAGGACCATTATCGCGCTGAAAACCACGGCGAATTTCAGAGCACTGAAGGACATGGTTCGCAGGACCTCCTGAGTAAGTTGTGCGATAACAGGCGAAATCAAGTCGCGAGATGCGGCCGTGAGCGGCCCACAGGCGGCGGCACGAGCCGTCGCCATCGCGAAGGTCGTCGCCAAGGAAGGATGCGCTTCGATCAATACGCCGGTGAGCAAGGCCGTGGTCAACGCCACTCCCCTCTGCTTGAGCCGGCTATGCAGTTGCTTCCGTGCCCGCTCCAATCGGCCCCGGAAGACAGTGAGCGTCCAGCCCAGAGCGGCCGCGGCCTCATCGTGGGTCTTCCCCTGCAAATAGCAGAGAACTAACGGATCTTTGTAACAAGCCGGCAGACGCTCCAGCTCCTCGTGTAGGAGCAATCCGGCCTCGCTGACGCTCATGTCTTCGGGAGTTGACGAAGGCGGCGGCAAACGCGCCTCGCCGGCGCGCCGCCGAGCGATCGAAGCAAGCAGTTTGCGGGAGGTGCGCAGCGCGACGCCGTGCAGCCAGCTGGCCAGCGAGTTGAGTTTGCGGACCTGGCCGGCCTTCTGCGCGAGAACCAGAAACACGGCCTGGCTGGCGTCCTCGGCATCGGCCTCGTTCCGCAGCACGCTGCGGCAGACGTGATAGACCATCGCCCCATGCCGGCGGACAATGGCCGTGAACGCCGCCTCGTCGCGATGCGTGAGGAAACGCCGGAGCAATTCCGCATCCGATTCCCCACGTAGCTCCGACGCCACGATGCGTCTGAGAAAATCCGAGATGCCCGCCATGCTTGCCGCTCTCCTCCCGTGTGCTGCCAAGGGCCGTATTGTAGTGCCTTCTCGGACGAATAGTTTCATGCGAGTTTTTTTCGGACAAGAAACCGAGACCAGGCCGTGTCACTCTCCTTTGTTCCGGAACGCGCCGTCGTTGGCATGTCAACACGCATTTTCGTTCCACTATTAGGATGAGGTGACCCATAGGGGTGATTTCGGAAATGTCGAAGAATTCATGAAGACACGTAAATAGCCAGGGCGTGGCAGCAAGTCGTGTCCGTCATAAATCAAGAAAAGGCATCTTGAAGAAAAGTTCATCCGTTTTTCGTTCTCCTCGCTTTATATAAGTAGGGCATTGCGACGAGTCGATTCCATCAGAGGGGCGGTCATGACTGTTCCGCGACAGAACAACTTGCTCCGCTACATCCACCGGTTGGCGGCGTCCCAGAAAACTTCCCCGCTGTCTGACCAGGAGTTGGTCCAGCAGTTTGTTCGGTCGCACGACGAAGCCGCATTTCAGGCACTGATGAAGCGGCATGGACCGATGGTGTGGGCTGCCTGCCAGCGCGTCCTTCCGAACAGTCAGGATGCGGAAGATGCTTTTCAGGCAACCTGGCTCACACTGGCCCGCAAGGCCAATCAAGTATCCTCTCACGACTCCATCGCCGGCTGGCTCTACACCGTCGCATACCGCCTTGCACTCACGACCGACCAAGGCATCAAACGGAGGCGAACTATGGAGCAACGGGTTCGACGGCACCCGTCCGCGAGTCCGCTTGAAGAAGTAACGGGGCAGGAGCTTCTCACCGCGCTGGACGAAGAGCTGGCTCGTTTGCCGGATAAGTATCGCTCCGCGCTCGTTCTTTGTTACCTGGAAGAAAAGTCGCGCGAAGAAGCAGCGCGACAACTCGGCTGCCCCCTCGCGACACTTAAGAGTCGGTTGCGGCGCGGTCGCGCGCTGATGCGAGCCGCTTTAGCCCGCCGCGGACTGACGCTATCCTCTGCCCTGTTCGCCTCTGCCGTAGTCGGGAACACTTCAAGAGCGGCCGTCCCCGCCATGTTAGCGCGTTCGACACTTGACGCGGCTATGCTGCTCGCCGCGGGCGGCGACCTCACCGGGACCGTGTCGGCCCACGTTCTCACGCTCAGCACAGGAGCTACTTTAACCATGACCGCTACCAAATTGAAAATTGGCCTGATCGCCATCATGGTAGGAGTTCTCGTCGCCGGGGCCGGACTTACCGCCTGGGGGCTGCCACAGGACAACCGCCCAACAGTGCCAGCAGCCGGGGTTACAAGTGGCCCCAAGACGCACGACGATAAAAAGCCTAGGGACCAAACCGCCCGTATAGTCGTCCCTTCCCGGATCGTGGCGACTGTGGAAGGGGAGACCAACGACCTTAGGTGGAGCCAAGATGGCAAGATCATCAGCGCCCAAGTGGCCAAGGTGCTTCGTGCCAACGGGTCGCCAGCCGAGAAAGGCGAACCAGGATTCATTATCCCGCGGAACGTCCGTCGTTTGGCCTGGGAGGCGTCGAGCGGCAAGCAGGCTCGAATCAAACTTGATGAGAACGTACCGACCGTGAGAGTAGATGTTGGGCCTGACAAGCCCGCCCGGTTCATCCTGGATGATCCAACAGCGGCAGGCTCCGAGCGATCCTTTACGCTCGGTGCAGCCGACGGGAGCATCTACTCTACGGCACGCTCTGCGGACGGCCGCTTGCTCGCCATTGGTACAGGGCCTGATCCCTACATACGAACGGACAAAAAACATATTCACCTGATTGATACCAAAAGCCATAAGCTCTTGCGAAGCATCGCGGTGGATACCGAGCGGGTGAATCTCGTGCAGCTGTCGCCCGACGGAAAAACGCTTTATGCTTCCTGGGACGAATTGCTCTTCATCTGGGATACCGACGGCAAATTGCGCCATAAAGTGAACGGCGCGTCGGTTTTTCGAATGCTCACCGGAGAGGATGGGGTATCCCTCTTCTGTGTCGAGAATCGAGACGGTAAAGGCTCCATAACCTGCCGGGACCCAAAAACAGGAAAGCTGCTCAAGCGCGTGGAAACGAGCGCTTGGATCGGTAACATCGCCCTTTCGCCTGATCGCAAATTGCTGGCGACCGCGCAGGGGGATAAATCGATCGGACTGTTTGATGCCTCCGCTCTCCGCCAGTTAGCGAAACTCGATGGTCACACGGAGGAAGTGTATAGCGTTGCCTTTTCACCGGACGGCAAGCGTTTAGCCAGCGGTGGCGCGGATTGGACCGTTCGAATGTGGGATCTCACGACCTTTCTGAAATCACAGCACTTCGGGGACTCCCCGCCTGATTCAAACAAATCGGCTTCTCCGCCCCTGCCGGCTAATGTGCCGCACACGGCAAAGGAAGCCACTCCGAGAGTTCCAAGTGGATCGGCCACCGCGAAGCTGCTACCTGGCCAAAATGTGCTCGTGAGTAGTGCCGAATCCGAGCGACGCGTCAGCCACATCGAGGTCGTCGCGGCCGCCGACCTGCGGGATCCAAAGAGGCTCTTGGCGGCGTCCATGTCAGACACGGGTTGTCGTGCATATCTCTCGGAGGACGCGGGCCGGACGTGGACCGTTGCGGTCGAGCCACAAGCGAAGAGGGACGCGTTTGATCCGGTCGTCGGCTTTGGGCGAGGCGGCAGCGCCTACTTCGGCTATATCACCCACGCCAAGTCCGGCTCACTTCTTTTCCGATCGGTGGATCAAGGAAAACATTGGGACAAACCAGTCGCTGTGGATGCGACGGCGGAGATGGATAGACCATACCTCGCCATCGATGGGACCAGTGGAAAGCACGCAGGGCGAGTCTATTGGAGTACGAGGGCGCTGAAAGGTTCCACTACTGTAGCAGGTTTGCGTATGTACGTTTCGGACGACGGCGGCCGCAGTTTTAAGCGGAGAACGGATCTGAAGAAGTCGTGGAACGAAGGGGTGGTAGTAATGTCGGACGGAACGGTCGCCTGTCTCGTCTCCGAAGGAAGCACCTTGGCCATCGTGTTATCATCGGACGGAGGGCAAACCTTTGGCGACCCGCATGAAGTGTGCGCCTCTTTCCGCGAAGGCATTTCCACAAATACGGGCCAGCACATACTTGGGCTTCCTCAATTGGCTGCTGGACCAAAAGACGACCTCTATATCGTGTGGTCGGACCCCCAGCCCGGCGGGTGCCGCGTGATGTTCACGCATTCCACGGACAAGGGCTCGACGTGGTCCAAGCCGCACGTTCTGGCCGGAGGTACTGGCGACGCGCAGGACTCGCCCGCTGTTCGGCGCAAGCAAGTGGCTGCCGATCTGCCGGCACTTGCGGTCAGTCGCCAAGGCATTGTTGGAGTGTGCTGGAACGACGACCGCGATGTACCTGACGGGAAGCATGGGTGGGACATCCGCTTTTCCGCCTCGCTCGACGGGGGCCAGACTTTTCTGCCGAGCGTGCGTGTCACCGACGTCTCCAGCATCGTCCGCTTCGAATCCATGAAGGGCCGGGGCCACACAGCAGCTCTTGCCGCGGACGCCGCGGGGATTTTCCATCCTGTGTGGGTCGATAACCGCACCGGAGTCCTGCAGGTCTGGTCGGCTGCGGTCTCGGTCAAGGCACCTCGTTAAATTCAAACTTGGGTTAAAACGATGGCCGTTGCAGTCCATAAAGAGATTTTAAAGATCCCCGAAAGTTTTAATAACCCTCGACGTCGCGCCGCCGACGGCGAGGGAATCATCGGAGCTCGAGTCCCTTAACTGAAGCAGCAGCCGCTTTTCGTTCGCGGAGGACAAGATCATGTCGCGCGCTGCCTGTCGTCGATTGGCGGTCCTATGTTTCGTCGTTTCTGGGGTTTTGCTCGTGGTGGTCGCCGCCGAGGTGTTCGAGAACCGCTTAAAACTCGGAACGGTCGTGCAGGTCTCCGGCAAGGTCACAGTAGACGAGGAACCTCTGGAGGAAGGAACGATCACCTTCATCCCCGACCCCAGCAAGGGGAATACGTCGGTCTTTTTCGCCACGGGCGTTGTCGAGAACGGCGCATATCAGGTTTTGACAGAAGGAAAGAACGGCGTGCCGCCGGGCTGGTACAAGGTCATTGTGTACGATACGTCGCTGGCAAGACTTCCAAGCCCTGGCAGACCGCCGTCTCGTTTCCACCCGCGCTTCAGCGATCCCGACCACACGCCGCTCTGCATACAGGTAGAGGAGTCCAGAGCGAAGTCCTACGACTTTGCCTTGACCGAACGCTAATTGGAATCCGAGCCTGACGTAGAGTGGGCCGACGGAGGAGGCTCACCACGCCCCCGCTGGTGGGGCTCCTCCGTCGGCCCACCCTACGTCAGGCTCGGAAACGACTTTCCAGGGAGACACACCATTTCCGAGGAGGTTCCTTCATGCCCATTTTGCGATCCCAAAATAGGCACGATGCGTTCACGCTGATCGAGTTGTTGGTGGTAATGGCGATTCTCGCGGTCTTGATCGGCCTGCTGTTGCCGGCCGTCCAGAAGGTGCGCGAGACGGCGAACCGTGCCCAGTGCCTGAATAACGTCAAGCAATTAGGAACCGCCGTCCACAACTTTCATGGCGTTCACAACCGCCTGCCGCCCATGTGGAATCCGCCCATGGCCAGCCCTCTGGGGAGCTTTCTTCCCGGCTCGGGTCCTCTGCACTTTTATCTGCTGCCTTACCTGGAGCAAAACAACTTGTTCGAGTCCACGAAGAACAATTTCACCCCCTACCAAGTCATGTCTTCCGGGGCCGATCTCGTCGTGGTCAAGGGATATATCTGCCCATCCGACCCGACGGCGTCGTCGAACACAGTAGGCAGTTATAGCTTGCCCGATAACAGGCCGCCGTTTTATGGCACCTTTCCCGGCTGGGCCGCGTGCAGCTATGCGGGCAATGTGATGGTGTTCGAGCCACAGGGCACGGGAACCATCCTGACTGGCATGCCGGACGGTTCCTCCAACACCGTCATGTTCGCCGAGCGCTACAAGGACTGTAAACCCGCATGGGGCTTGCCGCCCATTGGGAATGGCTTGCCCCTTGGAGACAGCGGCGTTTTCTGCGCCTGGGCCTGGTACTTGCCGCCTGGGCATGACGGTCCGATGCGCATACCTGCATTTGGCATTCCCAACGACCCCAACCTTGTCCCGCCGATGGACTGGGTTCCCGGTCCGCGCTACTCGTTTGGCACGATACCCTTTCAGGCTGCGCCTCCCCCCTCGGCTTGCAATTGGTATGTGACCCAGAGCGGGCATTCAAGCGGCATGGTCGTCGGCGTGGGCGATGGCAGCGCCCGTAGCGTCTCGGGAAGCATCTCGGTTGATACCTGGACCCACGCCTGCATTCCCAACGATGGGAACCCCTTGGGAAGCGATTGGTGACAGTTCGCTTGAACTCCCTTCGACGAGAGGTAGGTGGTCATGCAATTCCTTCCTATCCCAAGCCGCCGGCTGGCATGGTGCGCCGCCGCCGGTCTTCTCTTGCTCGGCATTGGCATCGCCCTTCTCTTGCCGAGTCGACGGCAGCCCCGAGTTTCCGTCTCTGGGAAAATAACCGTGGATGGGCAACCGTTAGAGATGGGTGTTATTCACTTCGTCCCCAACAAAAGTAAGGGCAACAAGTCCTCGCTGTTCTCCTACGGCATGGTCAAAGGAGGGACGTATGAAGTCGAGGGAGGCATACCGCCCGGCTGGTATCGCGTCGTCGTGGGCGGCAACATCGCCGCGGGCCAAGGGCGCCGGCAGCGCGGTTTCACCAACCAAGAAAAGCCGGTGTCTGTCGAAATCGTGAAGTCGGGAGGAATGGAACCCTACGACTTCACCCTGGCTAGCACTCCTTCCCGCCCTGCCTCCAAGCGACGCTACTGAGTCACATCCTGCGAATTTCTCACTCGAACGAGACAATCGAAAAAAGTGTAAGGGATTGCACCGCTGGGGAACTAGAGAGATAAAGGCTCACAGTCGCGAGATGAGAGCGAAGGCCTGTGCCCAAGAGGTCCCGCGTGGCCGGTGCAAAACCGAACACGGTATCGAAGTACTCCGCCGTCTGGTGGTCAAGGCCGCCTACCTGAACATCGGCGGTTTCGATCAGACGATGCGCTTTTGGGACCAGCAAACCTGCTGTGGTGCCAGTGAGCCGCAAGCCTCGATGACCGCCTTAGGAAAAATCGTGTACGATTCCTCCGCCTCGTGGGACTATCTAGGTGAGTCCTGAAAGCAACGGGGGACTGAAACCATGGCCAAGAAGCAACTCGACGCCGTCGTCCGCTTCGTCCGCCGACTGGCCGACGTGGCGGCGGCGGACCGGCTGATGGACGCACAACTCTTACAGCGTTTCACCGTCGCCGGCGAGGAGGCGGCCTTCGCCGCACTGATGCGGCGGTACGAGGCGTTGGTCTGGGGCGTGTGCCGCCGCGTGCTCCGCCACCACCAGGACGCCGAGGATGCCTTCCAGACCACCTTCCTGACCCTGGCTCGACGGGCTGGCTCCATCCGCAAGCAAGAATCGGTCGGTAGTTGGCTGCACGGGGTTGCCTATCACATCGCTACGAAGGCCCGAAGAGATGCAGCCACGCGGCGGGCACTCCTGAGACGGGAGGAGAGGATGGGGGCAGAGGACCCGGTATCCGAGGCAGTGTTGCGCGAGGCGTTGGCGGTGCTCGACGAGGAGGTGCAGCATCTTCCGGCACGCTATCGTTCGGTCTTTGTGCTGTGCTGCCTGGAGGGCAAGAGCCTGGACGAGGCCGCGCGGCAGTTGGGCTGGAAGCAAGGCACCGTGTCGGGAACGCTGGCGCGAGCGCGCCAACAACTGCAGCGACGGCTAGCTCGGCGAGGCGTGACGCTGCCGGCGATCCTGTGGGGCATCCTGTTGTCCCAGCAGTCCGCCGAGGCGGCCGTTCCTCGACTGTTGGCGGCTGCGACGCTGCGGGTCGCACTGACATCCGGTATCGGCGGAACCGCTGCCGTCGAGGGGTGCTCGGCGGAGGCGGCCAACGTCGTCCGGAGCGGAACAACTTCAAAGGGAGGAGTGACATCGATGAGCGGGGCGAAAGCAAAGGTGATGGCGGGGATTCTGCTGACGGCCGGAGTCCTGGCGGCTGGCGTTCGCTGGCGGACGGAAGCCCCGGTGTTGGCGGAGCAAGGGCCGCCGGTAGTCCACCCGGGCGGTTCGACGGCGGCGGCAGCTCCCCGTGCGGCGAAGCCCCGCACTAAGGAGTCCCAGGTGACCTACGGGGGAACAGTTCTGAACGCCGTCTCGGGCAAGCCGGTTGCGGGTGTGAAGGTGGTGGTGCGTTGGCTGGTGGGCGGGCGGACGGAAGGAGAGGCGAAGCTCGTAAGCGATGATTCGAGTCGTTTTCGTTTCGGCTCCTTGCCAGGCCAGAAGAACGGGCAGGACGGCGAGGTTGAGGTTAGCGTCGAGGCACCACCAGGTTTCATTGGATTTCCCGCCTTATACCCTGGCTTCTACTACGATTTCAACTGGATCAAGTCTCCTTCCAGCGTGCCGATCGAAGCGCTCCGTCGTGGAGCGGAACAGCGGATTCCGCCCTACTTCGACCGAGTATTGTTGTTCCCGACAAAGGAACTAAGCGGCCGCCTGCTGACACCCGACGGCAAGCCGGCTGCCGATGTAGATGTAGTCGCCTGCTCCGTCCCCCTGAAAGACGATTTCTCGCACCAAGTCATCCGCCGGACGAAGACGGGGGCGGATGGTCGGTTCAAGGCGGAAGTGGCAAGCCCCGGTCCGGTGGTGCTTTACTTCCTGCCCGAGCAGTACGCGGCTCGCTACGTCAAGTTAACGGACCCTGGCGCCGACCTGGGCACCTACCGCCTCGAAGCCGGAGTCGAGGTCAACGGCAAACTCTCGGACGCCAAGGGCCGGCGACTGGAGGGCCAGTGGGTGTACATCGGGCTGTTGAATACGCCGGAGGCTGACCACGAGTTATGGTCCGTCGGGCTTGGGGGCTTCGGTCGTTGGTGCCGGTCGGGACCCGGTGGTACTTTTCGAACGGCCCCGCTGCCGCCGGGTGAGTTCT